>Ga0194061_1001534_pt1 | contig 13335 bp, 11 predicted proteins | sample SepL2221m_MetaG_FD_163423 | JGI IMG/M metagenome (GOLD analysis project Ga0194061, IMG submission 163423) | Anoxic zone freshwater microbial communities from boreal shield lake in IISD Experimental Lakes Area, Ontario, Canada - Sep2016-L224-21m | ecosystem: Environmental > Aquatic > Freshwater >...
GCGAGCGTGTGCTATGCCCCCAGATTCGCGTTGTGGCCGGAGCGTAGATGACCAGTTCAGACGCATTGCTGTCATACACGCAGCATATTTGTAAGTCGGGTATGCCGCGATACTGGCCGTTCGCTTCGGATCCATGTTGGGCAAAAATGGTGAATTTGCGACCGCCGGTGAATGACAGCTTAGGGGTTGTTCGATTCGGTTCTCTAAGCGGCCACGATATCAGCGGTTACCGACTCCTTGAGGCACGTAGCGTGCCTTCAGGCTCGCATATTCTTCGCCCTTAAGAGTAATCTCAGATGAGCACAGTCCATGGACGGGCAAGAAGAAATATGTTTAGCCGGATTTATCAAACTAAGAAATTCGGGAGTTCCCCCGGCTCTGCCGGGGTGGCAGTAGAGGTTTGACTTTTCGAGGGGTGTCCATCGTAGTAACTTTCAAGCGTGAGCCGCCAAGCACACGAACGAAAGAAACACGATGGACGAATATGCAAGTTTGAATCACACGGTATGGGAGTGCAAGTACCACGTGGTGTTTATTCCAAAATGTAGGCGCAAGACCCTGTACGGGGAACTGCGAAGTTATCTGGGGGATGTCTTGCACCGACTGGCCCAGCAACGGGAGAGTCGGATACTGGAAGGGCACTTGATGCCTGACCATGTTCACATGCTGGTGCAGATACCGCCGAAGTACGCGGTGTCCCAGGTAGTGGGTTACATCAAAGGTAAGAGCGCGATTCACCTTGCAAGGGTGTACGCGGAGCGAAAGCGCAACTTTGTGGGTCAGCACTTTTGGGCCAGAGGGTACTTTGTATCCACCGTAGGCCGAGATGAAACGGTGATACGCGAGTACATCAGGAACCAAGAGAAAGAGGATGAACGACTGGAGCAGCTTGGACTATGGAAATGAGCGGCCACCGCAAGGTGGCCACAACCCGGTGGGGCCGCGTTAGCGACCCCGTTTAGCCGCTTTGAGCGGCTCACAATTTAAAGCCCCGGCTCTGCCGGGGGATACTTACCCTGTCTTGCCGCACCCAATCTTTTCAAAATCCTTCTTGGACATGTACTTCGCTTTTGGGTAAAACTCGCCGAGTGTCGATATCTCCTCACCAGGACTCTGAACGTCGAAGATACTCTTCTTGAACGCAGGCCCGGGTAGCATGTTTCGATAGAGAAGGATGCCACCGAATGGATTGTCAACTCCATCCCCTGTGCCCCAATTCACCCAGGCGACGCCACAGTTGATCGTGGCATTTTGCGGACGGTCATTGGCAGTTGAAACGACAATGGTGTAGTCGCCATTTTTGTCTTTCGGAACGCCTTCATCGTAAACACATGAGTTGTCTTCAAGACTCTGATCGGCGAATGATCGGTACTTACACAATGACCAATACCGTAACGATCCTGTGGTCATTACATCGTCGCCATTGAAGGTGTTTGGCGTACTAGCAGCTTTGCTCTGAATCACCAGTAATTCACCGAAACGACGATCTGCAAACATTGACATATAGGAGTTGTTTGGCGTGCTGTACGCACCACCCTTCCTATTGCCCACTAACAGTTGTCGAATCCATTCAAATTTTGTCCCAGTAAACATCCCGCTGATAACGTGCGGTGGATTCCTAAATGCTTCCCATTGTGGCTCCGGCTGTGCTGGGTGATATTGGGTGGTCTTGCTTGAAAGGTTGGAAAGTGCCCGGAAAGTTTCGGGAGTAAGACGAGTTTCCTGAAGGGCATTTTCCTTAACAACAATCTTGCGACACAAATCTTCACCCTCGATTTTGTTGCCGTCGGCAAGGGTCAATACTGGCTTTGGGAGATTCACTCCGCCTTTTGCGTCAAATCCCTTATCAGGTACGTAGATTCGCATAACCATTGCCATCGGCTTCCCACTTTTCTTGACGAAAAGCGTATTGGTCGGCCTGTCTGTCTTTGGTGAACTTGAAGTCTGATCAGCGGTGTCAATGGAATTCGACACATTGATCTTATAACTGCGCAGAGATGCGTCCCGGCGTGCCCCAACGACAAACGGATTCACTGCACCTATGTCAGGCTGAATTTCGGTGTCAGCCAGGCTATCCACTGGAATGCTCTTTTCATCGTAGCTGACAAAGGATAAAAGCCTTGCGTGTGGAAACTCACCTGAAAACTCTAGGGAGGAACCCTCGGGCAGTTGAAATTGCGTCAACCAGTATCCCGCGCCGCTATCGAGAAAAATGTAGTTCAACCCAGTCTTTGATAGCGGGGCAATCCAAAAACAATCAGCCATCCCAGTACGACGGCCTGCCTCATCAATTTCTGAAACTGGAATTGGTACCATTACTGGCCGAAATTTCGAGAGATAGAGCAATCCTGCGCCCATCAGGCATAGTGTGCAAATGACGATTACCGTTATCGGTCGAAATCTTATCTTCATGTTGCCACTCCCGAGAATTTGACTTCAATCGATTGGTCACTCTGCAATTTAGATCTGAAAAAATGAGTAGCCATACATGCTGCTTTGGCGAGCCTGCCGACCTCGCTGAAATTCACAGTCATGAATATTCCATCAAAAGACAAACGGGATCAGCCACCAAGTCCGTTTTTTGTAGGCTACCCATTCTGGGTAACGGGACATGCTCGCTTCTTTGAATGCCATATTGGGTGCAAACACACCAAGCCAGACCCATGCCAAGATCGCTACCGGGAACCAATGCCAAACCAAGAGAGCAAATCCCGTGTAGATCATCATTTCGCCCAAATAGTTCGGGTGCCGAATGTAGGCATGCACTCCATCGGTTATCAGTTCGCGCTTGAGTCGAAGGGTGAAATATTTTTGAGCATCCGCAACAATCATCAGCACCGAGCCGAACATGCTCAATGTTATGCACAAACAGTACCAAGCGAAATCCGGCAGCGGATACATAGGTCGCGAGACGCCCGAAAGCAACAGCCAACCAAAAACCCAGTACGGTCCCAGCACAAGAAGAAACGCATTAATGCCGCCCAAGATGGTGACACGCCGTTGCCAATTGGGGTCTGGGAAGGCCATGTCCTTCAGAAACCACACCAACCCGTAGGTACCCTGTAGCGCGACATACACCCAGGCCGTTGCTGAAGTATTTTTGTAGTACCACAGCAGGAATCCTAGAAACGCGAACGAACCAACCTTTTGGAAATTGATGACCCACGCGAACTTCCAAGGGCGTGGTCCGCCTCCGCAGTCGTAGGCAACATAGTCCGTCATCAGACGAAACATACGTGCCCACCCCGGAGGCGATATGGCTTGCGCTGCAATTGCTGTCATGGTGTCCCCTTCATTTACTGCCCGAGTGATTCGCAACCGTCAATCAGGTACGTCGCGCTGGTGAGGCCAGGAAGTAAAAGGAACCAATCGCCAGTCCAACATAGAGCATGACGGTGCTCCATGCCATCTGGTTTTCAAGACCTGACAATGCAACCCAAATGCTCACGCCACCGCCAGCGATCCCACCAACCACGCTGGCTTTTAGGATGGCGCACTTTGTATCGTCTTCGCGTATGTCACGGAGCAACCAGTAGAACAGCCCGATCAACACGAGCGCGGCCCCAAAGTACCGTGTCATAAGCACGGTGTAGGTGGCCGTCGGAATGCCGTAGATGGAACCTGTAAATTCGGGAATCGCGATGAAGGCGATCCCGAAAGCGACGCAAACAATTCCATAGATAGCCAAGAATGCAGAAAATTTCATGGAGTACTCCCTTTGTTATTAATGCATATTCGCTGCATCAAAGAAGGTTCACGCTCGCAATGACATTCCTGAAAAGGCTTGATGCAGTGGGCGCATTCTTGTACCTGCAGTACAGAGCAACAATTCGGGTAAACCCTTGACGTCGATCAATTTAGTTTCGCGTGATGAAGCAGAATCGTCGGACTTGGATGGCAGCTTTACCGCCACGAGATCGCACACATTTGGATACGCCTTAGGCCAATTTTTGAAGCTTGACTTGACCGAACGGAACAGCGGCTTTCAGCCCTCTGGAGTCATTCACAGCCGAAACCCCTATGTCGGCTTCCGCCCACACTGCCGAAGTAGATCGGACTCTTACGCCGTCATTTATTTTGTCGGCGCTTGATGTTGCTGTGGTGCTGAAAATTCAGTGACCACACATCTTCAGCCTCCTAGCCTAGAACCCGCAGCTAATGGGGTCAGAGTCCAAAATGACCTGCCCTTTGGGCAGCCCTTCGGGCGCGTCGCGGTCATATTGGAGTCCGACCCCAATAGCTTCTAGCCGTCACTCCGAAACTTCGAAACGGCACATCCGCTTGACTCGCGCCTGAGCGTGGGGGCTAGCTCTTCCTGACCCGCAGCAGCTCGTCCAGAATCAGGCAAATGGCGCCCAGCGTGATGGCGCTGTCGGCCACATTAAAGGCCGGGAAGTGCATGCCGTGCCAGTGGAAGTCCAGAAAATCAATCACATAGCCGTGCGCCATGCGGTCAATCACGTTGCCAATGGCGCCGCCCAAAATGCAGGCCATGGCAAAGCTGAACAGCTTTTGCCCGGCGTGTGAGCGCAGCATCCAGATGATGACCGCAGCCGCAACAAATCCGACGATCGTAAAAAACCAGCGTTGCCAGCCCGAGGCACCCGCCAGAAACGAAAACGCTGCGCCACTGTTGTGGGCGCGAACCACGTTGAAGAAGCTGGTGACGTAGGTGCTGTCACCCAGGTGGTAATAGCCCATGATCAGCACTTTGGTGAACTGGTCCACCAGCAGGATGATGAATGCAAGGCCCAGCCACTGCAACATGCCGGAACTGCCGGCCTTGGCACTGCGGGCCATCAGGCACACACCCTTTGCTCACCTTCGCCATAGAGGTTGCTGGTGCAGCGGCCGCACAAGGTGGGGTGTGCAGCGTCGGCGCCTATATCGTCACGGTAGTGCCAGCAGCGCTCGCACTTCACGGCATTTGAGGTGCTAACCCCCGCAGATACTGCGCCACCAGCTACCAAAGTGATAGCGGATGTGATGAAGACGAACTTCAAGTCGTCGCCCAGGCTGGACAGTATGGCGTGGTCTGCGGCGGGAACCGTCAGCGTCACGTTGGCCTGCAGGGACGAACCTACCTGACCAGCGGCGCGCAGAGTTTCGATGTCCTTGTTCACCGTTTCACGAATCTCGCGGATGCGGCTCCACTTGGCCAGCAGCGCGGTATCGGGCGCGTCAAAGCTGACGTAGGTGTCCAGGAAAATCGATTCCTTCGTGTCAACCGGTGTCTTGCCCTCGGTGCCCAGCACGGCCCAGGCCTCTTCGGCGGTGAAGCTCAGGAAAGGCGCCATCCAGCGCAGCATCGCCTGAGTGATTTGCCACAGCGCGGTTTGCGCCGAGCGGCGTGCCAGACTGTTGGCGGCGGCGGTGTAGAGGCGGTCCTTCAGTATGTCGAGGTAGAACGCACCCAGGTCCTCGCTGCAATAGATTTGCAGTTTGGAGACCACGGGGTGGAACTCATACACATTGAAGTGCGCCAGGATGTCGGCCTGCAACTGCGCCGCGCGGCTCAGGGCGTAGCGGTCAATCTCCAACAACTGGTCGGCCGCAACCATGTCCTTTGCCGGGTCAAAATCGCTCACATTGGCGAGCAAAAATTTAAGCGTATTGCGCACACGGCGGTAGGTGTCCACCACGCGGGCCAAAATTTTGTCGTCAATATTCAGATCGCCCGAGTAGTCGGTGGCGGCCACCCACAGGCGCACAATTTCTGCGCCCATCTTGGTGGTGACCGTTTGCGGGTCCACCGTGTTGCCCATGCTCTTGCTCATCTTGCGGCCCTGGCCATCGGTGGCAAAGCCGTGGGTCAGCAAGCCGCGGTAGGGAGCGCGGTCATACAGGGCACAGCCTAGCAACAACGAGCTGTGGAACCACCCGCGGTGCTGGTCGTGGCCTTCCAAATACAAATCTGCTTCGGGGCCTTCCGCGTGGAACGGTGGGCGCGCATAAGCGTCTTTGTGGCTGCCGCGCAGCACGTGCTGGAATGTGGAGCCCGAGTCAAACCACACCTCCAGAATGTCGGTGCTCTTGCTGTAATGCTCCGCGTCCGCTGCACCCAGAATGTCTTGCGCGGTGACGCGGCTCCAGGCCTCGATGCCGCCCTTTTCCACAATGTCCGCCGCCTGGTCCAGGATGGCCATGGTGTTGGGGTGCAGTTCGCCGCTGTCCTTGTGAAGGAAGAAGGGCACTGGCACGCCCCAGCTGCGCTGGCGGCTGATGCACCAGTCGGGCCGGTTGGCAATCATGTCGCGCAGGCGGGTCTTGCCGTTCTCGGGGTAAAACTGTGTCTGGTCGATTGCGTCCAGCGCCAGTTGGCGCAGGGTCTTGGGGGCTTTGTCGGTCGTGAACACACCCGGGCCATCGTCCATGCGGATGAACCACTGCGCGGCCGCGCGGTAGATCACCGGCGTCTTGTGGCGCCAGCAGTGCGGGTAGCTGTGCACGATGGGCTGTGTGGCCATCAGCCGGTCGCTTTGGCCCAGCACTTCAAGGATGCGTGGGCAGGCTTTCCAGATGTTCATGCCGCCAAACAATGCCAGGTCATCGGCATAGCTGCCGTTGCCCTGTACTGGGTTCAGGATGTCGTCGTACTTCAGACCGTGGGCCACGCAGCTGTTGAAGTCATCCACGCCGTAGGCGGGTGCCGAGTGCACGATGCCCGTGCCGTCGACCGCGCTCACATAGTCGGCCAGGTACACCGGCGCCAGACGCTGGTAGCCCTCATGCACGTCATACAGCGGGTGCTTGAAGTTCAGGCCACCCAACTTTTCGCCCGTGGTGGTCGCCACCACAGTGCCTTGCACGCCGTAGCGCTCCAGACACTTTTCGACCAGGCTTTCAGCCAACACCAAAAGGCCACGCGGTGTGTCCACCAAGGCATAGACCAGTTCCGGATGGGCGTTGAGCGCCTGGTTGGCGGGGATGGTCCAGGCGGTCGTCGTCCAGATCACGATGAAGGCGGACTTGGGGTTGCCGGGCAGCCCCGCCAGGCCAAAGGCTTGTGCCAGTGCCTGCTTGTCGGCGGCTTCAAAGGCTACGTCCAGCGTGTCACTCTTCTTGTCGGCGTATTCGATCTCGAATTCGGCCAGGCTGGAGCCGCAGTCAAAGCACCAGTACACGGGCTTCAGGCCACGGTAGACAAAGCCGCGCTCGATCACGCGCTTGAAGGCGCGAATCTGCCCGCCCTCGTTGGCCGGGTCCATGGTGCGGTAGGGGCGTTCCCAGTCGCCCAGCACGCCCAGGCGTTTGAAGTCTTCGCGCTGCTGGTTGATCTGCTCTGTGGCAAAGGCACGGCTCTTGGCCTGCATGTCGTCACGGCTCAGGTTGCGGCCATGCAATTTTTCGATGGCGTTCTCAATAGGCAGGCCGTGGCAGTCCCAGCCGGGGATGTATTGCGCGTCGAACCCGCCGAGCTGCTTGCTCTTGACGATCATGTCCTTCAGGACCTTGTTCAGTGCGTGCCCGATGTGCAGCTTGCCGTTCGCATAGGGCGGGCCGTCGTGCAGCACAAACAAAGGGGCACCAGCGCGGGCATCACGCAGTCGGCGGTACAGGCCCTCCTCGTTCCAGGTTTTGACCCAGCCTGGTTCCCGCTTGGGCAGGTCACCCCGCATGGGGAAGGGGGTATCGGGCAGGTTCAGGGTGCTGCGGTAGTCGACGGAAGGCGTGGTGTTATCGGTCATAGTGAGGCTGGTTGGCAAAGTACGTCTGGGCATCAAGGCAATCCTTTTTGATGCCGGCGGTCAGGGCTTCGAGCCCGTCGTACTTCAGCTCGTCGTGCAGTTTGTGGAGGAGTTCCACCCGGATGATTTTACCGTAGGCCCCCTCGGGACCCAGATCCGTGGGCCAATCCAGGCAATGGGTCTCCAGCAGCACCCGTCCGCCGTTCACATCGCTGGGGTCCAGCGAGGGGCGCACGCCCAGGTTGGCCACGCCCTGCACGGGCTTGTCGCTCAGCCCATGCACCAGCACTGCAAAAATGCCACTGGCTGCGGGCTTCCAGTGGGCAAAACGCAGGTTCAGTGTTTTAAAGCCCAAGGTGCGGCCCAGCTTGCGCCCGTGCACCACATGGCCTGAAATGCAATAGGGCCGCCCCAGCAATCGGGCCGTGTCCTGCATACGACCCTGGCCCAACGCCTCGCGCACGGCCGAGCTGGACACGCGCAAACCGTGCACCTCATAGCTGTTCATGCGGGCCACATCAAAGCCCTGGGTAACACCCGCGGCATCCAAAAAGGCATAGTCGCCGGCGCGCTGTGCGCCAAACCGGAAATCGTCACCCACCAGCACGTAGCGGGCGCCAAGTCCGCACACCAGAACGTCGTCTACAAAGGTCTGTGGAGTCTGCGAGGCCAGCCGGGCGTCAAAGGGCAGCACCACGGTCTGGTCCACGCCGCAGTTGGCCAGGTCGTCCAGCTTGTCGCGCAGCGTGCCCACGCGGGCTGGCGCCAGCTCCGGCTTCTTGAACTTCTTGGCAAAATAGTCGCGCGGATGCGGCTCAAAGGTGAGCACACAGCTGGGCACGCCACGCTGTTGCGCTTCACCCCGTAAGAGCGCCAACATGGCCTGGTGGCCACGGTGGACACCATCAAAATTGCCGATGGTCACGGCGCATGCAGACGCTACGCCGGGGTGATGGAAGCCGCGAAAAACCTTCATGAATTCATTATCTTTTTGATAGCAGGCCACACAGGGTGTGCGGGGTCCAGATGTCAAGTTGTCACAGAAAGAGGGTATATTGTGACGCAGCAGCGCACCATGCATCCATGGCGCTTGGCTGCAGAGATGTGCATTGCTGGTTACTGGTTGTTTTAACCGTTACAGGAGGGCGTGTTTTGAAAGTCTTGAAACTCTCGGCCCAAGGGCTGCCGCAATCATGGATATCGCTGGAGCAGGCGGTTATTCACTACGCTGCGGACGAGGTTCGTTGGGAATCGGGTGGTGAGGTGGCGGTGTTTCATGGCGGCTACAACGCGTTAACCGGACTGCAGTCCATCATTCGGGTCAACAGCATCATTGGCACCAAAGGCGTGCCCAGCATCAACCCCTTCAGCATGCGCCCAGGCCTGACCAACGGCAAATTGTTCGACCGTGACCGCTGTGTGTGCGCCTATTGCGGCAACCGTTTTTACGATCACGACCTGACGCGTGAACACATCATCCCCTTTGCACAAAAGGGGGTTGACACCTGGATGAACGTGGTCACCGCCTGCAAACCCTGCAACCACCGCAAAAGCCACCGCACCCCCGAGCAGGCAAACATGCCACTGCTCTACACGCCCTACGTCCCCAGTCTGTGGGAAGACTTCATTCTGCGCAATCGGCGCATTCTGGCCGACCAAATGGAGTTTTTGATAGCCCACGTGCCCAAGTCATCGCGCCTGCTGGCCTGAGGCTAGCCTGGACGCAAAACCTTGGTCACGGGGTTGGTGCGCAGTCTGAAGGCGTCTGGCATGCCCGAACCCAGCAAGGGGCGCAAATACAGGCGAAAGGCATCCGTCACGTCGGTGCCATTGGGCGTGATGAAGGCGTCTTCCATGACGCGTGTTTTTCCGGCTACAGCCTCGAGCGGAAGTAACTCGTAGTCCACCGAGTAGAACCCGGTGCGCTTGATGGCCACCGAGCCATCGCGGTCACCCCACATGGCAAACTGCACGGCCTTTTCGCCGACCTCGCGGGCCTCGCGCTGGTCCACGTCGGATACGCAACCAATGAACGAACGTTGCAAATAGCCCAGCGTATCGCCGCGCACCCGCTTGATGCCTAGCTTGCTTTTGATTTCTTCACATAGCAGGTCGGCCAGTGCGCCGCTGCCGGAGAGCTGCAGATTGCCGTGGGCGTCTTGCTCCAAGTCTTTGGCCAACTGGGCGGCAATGGGCGCTCCAGAAGCATCGTGTATGCCCTCGGACACCGCGACCACGCAGCGGCCGAGGCGCTCGTAGGTCGCTTTGACGTCGGCCAGAAAGCGCTCCAGGTCAAAGGTGCGTTCGGGCAGGTAAATCAGGTGCGGGCCATCGTCGGCAAACTTCTTGCCTAGCGCAGATGCTGCAGTTAAAAAGCCGGCGTGGCGCCCCATGACGACGGCTACATACACGCCCGGCAGGGCCGCGTTGTCCAGGTTGGCGCCGGCAAAGGCTTGTGCAACAAAGCGCGCTGCGGATGGGAAACCGGGCGTGTGGTCGTTGCCCACCAGATCGTTGTCAATGGTTTTGGGAATGTGGATGCTGCGCAGCGGGTAGTTGGCCTTGCGCGCCTCTTCGCTGACGATGCGCACGGTGTCTGACGAGTCGTTGCCGCCAATGTAGAAAAAGTGCCCGATCTCGTGCGCCTGCAATACCTTGAAAATCTCCTGGCAGTACTTGATGTCGGGCTTGTCCCTTGTGGAGCCCAGTGCACTGGACGGTGTGTTGGCCACCATCTCCAGGTTGTGGCTGGTCTCCTGGGTCAGGTGCACAAAGTCTTCGTTGATGATGCCGCGCACACCATGGCGGGCGCCATAGACGTGCTCGATGTCGCGAAACCGCCGCGCTTCCAGCGCCACGCCTACGAGGGATTGGTTAATGACGGCGGTGGGGCCGCCACCCTGTGCTACCAAAATTTTTCCGGATGCCATGTTGAGTCCTGTGGGTAGTTAAACACTCTCAGGAATTCATCGTAGCACCGTAGCTGCTGTATTCAGGCAAAAACGCCCGCCGTGTCCTGCATGCGGGCAGAGACTTCGCCCAGGTGGTGCAGGGTGTCGCCAAAGGTCATTTCCATTTGGGTGAGCTTCTTGAAGTAGTGGCTGACGATGTATTCGTCAGTCACACCAATACCGCCGTGCAATTGCACTGCCTGCTGGCCGACATAGCGCATGCTCTGGCCCAACTGGTACTTGGCCCGGGCCATCGCAGCGCGGCGCTCGGGCGCGGGGGCGTTGAGCTTGAGGCTGGCGTAGTAGCTCATGGAGCGGGCCAGTTCCAGTTGCATCTTCATGTCGGCCGCGCGGTGGCGCAGGGCCTGGAAGCTGCTGATGACCACGCCAAACTGCTTGCGCGTGTTCATGTACTCGGCGGTGATGGCCATGGTCTTGTCCATCACGCCCACAGCCTCGGCGCAGGTGGCGGCAATGCCAATGTCCACCGCGTGCTCCAGCGCCGCCAGGCCGTCTTGGGTGATCAGTGTGGCGGGGGCGGTTTTGAGCGTTACTTCGGCAGCACGGCTGCCGTCCTGCGTGCCGTAGCCGCGGGTGGTTACACCGGCGCTCTGGCGTTCGACCAGGAACAAGGCCAACTGGCTGTTAATTTTTGCGGGCACGATAAAGGCGTCAGCCTGGTCACCCACGGGCACTACACTTTTTGTAGCGTTCAGCACATAGCCACCGGGGGCTTGCGTGGCTTTTGCATCACACACATCGAGCTTGTAGCGGGCTGCGCGCTCCTGGTAGGCCAGCACCATCAGGGCTTCGCCACTGGCAATTTTGGGCAGCCATTCGGCCTTGGTGGCGGCATCGGCATAACCGGACAGTACGCCACCGGCAATGAGGGACTGAGCGAGCGGCTCCAGCACGATACCGCGGCCCAACTCTTCCATCACCACCATGCCTTCGACCGGACCCATACCCAAACCACCATCGCCCTCGGGCACGTACAGGCCGCATAGGCCGAGTTCGGCAATTTCGTTCCAAGCTGCGCGGTCAAAGCCGCCTGCCTTCACCGCTGTGCGACGGCGCTCGAAGGTGTAGCCCTTGTCAACCCATTTGCGCACGGCATCGCCAAGTTGTACCTGGTCATCAGAAAAATCAAAATCCATGTGTATCTCCTGGGTTTCAGCTCAAAACGGTCTGTGAAACGATGTTGCGTTGCACTTCGTTGGAGCCGCCATAAATAGTGGTCTTGCGCATGTTGAAGTAGGTGGACGCCAGCGGCGCGCAATGCATGGCGCCAATGGCGTCGCCTTGCCAGCCGGCTTCCATGGCCTCGCGGATCAGGGGCAGAGCGAAGGGGCCGGCGGCCAGCATCATCAGTTCGCTGTAGCGCTGCTGGATCTCGCTGCCGCGGATTTTGAGAAGGCCGGCGATGTCGAGCGAGTTTTTGCCCGACTTTTCCGCGGCCAAGACGCGCAGCACCATCATTTCGAGCGCGACCACGTCGACTTCCAGTTTGGCGATTTCGTCGCGGAAGCGGGTGTCGGCATATACGCCCTCGGCCTTGGCCAGGCGCTTCAAGCGCTCTAGTTCGCGCTTGGCGCGGTTGACGTCAGCGATGTTGGTGCGCTCGTGGCTGAGCAGGTGCTTGGCGTAGGTCCAGCCCTTGTTCTCTACGCCAATCAGGTTCTCGGCGGGAACCACCACGTTGTCAAAGAACACTTCGTTGACTTCGGCCTCGCCGTCCAGCAGCACGATGGGGCGCACGGTGACGCCGGGCGACTTCATGTCGATCAGCAAAAAGCTGATGCCGGTCTGCGGTTTGCCCTCGGTGCTGGTGCGCACCAGGCAAAAAATCCATTCGCCGTACTGGCCCAGCGTGGTCCAGGTCTTCTGGCCGTTGACCAAGAAGGTATTGCCCTGCCGCTCTGCGCGACACTTGACGGATGCCAGGTCCGATCCCGAACCGGGTTCGCTGTAGCCCTGGCTCCACCAGACATCTCCGCTGGCAATGCCGGGCAAAAAGCGCCGCTGTTGTTCCGCGGTGCCAAAGGCCATGATGACCGGGGCCACCATCACCGGGCCAAAGGGCACCACGCGGGGCGCGCCGGCCAGCGCACATTCTTCCTCAAACAGGTGTTTTTGCACCGAGTTCCAGCCGGGGCCGCCAAACTCTTTGGGCCAGCCATGGCCCAGCCAGCCCTTCTTGCCCAGTATCTTGGCCCAGCGTTGCATATCGTCACGCGTCAGTTGCAGGGCGTTGTGCACTTTGTGCGCGATTTCGGCGGGCAGGTTGGCACCCACCCAGGCGCGAATGTCTTCGCGAAATTGCTGTTCTTCAGGGGTAAATGCCAGATCCATCAAAAAATCTCCATGTAGACGTTCCGCTTTTTAGCACGGTCGTTCGGTTAACTCTGTCCGGGTTGTGACACGCCCAATTCGGCGCACAGGGCGCGCACGGTTTGTTGCAACTGGGCTAGCTCCGATTCCAGATGTGCTACGCGCTCGGTCAATCCGGACGCGCTTGCGCTACCAGCCGATGCGTTTGCGTTACCGGACATGGCAGCTTCCATATCGACTGGCCCACACAACAGGTGTGCCCAACGCTGCTCGCGGGCGCCATGGGCGCGGGGCAGTTTTACTGTGAGCGGACCGCCTTTGGCGTCGGAGCGGTCTTGAAGTTCCTCCAGAAACCCTTCTACCGA
>Ga0194061_1001535_pt1 | contig 13333 bp, 13 predicted proteins | sample SepL2221m_MetaG_FD_163423 | JGI IMG/M metagenome (GOLD analysis project Ga0194061, IMG submission 163423) | Anoxic zone freshwater microbial communities from boreal shield lake in IISD Experimental Lakes Area, Ontario, Canada - Sep2016-L224-21m | ecosystem: Environmental > Aquatic > Freshwater >...
TTTGGGCAATTTGCTTTTAATCATCAAATGATGGTCGCACAGGTTTACTACCAATTTGTGACAGTTTCATGTCCCTGTGCGAGGTTCCCACTGTCTTACTCCTGTCATATGCATTGACGATAGTCAACCGTTTTGCAACCTACGCCCGGATCCTATGACACAAACACTTCGCTTCGCACGCAACCACGGTCCCCAGCTCGTTCTGGCCCTAAGCACCTTGGCACTCGGAATCCAGGCAGCCTATGCCCAGGGCGCACCGGTTCAACTGGCTCCGGTCAGCGTCACCGTACAGTCCGGCGCCTACGGCTCTGCCGCCAAGGGTAGCGCTTCATCCATCGCCCCCACGCAGGCCAGCCTGGACGCTACACAGCCCCAGTCCGTCATCACCCGTGACTTCATGGACTTGTCGGTCGCACCAACCACCGAATACAGCCGCATCGTCAACATTGCCCCGAGCATGTCGGGTGAGGCAGCCAACGGCCCGGGCCTGGGCGAAACCAAGGAGACCTTGCGCGGTTTCAGCGATGACCAGTACAACATCACGTTTGATGGCATTCCATGGGGAGACACCAACAACCCGGCCCACCATTCCACATCATTCTTTCCTGGCACCATCATTGGCGGTGCAACGATTGAGCGCGGTCCTGGCAATGCCAGCAACCTGGGCTACGCGACATTTGGCGGCTCGATCAACCTGTTCTCCAAGAAGGCGTCAAAGGAACAGGCCACCAGCGTCTTCACCACGCTGGGCAGTTGGAACACACGACTGCTGGGCGTTGGCTATGAAAGCGGCGTCATGTCCGTCGCTGGTGAGTCCACATTGCAGCTCAACTACCAAAACCTGCAGTCCGACGGTTACCTGAGCAACAGCCCCATCAAGGCACAAAATTTGACGGTGAAATACGAGAGCAAGGTGGGGGACAGCTCGGTGCTGACTTTCTTCTCCTCGATCAACAACACCAAGTACCAGCAACCTGACAGCAACAAGGGCGCCACGCAGTCCCAAATCGCCCAATATGGTCGCAATTTCCAGTTGGACAACGACCCTACCAGCCTGAACTACTGGGGCTACAACTTCACCAACAAAGACACCGACTTTGACTACCTGCGCCTGCGCAGCGACTTGGGCAATGGCTGGAAGACCGACAACGCGTTGTACACCTACGCCTACAACAACCAGACCATTTCCAGTAGTGACCCGACCTGGATGGGCACTACGCCCGCTACCAACAAAGACCCGCGTACCCTGGTGGCTGGTGCAGTCACGGTCATTCCCGGCATCGACAAACAGAACAAGTACCGTGTGTGGGGCGACATCTTCAAGGCGACCAAGCAGTTGGACGCCGGCCAGTTGCGCACCGGTGTATGGCTGGAGTCCTCAACCTCCGACCGCCACCAATATGACATCAACGTATTGAATGGTTCCACCATCGGCGTTGAAAAGGCGATTGCCGGTGTCGCCGCCACGGCAACGCTGAACGGCACGACCCGCCCTATCAACAGTGTGAAGTTTGACCAGCAGTCCACCATCCGTACAGTGCAGCCCTATCTGGAATATGAATGGATGGTCACCTCTGACCTGCAAGTGACGCCTGGTGTGAAATACATCAACATCAACCGCTCGCAAACGTCCCAAGTGGCACAAACCACCCGCATCGCCAACGACTCGGGCGCTATGACCTATACGTCCACGTTGCCCTTCCTGACCGTGAACCAGAAGCTCGGCGAAAACATGTCGGTGTATGGCCAATATGCCAAGGGCTTTCAGATTCCTGATCTGAACACCCTGTATGTCGCCAATACCAACCTGAATAGCACGGACCCGCAGAAGACCACCAACTACCAGTTCGGTATCGTTGGCAAGTCCGACCGTATGACGTGGGATGCGGACATTTACCGGATTGAATTCGTCAACAAGCTGCAATCCGTCACGACTGGTACCGATACCTACTTCACCAACATTGGTGGCGCAACCTACCAGGGCGCAGAAGGCCAGATGGCCTATGTACTGGGCGGCGGCGTGTCGGCCTACCTCAATGGATCGGTTAACAAGGCCACGGCTACCGACACCGGCTTGCAACTCGCCAATGCCCCCGAATTCACGGCTGCCTTGGGTGCTTTGTACAGCGAAGGCGCCTGGTCCGGCTCACTGATCTATAAAGTCAATGGCCCGATACGCCAGAAAGACTTTACCGCTGGCAAGGCCGCCATCAATGGTGTTGCCTACTACGACTACTACCAGACACCCAGCTACGGCACGCTGGATCTGGCAATGGCCTACACGTTTACCGGTCGCAGTGCGTTTGGCAAAAGCTTGAAATTGCAGCTCAATGTGTTCAACGTATTGGATAACAATGCAGTGACGGCGATTAGCACCGGTGCGACGACCACGTATGACACCTATGTGTACCAGACACCACGCAGCTTCCAGGTTTCGCTGAAGGCTGATTTCTAAGTAACCAGAACCGAAAAACACCATGACACCCCTTTTGCGCGCCTTGACGGTTGGTTTGGCATGGGCCAGCATCACTGGCGGACTGCTGGCAGCAGCACCGCCCAAACGCGCCGCAACAATGGGTGACCCCGTGGTGTTGCGCTTTGCAACCGTGGGCGACTCGCGTCAGGACCCGGTGAATTTTGACCCAACCACCGGGCCACTGAGCCAGCAGGATCAGATCTGGCTGCAAAACAGCAAGGCGCTGAGTCGCATACTGCGGGAAGTGGCGGCGCAAAAGAGCCAGATTCTGTTCTTCAATGGTGACATGATCATGGGCTACGGCACGGCCGGGCCCACTGCGTCCAATTCAGTGGATGATGTTTTGGCGTCAGACCTGATGGCGTTTAACCGCCAATATGGTTTTTGGCGCGGCATGGCCGCAACACTGATGGAGGCGGGAACCTATGTGGTGCCAGTTCCGGGTAACCACGAGGTGCAGTCCAAAGCGGCCGGAAAAAAAGCCGTGGTGGAGAACGAAAATACCTGGCGCGCCAATATGGGCGATCTCATCATGGATACCCAGCGTTTCAAAACGATTGTGGGCATTGATGCCAGCCACATCAACACGCAAAACAACGCGGCTGTCGATGGCTTGGTCAGCGATCAGTCACAGTTGAGTTACAGCTTTGACGTGGCAGACACCCACTTTGCAGTGGTCAACACCGACCCGGTGGGCAATGACAATGTGGCGCCTGCGCTGTGGCTGGCGAGTGATCTGGAGTCAGCCCGGAGCCGGGGTGCAAAGCATTTCTTTGTGTTCGGGCACAAGCCAGCATTTACCTACATTTACAAAGCCAAACCCAAGAAGTCTGAAGCATCGGGGCTGGATAAGATTCCCGCACAGCGAGACGCATTTTGGAACGTTGTTGAGCAATATGGCGCAACCTATTTCTGTGGCCACCAACACATGTTCAATCTTGTGCAACCACGCGGCGCTGCGTGGCAGGTTTTGGTGGGTACGGGCGGCTCGCCATGGGATGCCAAGCAGGGCGAAACGACGCTGCACCCGGAGAGTGACCGTTCTTACGTCTGGGCCTCGGTGGATATTCACAAGAGTGGCAAGGTCGACGTCACTGCCTACGGCTTCAGCGACGACTTTGGCACCACTAAAGTTATCCGACGACTGCGCCTCACAAAGTAGAGGCCTGGCGTCTAAGCCGCAGAGTTACTCAGATTTTTCAAGCGCTGACTGGCTGAGCGCCTGATTTCGCGAACTTTGGCCGCGCACTCGTAGCGTGCTGGTCGGGCAAATTTTGCGGTGCGCTCAGCAATTTCCGCTTCAAGCTGTACGACATCAGGGTACCCTTCACCAAGCGCAATCGCCAACTTGTGGTGCAAGTGCTTCAAGTCGCCAAGGTCTTTTGACATATTTCAAGCCCAACCTTTCCGTATTCAATGCGCACCGCCTAGGTCCGCATTTCACACCGTCAGTATGGCACTTCTTCATGTCGGAAATGTGACAAAGTCAATTAATTTGACAAAACTCACCAATCAATATAAACTGTATATACCGTTTAAAAAGGAAATTTGACAATGACGACTACAACTACTAATACTGAAAAGCCCGTCCCAGCAACCGCTACTGCAAAAGTTGCTGTCAAAGCGCCCGTTAAGGCGCAACCCAAAGCGGCATCCAAGCCAGTCACAAAGCCACCTACAAAGGCTAAGCCAGTCGTGAAGCCTGTAGCCAAACCTGTGGTCAAGGCTGATGTCGTAAAAGCAACGAAGGCCAAAAAACCGAAAATGGTACGCGACAGCTTTACCTTTCCAAAAGACGAATACACCGTGCTGGATGCACTGAAATTGCGCGCTGCCAAATTGGGTAGCCCGGCCAAGAAGACTGAGTTGCTGCGAGCCGGGGTGAAGGCCATTGCAGCCATGTCCGACGCAGCATTTTTGGCAGCCCTGCAAGCCGTTCCCAGCCTGAAGACCGGGCGACCTGCCAAGGGAAGCTAAACGGGCAACTGAAAGCGCCTACAACAAATCGGGGGACTGAACCGTCACCACAACGGTTTGTCCGGTGGCTTCGCGCTCGCGATGGCGCAGCCACCACACAGCCCCTTTTTTGACCGCACACTCCGACGCGCTCAAGCCGAGCAGGCTCGAAATAGTTTGGCCCAACGTGGGCTGGTGGCCCACTAGCAGCACGCAACCTTTTGCGTGCGGCCATTGAACCAGTTCCAGCAACTGCTCTACCGTACCCATTGGCGCAATCGCCGGATTGAACTTGAACTTGCGACCCAATGCCAGCGCTGTTTGTTCAGCCCGACGGGCCGGACTCACCCAAATCCGGGCGCTTTCTGGTAATTGACGGTCCAGCCAGGCAGCCATACGTGCGGCCTGCTTTTCACCGCGCGAAGTCAGCGCCCGTGCCATGTCGTCACCATCTGGCGCGCCTTCCACAGCCTCTGCATGCCGCCACAAGATCAGATCCATGGTTTGCTGTCCGTTCAGGCCTTCTCAATATCCGCATAGCGTGCCATTAGGGCCGCCTGGGCACCGTGCACCGCCGTTTTTCCATCCCCCTTGAAGCGCGTATAAGTGCCATCTGCACCCAAGTCCCAAGCGTCCACACCGTCGTGCAGGTAAGCCACCAGGCACTCGTCAACCAGGCGCTGGCGCTGCATCGGGTCGGTTACGGGCCAGGCCAGTTCGACACGGCGCACCATGTTGCGGTTCATCCAGTCTGCACTGGACAAGTAAAGGTCTTCCACCTCGCCTTCGCGGAAGTAGAAAACCCGTGAATGCTCCAAAAAACGGCCAATGACCGAGCGCACCCGGATGTTGTCGGTGTGTCCGGGCACCTGCGCTGGCAACATACAGGCACCACGCACGATCAGGTCAATTTTCACGCCGTGACGACCCGCACGCATCAGGGCGTGGATCAATGCCTCGTCGGTTAGCGAATTCATCTTGGCGACGATGCGGCTGTCCTTGCCACGACTGGCGGATACGCCCAGTGCGTCAATCTTGGCAATCATGTTGCGATGCAAATAAAACGGTGCAAACCACAGCTTGCGCAACGGCGGCAGACGGCTTTGGCTGGCCAGGTGCACAAACACATGTTCCATGTCAGTCGTCAGCGCCGTGTCGGCTGTGATGTGGCTCACATCGGTATACAAGCGGGCAGTGCGGGGGTTGTAGTTGCCGGTGGACAGGTGACCATAGCGCTTGAGGGATTTACCCTCACGTCGGGTAATCAGCATCATTTTGGCGTGGGTTTTGAGGCCCACCACGCCATACAACACCTGCGCACCGATGGACTCCAACATTTCAGCCCAGTTGATATTGGCTTCTTCGTCGAACCGGGCTTTCAGCTCCACCACCACCGTGACCTCTTTGCCGCGGCGAACGGCCTCACGCAACAGGTCCATCAACTCTGAGTCAGGGCCGGTTCGGTAAATGGTCTGCTTGATCGCCAACACATTGGGGTCGTCAACGGCCTCGCGCAAGAACCCGAGCACACCGTCGAAACTCTCAAACGGCTGGTGGATGACGATATCGCCCTGTTTCAACTGCTCAAAAATACTTTGCCCCTCGACCATTTGCGCGGGGTAAGACGCCCTGTAGGGTGTGAAGCACAAGTCGGGACGGTCAACCAGGTCAATGAGTTGGGTCAACCGCACCAAGTTCACCGGGCCAGCTACCCGGTAAAGGGCCTTGGTGGGCAGGTCAAACTGCTTGAGCAAAAAGTCAGACAGGTGCTCGGAGCAGCCCGCCGACACTTCCAGCCGCACAGCTTGCCCGTAATGGCGGTGCACCAACCCCTGGCGAAGTGCCATGCGCAGGTTTTTAACATCTTCCTCATCCACAGCCAGATCGGAATGCCGGGTAACACGGAACTGCGAGAACTGCCCCACGGTGCGCCCCGCAAACAGCTCCGCCAAGTGCGCCCGGATGACGCTGGACAGCGACACAAAAAGCGAGAGCTCGCCCGACACCTTTGCCGGCATGCTGATCAGCCGCGGCAGCACACGCGGCACCTTGACAATGGCGATTTCATTCTCACGGCCAAAGGCATCACGGCCACCCAGACGCACGATGAAATTCAGTGACTTGTTGGCCACTTGCGGGAACGGATGCGATGGGTCCAGCCCCACGGGAATCAGCAGCGGACGTACTTCGCGCTCGAAATACTGCTTGACCCACTGGCGCTGCGCCGGATTTCGCTCGCCATGGGAAATGACTTTCATGCCCAGTTGCTCAAACGCGGGCATCAGCTTTTCGTTGTAGAGCGCGTATTGCCGCGCCACTATGGCGTGAACGGATGCCGAAAGCCGTTCGAACGACCCGATCGAATACAGCCCTTTGCGCTCCTTGGCCAGATTGGCAATCAAATGCGGCTCTGCACGTACCTCAAAGAACTCATCGAGATTGGAGGAGACGATACACAAATACCGCAAGCGCTCCATTAGCGGAACGTCATCGCGCACAGCCCAATCCAGCACCCGTTCATTGAATGCCAGGATGCTATGGTCGCGATCGAGTAATTCAGGGGCCTTCAAAGATGACAACATACGCACGCCTTGACTATGACACAACAATGAAGAATTGTTTATGATTTTGGTGACAGTTGTGTGACAGTTGTGTGAAGCAGTGGTTGCACCTCCAACGCGATGTCTGTTCGGGCCGACACGAGGTGGCTGACAAATAGCTGCGCTGAAAAGTCCCAGCCAAATGCCTGCGCGCGCTGTCGGGCCGCGTGACGCGGAACCGCCAGCGCTGCAAACCACGCGCTGGCAAGGTCATCGTCCAACACACCACCTTTCGGAGGCGATCCCACCACCTCCAGAGGCCCTTCAACTGGGTACGCAGCCACCGGCGTGCCAGTAGCCATCGCCTCCAGCATCACCAAACCAAAGGTTTCTGACCGACTGGGCATAACAAATACATCAGCCGCTGCGTAGACCTGGGCCAGCACATCGCGCGCAAGCACACCCAGCCAGCGAACGTGCGGATGCCGTTCGCGCAGCCCGGCTTCTAGTGGACCCACGCCGCAGACGACCTTGGTGCCCGGTACATCCAACTTCAGAAAAGCATCTATATTCTTTTCGTAAGAAACACGCCCCACAAAGAGCGAAACCGGTCGTGCCAGCGCACCCAATGGCGCGTAAATCTGAGGCTCCTCACAGAAATTAAAGAGCTGCATATCTACGCCATGTGTCCAACTGCGAAGATTGCGAAAACCGCGCAGCTGCAACATGTTCAAGACACTGGGTGTTGGTACCAGCACACCCGAAGAATGCTTGTGAAAGTGCCGAAACAGCGCATATCCCATCCACAGGGGCACTTTCAGCGCGGCCTTCAGTATTTCAGGAAACCGGGTGTGGTAAGCCGTGGTGAACGCCAGGCCATGCTTCTGACAATAACCCCGGGCTGCCCACCCCAAGGGGCCCTCGGTGGCCAGGTGAATGGCATCTGGTTCCATCGCGTCCAGACGACGCGCCAAAGCTTTCCCTGGCCGCACAGCCAAATCAATACCAGCATAGCCCGGGCACGGACGCGTATCGAACATACCCGGATGTATGACCTCGACCTGGTGCCCCAGTGCCTGCATTTCTCGCACCAATTCCACCAGCGTTGTTACAACTCCATTGACCTGCGGCTGCCACGCATCGGTAATCAATGCCAACTTCATGCCACTGCCTCTTGCGGAGCCGGGACCAATACCGTGCTGGTTCGTTCGTCGTTCCAGTAAACCAGTTCCAGCCGCCCGTCCTGGTGCTCGACCAGTGCGCTGCGGCTTTCTACCCAGTCACCGTCGTTGCAGTACAGGGTACCCTGAATGTCACGCATCTCGGCTCGATGAATATGCCCGCACACGACCCCGTCATGCCCCCTGGCGCGTGCGGCTTGCGCCACCGCCACTTCAAAATCTGTCACGTAATTGAGTGCCGACTTGACCTTGTGTTTGAGGTAGGCCGACAGGGACCAATACGGCAAGCCCATCCGAGCACGCAGGGTGTTGAGATAACGGTTGAGCTTGAGCGTAAATTCATACAGGTTGTCACCCAAAAAGGCCAGCCACTTGGCGCACTGGATGACACCATCAAAGTAATCGCCGTGCGTAACCCAAAGACGGCGACCATCTGCCGTGGTGTGCACCGCATCGTCACTCACCTCAATTCCGCCAAACTCGTGGCCCAAAAAGCCGCGTGCAAATTCGTCATGGTTACCGGGAATGAAAACCACCTTGCAGCCTTTGCGCGCCCGACGCAACAGCTTTTGCACCACATCGTTATGGGACTGGGGCCAGTACCAGCGCCTGCGCAATTGCCAGCCGTCGACGATGTCTCCCACCAAATAGAGGTAATCACTGGAGTGGGCTTTGAGAAATTCAAGCAAAGCCTGCGCCTGGCATCCAGCGGTGCCGAGGTGAATATCGGAGATGAAGATGGCCCGGTAGCGCACTACGCGATGTTCGTCGTCGTCATCGGAACCACCATGGTCCTTTGGGTGAACACCGTCTAACATGCCCCGCATAAGCGGCGCAAAGGCGTCGGGGCTGGCCCGCATCAGGCCCCCAGAAAGTGTTTGCGGTAGCGCGATGGCAAATCGGCAATGCGCATCATCATGGGCAAATCTGCCGAATTAAAATCCGGGTCCCACGCCGGGGGCCCCAGCACTTTGGCACCCAGACGCAAGTAGCCCTTGATCAATGCGGGCGGCTCCACATCCAGCGACGCATCCAGTTGCTCAACCGGCAGCGGCAACCGGGGACGCACGTGATACTCAATCGGTGCCAGATGGGTATCCTGCACCTGGCGCCAGATGCTGGCCGCAAAGTCGCCACTGGCTACACCGTTGTGCAGCATGGGTATGCTGGCGCAGCCGATCATGGTGTCGAGCTGGTTGCGCACCATGAAGGCGCCCAAGGCACCCCACAGTGCCATGATCACGCCGCCGTGGCGGTGATCCTTATGCACGCAGCTTCGACCCAGTTCGACCATACGGTCCCGCAGGCCGCGCAGGCGGGTCAAGTCAAATTCTGTGTCGCTGTAGGTGCTGCCCACGCGCTGCGCCTGAACGGGTGTCAGCACGCGATAGGTTCCTATGACCTGACCGCTGGACTCATCAATTACCAACAGGTGTTCGCAAAAGTTGTCAAACAAGTCAATGTCGTGGCCCGGTATTGGGGTGCTCAGTCGTGCACCCATTTCCCCAGCGAACACTTCGTGTCGTAAGCGCTGGGCGGCCCGGACTTCATCCTGGTGCTTGGCCCAAGTCACCCGGATCGAGGCCCGTTCCGGCGCAACAGTCTGGATCACGGGTTGTCGCCCGCTACCAAAGGCACTGGCATTGTCGTGTGCCTGTGCCACAGAAGACTGAAGTGTGGAACCTAATGCAGTCGACGAAGTCATGCTCATGCTCCCTGTTGTGCTGACAAACTTAAATCACCGGAACTCAGGTGCAGCGCATCCAACCAAGGTTGTGTGCCTGCCCGGAACCGCAATCCACCAGGGCTGTTGGCCAGGGCGCGTGCTGTGCAGCGCAAGACGCGCAGGCACTGCTGCTCCAGGTCATGCGTCAACCGGTGGGACGTGGCCGTTCCTACCTGGGCGGACTGTGTGGGTGTGTGCAAGTGCGCTTCCATTTCTTTCTCCGTCAAGCTCGTTATGGCGCAATTTTGGGAGACAAAGATGACGCCTGCACGTCAGTTCAATGGCAGTTTTATGACACCTGCTACTGACACAAAGACCAAATAGACTGCACAACTCAACTTGATTTATTAAGGGTTAACCCTAATATGTTCCAATCAAGCATGATTCAAAAAGGATTCGCCATGCAAACCCTATTGACACCTGACACACTCAACCCACGTGCCTCTGCAGATATGTCCAAGCAGGTATCCGCGGCCGCGGGCCTTGCCATGGACGTTCTGGGCCTGCCGTTTGACATGGCCCGCGCCCAGTACGCCCGTGCTGTGCAAGTCGGCCTGATCGAGAGATCCATGCTGGCATCACGCGACTTTTCGCGTGCTGTTGGCGCGTGGGAGCGACTCACACTGGGGCCTTGGGCGCGGCATGTTTAATTCCGATCCATAGCCCCCGTAGAATGGGCGTAGTTAGCTACATATTTAATAGCAACTGCCTTTCAGCTTGATGCAGCCCATGAACCGCGCCAAAAAACCTGCCGCTCCATTTACGGAGATTGAACTCAAGCTGGCCCTGCCATCTACGGACCCGCACGCGCTGGAGCCCCTTTTGGCTAGCCTGCCGCTTCTCGTGCGGCGCAAAGCCACCCGTGAACGGCTACACAACACTTACTACGACACCCCCGACGATGCGTTGAACGCCCAACGCAGCGCGTTGCGCATTCGCCGCTTGGGTAGCGAGACACAACCGTCATGGCTGCAAACCTTGAAGATGGGCGGCGGCTCGGACTCCGCTTTGAGCCAACGTGGCGAATGGGAGGGTGCAATACCCGGCGCGACCCTGCAATTGGCCATGCTACAGGCCACACCCTGGTTGCAACTAGACCCCGATGGCACCCTGTTCCAATCGCTCACCGCACGTTTCACCACCGACTTCATGCGCACCCGCTGGACGGTGCGCAGCCGCGATGGCAGTGTGGTTGAAGTGGCGCTGGACCTGGGCCAAATTGTGGTGGGAGATCACCACGCGGCCATTTGCGAACTGGAGCTTGAACTCAAAGGCGGCCGGCCAGCGGCCCTTTTTGACATCGCCCAGCAGATTGCCTGCGCGGTCGCCGTAATGCCCCTGGGGGCCAGCAAGGCACAACGCGGCTTTGCACTGACGCACAAGACGCTGGACCAGCCATCACGGGCACAGCCACCTGTGCTGGCCCCAAATATGCACATGCCAGAGGCCGCCGCCCGGGTATTGCGGGAAATGCTCAACCATTTCAACGCCAACCTGCACACCTTGCTCACCTCAGACGACCCCGAAGTAGTGCACCAGGCCCGGGTGGGATGGCGACGTTTTAAAACTGCCCTAGCGATCTTCAAAAAGACACCATTGGTTCAGGCAGTGCCTGCCATGCAAGCGCTGAAACCCGTGCTGAAAGAATTGGGACGCCTGCGCGACGTGGAAGTGGCGAATCTGCAAACCTTGCCCATGCTGGCCAATGCCTATGTAGGCGGCAGTCCCAAGCGGAAAACCCATTGGCTCACCCTCCAAACCTCGCTTGCAAGCGCGACGCGCGAGCAGCATCGACTGGTACGCGATTCACTGCAAAATCCTGCCACTGGAGCCGCCTTGCTGGCCCTAACCGAGTGGATTGAGAACGGTCACTGCGCAAAAGCCGCAGATGCCATCGCGGTCGACAAGCGTACGACCCTGCTCCCCTGGGCCCAGCAGCACATGGAGCGCTTGCGCAACCAATTGAAAGCTGCGCTTCAAAAATCACACAAGCCAGACAACCTGCACCGCGCCCGCATTCTCGCCAAGCGGCTGCGCTACGGCGTGGAAGCCTTGCGGTCGGTACTGCCCAAGCGCCGTGCGCAGCGATGGCACCGGCAGGGGGCGCGTCTGCAGAGCGCCATCGGAGCAGAGCGGGACCTACAGCAAGCCATGCGCATTGCCAAAGGTCTCAAGGCCCACCCCACACTACTAAAGTTTCTGCACGCGGTAGACCTTGGACGCAATCACCCGCGATAAGCGCCTTTCAGGCTCGCAGACGCCAGGCTTGGTAGCGCGAACGCTGAAGGGCAAACAACTCGACAACTCCCCAGGCAACGCTGCCGAACAGCGCAAGATGCCTTACGGCCTTATTCACGGGGGTACACCAAGGCCGTTACTGCGGACGCGAGAATCGGGTTGACCCGCGCGGACGAGATACCCAGGCTGACCCATCCATCATCAAACAAGGCATCGAGTTTTTTCTGCAATCCAAATAATTTCCAGAGCATGGTCCACTCCTTTTTTGTCGTTGAATGAACCCATAGGGTAGCGCACCTTTGTGACGGTTTCGAGTCAAATCGCCATACCCTTGCGCTGGGGTGCGGCATGCAGGCCTGCTGGGTTTTGTCGCTATGCTCGATCAACGATTTCGGCCATCCCACCAACCCAGAACAACACATGAAACACCTGCCCGAGCTGGAAGCACTGGAGCGGATTATTGACCTCGGTGGAACACAACTCGATGCAAAAGTGGTGTACCGGGTGACGCCGCATACAGGTGCCGATTTGCCGGTGTACGCCATCGGCATCGGTAACCACAGCCCTGACGCTCCCGCCATCGGCTTCTTCGGCGGAGTGCATGGCCTGGAGCGCATTGGCGCGGAGGTGGTGATTGCCTATTTGCATAACCTGGTCATGCGGTTGCAATGGGATACCACGCTGCACCAGCAACTCCAGTCCGTGCGACTGGTGTTCATGCCCATCGTCAATCCGGGGGGTATGCTGATGGGCACCCGTGCCAACCCTGAGGGTGTAGACCTAATGCGCAACGCGCCGGTTGATGCGGTGGATGGCGTTCCGTTTCTGGTGGGCGGCCAACGCATCAGTTCCGGACTACCTTGGTACCGGGGCAAACCAGGCGCCCCCATGGAAGGAGAAAACCTGGCGCTTTGCAAGGTCGTAACCACGGAATTGTTGACACGAAAATTCAGCATGGCACTGGATTGCCACTCCGGCTTCGGCGCACGGGACCGCATATGGTTTCCCTACGCTCACACCCGCAAGCCGATTGCACATCTGGCAGAAATGCAGGCCCTGCGCGACGTGTTTTTGCAGACCTACAGTCACAACCCCTACGTGTTTGAACCGCAGAGTCTGCAATACCTGGCCCACGGTGATCTATGGGACCATTTGTACCTGCAAGCCTGCACCGATGTGCAACGGGTGTTTCTGCCACTGACGCTGGAAATGGGCT
>Ga0194061_1001536_pt1 | contig 13333 bp, 5 predicted proteins | sample SepL2221m_MetaG_FD_163423 | JGI IMG/M metagenome (GOLD analysis project Ga0194061, IMG submission 163423) | Anoxic zone freshwater microbial communities from boreal shield lake in IISD Experimental Lakes Area, Ontario, Canada - Sep2016-L224-21m | ecosystem: Environmental > Aquatic > Freshwater >...
GGATCGGCAGTCGCAGCGACCGGCAACGATGCCGTCGTCAGCACTTGCAAGGTGGTTCCGGTCAAATTGTCGCTAAACGCGCTAATGTCCAGGCTGTTGACCGAGCTGTGGTTGCTAATCGTCAGCGTCATCAGCGAAGGCTGGCCGGCAGGAATCGGGCTGACCGAAAAGTTTTTGGCGATGGAAATGGGCGTCTGCACCGTCAGCGATTTATTGAACGCCAAGCTAGTCAAACCGCGCACGTTGCCGATGGCACCGTCGGCGAGCGTGTTGTTAAAGGCTTGCGACGTGCCGCTAATACCGGCGACGACAACCGGCACGCTAATCGTGCAAACGCCGGTGCCCGTGCCGGTATAGCCAATGGTCGCGCCACTGAGCGTAATCGACTTGTTATCGGCGGCCACCGCGACGCTGCCGTCAACCTTGCCGGTGCCGGTACACACCACGCCCGGCGTTCCGTTAACCAGCATGGCATGCCCACCGGCCCCATCGTCCGGCAGCAGGTCGGTAAAGCTCGTCAACGGCATCGTCGCGGCGGTGTTTGGATTGGCGAGCGTAATAGTGAGGGTGACTGGGTTACCGACATAGGCCGGTGAGGGGCTAAAGCTTTTCGACCCGCTCGGCGGCGATAACGCATTGACGGCCAGCGTTGCATCGGCCTTCGTCGTATTGGCGACCAGTACGCCGCTCGTGGTGGTGGTCGCCAGATAAGCCATAGTCGTCGAACTAGGAGTGATGGTCGGCGTACCGGGAGGCACACCGGTAATGAGGTTGGCCGGAATCGTGTTGATCCAGTTGCCATTGACGGTTGACGTTACGTCGATTTCAAAATAACACTGGCTCGCGACACCCGAAGCCCCAATCGGAACGCTGCCGTTAACCAGTTCGACGGTAGACCCGCCGGTCGTGGTCGGTTGATTAACGGTGAACCCGCAGGTGTTGACGATGCCAGACAGCGAGGCGATAGTAATTTGCGGCAGCAATAAAACTGTGACCTTCGCATTGGACAAGGCCGAGCCGGTATCGTCGTTAGTCAAGGTGATGCGGTATTTCGACACATCCCCTGGGTTGATCGTCGCCAACGTGAACTGATGGTTAATCGTCGTCGTCGCCAGCACCGGCCCGGCCAGCACGGCGGCCAGCGCGAACAGTGCCGTGGCGGCGTATCTCGGCACTTTCCGACCTTGGCGACGATGACAGGAAACGGAGAAAGGAAGTCGCAGGAGCGTGGCGAACGATTGAAACAGGCGAGTGCACATAAGAACCTCGGGAATCTAAAATAACGGTACAGCATGTCGCGTGTAGGTCGGGCTTCAGCCCGACAATATCGAAGTCAATGCACAAGTCAATGTCGGGCTGAAGCCCGACCTACAAGTATTGGATAACATTACAGTCTAAGTTTTACCCAGAAAAACAGGACGTTAACTGGGTGTTTCTGGGTGGTGAGGTTTTTCTGTCCTCGTTCTTCAGCATCACTGAGTACTCGGCAGCGCAAAGCTAAAAACTTTATCGGTATTTTCAAAGACGTTCACGGTCATGTCGGCAGGCAGTTCTACGCCTGCCATTTTCAGAACGGCTGCCGGGTCGGCCAGCAGTTGCTGCTTGAAGTTTTCGTCCAACCAGCATTTGGCGATCAATCGCCCCATCTTCTTGCCTTGCTCTTCTTGGTTCATGATACTTCCTTATCACTGAGCTGATACATGCCGGTCACCGTATCGTAGTTTTTATTCGGAGCACCTCTGTAAGCCGCGCTCATGGCCATTCTACAGAAGGGCTGCCCGGAGAAGCCCTGTTCACGCCATTCTTCAGCCACACCCCTTGGAGAACGCCTATCCATGCGGGTCTTCAGCCATCCCCTAGAAAAATTTTTCGCGGGCGGTGAGAATAATTAGGGCCATGAAAAGAGAAGAGAAACCCCGTTTAAATAACGGAAGGGTCATGAGCAGCGACCCTATTTAAGCCGTAAAGAACATTAACCGTTATTAAAAAAAGAATCACGCACCGAAATTCCGCCGTAATTCACGTAAATTCACTTAAATTCACGCGAGGCAACGCCACAATGGAGCGCTGGCCAACGTTAGGCAGAGAAGACGTAGCCCGTGCCGCGCACGGATTGGAGGGGAAGATTGCCCAGACCGGCCTGCTCGGTGCGCTTGCGCAGCCGGCTGATGACGGCATCGAGTCGATGCGGATCGTAGTCGTGGTCATCCGCAGCGAAGGTGGCAATCAGCGTTTCGCGCTCGACCACTTGGCCGGCGGCACCCACCATAATTTCGAGGAAGCGCCGTTCAGTATCGCTCACGTTAAACTCGTCGCCCTGCGGGTTGCGCAAGACCCAACCGCCCTGACGCAGCGTCCAGGATGCGGCGGAGCCAGGGAGGTCTTCAACAACCGGAGGAGCCTCTGCCGAGAGGCGTAGGCGACGACCGATGGCCTGCAAGGTCGCGGCCAGTTCCCGCACGTCAATGGGCTTGACCAAGTAGGCATCCGCGCCAAGGCCCAGCCCGTGCAGACGGTCTTCGAGCAAAACACGCGCGCTCAGAAAGACAATGCCCAGGGATCGGTTAGCGCGCAAGTGTTCGGCAATAGAAAACCCGTTCTCGCCAGGCAGGCCCACATCAATGACCACGATGTCGCAGTCCTTAACGGCCAAGCTGCGGTAAAGTCCCATTGCATCGCCGAAGCCGCTGACCTCAAGGCCCAGCACGCTTAAGCCGAAGATGATTTCCTCGCGCAGGTCGACTTCGTCTTCCACCAGGAAAACGCGCAATTTACGGGATGCAATGCCGTTCATGGGGGGCCAAGCCTAAAAAGAAACCAGTCTAGCGCCGCAACGCCCCTCGGTCACGCCCGCTCATTCACGTTTTTTCATGCGCTCTCACGTGAAGAGGCGGGAATCGTTGAAGAATCGTTGAGTAATTGGTAATCGCCCGCGCATTGCCCTTCTTAGTCCGACGGTTTTGCTTTTTCACTGAGGTGACGCAAGCGCTTTGACTGGGAGCGCCGGCGTCTCGCCGGCTGTGCTTATCACATCGAGCATTCTTCAACGACTCCTGTCGATTGCTTATGGGCGCGGCTTACAGAGGCGTTACCCTTGCCGGCGCTCCCAGTTAGAGCAGCGGCAGCACGTTCGTCAGCCATCCGCACCGACAAGCACGATAATGATTCTTTTGTGCATGGCTCGCCGCCCATTTATGTCCAAATTCTTATGTGCATTATTAAGCGTACTGATGGCCACCTTCTGTCTGTCGACGCAAGCCCAGACTTTGCTGCTAACGCCCCAGTCCGGGGTGTACGAGGCGGCGAATTTGTCGGGGCATTTGGCGGCGCGGCGCGATGCGAGTGGGTTGCTAGAGATTGAGGAGGCGACAGCGCCGGGGAACGCCGGCAAGTTCGCCGCTTTGCCAGGGTTTCTCGGTGCCGGCTACACCGCCGATACTTATTGGCTACGCTTTACGTTGCAACGTACAACCGATACGACCAGTCACTGGTTTATCGAGGTGTCCCCGCCTTACCTAAACGATGTCACGCTATTCGTGCCGCGCCGCGACGGCACCTTCGAAGCAACACGCTTGGGCGACCTGCGTCCCTATACAGAACGCCCGGTGCCGCATCGCAGTTTTGTTTTTCCGCTACGCCTAGCGGACGATCAACCGCTCACGCTTTACCTGCGCGTAAAAACCAGCAGCACGATGCAGGTACGGGTCGCCGCCTGGCAGTACGAAGGCTTGCTGGCGGCGACGCAAACCGATACCAGCTTTTACAGCGCCTATTTGGGTCTTCTCGCGCTGGGCTTTATGTCCAGTTTGGTGTTCTGGCTCTGGCTGCGCGAGCGCGTCTATCTCAGCTACTGCGCCTACCTAGCAGCACTAGCGGCGGTGATGATGGCGACCGGCGGCTTCGTGTCGCAATGGCTATTTCCGCAGGTGCCTCTGGTGGCCAACCGGCTGGTCGGCGTTGCGGTTTGCGCCGTCTACCTACTCGGGACGCAGTTTTTCATTCATGTATTACGCCTGCGCGAACACTTTCCTCGGCTGCGTCGACTGTTCGACGCCCTGTTGCTCTTCTATACCGCCTGCGGGTTGCTGGCCATCGCCGGCTATTACGGTGTGCTGGCCACGGGACTCCATCTGGTGCTCATCGTCGTCACGATGGGCATCGCCCTGGCCGGCCCCTGGTTGCTCTGGCGTGGGCATCGAGAATACCTGCTCTACACCTTGGCGTTCACCACCAATTTTGTCAGCCTCGCCTTCACCATCGCGCGGATCTTAGGCTGGATCTCGACCCAGGTTCCCACCGACTACACCACCATGTTGAGCACCACCGTGCACGTCATCCTGATTAACTTCGCGGTGGCCGACCGTGTGCGTCGCGCAGACCGCGAAAAACTGGAGGCGGAAAAACAAACGGCCAGACTCACTGCCGAGCATGAATCCGTGCAGCAGCAGCGCCAGTTTATCGCTATGGTCTCGCACGAATTCCGCACACCGCTGGCGGTGATCGACGCCACGGCTCAGTCGATCGAAATTGCCTGCTCGCAAATGAGTTGCGCCATCGTTGGCTCGGTCATGCCCCGACAGGAGAAAATTCGCCGCGCCGTGCGTCGCTTGGTGTCGTTGCTGGATAACTTTCTAACCCACGAACGCATTGATTTTAAAGAAGCCCAGATTAAACCCAAGGCGCTGGATCTACGCGACCTAGCCTCTGAAGCCGTCAACTCCTGGCAGCACCTGCTGCCCCCTAGCGCACAGCTACAGCTTGAATTAGGCAGCGAACCCGCAACCGCACTCGTCGACCGCGCCATGATGATGTTAGCACTCTCCAATTTGATCGACAACGCGATCAAATATGCGCCGCCCGGTAGCCCCATTACGCTGCGCGTGGGCAAAACCAAGGACAACGGCTGGGTCGAAGTCCACGACTGCGGGGTGGGCATTGCAGCGCCATACCTCGAGAAAATCTTCGACAAATTTTACCGCAGCGACGAAGCGCTGGCCGTGCCAGGAGCCGGCCTCGGCCTCTACCTAGTTCGCACGCTACTCCACCAGCACGGTGGCGAGGTCGAGGTCACCAGTGAACCCGGTAAAGGATCAACCTTCCGCCTGCACTTGCCGTTGGTGAAGTATCTAATCTGACGAGACGCCGCCGCTTTGACTGGGAGCGCCGGCGTCTCGCCGGCTGGGCTTATCATCCATAGCATTCTTTACCGATTCCTGTAGATCAGCCATAGGCGCGGCTTCCAGAGGGATTGGCTTTCTATTTTTTGATTTGGCGAACGCAGCCGGCCAGGCGTTACCCTTTGCCGGCACTCCCCGCTAAAGCTGATATTCGTCAGCGTGTCCGGCCATGGCCATATCGACGGCACGGCGTGTCAGTTGTGGGGCAAATAGTTCGATAAAGTCGTATTCAAAACGCCGCACATGGTTACCGCGTCGCAAGCCAATGCGCGTGGTGTTGGAACCGAATAATAGCCCGGCATCCAGTGCGACCAACCCGCTATCACGCGCCGCGTCGTAGGCTTGATGAGCGATGATTCCTAAGCCTAGACCGAGGCTGACGTACGTTTTAATCACGTCGGCATCGGTCGCAGCCAGCACGACATTAGGCGTTAGTTGCACCCGCTCGAACGCCTTGTCAATGCGTGAGCGACCGGCAAAAGCGGGGTCATAGGTAATCAACGGCCAGCGCGCCAGTTCGGCCAGCGACAACGGGCGTCCATCGAGTATCGGGTGACCATTGGGAGCGATGACGCAGTGGGTCCATTGGTGGCAAGGCAGCATTAGCAATTGCGGATACTGATCAAGCGCTTCGGTGGCAATCGCAATATCGGCTTCGCCTTTTAACGTCCATTCGGCTATCTGCGTCGGGCTTCCTTGGTGCATCGACAGGCGCACTTTTGGATGTTTCTCGACAAAGCGCGCCACCACCGACGGCAAAGCGTAACGCGCCTGCGTATGCGTGGTCGCAATCACCAGACCACCGGAGGCCCCATCAGCAAACTCGGCACCCACCCGCTTCATATTCTCGGTTTCAAGCAAAATGCGTTCGGCGATGCTGAGTATCGCCTTGCCCGGCTCGGTAATACGGGTCAAGCGTTTGCCACTACGCTCGAAAACGATTACTCCAAGCTCGTCTTCAAACAGCTTGATCTGCTTAGAAACGCCTGGTTGTGAGGTATACAGCGCCACGGCAGCCTCCGATATATTGAGGTTGCGCCGCGCCACTTCAACGAGATAGCGTAGTTGCTGGAGTTTCATCGGAGAAGCAACCGCTTAATAAATCATTTTCAATATCCGTATGCAGCAAATAGGCATCGATTTCATTGAGCATGGTGTCGACACTTTCAGCCAGCCGCATAGCGAGTTCCGATGAATCTGCCCGCCCTTCACGCGCTGCCGTTTCGGTGGCGGTCGCCAGTTGGCGCGTCGCCTCATCCATAAAGTAGGCTCCGGTGCCCTTCAGTCGATGAGCGATGAAGGCCAGCAATTCAAGATCCTTTGTTTGGGCCGCCGCGCGCAGTTTGGGCGGACTCTCGGCATGAGATTGACGCATGCCGCCTGCCAGTTTGCGCACAAAGGCTTTTTTTCCGTCAAAGTTGGCAATAATCGCTTGCCAATTGACCATCCCGCCGCTTATCGGAGGAGCGGGTAGCGAGGGTGGCGCAGGGGGCGGTGATGTTTTCACGTCTGAGGGGCAAGCCGCTGGGGGCTTCTGGCGCAGAGCATGGCGCAAAATCGAGGCCACCAGCACTTCTGGATCAATCGGCTTGGTGATGTGCTCGACCATGCCGACCGCCAGACACTTGTCGCGCTCCTCGGCTAGGGCGTGAGCGGTCAGGCCGATGACGGGCAAATGCGGGGCGATCTTCAGTAAATGCAGCGTCGCCTGATAGCCATCCATTTCAGGCATCTGCACGTCCATCAACACCGCATCGAAAGCGTCCGATCCTGCCTCCTCTAAACGTTCAACCGCCTGCCGTCCATGCTCGGCAAATACGACCAGCGCGCCTTCATGGCACAACATATCTTCCAGCAGTATTCGATTAACCAGCACATCTTCGGCAGCCAGCAAGCGTAAGCCGGATAAGCGCAAAGCGGCGGATGGTGCGCCCTTCGCCGACTCATAGCCCGGCGCGGCGGCGGGTAGCGGTAGGCGCAGGCTGAAAACGCTGCCTTGACCGGGCGTGCTAAGCGCAACAATATTGCCGCCCATAAAGCGGGCAAGTTTGAGACTGATGGCCAGCCCCAGGCCGGTGCCTCCGTATTTGCGCGTCGTCGAGCTGTCGGCTTGCTCGAAAGGGGTAAACAGCCGTGAGATTTGCTCGGGACTCATGCCGACACCGCTATCGTCGATCTGAAACAGAATGTGCGCGCCTTCGCATCTGGTCGATAAGGTGACCGCTCCGGTTTCAGTAAATTTGACGGCATTGGCCAGCAGATTGGTCAAAATCTGTTGCAAGCGTAGGGCATCGCCCGCCACCCACTCCGGCAAATCATCGGCCAAATCCAGCGTTAAAGGCAAGCTCTTGGCGGCGGCTCGTTCGGCGATAAATCCCACCGCGCGCTCAACCACACTGGCGATGCGGAACGCGCAAGTTTCAATCGCAAACCTTCCAGACTCCAACTTTGAGTAGTCGAGAATGTCGTTCACGACGCCGAGCAGGTGATGCCCGGAATCAAGAACGCGCTGGCATGCCTCCCCGGTTTTCTGCCCGAGCGCTTCGCGTAAACCGATGCGTGCAAAACCGAGGATGGCATTGAGTGGCGTACGAATTTCATGGCTCATATTCGCCAAAAACTCGCTTTTCACCCGCGCCAAACGCTCGGCTTCGTCGCGCGCAGCCTCTAACTGGCGGGTGCGTTCGGCCACCAGCACTTCCAGATGATCGCGATGCGCTTTCAGCTCGGCAACCATGGCTTTGCGTTCGGTAATGTCGAGTACGCTGCCCACCATGCGCAACGGCTCGCCTTGAGGGCCGCGCTCGACAACGCGGCCACGATCTTCCACCCAGATAACGCTGCCGTCGTGCCTGCACATGCGGTGTTCGCTGGCGTAAGGCGTGTCCTCCGTCAGGCACTGAGCCACCGCCTGCATCGCCCGCTCCCGATCTTCGGCGTGTAGCAAACTGATAAAATCTTCTACCGGGTGTTGGCGAAACTCGGCATTCAGGCCCAGCACACGACACCACTGCGCGTTATGTGCGACCACGTTACTGGCAACGTCCCAGTCCCAAACCCCTTCGCCGGTGGCTTCCAAGGCATAACTTAGGCGCTTCTCACTGGCCTCTACTTTATCCTGAGCGCGGCGCATTTCGGTGATGTCGGTGGCAATCACCAGGATGCGCGGATCACCGTCTGGCCCGACCAGGGGTTTCTTGATCGACTGATAATGGCGCACCTCGCCGCTGGCCGAGTCGGTGGAATCCTCCTGCACCACCTGCGTTTGTCCCGAACGGATCACCCCCCGGATGTTTTCCAGAAAGAAAGCGACTTGTTCTTGATTCGAATTGAAGTCTTCATCGCTTTTGCCTACCAAATTCTCCGACGTTGTGCCGTACAGTCCGGCCAGCGTGCTATTCCCAAACAGGAAGCGGCCATTCCAATCCTTCATCAGAATGATGTCCGGGCTTTCGTCGATCACGGTACGCAACAGGGCGGTGCTTTCGAGCAATTCGCGTTCGGAGCGTTTGGATTCGGTAATGTCGTGATCCACGCCTCGGTAGCCAACAAGCGTGCCTTGCCGGTCGAAGATCGGGACGCCGCTGGTTTCCAGCACCACGCTTTGCCCGTTGCGGTGCAGATTGGTGTTTTCCAGGTTCTCAAACGGGCGCTGCGTTGCAACGATTGCCGAAAAAAGAACGCTCACCCGCTGCGCCTCTTCCGGGGGCATCAGGTCAAAAGGGGTGCTCCCGATGAGTTCGTCAGGTGTATAGCCGAGCAGGGGGCCGACCTGTGGGCCGACATAGGTGTAGCGACCTTGCGCATCGGTTTCCCAGATCCAATCAGGCGAAGCTTCGACCAAATTCCGAAAGCGCGCTTCGCTATCGGCCAGCAAGGCGGTGCGTGTCGCAACCTGCTCTTCGAGCATGGCATACGCGGTGCGCAAAGCGTTTTCGGCGTCCCGGCGCTGGTGCTGCGTAGTTTCGAACAAACGGAACTGCCGTGCGCGCGCCAGAACGGCTGCCACTAGCAGGCGGGCGTCGACTGGTTTGAGTAGGTAATCCTCGCCGCCGGCCCGGCGCGCATCGAGTTGATGTGCTATATCGGTAAAGGCGGAGAGATAGACAATCGGCAGTCTGGCGTAATGCTCGTCGCGGCGCAGCATGGCAGCGAGGTCGGTTCCTCGACAGGCCGGCATTTCTACGTCCAGCACGCAGGTTTCGGGCGAAAATTCCCCTTTGAATTCATGCGCGGCCACCGGGTCGTCGATGGCCAGCACCGCGAAGCCCGCACCGCGCAGTATTTCGCCATGCACGCCCAGGGCAGAGGTTTCGTCGTCCACCAGCATCACGCGGTAGGGCGCACTCGGCATCCAGGCCAATCCAGCCAGTTCGGTGAGCAACCTGTCCACGTTGAGCGGCGCGTCGAGCAAAAGTGTCACGCCTAGCCGTCGCAGCTTGGCTTGCACGATAAAAGCATCGCCGTCGATGACGGCAACACGCAGATGGGCAAAGGCCGAAGGGGAGGCCGAGGAAAGAACCGGGAGGTTGACTTTGTTCTGCGGAAAACGATCCGCTAGGTTTTCACCCTGAGCCGCCAGCCAGCTCGCCGTGGCCAGCAGGATCGAATGCCCTACTTGGCAGGCGCTAGCCACTTCGTCAGCGCTGTGTGCATGGCGCACCGAAAAGCCATAAGACCGTAGTTTCCAGGCCAACTGGCCACCCTCGGCCAGCGTTCCGGCCAGCATGAAGACCCAATCATTGGGATGGGCCGGCAGAAAATGGGCATCGAGCCTAGCAACCGCCGGGGCTGCTGGCGGGGTGGTGCGAGAAGAATTGCTGGGTGATGTCATGTCAATCAGACCCTTAACCATTGATCGGCTCGAAAGTAGTCAAGCATTCGTATTAGCGGCTCCGCCGTGCAGCTTCAACCCCAGTGCGTGCGTTACTTTAAGGATGGTAGCAAAGCTTTGGGTTGCCTTCGCTGGGGTCTTCTTCGCTCTTCAGATCATCTGCGGCATCCCAGCGGGAGAATTTTTCAGTCACGATTCAATCCTTCCAATCCTTAAACGTTTCGCTTTGCATGATTTCAAGCAGAGGTGCATTTGTAGGCTTAAGCCTACAACTTCGTCAAGAGCTTGGCCGGTCGCGCCGCCTCTTCCAGAACACGATCAAGATCGGCCAGCCCGGCGGTGACCTGGCGCAAGCGCTCGACAACGATAGGGAACCATTCGGCGCATTGCGCCTCGTCGTGCGCCTCGGCTGCGTCCAGCAAGGTAACGGCGGCCTCTCCCAAATCAAGGGCGCCCAGTGTCTGCGCCACCCCTTTTAGCGAATGGGCCAGCCGTATTCTCGGCTCCCAGTCCGGGTTGGCCAAGGCCGCTACAAACTGTGCTTCGAACTTGCGGCCCTGATTGTCGCGGAATTGTTTCAAGACCCGCAATAACAAAGGCAGGCGTCCTTCGACATGGGCCAAACCGACCGCCAGGTCAATGCCTGGAAATTGGGGGGGTAAAGTATCTGGCGATACGCTTAGCGCCTGTGGCGACAATGTTGGAGTGGGTTCTACAGCGGCGTCAAGGGGCGTCGATTCTACCGGGGTATTAGGCAGGCACTGCATCATCTTCTCAAACAAAATAGCCATATCAATCGGTTTTGTGACATGCTCATTCATGCCAGATGCAAAACATTTTTCCCGGTCAGAAGTCATGGCGCCTGCCGTCAAGGCAATGATCGGCAAATCGCGGGTAGCGGCATTTTCACGCAGTTTGCGCGTCGCGGTGTAGCCGTCCATGACCGGCATATGGCAGTCCATCAGAATCAAATCCGGCTGTTTTTGGGTGACGGCAGCCAGCGCCTGAACGCCGTTATCCGCAATGCGCACCGACAAGCCGACAGCCCCCAGCAATTCCTGAATAACTTCCTGATTGACCTCGACATCCTCGACTAGCAGGATATCCAGACCACGGAAACGCGACCACGGCAGACTTTTGCGCTTGCGCCGGTCGAGCGACGGCAGTTGCGATTCAGGAAAACCCAGGCTGCGCGTCAGCTCGGCATAAAGATCGCGTGTGCTGACCGGCTTGGCCAACAGGCCGTCGATTTCATGGCTGATCTTGTGCAACTCATCATGATGGCTATAGGCGGTAACCAGGATCATGGGCGGAATGCGGGCAAGCGCGGGATCGAGGTGGCGCGCCGCAAACGCGCCGCGCAAACGACGAATTGTTTCAATGCCATCGACCTCCGGCATGCGCCAATCAACAAAGCAAATCAGATAATCGGGCGCGTCCGGCAATAACACCTGCGCCAGTGCTTCGTCGGCGCTCTGGGCGGTATGTACCGTCAGCCCCAGCTTGTCGATGGTGTGCTTGAGAATGTGCCGGGCAATGGCGTTATCGTCGACCACCAGCACTGGGCGTTGCGTGTGTTCCGCCAGTTTTCCAGCCAGCGCAGCAACATCGGCGCGCCGATTCGGCATGGTTCGCTCAAATTGTGCCGTGAAATGGAAGGTACTCCCCGCGCCCAAGGTGCTTTCGATCCAGATCCGCCCCTGCATCATTTCGACCAGATGGTGCGAGATAGCCAGGCCCAATCCGGTGCCGCCATAGCGGCGCGTAGTCGACACATCGGCCTGGGTAAACGCCTGGAACGAATTGGCTACATGCTCGGGCGTCATGCCGATGCCTTCATCGCTGACCGAAAAATGGTAGACCGCTGCCTCCGCGTTGTAGCCCTGAATCTCCACCTTAACGATGACGTTGCCGCCGGCCGAGAATTTCAGCGCATTGTTCACCAAGTTGGTCAGCACCTGGCCGAGTCGTAGAGGGTCACCGACCAGTAGCAAGCCCGAGTCGTCAATATCGTAAGACAACTCAATGCCCTGGTTTTCCGCACGCAAGGCGACCACGCTCGATAGTTGGTCGAAGACGTTTTCCAGCTCGAACGGAATTTGCTCCATCTTCAGCTTGCCGGCCTCGATCTTCGAAAAGTCGAGGATGTCGTTGATGACGTGCAACAGCGCATCGGAGGCCGACCTGATCTTGGAAACATAGTTTTGCTGGCGGTGGTTCAACGGGGTGCCCAGGCACAGCTCAGCCATGCCGATAATGGCATTCATCGGTGTGCGAATTTCATGCGACATATTGGCCAGGAAAGCGCTTTTCGCCTCACTGGACTGTAGAGCTTCGCCGCGCGCTTTTTCGAGATCATCGAGCAAGGCACGCATGCGCGTCACATCGCGGGCGATACCTAACACGCCAAGGTGCTTGCCGTCCTTGCTACGCACCGAAGTTTTGATGGTTTCCAGCAGGGCTTTATGCCCGTTGCTGCGATAAGTCACCCATTCCTCGCGCACGATCGGTGCAGGGCTGGTGGCCGCCGCCTGATCGTCGGCGCGAAAGATGTCGGCGACTTCTTTTGGGAAAAATTCATAATCCGTTTTACCCAAAACCTCCGTAATCGGTGCTCCCATCAGACTTTCAAAGGCCGGGTTGCACGAGAGAAAGACGCCGTTGCTATCTTTCATCCACACCAGATCGGGGATCGCACTGAGCAAGGACTGAAGCAGCGTGCGCTGGTGCTCGGTACGTTCTAGTTCATCGGTAATGGCTTGCGAGAGCTGGAGCACGCGCTGCTCGGCGCGTTTCTGGTCGGTGATATCGAGAAAACTCCAGACCCGGCCTACGACCTGTTCATTGATCCTTTGCGGGTGAGAAAACCGGGCAAACACCCGGCCATCGCAGAAAATCAGCGTGTCGTGTGAGGGGGCTTCGGGTTTGTGATACAGCGATTCAACTTTGCGTAGAAACTGCTGAGGGTCTTCCAGTTGATCGAGCGCATAGCCCAGCACTTTGCTGTCATCGCCCGCTGCAATCAGCGCCTCAGGTATCCGCCACATCTGCGCAAAGCGCTTATTGACCGAGGTAATCTTACCGCTGTTGTCCACCACCAGAATGCCGTTATCGGTGGCTTCCAGCGTGGCTTCGACGAGCGACAAGGCGATTTCGGCGCGACGGGAGTCGCCCTCAGCACAGTGCAGAAAATGCTTGATCGCGCGCGTACGCTTAACCACTTCGGATTCAAGTAGGGCAGCGTCAAGCGGCACCGGTCGTCCGGGCCGGCGGCGATACAGCAGCCCGAGCAGGAACAGCGTCGCAGCAATGGCCCATGCGC
>Ga0194061_1001537_pt1 | contig 13326 bp, 12 predicted proteins | sample SepL2221m_MetaG_FD_163423 | JGI IMG/M metagenome (GOLD analysis project Ga0194061, IMG submission 163423) | Anoxic zone freshwater microbial communities from boreal shield lake in IISD Experimental Lakes Area, Ontario, Canada - Sep2016-L224-21m | ecosystem: Environmental > Aquatic > Freshwater >...
TTCGGCCAGCTCGCGCCCGACCTGCGGGCCGACGAACTCGACGCGGACGATTTGCGCGTTCGGGCCGGCGTCCGCGAGAACCGCTTTTGCGAACTTGGCTGAATCGAGCTTGCCCTCCGAGGCGATCGAGGGCGCGGCGGCGTCCTTGAGGGCGAGACGGATCATCACATCGCGCGAACTGCCGAATTTTTGCACATGCGGTTCGGTGACGCCGGACTTGAGCAGCGCGCCGCGGATTTTTTCCAGGTCGGGCGCCTCGTCGTAGCGCGCCTCGATGACCACACCACCGGTGAACTCGATCGACAGGTTCAGTCCCTTGGTGGCAAGAAAGGCACATGCGGCGAAAAAAGTGAGCAACGAAATAATGTTGAACACCAGCGCATGGCGCATGAAGGGGATGTCTTTGCGGATCTTGAAGAATTCCATGGCTTTTAGATGGTGAAAAGTGAAAGGTGAAAGGTGAAGAGGTCCAGCCCCGGCGCCTTTGCTTATTTCACTTTTTCACTCATTCACTCCTTCACTTGTGTTTGGTTATTTCCACGACGTATTGCCGATCGCCAGCGTGTCGATCTTGCGGCGCGAACCGTAAGCCAGGTTGACCAGCGCCCGCGAAATCACCACCGACGAAAAGATCGAGGTGAGAATGCCCAGGCAGTGCACCACGGCAAACCCGCGCACCGGGCCGGAGCCGAATATCAGCAGCGCCAGGCCGGCGATCATGGTCGTCACGTTGGAATCCAGGATGGTGCCAAAGGCGCGTTCGTATCCGGCATGGATGGCCGCCTGCGGCGTCGCGCCGTTCCTCAGCTCCTCGCGGATGCGCTCGTTGATCAGCACGTTGGCGTCAATGGCCATACCCAGGGTCAGCGCGATGGCGGCGATGCCCGGCAGGGTCAGTGTCGCCTGCAGCAGCGACAAGAGGGCGATCAGCATCAGCACGTTGGCGCACAGCGCCAGGGCCGAGAAAAGGCCGAACAGGGCGTAATAGACGACGATAAAAAGCGACAGCGCGGCAAAGCCGTAGAGCGTCGAGTCAAAGCCCTTTTTGATGTTCTCCGCGCCAAGGCTGGGGCCGACAGTGCGCTCCTCGATGATTTCCATCGGCGCGGCGAGCGAGCCGGCGCGCAGCAGCAGCGCGGTGTCGTTGGCTTCGGTCGTGCTCATGCGGCCGGTGATTTGCACGCGCCCGCCGCCGATTTCGGAACGGATGACCGGTGCCGTGACCACCTCGCCGCGGCCTTTTTCGATGAGCAGGATGGCCATGCGCTTGCCGATACTTTCGCGCGTGACTTCCTTGAATATGCGCGCGCCGGTTGCATCGAGCGTCAGGTGCACCGCCGCTTCCTGGGTCTGGTTGTCGAACCCAGGCTGCGCATCGGTCAGCCGGTCGCCGGTGAGCACCACCTGTTTTTTCACCAATATCGGCGAGCCGCCGCGTTCGACATAGTATTCATCGCCGAACGGGATCTGTCCCTGCGCCGCCGCGGCGAGGGCGGTCGGGTTCATGTTGTCCTCGTCGACCATGCGGATCTCAAGGGTGGCGGTGCGACCGAGGATTTCCTTTGCCTTTGCGGTGTCCTGCACGCCGGGCAGCTGCACGACGACGCGGTCGGCGCCCTGCTGCTGGATCACCGGCTCGGCCACGCCCAGCTCGTTGATGCGGTTGTGCAGGGTGGTGATGTTTTGCTTGATCGCCAGTTCCTGGGTGCGTTTTTGCGCCTCGGGTTTGATCACCGCGGTGAGGCGGAATTCGCTGTCGGACTGGGTTTCGGTAATAAGCAGGTCGGGCAACTGGTCTTCGATCAGCTTGCGCGCCTTGGCGCGCGTTTCGACGTCGCGAAAACGCACCGTGACCACTTGGCCCTCGCGGCTGATGCCGGTGTGCCTTATGGTCTTGTCGCGCAACTGCGTACGGATGTCGCCGGCGAGGCTTTCCAGGCGTTTTGTCAGCGCCGCCTTCATGTCCACCTGCAGCAGGAAATGCACGCCGCCGCGCAAGTCCAGCCCGAGGTACATCGGCAACGCGTGGATGCCGGTCAGCCAGGCGGGCGAGGCCGAGAGCAGATTGAGCGCCACCGTATAAGAGGGGTTGCTCGCATCCGGATTCATCGCCTGCACCAGCGCGTCCTTGGCCTTCAACTGGGTGTCGGTGTCGGCAAGCCGTACCTTGACCCCGGAGGTATCGAGGAAAATGCCGCTATAGGGGATATTGGATTTTTTCAGCGTCTCTTCGACGCGACCCAGTACCGCGCTGTCCACCTTGATGGTGGCGCGCGCCGAGGACACCTGCACCGCCGGTGACTCGCCGAAGAAATTGGGCAGGGTATAGAGCAGTCCGAGCACCAGCGCGGTGGCGACGGTGACATAGACCCAGATGGGATATCTATTCATGTATGGAGGCTGAACGGGAGAATGGGTGAATAAAGCAGTGAATGAGTGAAAAGTGAATGAGTGAAAAAAATCAAAGGCGAAGAATCCGCGGCTTTTGCTATTTCACTCCTTCACTCCTTCACTTTTCACTCCCTCACCGACTAAATTGATTTGATGGTGCCCTTGGGCAGCAGGGTCTGTACGGCGGACTTTTGCAGGCTGATTTCGGTGCCCGCGGCGATTTCGAGGGTGATGTAGGCGTCGCCGGTCTTGGTGATCTTGCCCAGCAGGCCGCCGGCGGTGATGACTTCATCGCCCTTTTGCAGCGCCTCGGTCATCGCCTTCAACTCCTTGGCGCGCTTCATTTGCGGGCGGATCAGCATGAAGTAGAGCAACACAAACATCAATACGATGGGCAGCAGGCCAAGAAAGCCTGATTCGCCCCCGGCAGCGGCAGCCTGGGCATGGGCAGAGGATATGAGCACGGTTAATTCTCCAAAAAGCTTCTAAATAAACAGGCCATTATACCAGCTATCCCCGGCTGCGCTGGGGCGGTGAAGGCGTGAAAAGCAAGGTGAAGGAGTGAAAAGTGAAGGAGTGACAAAACCTTTGCAAAGCGGCGCAGGTAAGTTATTGGGTCGCTTTGGATTTTGACCTTGTCACTCCTTCACTCCTTCACTTTTCACCTTTTCTTCACTGTTTTTAGCACGTTCCTCGTGAAATCTGGCGACATAGTCCGCCAGGCGGCCAGCCACGATGGCTTCGCGCAGTTCGCGCATCAGCGTCTGGTAATAGAACAGGTTGTGCAGCGTGTTGAGCTTGGCACCGAGGATTTCGTTGACCTTTTGCAGGTGGTGCAGGTAGGCGCGGCTGAAATTGCGGCAGGTATGGCAGTCGCAGGTCGGATCGAGCGGTCCGGTGTCGGCGCGATAGCGGGCGTTGCGCAGCTTGATGTCGCCGTTGCGCGTGAACAGCCAGCCATTGCGGGCATTGCGCGTGGGCATGACGCAGTCGAACATGTCGATGCCGGCGCAGACCGCCTCGACGATGTCCTCGGGCGTGCCCACGCCCATCAGGTAGCGCGGCTTGTCCGCGGGCAGTTGCGGTGCGGTGTGGGCGAGGATGCGGCGCATGTCCTCCTTGGGTTCGCCGACCGACAGGCCCCCTATGGCGTATCCGTCAAAGCCTACGTCCTCCAGGCCTGCAAGCGATTCGTCGCGCAAGTCCTCGAACATGCCGCCTTGAACGATGCCAAACAAGGCGTTGGGGTTGCCTTCGTGGGTTTTCTTCGAGCGTTCGGCCCAGCGCAATGACAGGCGCATCGACTCGGCCGCCTGCGTGTGGTCGGCCGGGTAGGGCGTGCATTCGTCGAAAATCATCACGATGTCGGAGTTGAGCACGCGCTGTATGCGCATCGACTCCTCGGGTGTGAGCATCAGCTTGTCGCCGTTCACCGGTGACTGGAATTTCACGCCCTCTTCGGAAATTTTGCGCAACTCGCCCAGGCTGAACACCTGGAAGCCGCCCGAGTCGGTGAGGATGGGGCCGTTCCAGCCGATGAAGCCGTGCAGTCCGCCATGCGCGGCTATCACATCAAGGCCGGGGCGCAGCCACAAATGAAAGGTGTTGCCGAGGATGACTTGCGCGCCCAGGGTCTTGAGTTCCTCCGGGCTCATCGCCTTGACCGCGCCGTAGGTGCCCACCGGCATGAACACCGGGGTTTCCACCGTGCCGTGCGCCAGTTGCAGCGTGCCGCGGCGGGCGGCGCCGTCGCTGTTGTGCAGGGTGAATTTCATATGGTGCTTGCCGCGGGGGCGGCACGGTCGATGAGCATGGCGTCGCCATAAGAGAAAAAACGGTAGCGCTCGGCGATCGCATGGGCGTAGGCGCGGCGCACCGCCGCGACGCCGGCAAACGCGCTGATCAGCATCAGCAGCGTCGAGCGCGGCAGGTGGAAGTTGGTGAGCAGGCGGTCGACGATGCGAAACCGGTAGCCCGGGGTGATGAATAAATCGGTCTGCGCCCGTCCGACTTGCAGCATGCCGCCGGCGGCGGCGGCCTCAAGCGCGCGCAGCGAAGTGGTGCCCACGGCGGTGACGCGCCGGCCTGCGGCGCGCGCGCGCGCGACCGCTTCGGCGGTCAACACCGGGATGTCGTAGTGCTCGCTGTGCATGTGGTGTTTGGACAAATCGTTTTCGCGCACCGGCTGGAAGGTGCCGGCGCCCACGTGCAGCGTGACCCAGGCGAGCTCGACGCCCATGTCGCGCAGGCGCGCGAGCATGGCCTCCTCAAAGTGCAGGCCGGCCGTGGGCGCGGCCACTGCACCGGGTTCGCGCGCATACACGGTCTGGTAGCGCGCTTCATCCTCGCGCTCCGCCGGGTGGGTAATGTAAGGCGGCAGCGGCAGCTTGCCGCTGCGCTCGAGCAGCGCAAACAGGGTTTCCCCGCCTTCAAATCGCAGTCGATAGATTTCGCCGTCGCGATCCAGCACTTCAGCGCGGGTGCCGCCGTCGATCAGCAGTTGCATGCCCGCGCGCGGCGCATGGCTGGCGCGGATGTGTGCCAGCGCCTCATGGTCGCCGAGTACGCGCTCGATCAAGAGCTCTATCCTGCCGCCCGACGCTTTCTGGCCGTACAGCCTCGCCTTGATGACGCGGGTGTCGTTGAACACCAGAAGGTCGCCTGGCGCGAGCAGTTGCGGCAGGTCGGCAAACATGCGGTCGGCAAGCGACTCGCCGGAAAGGCACAACAGCCGGCTGTCGCCGCGCGCGGCCGCCGGGTGCTGCGCAATCAGTTCCTGTGGCAGGTCGTAGGCAAAATCGTCTAATGTCAGGGGCGTGTGCGAAAGCATGGGGCGGCAAGTATAATGCGTCCTCGCTTTTCCTCGGCCGGGATGGTGGAACTGGTAGACGCGCCGGACTCAAAATCCGGTGCCAGAAATGGCGTGGGGGTTCAAGTCCCCCTCCCGGCACCATTAGATTGTCCGAAGCAGTCCATAAAAGGTCGTAAATCCAAGTAAAATAAAGGATTACGGCCTTTTTATTTGCCGAAGCAGTCCGCGATTGTCCTTTGCAATCCGGGGGTATCTGGGGGTACTATTGGGGGTGTCTCGCCCCCTGTCGGGGGTATTTCAATCCCTGCTAGGGGGTATAGAAAATGCCGCTAACTAACACCGAGATTCTCAGGGCTAAACCGGGAGCGAAACCTATTCGCTTGTTTGATGGTGGAGGCTCGTACCTCGAAATCCGACCTACTGGCGCGAAACTTTGGCGATTCAAATATCGAATCGACGGAAAAGAAAAACTCCTTGCCCTCGGTGCCTACCCTGAAGTGTCGCTTGTGAAGGCCCGACAAAAGCGCGACGAAGCCCGCGCACTGCTTGCTAGCGGCACCGACCCGAGCGAGCAGCGTAAAACCGCGAAGGAGAGGCGCGCGGGCTTGGCAGAAAACACATTTGAAGTGATCGGGCGTGAGTGGTACTCCAAGAACGTGCCGACACTGGCCGTAACCACAAAAGAAAAACTAATTAAACGCCTTGAGGGAGATGTGTTCCCGTGGATTGGCGCAAAACCGATCGCCAGCATTACGGCGGCTGATTTAATCAAGGTGATCGAGCGCATAGAGCAACGCGGCGCTCTAGAAATAGCGCGGAGAGTGCACAACAGCATGGGCCGCATTTTCCGCTATGCCGTTGGTCGTGGGATTGTAAGTCGCGATCCTTCGCGTGACATTGAGTTGCGTGACATCCTCCCGCCAGAAAACGTTAAGCACCATGCCTCATTGACCGAGCCAAAGGCCGTGGGCGGGCTGCTACGGGCAATTGAAGGCTTTACCGGGGCATTCGTTACCCAATGCGCTTTGCGCCTCGCACCGCTTGTTTTCGTGCGTCCCGGCGAACTTCGTCACGCCGAATGGGCGGAGTTTGATTTTGATAAAGCCGAGTGGCGTATCCCGGCGGGAAAAATGAAAATGAAGGAACAGCATATTGTGCCGCTGTCAGTTCAGGCCGTTGCCGTTCTGAAGGAAATTCAACCGTTGACCGGCACCGGGCGCTATGTGTTTCCAAGTGTGCGCGGCGGTGCTCGGCCCATGAGCGAAAACACCGTTGGCGCGGCGCTGCGCCGTTTGGGATTTACCAAGGACGAAATGACCGGACACGGGTTCCGCAGCATGGCCTCTACCCTATTGCATGAGCTTGGATTACCTCATGCCGTGATCGAGCGGCAGCTGGCGCACGGCGAGCGCAACAAGGTGTCTGCGGCGTATAACTTCGCGGAGCATCTGCCAGAGCGGCGCAAGATGATGCAGCAATGGGCCGATTATCTGGAAAGCCTAAAAGCAGGGGCTGATGTAATTGCGCTGCGTGGTCGTGCAGCGTAAGCGATTGTTGCGTTCACGTTGACTCCTTGGGTGAGTTCTCGTTTGGTTCGATCTCTCCCACCTTCGCGCCTAAAGTGCGTGGATCAAGGCGCAGTGGAGCGCATCTCAAAGGCACATAACTTTCAAGATAATTTTGACCTTGAGTCTCGGCTCAATGTGGCAGTCAGCGATTTTCATGCGCATCGGGAATTGAGTGAAAAGCGGCGATATGCGGTGGTGGCTCGCAAGCAGTCCGCTCTGCTGAGGACATTGTTGCGACGATTGGACCGTGGTTCGCGCAATGGACGGGTACTGGAGACGCTAGGAAAACTTGGGGTTAGAGGGGCCATAACGCTTGCGCTCAACGGCTGGAATGGCGTTCCGTTCGACCGCTCGTTAGTTTGTGCGGCCGAGCGAGAGCTTGCGCGGACTAAGGCAGGCGAGCTAGGTAGATCGCCTAGTGCCTCAAACTTATGGTGGCTACACCTCACATGTATTTATGCGCAAGGATCCTCGCAGAGCCTATCGATTGGCCGACGCGTCACCGACAGTTACGCGCATGGAAGTCTTGCCGACTTCATTCGTGAGTGTAGTGAGGCGGCATCGATAAAGCTTTATGGCGTGCCTTATTCCAGTCTGTATCGGATAACCCGATCTAAATTTGTCCAGCACTTCCTGTCAAAAAGAGCGCACCCTTTTTAGGACGATAGAACCGACCGAGCCTGCCAGTATGCAATGGAATTTATTGGACAGGAGCGACCCATAATGCACCAACTACCCGAGACCGGCTTTCTCCGGCTCTCTCAAATTATCGGAAATCCCAAGGCGGAACCTCCGATTCCCCCAATCATTCCTGTAAAGAAATCCTGCTGGTGGGAGGGTTGTAGATCGGGGCGATTTCCCAAACCCCTAAAGCTTGGGGATGGGCGAGGAGCCTTCTGGCGCGTGGAAGATATACGCGCCCTTATTGAGTCGGCCTCAGAGGCGCAGCGATGAGTGTCGACTTACTGTTGTCTCGACTAGAGAAAGTAAAGTCTACGGGGCAAGGGCGCTGGCAAGCACTGTGTCCCGCTCATAAGGACCGCAGCCCATCGCTGTCTGTCAGGGAGTTATCCGACGGCCGTGTGCTCGTCCATTGCTTTGCAGATTGCGACGTCCATGCCATCCTTTCGGCGGCTTCTCTCGAGATGAGCACTCTATTTCCGCCGTCTTTTGTCGGTCAGGGGAGCCCAGAGCGCCGCCCTTTTCCGGCTGCTGATGTACTGCGATGCGTGGCGTTTGAGGCACTGGTGGTCGCCGCAGCGGGCGCGTCGATTCTGTCTGGACATCCTTTCACCGCGATTGACCGAGCGCGTCTGATATTGGCGGTTTGCAGAATTGAAGAGGCTTTAACGGCTGCTGGGGTGAATCGTGGCTAACGGCATTGAGCACGGCCAATCCTTTCTTGATGAAGTGGCTGAAAAGAGGCTTACACGCGCGGTCGAGGCCAAAGGGGGGCAGGCTAGGGGTATGCCTCAGCCGGATACGGATTGCCCTGTCGATGGGCTGTATGCACGCAGCGTCAAGCTTATTCGGGGCAGTGATGTAAATCCTGAAGCGGTGTCATGGCTTTGGAACGGCTGGCTGGCTGCAGGGAAGATGCACATTCTTGGAGGTGCGCCCGGCACCGGTAAAACCACCATCAGCATGGCGTTGGCGGCGATTGTGACATCGGCTGGATGCTGGCCAGATGGCACTCGCTCCAAAGGCGGCAACGTAGTGATATGGAGCGGCGAAGACGATCCGGCCGATACCCTCGTTCCACGCCTTGCGCTTTCTGGTGCTGAACTGTCCCGAATATTTTTCATCGCTGACGTGCGGGAAGGAAACGAGAGCAGATCCTTCGACCCAGCTAGGGATATGGCGGTGCTGCGACGTGAGTTGGCGCAAATCGGCAATGTACATTTGCTGATAGTTGACCCCATTGTTTCTGCTATTGCTGGTGACAGTCACAAAAACGCCGAAACGCGGCGTGGACTGCAACCGTTGGTGGATCTAGCGGCATCAATGCGCTGCGCCTTGTTGGGTATCACACACTTTTCAAAGGGTACAGGTGGGCGCGACCCAGTTGAGCGCCTAACGGGGAGTCTCGCATTTGGCGCGCTGGCCCGTGTGGTTATGGTGGCAGCAAAACAGCAGGGAGAAGGCGAAGATGGCCGCGCTTTGCGATTGCTTATACGCGCCAAATCGAACATCGGGCCGGATGATGGCGGGTTTGAGTATGACTTGCATCAATCGGCAATGGAAACGCACCCGGCAATACTGTCATCTTCTGTGGTTTGGGGCGCAGCTGTCCAAGGTGCTGCAAGGGACTTGCTGGCGACAGCGGACGCGACCGACGATGACGGCGAGAGCTGTGGCTTGGTGTCTGTAGTGAAGTGGTTAGACGACATCTTGAATGAAGAGGGTGGACGCATAGACCGCCGTGACGTAATGAAGGCCGCTCATGCAATGGGACACAAAGAGCGTACCGTCCACCGCGCACGCGAAAAACTCGGGCTCAGCGTGCAACAACATGGGTTCGGGAAGAATAAGAGAAGCATTTGGACGAGACCCGATTCGACCATTCGTGCCTCAATTGTGCCATGTGTGCCACCTAATTTGCTTGGCAGGAATGGCACGATTGATAAGCAGGAAGGCTAATTCGGGCCGGTAGAGCTTGAAATATGACCGCAGAGTGGCTTACCAATTCGATCCTGCAGATGCCCCTTGCAATTAATCGCCCCCGGTTGCGCGGGCTTATCCCAAGTCTTGAGACGACATGAAGTCGATCAAGTCCCGGTTAGAAAGGCTTGAGGAAATGCGTAAGCCGAAAACGACAGTGATTTTCAACTTGATTGTTGGCGCGGAGGAATCTGGCCGTCTGAAGGGAGTGAGGATCGGCGACAAGATATTTCCACGTTCAGCTAGTGAATCAGAAGAAGCTTTTGTCGCTCGGGTTATAAAAACGCATGCATGGCCACTCGGAGATGCATTCAGGGTCATTCACCATATTCGCGCCGACGCCTGATATTTACAGGGAAATATCAGATGACAAAATTCCGAAAAGGGCAAAGTGGTAATCCCATTGGCAAGCCAAAGGGGGCGAAGGACAAGCGGACCGAACTGCGTTCGTTGCTGCAGCCGCACGCGGAGGAACTCGTCAATAAAGCGGTGAGACTCGCTCTCGATGGGGACGTCGCTGCGTTGCGGCTGTGCATTGACCGGTTGATTCCACCTATCAAGGCTAAGGACAGCCCCATTGATATTGGCAATCTGCAAGGGTCACTCTCTGATCAAGGCCGCAGGGTTTTGAGTGCACTCTCGGCTGGTGGAATTACGCCCGACGAAGCCAACTCGCTAATGCATATTATCGCCTCGCAGGCGCGTATCATTGAGGTAAGTGAATTGGAGGGCCGGATCGCAACTCTCGAAGGGCAGAAAGCTCAAGACTCTGCGTCATCCTGACCAATACGCATATAGAATCGATCGCTAAGGGGACTTATCCATGAACCCGGTAACCAAGGTCGTACCTTTCCCGCCCGGCACCAAGTTCGTTGAGGTAGAGGACATGCCGCTCGCCATATTGCCGGACGGCAAGGTCGTATTGCCAGACGGCAGGCCATATCCCGTCCCGGCACGCGCCACCGCTTGGGGATCCCCTTGCTCCAAGGAAGAGTTTGACGCCTTGGCTGCAGCGCTGCGCCCCTCGCCATAGAACTTTTTGGCGACACTTGAATCAGGAGGCTTACCAATGAAACTTGTGCCTTTCCCACCCGGGACAAAATTCTTCGACGTCGATGACGTCCCTGTCGCTAAGCTGCCAGACGGCAAGTGCGTCTTCCCCGATGGCAGTGAGTTTCCCAACCCGGCCAAGGTCTTCGCATACGCGGGCTCCATCTCCAAGGATTGCTTCGATGCCATGGCGGCGGCATTCGCGGCCTCCGAGTAGACCTTCGTCTAACTCTCTGGGCCCGAGTTCCGACGTTTAGTCTTTCGGCTATTTTAGGCGAAGCATAGGGACCATCGCTCCAATTGAGCGATAGCTACAGCATATCCTTAAGCCTTACGCCAAAGGCGTTCGCCAACCGTTCCAAATTGTCGATAGAGATGTTCCGCTCCCCGCGCTCCACTGAGCCGATGTAGGTGCGATGAAGGTTTGACAGCTCGGCGAGGTCCTCCTGTGAAAGTCCACGCTCGCGCCTTAGCTTGCGCATGTTTTCCGCAAATATCAATCTTGCGGACTCTCCGGTTCGCGTGGCTTTCATGTATTGAAAGCATCGTTTGCGAGATGACTTTACGTCTACAGACTATGAGTAGCATAATGAACCGGTGAAACGCGATTCCCTGCTAAAAGGTTGAGCGATGCTCCGTCAAGTTTTTTCAGAGCGAGAAAAACTAAGATGATTGGTTACGCTATTTTTTCAGCGACACTTGCTTTCTCAATTATGTGTGTCGCATATTCAGGCATGGCGAAAAGCTATGGGTGGCCTGTTGGCACGATTCTCGCTGAGGGCGCTTCGATACCCAAAGTCATGGCTTTCGTTGGTGGAATCCTGTCGGTAGTACGATCCTTCGTGGTGTATGAGTGGTGGACGCCAGTTGTTGTTATTGTTATTGGTCAAGTTGTTGCTTTTATTCTGCTGATGACTTTCAAAGGAAAAGCGCAAGCAATTTGCGTCGTCGGAACGGTTCTGGGGTTTTTCTTTACGTCGCTGTATCAATCCGAGTCTCGGCCATTCGGTTTTTTTCATGCGCTGCTCGGGTAGATTATTCTTCGAGATTCGCTAATGAACGAATCGCTAGTTGTTTTATCGAGTGACGACGGGTCTGTCGTCGTGCTTGATCCTCCCTTCTTGGCCATGAGGACGAACGGCTCTTGGCGCGAGTTACCACAGGGCACAAATGTTGGCCAATTCGCCGACTTCTTCAGAGTTTTAGGGCAAGAGGCCTCAAATCTCCTAAACGAAGCGAAGGTTGCATTGTCTGCATCGCCCAAGAAAGTGATTACTCGGGGCACGATTGGGCGGCAGACCGTTCGGGGCAAGCTCTTCGTGAGCAGGCCAGCGCAGGCGGACGACCCGATCTACCGGCAAGGCTGGACGGTCTCCGCAATGGGGCCGTCAAAGCAGGAGAACGCTTCCTCGACGAAAACGCCCCCAGATGGCGAGACTCCCGAGCCGAAAGCGTAGCTCGTGTTAGGGCGTGTTGATCCGGCATCGATCACAACGATCGGGCCGAACGCGAGTGGCTAGATCGTCGAGGGGAGCTGAATGCACACGTCTACGACAGCCTGAGGCGCGACTACGTCAGGGCATCCCCCCTACGCTGATATTCCGGCGTTTGAGCCGTAAGATGGTGGAACTTGGTTGTCAATCGTGACGAACTTATAAGGGGGTTTTATGCCGCATTCAACGCAAAAAAAACTCGTAGCGCAATCACTGGCGAAGTCGCTTGCGCGAAAAGGTCACAACCCAAATCGAAAGACTCTGTCGGACAAGGAGTTCGCTGATGGGATAACGAAGCAGGCGATAGCAAATCTTCGAGACCCAAAGTCAGGCGACCGGAGCAAATAAACTTTTGATGAGCTCGGCTTCGACGTCGTTCGTAAGCCCCTCCCAAGTGGGCTGAAATACTGGAGAGAATCTATGGATCGAATTAAAAAAGCAAAGTTCAAGCCGGTGTCGGTTCGGTATCAGCGGCTCGCGAGAGCCTACGCAAAGAGCTTCAAGTCGATGGTGCCGCACTCGAAACAGCGGGGTATAGCAATGGGAACAGTCGACCCGGCGGAAGTCGAGAAGCAGTTGGCTCAGGCTCTCCAAGAGGGCCGCCCGGTGCCGGAGTGGGAGAAGGAGTTCGCTCAAATCAAGGCAATGGATCAGGACAACCTCCCGCACGAGGCAATAGTCCAGCAACAGGGCCTCGAAATGGTTGGGACGTCAACGAGCCCGGCCGGATCGCCCCCGGGCAAGCCGCCGCCGCGAGAATTAGACTCGTTGACGAAGCAGAGCTTGCAACGGCTAAAGGCCTCCTTCCTCAAGGCTCTTCGCCAAAGCAAGTAGCGAAGACGTTCGACGGCCTAGGGCTGAAGACGGCCAGAGCGCAGGAGCTGAGATTCTCCAACAGGCATGAGGTCAACGGCATCCAGCCATTGACGTCAGAGCAGCAGAGCTTTGTTGCCAAAGCCATCCAGATAGCGATCGATCGCGGGATGCCGCAGGGGCTGATCGGAGATGTGGCCGCGTTCGTATCGTTTTCTCCATCGCATCTACCGTATCAGGCTGTATACTGGTCGAGGATCAGTACCGTAGGGAACATCAACTTGGAGAGTTTCCACAATGACTGGACTAAAAACAAGGCAGGGCAAGCCTATCTCGGTTCGCTACGCGACCGAGGAAGACTACAAGAAGCAGGGCAACTGGACCGTCTCACCGTTTCGGCGCATCGACTCGCAAAGCAATCCGGTGCAGAGCGAGGGGGCGCTGGACTGGCTCAATCGAATGGAGCCCAAACGGGGGGAGTTCAAGACGGACGAAGCGTTCGAGGAGGCCCTTCAGGGGTTTAAGAGGCGGACTCAGG
>Ga0194061_1001539_pt1 | contig 13306 bp, 10 predicted proteins | sample SepL2221m_MetaG_FD_163423 | JGI IMG/M metagenome (GOLD analysis project Ga0194061, IMG submission 163423) | Anoxic zone freshwater microbial communities from boreal shield lake in IISD Experimental Lakes Area, Ontario, Canada - Sep2016-L224-21m | ecosystem: Environmental > Aquatic > Freshwater >...
TTGATAGTTGACTTGGCGCCGGGCGTTGACGACACGGCCTTGGGAACCGCAGTTTCGCGGTTGCTGCGCGAACGTTTCGGGCTCGGCGTGGCGGTGCAACGGATTGAGCCCGTGGACGCGACCGGCCAGCAAGGCCCGACTCAATACGACAATGACCCGATGGCTGCGGTGCTCCAACTACGTCCAGCACCCCTTAGCAAGGCGGCAGACTCTGCTCCAGTTCCTGATTGGCCGGCTTCCGCAACGTCGTCGCCGGGCCTTAATCCAGGCGCCGCACTACCGTCGGCCCCAAAGCCTGGACCGAGGCCGAAACTCGGCCGGCTGGGACTCACCCAGGCCGGCCTTGGAATATCGGCGGTCGTCGACCTGACTTGGCCAGGAGATGTGGCGGTTGGACCGCACCGAACCGTGGGCGAAGCCGATGGCCCAGCCACGACGGACGGGGTGCGCCGGGCGGTTGCGACTGCCACCGCCAGATGTCTAACCGCCGAACTTAGTCCAGGGGTGCGCGTTGATCTCGATGACTTCACCATCGCCACGCTTGGACAGCGCAAAGTCGCAGTCGTGCGCGTGATTTGGTCATCGGCAGAGGGGATCGTGGCGTTGACGGGGGCCAGCGACGTTCGAGACGACGTTAGGCAGGCGTTGGTCAGGGCCGTACTTGCTGCAACTAATCGCAAGGTGTCTCGTCCAGTTTGATCGTCTGGTAGACAATCGCTACATGACTTCGAATGGACCAGGCACGTGGTTGCCGTGGCCATTGCGCGACGTGTTGTTGGCGGATCGAACGCTGGCCGTGCGGGAGTCCGGATCCGCGAAGGGCGAGCCGGCGATCTTCATCCATGGGCTCGGTGGCAGTTCGACGAACTGGACTGATCTGACGGGGTTGCTGGCTGATCAGCTCGAGGCTGTTGCCATCGACCTTCCAGGTTTCGGACACACTCCACCACCGAGAGACGGTGACTACACCCCGGCAGGGCACGCACGTTCGGTGGCGGCACTTCTTCGTGATCGATTCGATGGCTCGGCACATGTTTTTGGCAATTCGCTCGGCGGCGCAGTTGCCGTGGAATTAGCCGCGGCCGAACCTGATTTGGTCAAAAGCCTGACGCTAGTTTCGCCGGCGCTTCCTGAGTACCGCCCACGCTTCACGAACATTCAGTTGCCGATCGTGAGCACACCTGGAGTTGGGGCTGGATTGTTTAACCAATACCTGAAGCGTGATGTCGCGACCAGAGTGCGCGACACGATCGCAATCTGTTTCCACGATCCTGGTGTCGTGCCGCCTCACCGCCTGACCGAAGCGATCGTCGAGGCTGAACGATGGGGTCGGCTGCCGTATGCCTCTGATGCGATGCGCTCGTCGCTGCGCGGATTGCTCCTCGGCTACCTCACCCGCAGTGCCAATCCTTGGCGCAAGCTAGGTGAAACCCGGGCGCCAGTGCTAGCGATCTACGGACGAGCAGATCAGTTAGTGAACTCTGCGGCAGCATTGCGAATCACTAAATACGTGCCGGGGGCGCGCGTCGTAGTGCTTCCCGGGGTGGGGCACGTGGCCCAACTTGAACGTCCGATTGAAGTAGCGACGATATGGCGCGACTGGCGGTCAACTTTCTAGCCGTGAAATACCAAACGGCGCCGACCCCCACGTTGGGGACCGGCGCCGTTTGTTTTGCTGCTAGTTGTCGTCGGCAGTCGGGTTACCGTGCTGTCCGGTGAGGTATCCCTCGTGACCGCGTTCGAGTGCCTGCTCCTCAGCCGATGTGACCTCGACTGGCAGGTCAATCGTGTGCTTCGGGCCGGTGAACCACTTCTTGGCCGAAAGGTGCCAGCCGATCCATAGGGCCAACAAGGCACCCAAGGTCAGGATCGGTGAGTAGTTCACAAACTTGATGTCGAACGTTGGATCCCAAGGCGCCTGGTTCGGCGAGAAGGGCATGGCGAACCAGATGGTCGTCAGCACGATCTCGATGAGCGCTAGCGGCGCCATCCACTTGTACTTGTTGCCCAAGTTCCACGGGCCAGGCTTGAACCGGTCACCATCGCCGATACGCCAGCGCAGGTAGATCGGGATGGCGAACGCCAAGAACAGACCGAACACCGAGATCGAAGTCAGCGCATAGAAGGCCTGCGGAACAATGATGCCGCCAGCGTTCTTCACCTTGATCAATGCGGGCAAGGTGATCACGAATGCGACAACCCCAGCCCCGACGACTGCGTTGGCCGGCGTCTTGCTCTTGTTCAACTTCGACCACAGGTACGACAACGGGACCGCACCGTCACGGCTGAATGCGTACATCATCCGCGAGCACGAAGTCAGGCAGGCGATGGTGCAGAAGAACTGACCCGCTGTGGCAATAGCCAGTACCAGCGTTGCCATCTTCGGCGAAAGCGCCTGGTTGAAGATTGCTCCAATCCAGCCACCGGCCGCAGTTACCCCCTTTTCGTCCTGAACAGCGAACAGGAACGCCAACTCCAGGGCCCAGCCCGCAATGCCGGAATACAGGATCGAGCGGTACAGGCCCTTGGCGGCACCTGTGGAGGCGTCGTTCGTCTCTTCTGAAAGGTGAGCCGAAGCGTCGAAGCCGGTGATCGTGTACTGCGTGAGCAGGAATCCGAATGGCAAGACAATCAGGAAGAACAAGAGCCCCGACGTCTTTCCACCGAACCAACCCGAGTTATTGATCGCGTGTCCGAATACGAACGACGCGCTCGCGTGGTGGGAAGGCAAGATCGCCAAGATCAGCACCACCGCAGTAGCGCCTGCCACGTGCCACCACACCGACACGTTGTTAACGACGGCAAGGAGGTGCGAACTGAAGATGTTGATCAGCGCCGCGATCACCAAAATGACGGTGAACTCCAGGAAGATCCGCACCGATGGGTAATTACCGTTGGCGTATCCATTCGCGTACGACGCGTTGTAATTCGAGATTGTGTTGTCGAGGAAGTACGCACAGCCGTACGCGACTGACGCGACGACGGCAAGCAGGCCAATGAGGTTCAGCCAGCCGGTGTAGTAGGCGGCTTTGGCGTTGCCCAACTTGCTGGCCCACCAGTAGATACCGCCTGAGGTCGGGAAGGCCGAAACGAGTTCTGACATGCAGAACCCGATGAGCAGGATGAAGATCGCAACGATTGGCCAGCCCCATGCGATGACGAGCGGGCCGCCGTAGGTCCAAGCAAAGCTGAAGCTGGTGAAACAGCCCGCGAGGACGGAGATGATGGAGAACGAGATGGCGAAGTTATTGAACCCGGACCAGGTCCGACTCAACTCCTGCTTGTATCCGAGCTCGGCGAGACGTTGCTCGTCAGCACTCAATTGGGATAGGTCGGCCACGGACCTCATCCCCTCCTTCGAAGAGTTGGGCATGACGGACCACCCGCCATTGCCGTAGGTATATCGGACTAGGAGGCACTTTGGAACGAACTCGCCGAGGTTGGCGAAGATTCGGTCTAGACCACGAGCCCGTTGGCGTCAAGCCGGTAGCGCCTACTTACGGATAATTCTGCTTGCCTCAACTGGCCGGGTCGGCCTGCGAGTTGGCCCCACTGCGGACCATGATCCGCAGTCGATCAGTGCGAAATAGGTCTCGCGCAAACTCGATAGGTAGCCCACCGACGGTGCGAGCCAGTCGTTCAATGAGCATCAGCGCAGTGCCCGCCGGGACCGCCAATCCGGTGGCCTCGGTTTGACTGGCGATCACGGGCTCGAGGAATTCAACAGCTGTGGCCGGCTCGCGGTCATAGGTCGAACGCAGGAGGTCATAGAGCGAACCGGCCAGTGGTTGGCGGAGGAATCCGGGCAAATTTGCGGCCGGAAGAAATGATCGCTCCAACGCCACGGGGACTTCGCCGGCACAGCGCAACCTGACGATCTCAAAAACTGGTTCGCCCAGCCTGATCTCTAGTTTGCTCGCCACCTCACCGGATGCTGGGATTTCCTGTGCCGAAATCACCCTGGTCGTAACCGACCGACCGCTGCGGCGCATTTGCTCGGTGAACCCGAGCAGGCCAGTCAGGTCGCACTCGACGCGGGGTTCCTTGATGAACGCTCCGCCAAAGCGCCCGGCCGTGCGTTCGATCACGCCGCGCTGCTCTAAGGCGGCCAATGCTTGCCGCAAAGTCATCCGGCTTACTCCAAATGCAGCCGCGAATTCGCGCTCGGCGGGAAGTTTGTCCCCGGCGAGCAATTCGCCGCGCTCAACGGCCTCGGCAATCCAGCGCTCAATGCGCTCATGCGCCGGGCGGCTCTGGTCGCCTTGCGCGATTACCGCTCGCGCGGTTACATCGTCGATCACGTCCACCTCCGAACCTCCGCGCCAATAGGTACCACGTTTGACAAGCCACACGTTGTATCTTGTCGGCACTGTTGCGTTTGGTCTCTGGTCGAGCCCGGCTCGGCAATTCGGCTCGTCGAGGGGGGCGCAATGGCAATCAGTGTGCTGGACATCTTCAAGGTCGGCATCGGGCCCTCGTCATCTCACACGGTCGGGCCAATGCGGGCGGCCCGGACTTTTGCGCTGGGCCTGGAGACCGAAGGCGTGTTGGGCGCGGTCGTTGCCGTCCGCGCTGAGTTGTTTGGTTCGCTGGGGGCGACGGGCCATGGCCACGGGTCGCCTAAGGCCGTGGTGCTTGGGTTGATGGGTGCCCAGCCCGACCATGTCGACGTGGATCATGCCGAGACCGCGGTGCAGCAGGCGCGGGCAGCTGGGTCCTTAGCGTTGCTGGGGTCACACGAAATCACCTTCAATGTCGACGAAGACATCATCATGCACCGGCGCAAGTCGTTGCCTTTCCATCCCAACGGCATGACATTCGCCGCCTTCGACAGCGCCGGCAAAGTGTTGCGCGAGCGGACTTACTACTCGGTTGGCGGCGGATTCGTTGTCGACGAAGATGCCGCTGGGGCAGAGCGAATCAAAGTCGACGATCGGGTAGTTGCCTATCCATATCGCACCGGGGATGAACTACTGGCGCACGCCAAAGCCTCCGGCCTGCCCATCAGTTCGATCATGTTGGCCAATGAGGCATCGTGGCGGCCGGAGAGCGAAACCCGGGTCGCACTCCTGAACATCTGGTCAGTTATGCAGGCGTGTGTCCAACGCGGCTATACAGCCGAAGGAGTGCTTCCGGGCTCGCTTAAGGTCCGTCGCCGAGCCCCCGCCGTACACCGGGCGTTGTCCAACGACCATGACGCGTTCGACCCACTGCACCAACTCGACTGGGTGAACCTGTTCGCCCTGTCGGTAAATGAAGAGAACGCCGCGGGTGGGCGGGTAGTGACGGCGCCCACGAACGGTGCAGCCGGTGTAGTTCCAGCTGTCTTGCACTATTACCGTCGGTTTGTTCGCCGTGCCGATGACGAGGGTGTGATTCGTTTTCTGCTCACCGCCGGTGCGATCGGGGCTATCTATTTGGAAACCGCCTCGATTTCTGGAGCCGAGGTTGGTTGCCAAGGCGAGGTTGGATCGGCTTGCTCGATGGCGGCAGCCGCGCTGTGCGAGGTACTCGGCGGTTCGGCGGCCCAGGTCGAGAACGCCGCTGAAATCGGCATGGAACACAATCTCGGGCTGACCTGCGACCCGGTAGGTGGGTTGGTGCAAATCCCTTGCATCGAGCGCAATGCCATGGGTGCGGTGAAAGCGATAAACGCCGCGCGCATGGCCCTAAGTGGCGACGGCAGTCACTTCGTCAGCCTTGACATGGTCATCAAGACGATGCGCCAGACCGGAATGGATATGAAGGTCATCTACAAGGAGACCTCGCGGGGTGGGCTGGCAGTAAACGTAATCGAATGCTGATCACCTAGTACAGCTCAATCGTCGCGGGCGGCCTCGTCCAGCAGTTGCTCAAAATGGGGACCGTCAAATTCTGAAACTGCTCGGTCGTACTTTTCCATGCCCCACTCCCAGAAATCGAAGTCAAGGGTGCTGGAGCCGTCCTGGATTGACGCCCATAGTGTCCATCCGTACTTGGACACCAGCCCGAGGAGTCGGGCCCGTGCAATTCGATTACGCAGGTGTCGGCCGTAGTACGCGGTTACTAGATGTTCAAGTTCGTTCAGGCCCAGGGTTGATTCGCTCCACACGTTGCCCAACTCGAAGCAAGCGTCGTTGTTTCCGGAGTACTCATAGTCGATCAACCAAATCTTGTTCCCATCGTCAATGAAGTTTCCTGCCAGCAGATCGTTGTTGCAGGGCACGGTGCCGACGTCTTGCACCTTCAACGCTTCCCTTATACGAGCCACTTGTGGAAGGAATTCGTCGTATCGGGCGGGGAGCCGAAAGCCACGTTCGCGGACGGTGGCGTAGTAGCGGCTCTGGATTTGGAACATGTCGAAGTCGCCCTGGAACCGTGGTCCCTCGTGCAACTGTCGGCACGCGCGCGCTACCCGCGTTAGGTTCTGGTGGTCGGCTAGATCCTCGGCCGTGTAGGTGCGTCCCGGTAGGAACCCCACCACGAGCATTGCCTCGCCCGGCCGGTAGGCCACAACCGGTGCGCCCACCCCGGCGGTCGCCGCGGCGGCGCTGTTGTGGAACTCGGCATCTCGATCGATCGCAAGTAAGGCTCCGTCGCTGGAGTACAACCGCGCCACGAAACTTCCTGCCGGCGTGCTCACGCGCAGGTTTACGTTCGTGAGCCCACCGCTTAGCCGAACGACCTGACGTGGGAGTTCAGCCAGTTCCGGGACGCTGGCCAGCCGGCCGGCTACCGCGGCCTGTGGCCAAGGTAGGTCGGATGTGCCAAACCACGTGTCGCTGGCCGATGGGTGCATCAAGATGGCCTTTCAGGATCGGTTCGGCGATGTTAGACGCCAGCCGGGTTGTGGCCTAGACCCTTTTGAATCTTAGGTTCCTTTCGGTCTAGACCCTTCAGCGGTGACACGCTAGGGTCCGATCGATCCAACCAGTGCTCGGAGCGTTTCGAGCTGATTTGCGGGGGAGCAGGAATGAGTGGACCAACCCATGCGGCCGCGCCGCTGACGATTGCCGAACTTACAGCCGACATTGAGTCCGGCCGCATCGACACGGTCATCGTTGCGATTACCGACATGCAGGGCCGAATCGTCGGCAAGCGGCTTCACGGGCAGTACTTCCTCGACGAGGTGATCGCTCATGGGACCGAGGGCTGCAACTACCTGCTCGCCGTAGACGTCGACATGAATACGGTCGAGGGCTATGCGATGTCCTCATGGTCCAGTGGTTACGGGGACTTCGTAATGAAGCCTGACTTCTCGACGCTTCGCCGAGTCCCTTGGCAGGAAGGCACCGCCCTAGTGCTCGCCGATGTGGAATGGCTCGATGGCACCCCCGTGGTGGCATCGCCGCGCCAGATCTTGCGCCGCCAACTTGACCGTCTCGATGCGGCCGGAATGAAAGCTTTCGTCGGCACCGAGCTTGAGTTCATCGTCTTCCAGGACACCTACGAGGAAGCTTGGGAGGGCGGGTACCGCAATCTGACTCCCGTCAATCAGTACAACGTTGACTATTCGATTCTGGGTACTTCACGTGTCGAACCGTTGCTTCGCAGCCTGCGCCTGAACATGTCTGCTGCTGGCTTGTATGTCGAATCCGCGAAGGGTGAGTGCAACTTCGGCCAGCACGAAATCGCATTCAAGTACACAGATGCGCTCGGGACCTGCGACAACCACGTGGTCTACAAGAACGGTGCCAAGGAAATCGCGTCGGATATGGGTGTGGCTCTCACATTCATGGCTAAGTACAACGAACGTGAAGGCAATTCCTGTCACATCCATTTGTCTTTCCGTGGCACCGACGGATCGATGGTGATGACCTCGGACGCGGATTCGGAGCATGGGCTGTCGGAACTGGGTCGGGCGTTTATCGCCGGCCAGATCGAGCACATGAAGGAAATCACGTTGCTGTTTGCTCCGAACATCAACTCGTACAAGCGCTACGTCGCCGGATCGTTTGCTCCCACAGCTATCCAGTGGGGCCGAGACAATCGCACATGTGCATTTCGACTAGTCGGACGCGGCCCGTCGCTACGTCTGGAGAACCGGGTCCCAGGCGGCGATGTGAATCCCTATCTGGCCGTGGCAGGAATGGTGGCTGCCGGGCTTGACGGAATCGAGCGCCACTTGGATCCAGGTCCCGACAACGCAGGCAATGCCTACAAAAGCGATGCGGAAAGGGTCCCCGACACGCTGGCCGGCGCCTTGGCGCTCTGGGAAGGAAGCGGCTGGGTGCGCAAGACCTTTGGCGAAGAAGTCCAGGCCCATTACGCGAACATGGCCCGGGTAGAGATCAACGCATTCGCTCGTTCGGTCACTGACTGGGAGCGCTACCGCAACTTCGAAAGGTTCTAAAGAATGAGCACCGCATTTGATGTCATTAACCCGGCGACCGAGGAAGTCGTGGCGAGCGTTCCCGGCGCCGACGCAGCCGAGACCGACGCGATCATTGCCAAAGCTGCCAAGGCTTTTGAGTTCTGGCGCCAAGTTGCCCCGGGTGATCGGGCCCGCCTGCTTCGACGGTTCGCGGCTGTCGTCGACGATCACATCGACGAACTCGCACAGCTTGAGGTGCGAAATTCCGGCCACACAATCGGCAACGCCCGTTGGGAAGCTGGCAATGTCCGCGACGTGCTGAACTACTACGCAGGCGCCCCCGAACGACTTTTCGGTAAGCAGATTCCGGTCGGTGGTGGCATCGACGTAACGTTTAAGGAACCACTGGGCGTTGTCGGAATCATCGTGCCGTGGAACTTCCCGATGCCGATTGCTGGCTGGGGTTTTGGACCCGCACTCGCTGCTGGGAACACAGTCGTACTAAAGCCCGCTGAGCTAACTCCACTGAGTGCAGTGCGCTTAGGCGAACTCGCACTTGAGGCTGGCATCCCTGAGGGTGTCTTCAACGTCATAACTGGCAAGGGCTCGATCGTGGGTGCTCGCTTCGTTGAGCATCCGGCCGTCCGCAAGGTCGTCTTCACCGGATCGACCGACGTCGGCAAAGGCGTTATGCGCGGCTGCGCCGATCAGGTCAAGCGCGTCACTCTCGAACTCGGAGGCAAGAGCGCCAATATCGTGTTCGCCGATTCTGACCTCGAAAAGGCGGCCGCTAGTGCTCCGTATGGCGTCTTCGACAACGCCGGTCAAGACTGCTGTGCTCGGTCGCGGATCTTGGTTCAGCGCAGCGTTTTCGACAAGTTCATGGCCCTTCTCGAGCCAGCAGTCAAGGGAGTTCGCGTCGAGGACCCGAACCTAGCTACAGCCGAGATGGGTCCGCTGATCTCGCGCAAGCAGTTCGATTCGGTGGCGGCGTATGTGCCGGCAGATGCCAATGTCGCGTTCCGCGGGGAGATCCCTTCCGGACCCGGCTACTGGTTCCCGGCCACCGTCCTCATCGCCAGCGGCGCCGACGATCGGGCATGGCGCGAGGAAATCTTCGGCCCAGTGGTCAGCGTGTTGCCGTTCGAAGACGAGGCCGATGCAATTCGACTGGCGAACGACAGCGAATACGGCCTGTCGGGTTCGATCTGGACGCGCGATGTAGCTCGGGCTTTCCGGGTCGCTCGCGGGGTGGACAGCGGCAACCTGAGCATTAACAGCCATTCCTCAGTGCGCTACTGGACGCCCTTCGGCGGCTTCAAGCAAAGCGGTTTGGGCCGCGAGCTTGGCCCAGATGCTCTCGATGCGTTCACCGAAACCAAGAATGTCTTCCTGACCACAGACTGATCAAGCACCACCTGACAAAGGAGTAGCAGTGGATCGACTGGAGGGTCGCGTCGCCGTAATCACTGGCGCCGGCAGTGGAATCGGACAGGCCAGTGCCCGACGTCTCGCGGCCGAGGGCGCCAAGGTTGTCGTCGTCGACATGAACGCCGAGAGCGGAAACGCCGTGGCGACCGAAGTGGGCGGAATCTTCGTCCAAGCCAACGTCACTGATGCCGACGACGTGGCGCGGATGTATCGCACAGCGTTCGAGACCTTCGGCTCAGTCGATATCGCGTTCAACAATGCCGGTATTTCCCCGCCCGACGACGATTCCATTCTCCTGACTGGGATTGACGCCTGGCGCCGAGTTCAGGAAGTCAACCTCACCTCGGTTTTCCTGTGCTGCAAGGAGGTTCTGCCCTACATGCAACGGCAGGGCAAGGGTTCGATCATCAACACGGCCTCCTTCGTTGCGACGCTTGGTGCGGCCACGTCTCAAATCTCGTACACGGCATCCAAGGGTGGCGTGCTTGCAATGACACGTGAGCTTGGTGTGCAGTTTGCGCGCGAAGGCATCCGCATTAACGCGCTCTCTCCCGGACCAGTGAACACTCCTTTGTTGATCGAGTTGTTCGCAAAGGACCCGGCACGAGCGGCGCGTCGGTTGGTTCACATCCCGATGGGCCGGTTTGCTGATGCCACCGAAATCGCGGCGGCTGTGGCATTCCTCGCCTCGGACGACTCCAGTTTCATGACGGCGTCGAACTTCTTGGTCGACGGCGGAATCAGCGGGGCTTACACAACTCCTGAGTAGGCGCGATCAGTTTCGGCGGCAAGCCGCTACGAACGCGGAGAAGATTCGCAGATCGTTCATCACCTCGGGGTGCCATTGCACCCCGAGGATGAACGGCTCGCTCGGGTCTTCACAGACTTCAATACTCTCGTCCGAGGCCCAGCCAGTCGCGGTCAAAGTCCCGGCGTCGGCGACTGCCTGGTGATGCGAAGAGTTCACGACAGTGTCTGTGGTCTCCAAGATCTGCGCGATCAAGGAGCCTTGACTGAAGTGGGCGCGGTGCTCATTGAATGTTCCGGGCACATCGCGATGCAGGGTCCCGACCTGGTCGGGCAGGTGCTGCTCGAGTCGCCCGCCGTGGGCTACAGCCATCACTTGGAGTCCGCGGCAGATGCCCAATACCGGCAGGTTTAGTTCGCGGGCCCGTTTGTAGAGGGCCAATTCCGAAGCGTCGCGGGAGGTTCGTGGGGTGTCTGTGTGCGGTCCAGGGGTGGCCGAATACCGGGCCGGATCGATATCGGCCCCTCCGACGAGCAGCAATCCATCGACTCGCTCCAAAGCGGATAGATCGTCCGCATTAGGCGGCAGCAAGACCGGCGTGCCGCCCGCTTCGATGCATTTGTCTAGGTACTCATGAGGCACGAGCGCTGCCGGCTTCTCCCAAGCGCCCCACTTGGCTGGCTCGAGGTAACTCGTAATGGCGATTACCGGACGGCTCATGGTCAGATTCTCGCAGGCCAATTGGGGGGATTACCTGCAGGTTCTCCGCATTTCGGTACCCGGTCATGAAACTGTTGCGCTGTGCGCGGTCCGATGTGCCGACGACAGGTACGTGGACCTACCCACGTATGATTCGTCACTGTTGTCGATGCACGGGGAGGGGTCGAAAGTGACCTGCGGGCGTGCGTTGACTCCTTACTCAGCCGAGGCAGCCCTTGCGGTAATCCGCGAGCACGCTGGCCTACGTGGTCCGCTGTTGCCGGTGTTGCATGCACTAGTCAAGACATTCGGTTACATGGACCCGTCCGCCGTCCCACTTGTTGCGGCTGAACTGAATTTGTCCAGGGCCGATGTCCATGGCGTTGTGACCTTCTATCACGACTTCCGCACGACTCCTGCGGCCACGCACGAGATTCGGATTTGCCGCGCCGAGGCCTGCCAGTCGGTCGGTGGCGAAGCGCTGGTGGCCAGCGCCAGTGCCAAGCTTGGAGTACCCGTTGGCTCAACGCAGGGTCCGATTGCGTTGACCGAGGTGTTCTGCCTGGGATTGTGTGGGCTGGCTCCGGCCGCACAGATCGACGGCCAGCCGGTTGGTCGACTTGATCAATCACAGTTGGCCGGGCTCATTGACGGATTGCAGGCGAGCACCGCATGACCGTTGTATACGTGCCGGGAGATTCCGGGGCTCGTTCGGTTGGCGCTGACGCGGTCGCCAACGCGCTAGTCGCCAAGGCGGCTGAGCGCGGACTTGATGTCACCGTGATCCGAAATGGGTCCCGCGGAATGCTTTGGCTGGAGCCGCTGGTTGAGGTTGTAACCGAGGCAGGCCGCGTTGGCTACGGCAGCGTTGCTGCTGCGGAGATCGACGAACTTCTCGCGGCCGGCATGCTTGTTGGCGCTGCTTCGCCAAACTGCATCGGCATCGTCGATGAACTCGATTGGCTCACGAAGCAAGAGCGTTTCACTTTCGCGCGAGTGGGTGTCACCGATCCGCTTTCGCTAGCGGACTACGAAGCTCACGGCGGCCTAGTCGGCCTGCGGCGCGCCATCGAACTCACCCCGACCGAGGTTGTAGCGGCGGTGTTGGAGTCTGGATTGCGCGGACGTGGTGGTGCGGGCTTCCCGGCCGGCATCAAATGGCGCACCGTGCTCGACACCGAAAGCCCGACGAAGTTCGTCGTAATCAACGCCGATGAGGGCGACAGCGGTACCTACGCCGACCGCATGCTGCTTGAGGGAGATCCGTTCCTTCTAATCGAAGGTTGCGTGATCGCGGGCCTTTCAGTTCGGGCTGAATTCGGGTTCGTCTACATCCGTTCTGAGTACCCAGATGCGATCGCTACTTTCAACCGCGCGCTGGACGTAGCCCGCGCTGCCGGATGGCTTGGTGCTGACATCCTCGGGTCAGGTCGCGCATTCGATTTGGAAGTCCGGGTTGGCGCCGGCGCCTACATTTGTGGCGAAGAAACTTCGCTACTAGAGAGCATCGAAGGCCGTCGTCCGGTCGTTCGTTCCAAGCCCCCGTTGCCTGCGATCGAAGGCCTTTTCGGGCAGCCGACTCTGGTCAACAACGTTCTGACCGTGGCCGCCGTTCCGTTCGTGCTGGCTAACGGGGCTGCGGCTTACCAAGAGCTCGGTATGGGGCGCTCCCGCGGAACTCAGGTATTCCAACTGGCGGGCAATGTTGCTCGACCCGGCATCGTCGAACTGGCCTTCGGCGTCAGCGTCGACGAACTGGTCAACACCTTCGGAGGCGGCACTCGCACCGGACGCCCGGTCCATGCCGTTCAGGTCGGCGGCCCGCTTGGCGCCTACCTACCGGTAGAGCAACTTTCGTTGCCGATGGACTATGAAGCGCTCCTGGCTGCCGGCGCGATGCTGGGCCACGGCGGCATTGTCGTCTTCGATGACGGAGCCGACATGTGGGCGCAGGCCCGTTTTGCGATGTCCTTCTGTGCGGCCGAGTCTTGTGGCAAGTGCACACCCTGCCGAATCGGTGCTGTTCGCGGAGTCGAAGTAATCGACCGCATTTCCCAAGGCACCGACGTTGCGGCAAACCTTGTTTTGCTTGAGGATCTATGCGAACTAATGACCGACGGATCGCTCTGCGCGCT
>Ga0194061_1001540_pt1 | contig 13304 bp, 12 predicted proteins | sample SepL2221m_MetaG_FD_163423 | JGI IMG/M metagenome (GOLD analysis project Ga0194061, IMG submission 163423) | Anoxic zone freshwater microbial communities from boreal shield lake in IISD Experimental Lakes Area, Ontario, Canada - Sep2016-L224-21m | ecosystem: Environmental > Aquatic > Freshwater >...
CATTAGCATCAAAATGTTGCTACGAATCAAGAAATGACCGGCAAAATATGACACATTTAATCAGAAAAACCTTTACCTTAACTTGACGCCTATGCGAGTGCTCGGGATGGAGGGGAAAACCATTTTTTTAATTTTTACTTAATTAAAAAGCATACACCATCGCCATACTCTCTCTTGCCATTTGCTGGTTGTAATCGAATGTAAGTTGCTTATGGTTAATGATATCAATGATAGTTCCAATAAAGCAGAATCCGGCGGTTAACAGATAGAGTATACCCATACCATTTTGTCCTACCATAAATCTTTGTATTCCTGCAATGCCAAAAAATCCGAGAATACAGCCAAGAAGTACTTGATCTGTTTTTCTTCTTTTGCCATTATAAACGGCAACAAAGCTTTGCATTTTATCTGAAGGCAATTCACGAGTAAGGCTTTGTATAAAAATTAATTCTTCACCTTCTAAAGCTGGAATAAGATTAAACGCGTTCTGATTCATGTTAGTTTGATTTGTATGATTAATTGTCGAATTCTATTTAATATAATAATGACTGCTACAATTCCTAATGGGTGATGTTTTATTGATTCCATCCATTCTGCTCTCATGGCATAATGCATGGCATGTCCAATTCCACAACCAGGGCACCTGCCAAAACCAAATGCACTGAAAATGCAAAGTGAGGTTTCGCTTTTGTTTTCAGGTAAGAAAAACAAAACTACTAATGCTCCGACCCAACAAAGCAACTCAAAATGCTGAAAGAGCCATAGTCTTATTTTATGAATGGTTGTAATCATGGATGGTTATTTTCCAAATGCACCAATATTGCTACTAAAAATTTTAACTGCTATAGCAAGTAAGATTACGCCGAAAAATTTTCTAACTGCAAGTAAGCCGGCTTCACCAAGTGCATGCTCGATTATTTTTAGCGACTTAAGTACAATATAAACTACAATTAAATTAATGATAATACCTGCTAAAATATAAGTTTCGTCAAAATTTGCTTTTAATGACATGATGGTTGTTAGAGTTCCACTTCCCGCAATGATGGGAAATGCAATGGGTACTACGCTACTTGATTTGGCGTCTTTATCACCTTTAAATATTTCATGACCCAATACCATTTCCAATCCAAGTAAAAAGATCACGATAGATCCACCTACTGCAAAAGAACGTATATCAAGCCCTAAAATTTTCAAAAATGGTCTGCCTGCAAAAAGGAAAAGGATCATCAATCCACCAGATACAAATGTTGCCTGAAAAGATCGGATGGCACCCATTTTATCTTTTAATGAAATTAATAGAGGGATAGAACCTACAATATCGATCACGGCAAACAGGGTAAAACTTACTGTTAGAAGTTGGTCGAGATGAAATTCCATAATCTATGTTTTAGTAAATATACAAGAAGAATATAATCTTCTTATAGGATTAAAGCGGGTATTTATGGTATCAAGCAGCTTCATTTGTAGGAAGTTTCCTACATTTATCACTTACGCTAATTATTATGCAGGGAAAACAAAAATTGAATCTTTTTAGCTTTACCATGATCGTTGTGGGCTTGGTAATTGGAATGGGAATTTTTAGATCGGCGGCAACCAGTGCAAAATTTGCCAACGATCCATCTGTTTATTTTACTGCCTGGTTATTAGGTGGCTTTTTTGCTTTCTGCGGGGCGCTGACGTATGCAGAGATTGGAAGTCGCTTCCCTGTTACTGGCGGGTACTATAAAATCTTCTCCTATGCTTATCACCCTAGTATAGCATTTGCCATAAACTGTATCATACTTATTAGTAATGCTGCAAGTTTAAGTGGTGTTGCACTAATAGGTAGTGGCTATATCACCAAATTATTCCCGCAATATCAATGGACGGATGTAGACAAAGCCCTGATCAGTTGCGTGGCAATTTTAATTTTTTATGTGATTAATTTAATGGGACTCAAAATGAGTGCCAAGGCACAGAACTTTTTGATGCTGATCAAAATCAGCATGATCCTTGTTTTGATAGTGGCTTTATTTTTCCCGATTCATGAAGTGCCGCCACAGGTTGTTGCAGTAGTTTCTGATCCTTTGCCCCATATTAGTTGGATACAAAGTTTAGGTCTTAGTTTAATTGCAGTTTCCTTTACTTATGGGGGTTACCAACAGACTATTAATTTTGGAAATGAAGTGGCTAATCCTGCAAAAAATATCCCCAGAGGTATCTTTATTGGTATCGCCATCATTATAGGTTTATACTTGTTGGTAAACCTTAGCTATTATCATATCATTGGTTTTGAAAACATGAAAGGTGAAACTGAAATAGCTTATTCTTTGATGCATAAAGTGTTTGGAAAAACTGGAGCTGATGTTTTTTCCTTCTTTTTATTCTTTGGTGTTCTGGCTTATGTTAATGCCCTTTTGATGAGTAATCCAAGAGTGATGTATGCCATGAGTACAGAAGGGGCTTTGCCAAAGATATTTGGAAAGCAATCAGCTAAAAATGATGTGCTGGTATTTTCATTAACCATTTTTGCTAGCATGTGTGTAGTTATTTTATTCTTTGCTCAGACATTCGACAAGATCTTAAACTTCACCATTTTTCTTGATTGCTTTGGTATGGTGGCATCTAGTGCAACTATTTTTGTGCTAAGAAAAAGAACGAAACATTTAGATGGCACTGGCATCTATAAAATGAAACTATATCCCATACTGCCACTGATTTTTATGGCTGCTTATACATTTGTTGGCATAAGTATCAGCATTCAAACTCCCAGTATTGCATTAATCGGAATTTCTGTATTAGCGGTGTTTATGGCCATCTATTTTATTAGTCGCTTATTCACAAAAAATTCCGAACTACCTAAAGCATAATTACAATGGAACTTTCCTATATCATTAATGAGTTAGCAGAATCAAGAGAAGATTATTTCAGGGCCATTGCGCCCCCCATCATTCAGACCAGCAATTTTGCATTTAAAACAGTGGATGATTTACGAAAATCATTCGAGGATGAATATAGTACCTGGTTGTATAGCCGGGGGTTAAACCCAACTGTTGAAATCCTTCGTAAAAAATTAGCTGCATTAGATGGTGCAGATGACTGTTTGGTTTTTAATAGTGGTGCCGCAGCAATCTTTGCTTCTGTTTTGGCTAATGTAAAAACTGGCGATCATATCCTTAGTGTAAAGAATCCCTATACCTGGGCAAAAAAAATGTTTGAGGAAATTCTTCCCAGATTTCAGGTAACACATTCCTATATTGATGGAACCGCGATAGAAAATTTCGAAAACGCCATTCAGCCTAATACAGCTGTGATCTATTTAGAATCGCCCAATAGCTGGACTTACAACCTGCAGGATTTAGAAGCGGTTGCCCTATTGGCAAAGAAGCATGGTATCATTACTATCTGTGACAATAGTTATTGTACCCCTCTGTTTCAAAAGCCAATTGAATTGGGGATTGATTTGGTGTTACAATCTGCCACCAAATATATAGGTGGACATAGCGATACCGTTGCGGGTGTATTAACTGGCGAAAAAAAAATGATTGAGCGAATTTTTAATAGCGAATACATGAATATTGGTTCAGGTATACAACCATTTAATGCATGGCTATTGATCCGAGGATTAAGAACATTAGAAGCCAGATTAGAAAGGATTGACCGAACTACTCAAGCATTGATCCCCCTTTTGAAAGCACATCCAAGAATTGAAAAAGTAATTTTTCCGCTCGATCCCGAATTTCCACAATATGAATTAGCGAAAAAACAAATGAAAGGTGCTTGTGGTTTATTAACCATCATTATAAAAGCTAATGAATGTGCTACCATAGAAAAATTCTGCAACTCATTAAAGCATATTCTAATGGCAGTAAGCTGGGGTGGTCATGAATCCCTGGTTATCCCAAAATGTGCCGGAATGAAACCATCTGAATTTGATGGAACAAATCCTGAGCATAGAATGCTTCGGTTCTATTTTGGATTGGAGTCGGTAGAATACCTAATGGAGGATCTTAATCAAGCTTTTTTGGCTATTGAACACCTTTCATAAGATTTTTTAGCTGTTTTAGTCTTATTCCTTTCCGTCTGTCTAATTTTTCTAGACAAGCAGTTCTTTCGTGTATTTTTGTTTTATATGAAGAAGTTTTTGACCTTAATAGCTTTAACAGCTTCCCTTCATTCCTTCTCTCAGGAAAAGTGGGATTTAAGAAAATGCGTTGATTATGCATTGCAGAATAATATATCTGTGAAGCAGGCAGATGTGCAGGCACGTTTGTCGAAGTTATTGGCAGATCAGTCTAGATTGACTCGTTTGCCCAATGCCAATGCAAGTGTTAGTACAACGTATCAACATGGTTTAAACATCAACCCAACCACCAACGTTTTTGAAAACATTGACATTACGGGAGGTAATTTAGGTTTTCAATCTAATTATACCATTTTCAACTGGTTTGCTCGTAAAAACAATATCGAAGCAAATGCAATTACTGCTAAGGCTGATGAGTTGAATATTGAAAGAACCAAGAATGATTTAGCCTTGTCAGTTGCTAATGCATTTTTGCAAGTGATGTTAAGACGAGAGCAAGCTAATGTAAGTGGTGTTCAATTAAAACAATCACAAGAGCAATTAAGAAATACACGCAAGTTTGTAGAAGCTGGAAGTCAGCCTGAACTTAATGCAATTCAATTAGAAGCCCAAGTAGAAAGAGACAGTGCTACCTATATTCAGGCAATTGCGGCTGCTGAACAGGGTGTTATTAATCTGAAAGCATTTATGAATTTTGATTTTGCTTCTCAGTTTGATATTGTGTATCCAGCAGTTGAAAATATTCCAGTCGATAATATTTTAGACCTTCAACCCCAGTCTGTTTACGAATTAGCTTTGTTAAATCAGCCTCAACAAAAAGTAACAGCTTTACGTATTGAATCTTCACAGAAATTAGTAGGAGCTGCTAGAGGATCTATGTATCCAACCCTTAGTGCATCGGGCTCATTGAATACCCGATTTGCTAATAATGTATATGACTATAGAAGTCAAACTATACTTGGACCCACCAGCGCATATGCTTTGGATAATGCTAATAAGTATCCAGTATATGCTTATCAAAATAGCATTATTGGCATTGATAAAGTGAGTTTTGGAAATCAGTTGAATAGATATTTTGGCCAGGCTTTAGGATTAAATTTAAGTATCCCTTTATTCAATGCACACCAGGCACGTACACAGTGGGAGAGAGCAAAAATTAATGTGCGCCAAACACAGTTACAAGACGATCAGGAAAAACAAACTTTAAGATCTAATGTATTTATTTCTTATCAGGATGCCTTTTCTGCATTACAGAAATATAACTCATCAAAGAAAAGTGTAGCGGTATCAGAGAAAGCCTTGGAATATGCACAAAAGCGTTATGATGTGGGTTTATTAGGTACACTTGATTTGATCACAACTAGAAATAATGTATTTACTGCAAAGATTCAGGAATTAAGTAACCACTACGAATATGTATTTAAACTAAAAGTACTTGAGTTCTTCAAAGGCCAGGGCATTAGATTATAAAAGCAACCATCAAAATTAACACACAAGAAACACAGTTTTATATGAGCAAGAAATTGATTTGGATTATCGTAGCATTAGTTGTTGTAATTGGGGTTTTAATCGGCCTCAAAAAAGGCGGCGTGATAGGTAAAGAAGAAGGTACAAAAGTAACTACTGAAAAAGCTATTAAGCGCACTATCATCGAGACAGTGAACGCAAGTGGTAAAGTATATCCAGAAGTGGAAGTAAAAGTAAGTCCGGATATTAGTGGTGAGATAACTGAACTTTATGTTAACGAAGGTGATACCGTTAAAAAGGGTCAGGTATTAGCACGTATATATGCGGATATCTATTCCACTCAACGTGATCAGGTTGCTGCAGGAGTTAACCAGGCGAAGGCTCAATTATCTAATTCAAATGCAAATTTGGTGGGATTAAAAGCTGTTTTGGATAATGCAAAAGCAGTGTACGACCGTCAGAAAAAACTGGTAGATGATAAAGTTATTTCTCGCTCTGAATTTGAGCAGTCACAGCAAACCTACCTTTCTTCATTGGCATCTTATAATGCCGCAAAAGAAGGATTGAAAAGTGGAGAGGCAAGTATTCAGGGAGCTCAAGCGCAATTAAATAAAGCAGATAAAGACATGTCTCGTACTGTAATTACTGCCCCAATGGATGGTTTAATTAGTTTGATGAGTGTTAAAAAAGGAGAGCGTGTAGCTGGTAACAGTTTTAATGTGGGTACTGAAATGATGCGTATTTCAGATATGAGAAGTATTGAAGTTCGTGTGGATGTTGGTGAAAATGATATTCCAAAAGTAAAAATTGGAGATACCGCAATAGTTGAAGTTGATGCGTATACAAATAGAAAATTTAAGGGAGTAGTTTATAAAATTGCTAACCCAAATACTGGTAATTCTCTTACTACTTCTTCAACTGATGTAACAAATTATAAAGTACATATTCGTTTATTGACATCATCATACGAAGATTTGATTACTCCTAAAAAGAGTTTTCCTTTCCGCCCGGGTATGAGCGCAAGTGCTGATATCCAAACTAAAACAAAAGCTAATGTATTGTCAGTAGCATTGAATGCGGTAACTACTCGTGATAAGAATGGTGATGCTAAAGCTAGTAGTACTGATAAAAAAGATGAAAAGAAAGCAGATGACAATGCAGTAAAATCTGTTACTGCAAATGATGATATTGAAGAAGTGGTGTTCGTACTTCAAAAAGATAATACAGTTAAAAAGATCAAAGTTAGAACTGCTGTTCAGGACTTGAATAATATTGAAATTCTTGCAGGATTAAAAGAGGGAGATGAAATTATTACTGGTCCTTATACCATTGTAAGTAAAACATTAAAAGACGGTGCTAAAGTTATGGTGGTGGCAAAAGATAAATTATACGAAGAAAAGAAGAAAGATTAATTTTTTGAGGTAATCGATATGCAGCGACCCCAATTCGGGGTCGTTTGTTTTTTAATAACAGTCTTTCATATCTTTGTATGGAAATAAAAAAGCATAAATGCGGATTGGAATTATAGGAAGCGGAAGCTGGGCTACAGCATTGGCAAAAATTTTAACCGATAATGGCAATTCAATTAATTGGTGGATTCGTAATGCCGATACCATTGAATTGATGAAGAAAAGAAAACATAATCCGCACTACTTAAGCGTTGCCTATTTCGATCCGGCTCAATTATTTTTAAGTAACAATATCACAGAAATTGTTGAAAAATCTGATACCCTTGTAATTGCCGTACCCTCTGCTTTTGTGTTAGCTGCATTGTCTTCCTTACCTAAAGACGCATTGAAGGGAAAACAAATTGTTTCTGCTATTAAAGGTATTTTGCCAGAAACCAATGAACTTTTAAATGACTATCTATTAAAAGAATTTAATGTTCCCATCGAAAAATATTTTTCTGTATTAGGGCCTTGTCATGCAGAAGAAGTAGCTGCTGAAAAATTATCTTACCTAACTTTTTCTGGAGTCAATGAATCAAACGCATATAATATTGCCAGATATTTTCAAACCGAATATTTGAATACCGTTGTGAATCATGATGTAATGGGTGTTCAATATGCAGCAGTTCTTAAAAACATTTATGCACTGGGTGCAGGTATTGCACATGGTTTGGATTATGGCGATAATTTTCTGAGTGTGTATATAGCTAACAGTGCCAATGAAATGACAACATTCTTGAAATGTGTACTGCCTGCAAATAATAAAGAAAACCCAGAGATTAATTATAGTGCTTCTGTTTATTTGGGAGATCTATTAGTTACCTGTTATTCTTTATACAGCAGAAACAGAACATTCGGAAATATGATTGGTAAAGGCTATTCTGTGAAAGCCGCACAACTTGAATTGAGTATGATAGCAGAAGGGTACAATGCCAGTAAATGTATCGTAAAGACGAACGAAAAAGTTCAAGCTGAGATACCTATTGCATATACTATTTATCAAATTTTATGGGAACATCTATCTGCAGCAGAAGGGTTTAAAAAAATTGAAGGGTATCTGTTTTAAATAAAGAATAAATCTGAAGCAATCCCATCTGCCATTAACTTACCAGCATTTGTTAAGATTAAGTTTTTATCCTGAAGGATCATATATCCTTGTAAAATTGGTTTTTGAGCTAGTTCAATAATTTGATGCCATTCTTTTTCACCCCATTTTCGATTTACTATTTCCAATGATAGTCCTTCCATGGTGCGTAGACTAGTCATAATATATTCATTGAGCTGCTCCATTGGACTAAGTATTTCCAATTCAAATGGTACTTGATCTTTTGCAAGACTTTGAATATACAATGCATTATTTGCTACATTCCATTGACGAGATCTGCCATTGAATGAATGTGCTGAAGGGCCCAGACCTAAATAGTCAACACCATTCCAATAATTACTATTGTGTTTACTTTTTTTACCGGGCTTTGAAAAGTTAGATATTTCATAATGATCAAATCCCGCTTCTGCTAGCCATTGCATCAGTAAACTAAAATGCCTGGCTTGTTTATCTGGATCAACTGCTTCTATTTTTTTTTGTTGGATCATTTTGTCGAGTCCGGTTTTAGGCTCAACTGTAAGTGCGTAACAAGAGATATGATCAATACCAAGAGTCAGGGCTTTATCTACATTTTCTTTCCAGGCTTCATCAGTTAAAGTAGGGGTGCCATAAATAAGGTCGATTGTGATATTATCAAATCCGGCAGATGTAGCCATTCTGATACAGTTGTCTGCTTGTGCTGCAGTATGGGCTCTATTCATCCATTGAAGATCTGCTTCGAAAAATGATTGAATCCCAATACTGAGTCGATTGATCCCCATTTTTTTCCAAGCCTGAAGTTTTTCTTCTTCAAAATCGTCGGGATTTGTTTCCAGGGTAATTTCTGTATTTGCTGCAATTTGATATTCCGATCGAAGTATATCCATTATTTTTTGGAGCTGATGAATGGAAAGCAAAGAAGGAGTACCACCCCCAAAATATATTGTTTCTATCGGTTCAGATATATAGTCTTTTTGTAAAACCGCTTCCTTCTCAATGGAAGCCATCATCGGTTCGATCTGATGGTGGGTCGTTGAAAAATGAAAATTACAATAGTGACAGGCTTTTCTGCAAAAAGGGATATGAATATAAATGCCTGCCATAGCTACAAAAGTAAATGGTTCTGATTTGCTTACAGGGAAAGGGAATATTTAAATTGTGAACTAATGGGTTAAATGGGTTCAGTTCAATATTTTTGCGCAAATATTTGTCGTCTTGAAGCAAATTCTTCTACTACTCGTTTCGCTGTTTACTATCGGAATAGCTTTTGGGCAAACTGATACACTCAGTAAAACCGACTCGATAGCAGAGCTAGCAAAGGCGATTCCTGAATCTACTCGAACCTTACATATTGCACCTGTTCAGAAAGACACCCAATTCTTTGTTGCTGCTAAGCCTATTACAATAATAGAGGACAGTTTGAAAATTGATAGTATCAGAAAGGACAGCATTGCAGGATTGGCTGTAAAATATCCTATTGTTACTAATTCTGATACCCTGACCTATGAAAAATATTATACTTCTGCCTGGCTGCCATTTGAAAAGACACCCATTTTCGATATTATAACCGAAAGAAAACCTTCAGGGAAAGAATTGTTATTTTATATTTTATCAGGATTAGTTGCTTTATTGGCTGCAATTCGATTGATTTTTCCAAAGTACTTTAAGAACTTGTTTTTGCTATTTATGCAAACCTCCATTCGGCAAAAACAAACCAGAGAACAGCTTTTACAAAACAATCTTGCATCTGTTTTTTTGAATATGTTATCTATTGTAAGTGCGGGTCTCTATATCACCCTCCTCATTCAATATAAACAATGGTTAAGTATTCCTTTTTATCATTTGTTGTTATATAGTGAAGTTTTTTTATTTTTCGTATACTTTGGGAAATATATTTTTCTAGCATTTTCTGGGTGGGTATTTAATGTGCAAGAAGCTACAAGCGCATATTCTTCTATAGTTTTCATGGTAAATAAAGTATTAGGGATTGTTTTAATACCTTTTGTGCTGGTGATTACATTTTCTCCATTGCCCATCAAACAAGTATCTATAACAATTTCTGCAGCGATTTTAATAGCACTTTTCTTTTATCGCTATTTGATATCATTTGGAGTGATCAGAACAAATTTGAAAGTGAGTGCCTTTCACTTTTTCCTGTACCTTTGTGCTGTTGAACTACTTCCGCTCGTATTGATATATAAACTTTTAGTCAATTTTGCAACAGGAAGTATTTTCTTATAACCATTTTTTTTAGACTAGAAGCATGGCAAAAAGCGGTTCAAAAATTTCAGGAACGACGAAGAAAGCTAGGAAGATTCTAATTTCTCAGCCCAAACCCGAAAGTGATAAATCACCTTATTTCGATTTAGAACGCAAGTACCAAGTTGAGTTAGTTTTTCTTCCTTTCATTAAGTTAGAGGGCATTCCCGCAAGAGAATTCCGGAAACAGAAGATTGATATACTGTTTTATACTGCCGTTATTTTCACAAGTAGAAATGCTATTGATCATTTTTTTCGCACTTGCGAAGAGATGAAGATTAGTATTGGTCAGGATACAAAATATTTCTGTATCACTGAGGCAGTGGCACTTTATCTACAAAAATTTATTTTATACAGAAAACGCAAAGTGTTTTATGGTGCAGATGGCACCAATAAAAGCATGTTTGAAGTAATTAATAAACATAAAGAGAATGAGAAATTTCTTTATGTATGTAGCGAAAACCAGCAGGATAATGAAATAGTTGGTTGGATGAAAAATAATAAATGCGAGTTTCAATTAGGATTTATGTACCGCAGCATCAGTAATGATATTAGACATGTCATTGAAAAAATCGATTATGATGTGATCTGTTTCTTTACCCCAAGTGGTGTAAAAAGTTTGTATGATAATATGCCGGATTTTAAACAAAATGGTACTGTTATTGGAGCTTTTGGAAGTAATACTGCAAAGGCAGTGGAAGAAGCAGGGTTGAATTTGGAAATTAAAGTTCCTTCCATACAAAGACCGAGTATGTGTGCTGCCTTAGATCATTTCTTGAGCACGCCAACTCCCAAAAAATAGAATGTATTGATACCATATTATTGCCCTCTCCATTAAACAGGAGGGGGATTTTTATTTTAACTTGATTATTTTGCCTTACAATTAAAAAAATGCAGTCAAAACATACGAATCGGTTGGTTCATGAATCTAGCCCATACTTATTACAACATGCTCATAATCCGGTAGATTGGTTTCCCTGGGGTGAAGAAGCATTGCAAAAGGCAAAGCTTGAAGACAAGCCCATTTTGGTAAGTATTGGTTATGCAGCTTGTCATTGGTGTCATGTAATGGAAAGAGAAAGTTTTGAAGACGAAACCACGGCTTCCATGATGAACCAATATTTTATCAATATCAAAATTGATAGAGAGGAGCGGCCCGATTTAGATCATATTTATATGGATGCTGTTCAATCCATTACAGGCGCAGGCGGCTGGCCCTTGAATGTTTTTTTAACTCCTGAAGCGAAACCTTTTTATGGGGGCACTTATTTTCCTCCAGAAAGAGCGTATAACCGGGCTAGTTGGAAAGAAACTTTAGAGGGAATTCATAAAGCGTATCTGGAAAAAAAACACGAGATTTTATCACAGGCGGAGAACCTAACAGAACATTTACAATCTGCCAACTCTTTTGGAATTCAAATAAAATCTGGCGACGATCAAAACAGTTCTGTTACTGTGGAACAGCTTGATGTAATTACGAAAAACCTATTGCATTCTGGAGATACAGTATGGGGTGGTTTTGGGAAAGCGCCAAAATTTCCTCAAACATTTTCGATTCTATTTTTATTAAGGCAATATCATTTTACAAAAAACCAAGCCGCTTTAAATCAGGCTTTGCTGAGCATTGATAAAATGATTGATGGTGGGATTCATGATCAATTGGGTGGAGGATTCTCGAGGTATAGTACAGATAATGAATGGTTGGCACCTCATTTTGAGAAGATGTTATATGATAATGCTTTGTTGATTTCTGTAATAGCAGAAGCTTATCAAATTACTGGCAATCCTGTTTATGCTTCAACAATTCAGAATTGTATTGCATTTATTGAAAGAGAACTCACCAGTGAAGAGGGTGGATGCTTTAGCGCATTAGATGCCGATAGTGAGGGTGTGGAAGGTAAATTTTATACATGGTCGTTCGAAGAAATCAAAGAACTTCTTAATGAAGATGCAACCATTTTTTGTAAGTATTATCAGGTAGAAGAAGGAGGTAATTGGGAATACACTAATATTTTATGGGTGAAAGAAAGTCCAGAAAAATTTGCGCAGAAAAATGAACTGAATCAGGATGACTTTATAAAATTATTGGATCAGTCAAAAAAGATCTTATTTGATTTTAGAGCTAAAAGAATAAGACCTGCATTAGATGATAAGATATTGCTGGGATGGAATGCACTGATGAATACTGCATATTCCAAAGCATATGCGGCACTGGGGGTAGACGTTTATAAAGAAACTGCGATAAAGCATATGACTTTTTTGGAGCAAAGTTTCCGTCAGCAGGAAGGCAATTGGTATCATACTTATAAAAATGGTATCGCAAAGCAGCCGGCGTTTCTGGACGATTACGCATACCTGATACAAGCACTTATTCACTTACAAGAAATAACGGGTGATGCATCTTATTTATTAAAATCTAGCGAGATAACTGAGATGTTAATTGCACATTTTACAGAGGAAGAAACAGGTTTTTTTTACTTTACCCACGACCAACAAAATGACGTGATTTTGAGAAAAAAAGAAGTCTATGATGGTGCTACTCCAAGTGGAAATGGTATTATGGCATCAAATTTGCTTTACTTGTCAAAGGTTTTTGACAGGAAAGACTGGGCAGATCTGGCTAAAAAGCTGAGTTATACATTGCAAGAGAGCACCCTAAAATATCCGGGTTCATTTGGAATATGGGCTTCTCTATTACAATTATATTGTTTTGAGGTATTGGAAATTGCCATAACTGGAAGGGAATTTGAACAAAATCTCCCGTCAGTGATGAAAAAATACATACCCAATAAAATAATTCAGTCAGGAGAAACTAATTTGAGCAATTTCTCGTTATTAGCAAACAGAGAAACAGCTATTCCGGTAGCTTTTTATATCTGTAAGAATTTTACCTGTTTGAGACCTTTTTATAATATTGTTGACTTTTTAGCAAATGTGTAACAGATTTTGTTCTAATTTGCTTCTGATGTCAACGGTATCTGAT
>Ga0194061_1001543_pt1 | contig 13272 bp, 8 predicted proteins | sample SepL2221m_MetaG_FD_163423 | JGI IMG/M metagenome (GOLD analysis project Ga0194061, IMG submission 163423) | Anoxic zone freshwater microbial communities from boreal shield lake in IISD Experimental Lakes Area, Ontario, Canada - Sep2016-L224-21m | ecosystem: Environmental > Aquatic > Freshwater >...
CAGGGGAAGCGATGGTCGGATGCGGTTGCACTCTATGAATCGGCATCTCGTTCGGCTCCGCTGTCGCCAGAGTATCAAAGGCGTCTCGATGTGGCGAGGATCCACTGCGACATTCAACGTCGGTATAACGAAAGCGCATTTCGTTCCCAGCTTGCACATCTTCCAGAAGCAGATGCGAGAAGACTCTACGGTGATGTTTTAGCTCGAATCGGAACACATCACGTTGATGTCCCTGACTTTCATCGGCTTTTTTCCCGTGGATGCTTGGCGATGGAGACTGCCGTTCAAGATCCTGCCTTTGCGGCAACGTTTGTCACCTCTCGCGAGCAGTCACGCTATGATCTTTTCGCAGAACAGCTTGAACAGATTCGATCCGCTCGCCCTGTTGCAACTTTTTCTGAGGCGCAGGCGGCTGCTTCGTGGGTCGCGCGGTGTGCCAATACTTCGCTTGGAATTCCGCCAAGCGTGACGCTGATGGAAATGACTGCGGCGGCCGTCGGAGGCCTCGATGAATATTCCGCGTTCCTCACTGGCGGACAACTCAACGACCTCTATTCTCAGATTGAGGGCAACTTTGTTGGACTTGGCGTTGAACTCAAAAAGGCCACCGATGGACTGCTGGTGCAACATGTCATCACCGGTAGCCCGGCGGAACGTTCGGGTGTTCATGCAGGTGATCATCTTGTTGGTATTGGGGGTCGATCGATTGGTGGCATGAGTGTCGACGAAGCGGCCGAATTGCTTCAGGGGCCAGAAGGATCGCTCGTCACGTTGGCCATTGTGCGAGGCGTTGGGCCTGCAAGAGCTCTTTCAGTTCGTCGCGAACATGTTGAAGTGCCAAGCGTTGAAAATATTCAAATACTGGACGCAACCAGCGGGGTCGGTTATCTGCGCATCTCTTCGTTTCAGAAAACGACTGTCCGTGATCTTGAAAACGCATTGCGCAAACTCGACGCTGCAGGCATGCGTGCGATGGTCGTCGATCTTCGCGGGAATCCAGGTGGACTCCTCACTTCCGGTGTTGATGTTGCAGATCTTTTTATTGAACGTGGATTGGTCGTAGCAACGCGTGGTCGCAGCCCGGATGAAGATTTTAATTACACGGCGAGCCGTCCCGGAACTTGGAAAATGCCTTTGGTGGTCGTGATTGATGGAGAGAGTGCAAGTGCCAGCGAAATCTTTGCCGGTGCCATTCGCGATCACGGTCGTGGTACGATCGTCGGCACGCGATCGTACGGCAAGGGATCCGTTCAAGGTATCTTTCCGCTGGAATTCGCCGGGGTCGGTATTCGACTCACCACAGCTAAATTCTTTTCTCCGCTGGGTCATCCTTATAGTCGGGTCGGTGTTGAGCCCGATCTGGCAATCACGACCACTGCAAAACCGATCGACGGAACGCTTCCGGATGTTGGTCTTCACAGGCTCGATCCAAGACAGGATCCGTTCGTCAGTGCGGCGCTTGAGGTCGCGAAACGGAACGTCGTACAATCAACGTCGGCTTCAACTCCAGAAAAACACACCACGGCTGGGCGTTGACTACGTAGCTCAACCACGTTGCGTTGCCCCGTGTTGCCCCGTGTTGGACAAAAGTACTGTGAAAACGGCATCGGAAATTCCTCGAAAAAAGTGATGCGAGTGCTTTCGGGCGAGTCTGCGAGCTACTTGAAGTCGCGAGTGGTCAGAGATAATCTTGGAAAGCTCTGTCACTTTGATCTGCCTGCAGGAAATTCTTCTGGCTGCGAGGCAAAGGATCACTGGACAGAACACATGTGTTTTGTTCCCTAGAGTTTTTCCTGTTGCCAAAAACTTCGTTCTGGCGAGTGAGTGCTCGCTGACGAGGGCTTTGGTAATTTTCACTGCGATCTCTCTCCCAATTGACTCGCCTCTTTGGTCGTTTTATCGCGCAGAAGAAAAAGGGTTTTCTATGTCCAGTGCTCGCTCTAGTGCCATTGCCGCCATTAACAACTACCAGTCTCAGGGAAAAGCGTGGAACTTTCGAGAAACGCCAACGAGCGAGATTTTCGGTTCCAACGTGTTCAATGCATCGGTGATGAAAGACCGATTACCGAAGAGTGTCTATAAAGCCCTTCAGGCTACGATCAAACAGGGCAAGCAGATTGACTCAGGTATTGCCGATGCGGTTGCTCTGGCAATGAAGGACTGGGCGATCGAAAAAGGCGCGACGCACTACGCACACGTGTTCTATCCACTGACCGGCCTGACCGCTGAAAAGCACGACAGTTTTTTGATGCCCACCGGCGATGGTGACGCGATCGCTGAGTTTTCCGGGAATGAACTCATTCAGGGTGAACCGGATGCATCAAGCTTTCCATCGGGCGGACTCCGTGCAACCTTTGAAGCCCGCGGCTATACCGCGTGGGATCCGACAAGTCCCGCATATATTCTTGATAATCCCAACGGTACGACGCTCTGTATCCCCACGGCTTTTTGTTCCTGGACCGGCGAAGCTCTCGATAAAAAAACGCCACTGTTGCGATCGATGCAAGCCATTGACAAGCAGGCTCGGCGGGTGCTTGAACTCTTTGGCCATAAAGATGTTGGTCAAGTTTCAGCATCGGCTGGGCCTGAACAGGAATATTTCCTCATCGATCGAAACTTTTATTTTGCCCGGCCAGACTTGGTTGTTACGGGCCGCACGCTCTTTGGCGCTCGGCCCCCCAAAGGCCAGGAATTCGAAGATCAGTACTTTGGGGCCATTCCCGAACGCGTGCTGGCGTGCATGCTCGATGCCGAACGCGAGCTGTACAAACTGGGCGTTCCTGTAAAAACCCGTCACAACGAAGTTGCTCCGGGACAATATGAAATTGCGCCGGTCTACGAAAATGCGAATATTGCAACTGATCATCAGCACATGATCATGCAAACTCTGACAAGGGTGGCACAAAAATACGGCATGGCGTGCCTGTTGCATGAAAAACCGTTTGCTGGAATTAACGGTTCAGGAAAACATGTGAACTGGTCGGTTGGTTGGAAGCTTGGAAACCTGCTCGAACCGGGCGAGAGCCCGCATGCAAACGCACAGTTTTTAGTTTTCTGTGCCGCAGTCATTCGTGCAGTTCATCTTCACAGTGACGTTCTTCGCGCAGTTGTTGCTGCCAGCGGCAATGATCACCGCCTGGGTGCCAATGAGGCGCCTCCGGCAATCATTTCAATTTTTCTCGGCGAACAACTCTCCGACGTGTTCGAGCAAATTGAGAATGGAAAAGCAACCAGCAGCAAGGCCTCCGGTACGCTCACTGTTGGAGTCGATACCCTGCCGCCGCTTCCCAAGCACGCTGGGGATCGCAATCGCACGAGCCCGTTTGCTTTCACTGGAAACAAGTTTGAGTTTCGAGCCGTTGGCGCAAGCCAGTCAATAGCAGGGCCGCTGGTGGCCCTCAACACAATCGTGGCAGAAAGTCTTGACCACATTGCGAACGAACTTGAAAAGGCTACCGGCGGAGATTTGGAAAAACTCAATGCCGCACTCGAAAAACTTCTTCAGAAAACGATTTCTGAACACAAGGCGGTGATCTTTAACGGCAACGGTTATTCGAAGGAGTGGCACGACGAGGCAGCGTCTCGCGGTCTGCCCAATTTGCGAGCAACTCCCGAAGCACTTCAGGTGCTCATCAGTCAGAAAAATCTCAAACTTTTTGAGAAGTACGGCGTTTTGTCAGAGCGTGAGATGCGAAGCCGCTATGAAATTTATATGGAACGATATTGCAAGGACATCAATGCCGAGGGGCAAGCTGCCTTGTCAATTGCGAGAACCATGATTCTCCCGGCCGGCTACCGCTATCAGGGTGAACTTGTGGATATTGCCGTAAAGCTCACAAGCATTGGAAAGACTGTTCACATCGGCACGCTCGACAAGTTGACGGTGCTAGTAGGGTCGATTGAAGAAAAAATTGCATCACTTGAAAAAGTACTCGAGCACAGTGGTTCAGCAGATGTTGCCGCGGAAGCCAAGCACTTTCACGACCGCGTTCTTCCAGCCATGAGCGCACTGCGAGAAGTGGCAGATCAACTTGAAACTATTGTGCCAGATGATCTCTGGCCGCTTCCGTCGTATCGCGAGATGCTCTTTATTAAGTAGGGATGCGAGTGTTTCTAGCCACTGACGATATTCGAAAGATTTTTACGGGACCGTAGGGCATTTTGTTCTACGGTCCCAGTTTATTTCGAGGCACCACCCCAGACAAAACCTCTTCAAAAACAATAATGGAACCGATACTGTGACGCTCGAGGCAATAGTTTCAGCTGAAAAAATTTCTGCAATGGCGAACCAGTTAGGCCTTTCTATTCGGGAAGAGTCGTTGGCTGGCCTTGCAGAATATGCCGCCAAACTCTGGGAATGGAATACAAAGCTCAATCTCACCCGCCACACGGATGTCGAAAAATTTGTATCCCGCGATGTGGCCGATTCACTTTCGATGATTCCTTTTCTTGAACAGGGCAGTCGCGTGCTCGATGTGGGAACAGGAGGGGGCGTTCCTGGCGTGATTCTGGCTCTTCTTCGTCCAGATCTTCGTGTGGAACTGTGCGACAGCGTTGCCAAACGGGCAAAAGCTGTGAGTGCCATTGTTGACGAGATTGGGCTAGGCATTGCGGTGCATGCCATGCCGGCGCAATTGGTCGTTCAAGCCCATGAATTTGATGTACTCGTCGTTCGAGCAGTGGCGCCGTTGATAAAACTTCTCACGTGGTTTGAGCCTTTGGCAGACCGGTTTGAAAAGATGCTGGTCATCAAAGGGCCACGTTGGGAGGAAGAACGCAAAGAAGCCAGACACTACGGATACAGTAAGAAAGTGACCGTGCGACGGATTGCCGCATGGCCCATTCAAGGCAGTGACAATCAGAGCGTGCTCCTCGATATCCGCCGGCGTGTTATCCAACCACCAGCGACTCGCGAATAAAAGACGAGTCGGCTCGAAATTTCTTACATCGAGATATTAGAGATTCATTCCTAAATAACCGCCAGCGGCGTCGCTCACTGCTTGCTCGCGCGCGAGCCTTTCGAGAGCTCTGGAAAGGTCCCCGGCAGCAATGTATCGGTCAAATTCGACCTCGACGGCGCGTTTTGCTGAAAGAGTCAGCCATTGCACTGCCGGCTGCGTAAGCCAGTCGCATGTCTCTTTGTCGAGCAGAATCGTCAGATCACTCCCAACTGTTTTTGAGTCTTTTTCATCGGTGAGGAGCGTTCCCTCAAAGACAAACTGAATCATTCCATCACTGGCATGATTGGTAAGCCGAAACGTACATATCCCACTCCGCAGGTAATATGCATGTCGAGTTCCATGTCGGGAAACGGCTTGCTGCAAGCTCATCAATCGCTTTTGAAAAACGGGTGATGCATCAAGTGGAATATCGAGTCGCGCAACTCCTCGAAGTGGAATGCATTCAAAAGAGACAATCACAGATGGATTTATTTCAGTCGTATTCATATTCATGGTCTCACAGTCTAGCCAACCTCGATAGGCGAAGACACACCATCGCGCGGGCGTTTTTTTTAGTTCCTGCCGCCCGATCCGAAAATCGACCCGTTCCCTGTGAATTGTGTCATGCAGAGGCAGAGTCGTCGCAAGGAGTTCATCGATTATTGGCAGGGGAAACTCTTTTCAGATGCCGGCTTCAAAAGCTCCTCTTCTCAATAGTTCTTGCGATTGCAGGAGTTTCTGGTTGCTCTCATCACGATAAAGATCGCCTCGATCACAGCAGGCCTGCGACAGTTGTTCGCTCAGATCTTCAGGCAGTCGAAACAGATCTCGTCAAAGAGTCTATGTCGCAGAGGCATATGGGTCTTCCATGGTTGATTACTGTTTTTGCAACTGATTCGGCAACCGGAAAGTCTGCTGCCATGGCAGCCTTTCGTGAAGTTGCCAGACTCAATAAAGTTCTTTCTGATTACGATTCCGAAGCTGAACTGTTTCAGTTGTCAGACAAAACGAATCTCCCGCACTACGTTCCATCGCATGTGTTCGTCAGCGAGGATCTCTTCCAGGTTCTTCGGTTGTCAATCCATTTTCACTCGAAGACTCGGGCCGCGTTTGATCCAACAGTCGGCCCGCTTACCACACTCTGGAGGCAATCTCGTCGATCGGGACGAATGCCTGTTCCTGAAAAACTCTCCGCTGCACTCGAATCGGTTGGAGTTGATGCCATTGTGCTCGACGCTCATCAAAAATCCGTACTGCTGGCCAAGCCAAAGATGCGATTAGATTTTGGAGGAATTGGTGTTGGATATGCGATCGATCGAGCGATGGATGTACTTCGTCATCATGGAATTCGCTCGGCAATGATTGAGGCTTCAGGCGACATTGCCGTTTCGCTACCGCCACCGGGCCAGAATGCTTGGCGAATTGCAATTGCTCCGCTGAATCCCAAAGAGCCTTCCCAGGAGGCCATTTTGCTTGTCAATGCGGCCATTACAACTTCAGGCGATGCCTTTCAGGCAGCCGAGATCGACGGCATTCGATACAGCCATATCGTCGATCCTCGCACCGGTCTGGGAACGCGTGGGCCTACTGCGGTCACAGTGATTGCCAAAGACTGCACAACCGCCGATGCGCTGGCTACTGCACTGACAGTCTTGGGCCATACTGAAGCCGTCGAGATCCTGCCTGACTTTGAGGACGTTTCAGCGCGATTTGTCTGGATGGATGGTGGCAATGTGAATCACTTTGAATCGTTGCATTGGCCCCAGAGCGTTCCCTTCAACCAACCCTAAGATTGCACCAGAGCGACACATGCACCGATCGACTCTCGCCGCTGGTGTCGCATGACAATGCATCCGGAAGCCAAGTTTTTTCACCCATCAACAGTTCGAGTTGCTGCGAGTTTGTTTTCCCATTTTGCCCTGCTTTTCCAGACCTAGACAGAGTGCCTGGCATTTTGTGAAACAGGGAAGACTTTTCTGATTAGACCCAAGTCTAACGATGAGGCAGTCGATACCAGTTGTGCTGTCGCTGCGCCTTGGGTGCGCTCATGAAAACTGACGATTGCGGAGTCGGGGGGCCCCGCAGTCGAGCACCACTTAATCCTAGGCAGTGCGCCACCCTAGGCGTAGCGGCAGTCCTTTTTTGAATGTTTCTCACACTCACCGATTCACGCGATTGAGCGAGCCCCTAATAATGTCTCGAACACTCAAAGTTCTTTGGGTTCTATTGACGAGTCTTTCGCTCCTTGGGAGCGGATGCGCACCGAGGCAACCATTTTATTTTTTCGAAGATGGTGATCTTTCTCACTACGTAGGAGTCGTTCAAAAACTCGAATACCCAGATCTCGACGCTCAACCACTCGATGAAGCTGCTGGCACGCTTGAGCCGTTGACACTTTCCAATCCAAATTTTGACAAGGTATGGGAACTGTCGCTTGAAGAGGCCACTCGAACCGCGCTCGAAAACGGGAAAATTCTTCGAAACCTCGGTGGCCGCTTTGCAAGCTTTGGTGGACCAAGGCCACAGACCGGTGAACCAGCGGTGTCGCTGCTGACCAATCCCGAAGCGACTCCCTCGATCTACGATCCGGGCATTGCTGAAAGCGATCCGTTTCGAGGCGTTGAAAGTGCTCTGTCAGCGTTTGACGCGCAGCTCTCGAGCAGCACCACATGGGAATACGGAAATCGACCTCAAAACGTAGATCCATTCTTTCAAACATTTCTATTCGTACCAGTGCTCAAAACCACGACAGGCACCACGACCACTGGAATTTCAAAACGCACGGCCACTGGTGCACAGTTCGGCATGTCCAACAGCATTATCTCGAATAACACCAATAACGCGTTTCGAGATGTCGACACCACATGGACGACTTCGTATGACTTTACATTCAATCAACCGCTCTTGCAGGGAGCTGGCTTGAACTACAACCGCATCGCCGGGCCAGATTCATTCGATAATCTTTTGGGAAGACCAAACTTTCGCGGCGTGCTCTTGGCCCGAATCAATGCCGATATTTCACTGGCTGATTTTGAGGCGGGTGTTCGAAATCTTGTGAGTGACGTTGAGCAATCGTACTGGGAACTCTACTTTTCGTACCGTAATCTCGAAGCGACCAAGGCGGGTCGCGATAGCTCACTGGAATCGTGGCGCAAAGTGCATGCGCTCTATGTGGAACAATCACGAGGCGGCGAGGCCGATAAAGAAGCGCAGGCTCGCGAGCAGTATTTTTCTTTTCGTGGTGAGGTTGAGCAGGCGCTCACCGATGTCTATCGAGCCGAAAATCGACTCCGTTATATGATGGGAATTAGTTCGAGCGATGGTCGACTCATTCGTCCATCAGACGAACCCACCACTGCACGAATCTCATTTGATTGGCAGCAATCGCTCGTTGAGGCACTCTCTCGCTCGGCGGAATTGCGCAAACAAAAGTGGCGTGTGAAACAACGTGAACTCGAACTCACCGCCGCCAAGAATCTGCTTCTGCCGAGGCTCGATGTCGGCGGCAGGTGGCGGTTTTTGGGTGTCGGTGAACAACTCATTAACCAAGACTACAAAGCTTATCCGCAGTCTGGCGCGACTCCCGCACTGCCAGCGGCAGTAACATTTAATGGAACGGATGCGTATTCTTCGATGCTCAGCGGTCGCTTTCAGGAATGGCAGGCTCAGGCCCAGTTTTTAATGCCGATCGGCTTCAGGCGCGAGCTTTCAACGGTGCGAAACTTTCAGTTGCAGGTCGCCCGTGAAAAGGCCCGACTGCAAGACGAAGAACTCGAGGTATCTCACGCACTGGTCGAATCAGTACGCAACGTCGACACAAATTTTGCCTTGTCTCAAACCAATTTCAATCGTCGCGTCGCCGCAGAGAAACAGGTGGATGCCGTACAGGCAGCCTACGATGCAGGCACGATCACACTCGACCAGCTTCTCGATGCACAGCGTCGCCGGGCTGTTGCGGAGAGTTCTTATTACCGTTCGCTCGTCGACTACAATCGCTCCATATCACAGCTCCACTATCGCAAGGGATCGCTGCTGGAATACAACGGCGTCTATCTCTCGGAAGGTCCGTGGCCAGGCAAAGCCTATTTTGATGCCCATCGTCGGGCACGCCAGAGAGATGCCAGCTTGTATCTCGACTACCGACATTCCAAACCCGGAGTCTTCAGCCGCGGTCCGATTACACAGGATTTCGGTTCGATCGGTGCCGATCCCAAGGCAGTCCAACTGCCGCCACGCGATCCAGCGACAAAGGATGACGAGTATCAATCGCCTGTAAAAAGTGACATGTCTTCACCAGAGCTCTTACCGACGCCGGCCGAACGACCCGATCAGACATCTCAACACACGCCGCCATCAAACACCAATCGCGACGATGCAGTTCGCGTAACTGCCGATTGGAAAAGTCCGGGTCTTTCAGCTGGCCGACTTTTGAGTGATCCAGATGCTGCAGTGGCTACTGAAATCATCACTCGGTAGCCGTGTGGCAATACCGACACTACGAAGCCCGGGGCAGGGCTGCCGCAGCAATCGCTTGCTGGAGTTTAACCGAATCGATTTTTCGAATAGCTTCCAAGTGTTCACTGGCTGCTGGAAGTGGACAGGCCGATAGATATCCGGCAATCGCGCGGCGGATCATGACATCGTCGCTGCCGAGCGATTGCCAAAGCAAAGCCACTTCATCGATTGATTTCCAGTATTGCATTCGTGCAAGATCCACCACGGTATCGGCCGAAACAGCAGGAGCATGAATCAGGCGGGCGGTTGCTTCCGCGATCTGATCCTGCGCGATCCAAGCACCAAGATACTCGTGCCCAAATCGCAAAGCAGAGAGGAGGTGACGTTGATCGGTTGCTCGAGCGCGTTTATTGAAAAGCCCCAATTCAACAAATTCCTGAAGACCTTTCTCGCCTTCACCGACAAGCAATCCTGCAAGCAAGCCGTCGAATCCTGCGCGAAAATCATCGGCTGGTTTTCGAATTTCCGTACGAAGCGTTTCCAGACACGCTTCTTTCAGGTTTATGTCGGTTGTTTTATGAGCCACACAGCCAAGAGCCAAACCGTAAAAACCCCGTCGACGCTGACGAACACCGACTTCTCCAACCCATTGCTGAAGTTTGATTGGATCAAATGAATCGAATGCTTCTAGAACTGCTTCAAACGGTGCCTGACCAAATTCCGCAAACGCATCGTCTGCAATTACTTGATCGAAGTGCTCCAGTCGGCTTGAAAACCATCGCAGTCGCTCGACAGCAGGCAGTGAAGTGTCTGGCGCGAGGGCCACGTAAGCCAGAAGGGCTTCATCGGCCGGCATCGCCTGCCAGTCGAGTTCAGCGGGAAAGTCGGCCCGCGACTGTGTTCCAAAAAGCAGTGCAGTGCCATGGATCGGAGATCGAACCCGTGCAACGACGTCGCCGGTGGGTGAGGAAAATTTTCCACGAAGCACCTGTAGTACGAGCAATCGCTGCAGGTTATCGACGGGGGGAAGAATCGAATCTCCGACCGCGGTGACATCTACGTGGTCTCGAACTTCCGCGAGTGGCTGGCCAACCACTCCACAAAATGGACAGGCTTCCAAAAGCGATACGTTCGTACTGCCATAGAGCACAAGCATCAGATGCAAAACTCTTTGTGATGCATCTACTCGGAGGATTCGACACCATTCAGAAAAACAATGATGCTTTGTCCACGCGAGAAAATATTTCATCGAACGGCCTCGCCGTCCATTGAATAAATGGCCAAGTGATTGCCATCGGGACCTTTGAGTTCTGTGATCCTGAAAATACCGGTCACAGCCACGGGTCGAATTGAAAAACTGGTGGAAGTTCCAACATTCATACGCACAACAATGCAGTCATAGAGCGCCGCACCCGGTCCAAAGCAGCATTCCATATTGTCACGCACAAGCACGAACTGCGTGAGCCCGTTTTGCTGAAAACTCGGGAGAATATAACCGCGAATTCTGACTCTTCGACCCTCAAACGCCTCGATTGTGGGTGGTAGCAGCTCGCGATGAAACGGCGAACCTTTCTCAAGATCAAACTTGACATCATCAAACGATAGTTCGATTGGTCGGCCAGCGTCTGATTGCCGAGGCACCCCTGCAGGCTTTTCCGAAACATCTGCCGTGGGTAATTGTGAAACTGTTTCGGACTGCGATGGCAGGAGACGCGAGGCGGCAGATTTTTGAGTTGAAAGAGAAGAATGTCCCGAAGGATTGCCGCAGCCATTGAGCACAACAACGACTGAGAGAAACAGTGGCAGAAGCAATGGTCTGCGTGAGCCGAATAAAGAGCGAAAATCCATTATCGAACGACAGCATTTTCGATGTGGTAATAGACGCCGCCCTCCATCGCTGAAAGACCTGTGTCGCGAACTGAAAATCGGCCTGCAACTTTTGTCATTCCAGCAGAAAACGAGATCCCATTCGGGTCCTGAAGTTGCACAAGAACTCGATCGGTAATTTTCGGATTGCCGCCAAAGCAACAATCTCCCTGATCCCGAACCAGCAGGAATTGCACGATGCCACGAGTCTGATCTCCCGGATACATATAGCCCTTGAGAAGCACTTCTTTTCCATGAAACGCGAGGGCAGCATCTGGAATGGCATAGTCTGGATCGCCTTCAAGCGGCTGAAGATCGGAGTAGCTGAGTCGCTCGAAACCTTCCGGAAGTTCGGCAACGTAAATCATGGTTTGATAGGAAAGACCTCCTACTAAGAACACTGCCGACAGGCTTGCTCCGCCGACGGCAAGCGGAATTCCTGCGAGTTGTTGTGGGCGATCGAGAATATGCAGCCACGCAAGAAGCCCGAAGACAAATCCGAGTATTGGCACGATTGCAAACCACCAGCCGGCAAAACAGAGCGGTGAAAGTATCGCGAGCACAACACTTGCAATCGCAAGTCTGCTGTAGGCGAGATATTCAGGCGTTTCGTCGAACGCGGAATCTGGCAGCGTGCGGCGATCGACGAAAGAAGTTGCCATGGCGTTCATGTGAAAAGAGCGAGCTGAAAACAGTGGCGGTCGACGGTGTCGTCTTTCTGAAGTCTACCGCCACAAACGCTAAAAATCTTTCGGTCTATTTGTTCATGATCGCTTTTGATGTCGAGAAGCTGGCGAACGGACGCTTCTCCCGCAAAAAATACGGCTTGTCAGCCGGGCTTTCCGGTAGGTCGCATCACAATTCGTGCCATGGCTGCCACAATCAAGACAATGACCGCCCAAGCACCCCATCGCACGATTCGAGTGCGATCAAAAATTTCATCGCGACCGGCAGGCGGTGCCCTGGAATGAGACGTTGCTTGCGCATCTGGAGAACCTTCTGACGATTCGGAATCCGTTGGAATCTGATCATCCGTCGCGTCTTCATCGGCCAGAACAGGAGCGATTTTTTTTGCGATCGCGAGGTCCTCGTGCTCCATGACGGCTTCATCCTCTGTCAAAACCGTGTCTACAGAATCAGTGACGCTGGGTTTTGTTGCACCGTCATCTTCGTCGCCGGATTCTCGAAGTGCCGTGCCGTCGACAGCTGCCGACTGAGAAAGAGCAAAACCCGCAAGGGTTGCCGCGCGACGAACTGCTTCCGGATCGATCGTTCTTAATCGTTCCAAGGCGTCGACAGCTTCAGGCAACGGGCATGCTTTCATATAGTTAGCAATTGGTTCTCGCACGAAAATGTTGTCAGCGTTGGCTTCTGCGAAAAGCTTTTCGAGTTTTGCCAGAGCCGACCAATCTTCCCAGCGAGCAAGATCGGCAATCACGAGGTCGGCGAGTTTGGGTTGATCGAGCAGACGCTCAAGAGATTCAAGCACTCTGGCTCTTGGTACGATCTCGGTTTCCTCACCGAGAAATCGCAACGCCATCACCGCCGCATACGTTTCCGTAAAGGGAATTTCCTTGTCGCTTTTTGTTAAAAATAGTTCGTCGATCTGATCAAGCCCACGAGAACCGCGAAGCGTGACAAAACAGGCAATCAAGGCATCGAGCCCCACTCGCAATTCGGAGTCTTTTCCACGTAGAATTGCCTCGATTCGATCGGCATCCTGATTCGATCCACAGACCCCGAGCATTGTGGCATAGAGTCGACGACGACTCGATTGAACCTTTGGATTTTCAATCCACGCAAGAAGTTTTTCCGGGTGCATTTGATCGCGGAGCCCACGCACATCCGCATAGGGTGCTACTGCAAATTCGTCGTATGCATCACGGGCCATGGTCTCGTCAGAATATTCCAAATAATCCTGAAAAAACGCTAGCCGACCGGCCCCGGCTTTTGGAAGGTCTTGCAGTTTTCGTAAATACGCGGCCGATTCCGGGCCAAGCGTAATTGGACT
>Ga0194061_1001546_pt1 | contig 13270 bp, 19 predicted proteins | sample SepL2221m_MetaG_FD_163423 | JGI IMG/M metagenome (GOLD analysis project Ga0194061, IMG submission 163423) | Anoxic zone freshwater microbial communities from boreal shield lake in IISD Experimental Lakes Area, Ontario, Canada - Sep2016-L224-21m | ecosystem: Environmental > Aquatic > Freshwater >...
GCTATCAGCTTGTGTATTAGCGATCGCCACTTGGCAACCCATAAGAATCGATCCCATTTTGTTTAAGCAGTGACTCAAAATAATCACGCTCACGGCGGATCTCGTCATCGATCGCAAAGCCCTCACCCAACTTAGCTAAATCTCGCTCTAATTGGCTATTTCGTTGAGACAGTCGCCTATTACGCTCTTGCTCAGTGATAACAACCCCAAAAGCGTCATCAAACCTACGCTCTAAGCTCTCTATGATAAGAGCCATGCAAAGGGATAAGGCTTTTTTATTGCCTCGGTAAGATTGCCATAGCCAATAAGCCCCAACAATTTCTAAAGGCAATGAGTTAAAACGGCTTTGACCTCGTTTATCACCTTCAGACTCGATTTCAATCTGTTCAGATTCAAAAACCGAATCCGTATAACCTTCTCCTAGTAATATTTTAAGGGCATTTGAGCGCAAAAAATCGAATACGTTTCTACCTGATAATCCGACTGCTTCAGACGCTTGGATCTGAGACATCCGATAACTACCATCTGGCAACATGAACGCATCAACAGTTAACGCCCCGATCGCCACAGTAGCGCGGGTTGCTTTGATAGATTCACTCATGACTTTTTGGCTGTGGTGCGATCGCCTAACTTGCCCTCACGCTTGGCAGTATTAACAGCATCCTTTACCAGTCTGCTACCTAAATTACTCAGACTGCGATCCTCAACTTCTGCCCATGCTTCCAGATCCTGAAACGTTTCAGGCGGAACATATATAGTTACTCGTTTTAGATTTTTGGCAGGCACTGGGGTATTTATTAGCATTAATGTCCCCATATTTTACTCCTGTGTAATATTCAAATTTATTGTAGTACCAAGTGTTACACCATGTTACTTTATAAAACAATAAAGGCGATCACCATTGAAAAAGGCTTTGTAGACTTAATTTATTACAAAATCTGTGAGATTTTTTTGTCTTCGCACACAATTGATGATTTTTTAGTGATATGTTTTACTTGTAAAAATTTAGTGACAAATACACCAATGAGTCTAATCACTTGTCCTGAGTGCAATACTCAAGTTTCGGACACATCTTCAACCTGTAGTAATTGTGGATTTCCCATACAGCCATCTCAAAGGGAATCTTCGCCAATAAAAGCTAAAAGTCAAAAAAGGTTTCATCTTGGCTTTCTTTCAGTTTTGAAATTACTCCAAGCATTAGGTTTTATTGGTATCGGATTTTGGGGAGTAATGTCTTTTGGGGCTGCTCAATCTGGATCAGGTGCAAATGTATTGTTTTGGATTTTATTAATATCTGTGGGGATTGGATTTTATACAAGCACAGAAGGTTTGATTACAATAGTCGATCTATTAAGTCGGATTGAGTTAAATACAAGAGATAAAAATTAAATTTTATTTGTACAAGTTAAAAACATTGGTAATTTATGGCACTAATAGCCTGTCCTCAATGCGATCATCAAATTTCAGACAAAGCTTTAGCCTGTCCCAAATGTGGGTTTTCGCTCAATATAAGTATTAAAGAATCAGCGCAAAGTAATCTAGATTTTAAACCACGAATTGATGATGCACTCGCCGCTAAACTCTCTGAGATTAAGGAGTTATTTTCTGGCAAAGTAGCGCAAAGTAGCGTAATAACTGATTTTGACAATGTAGAGAAGAAACCGCGATTTAATAAGTTGCAAATTAGACTTATTATTGCTGGTTTGGCATTACTTACTATAGCTATTATAGTTGGATTAATTGTTAATAAAGCTCAGGCAAACTATAATGAGGCAAGAAATTATGAGGCAAAAAAATATTTTGAAAGTGGACTGGCAAAAAATCGGTCAAAAGACTATCAGGGGGCAATTGCTGATTTTACCGAAGCTATTCGGCTCGATCCTAATGATGGTTATGCTTATTCATTTCGTGGAAAAGCTAAGGCGGATCTAAAAGATTATCAAAGCGCAATCGCTGATTATAACGAAGCTATTCGGCTCGATCCTAATGATGGTTATGTTTATTCACTTCGTGGGGACACCAAAGTATCTTTAGGCGATCAAAAAGGTGGATTTTCTGATTATCGGATTGCATTAAAGATGCATAAACAAAAAGGAGAGAGAAGTTTTAGTTTGCTCTTAGAATTAAAACTTCGAGATGAAAAACCTGTTAAGTCGAAATAAATCCTTTGATGGTTCGCAGTTACTCGGACGTGGTGATTTGTTCTTTAATGGCGATCGAGGCGAAGCTGATACGCTTGAATTTTCTGCATAGTAAATTTATGGAAATAATTCGATGGATGCGCGTCATCCTGTCCAGTATTTTTATACTGCTTGGCTTGGGATTCGGGACATACTTTTATATCAAGGAGCATCCAATCACATCCATCGATCCGCAAGGGTGCATCGTCAGATTATCGCCAGCCGCCGTCACTTATTGGCAAGCTCAAAATAAGCCTGTGAGTAATGCTGATGGGACTTGGCTATCTCAAGACTTGCCGTTTAATAAGCGGGTTAAGTTTGCTGTGCAACGGCTTGAAGATGTGAAGATAGTTGGATAGTTTCTTTTAAAGCCTTTAACAAAAACAAGTATGAAGTATTCAGTAATTGCAGTTCTGTTTGTAAGCTTTATAGCTGGCTGCGGGCAAAATGCTCCAACGACTCAAAATCCTCAACCAGTACCCACTGCTACTGTTGTTACTGTTAAAGCGAGTCCTGTTGCAGCAGCCTCTCCAGTTAGTAAGACAGCTACTCCAAAAGTTAAAAATACTTACCCTCCAGAATCGATCGCTAACTATTTAGATGTTTGTGGCAAGTCTGGGAATACAAAGGCGTACTGTGACTGCTCAATCAATAAAGCTCAAGATTTATACACACTCAATGAATTTTCTGAAGCATATGCTCTGGCTGCGTCAGGGCAGAAGTCAGACAAGATGGATAAAGTTCTTAGCGCTTGTATTGTGAAACAGACCAAAATTGTTGTTGCTCAGAATAAATCAACTATTTCAAAACCGTCTTCAAACAAAAACAGTCCTGTTACAGCAAAACAAATACTTGACGAAATAAAGCGAAAATATAACTACTCGCGCTTTATTGATACTTGGGGAAATGGTACTCAAGGTTTATTTCTCCCTGATGAAGCATGGAATAACTTATCTCCAAGCCAAAAACAGGTGTTGATTGACTTGGCTCGGACTCAAAACCTTAGGGGGATCGTTGTGGGTAGGCTACTAGGAGTCGATAATATTGCTCTTGATAGAACGGTATGGGGGGAGTAGTAACATTCTTGCCAACATAAAGATACAGGATTTATACAAACTGTTCTTTTCTATAAATCTCCAGTGCTTACACCGCGCCTTGCTTGCTCAGATACTCAGATATCTAGATATCTGAGTATTCAGTAAGACCAGATATCTGCTAACTTTTCATCACTTCCCGATCTTGGTAAAGCAATGAGAGTCACGATAACCTCACTTAAAGGCGGTGTAGGTAAGACCGTTTCGAGTATTCATATAGCAGCTTGTCTCGCAATGCGTGGCAAAACTGCCCTTATCGATGGCGACATGAACCAATCTAGTCTTGATTGGGCTAGGGCTGGTGACGGTTTACCCTTTGAAGTCGTGGCGATCGCTGATGCTAGAAAATATTTAATCAGTCACAAACCCGATCATATTGTTGTCGATACCGCCGCCGCCCCTAGCGATGACTCCCTAAAAATACTGGCAAGAGACACAGATTTACTCATACTCCCCACTAAACCTGATGCGATTAGCTTACGAGCTTTAATCAAAACGATCAAAATTCTCAAGGATGCTAAAGCCAATAATTTTAAAGTCTTGCTAACGATGGTTTCCCCATCGCGTAAGGTCGGAGAAATGGCAACAGAAAGCCTATCTAATCAGGGTATCCCCATATTTAAAAACCAAATCAGGCTTTATTCTGCCTACGAAATTGCAGCTACAAATGGTTGTTTAGTCCATCAAGCGCGAGATAGCAACGGGCGCAAAGTCAGCAATAGCGGTATTGCATGGTCTGATTATCTTTCAGTGGGGAATGAGCTATGAAAGGCAAAAGTAACCCAAACCCATTTGATAATTTATTTGCAGACGAACCAACAGAAAAATCTTTACCATCGACACCAGATACAACGGAGAGGGTTAAGGGTAAAAAATCTAATAAAAACTATGTCGCATCAATGACCTATTTACCAAAGCAGCTAAGACTAGATGTGCAACAACAGATACTAGATTTACAACGCAATGGCATCGACATAGATTTTAGTGAGTTAGTAGCTGAGTTGCTTTTGCTGTATCTAGATATCCAGAAAGGCAACAATTCAGATAGTCGCATAGCTGAGTTTCTGGATAGTCTGCAATCTAGATATTCAGAAAGCTAGATTGCAGACTATCTTTCCTGTTTCCTAATGCGATTTTGAACATCGTTATAATCTGCCGTTTTACCCTGTTGCTTATAAAGCCTCGATGCTTCCCGAAAATCTGCTAAAGCTCCTTGTTTGTCTCCTAGTGCAGACTTCACTACCCCGCGATTGACATAAACATTAGCTTTGTTAGAATCGATACGGATTGCTTGATTGTAGTCGGCGATCGCCCCTTGTTTGTCTCCTGATTGAACTTTTGCATTCCCGCGATTGTAGTAAGCAGCAGCATAATTCGGATTGATACGGATTGCTTGGTTGTAGTCGAAGATCTCCCCTTGCCTATCTCCTAATGCAGACTTTGCATTCCCGCGATTGTTGTAAGCATCTGCATAATTCGGATTGATACGGATTACTTGGTTGTAGTCGGAGATTGCTCCTTTGTTGTCTCCTAATGCAGACTTCGCTACCCCACGATTGTAGTAAGCAGCAGCATCATTCGGGTTAATACGGATTGCTTGGTTGTAGTCGAAGATCTCCCCTTGCCTATCTCCTAATGCAGACTTCGCATTCCCGCGATTGTTGTAAGCATCTGCATAATTCGGGTTAATACGGATTGCTTGGTTGTAGTCGGAGATTGCTCCTTTGTTGTCTCCTAATGCAGACTTCGCTACCCCGCGATTGTAGTAAGTAGTAGCATCATTAGGATTGATACGGATTGCTTGGTTGTAGTCGGAGATCGCTCCTTGTTTGTCTCCTGATTGAGACTTCGCTAATCCGCGATTGTAGTAAGCATCAGCATAATTCGGATTAATACGAATTGCTTGGTTGTAGTCGGAGATCGCTCCTTGTTTGTCTCCTGACTCAGACTTTGCATTCCCACGATTGTAGTAAGCATCAGCAGACATTGCTTGAGATAATTTAGGATTGATTTGCTCTAATGATTCTGACTGTGTAACAATCTCGGCTCGAATAGATGTTTCCTTCCCAAACGAAATTACAGACACTAATGCAGCGAAAAGGAGGACGCGCCAAATCATAAACTTAGACTCTCAAGGTTTTTTGTGACAGCCAAATCTTAACATGAATTTTTTTGGGGTAAAAAACAAAAATATTCGCATAACTTTATGAGATGGTCTGTAATCTAGATATTCGGATTACTAGATATTCAGATATCTGGATATCTAGTAATAATTTAGGTAATCGACTAAATTCAATATTTTATTTGCTTTGATATTTGATATCAGCTAAACTTCAGAGGTTTTGTTTTTGGATCAAAAAAGCTGAAATGCGTAAATATTTTATCCCTGTCGTGGCGATCGCTAGCTCTGTCATAATTTCTTGCCAACAGTCGCAACCATCAACCACACAAGTACAGCAAACAACACCCACGCCCACACCGCCAGTAGTAGCAGCAAAAACCGCACCCAATACTGCTACAAAAATAAAGTATGTTTATCCCCCAGAAGCAATCAGTAACTATGTAGATGTATGTACGAAGGGGGGAGGTACGAAAAAATCATGTAATTGTTTTATATCTAAAGTTCAGGACATCTACCCATTGGATAAACTTATCCAAATAAATAACGATAGTAGCGTGGGTAAACCATATCCAAAGAATATAGATGATATTTTAAATTCCTGTAAAGAAAAAGTGGCTGTTGTGCCAGAAGTTAAACCAGCAGCCCAAGCAGTTAAACCAGCAGCCCCAGTAGTTATTCCTGTACAAAAAAGTTCAGCGCCAGAAGTCATCGAAGTTTCTGGACGAGCGTTTCTAGAAAAATATCTTAACGGAATTACGAAGGAGGGAAATGACGGCAGGATATATTTTTGTGCGAGTGCTGAAAATTATGTCGTTAGTTTTTTCTCCCCTAGAAAGGCAACTATTCTGGGATCGGGTTACGAATCTGGAGATCGAGCTTCATATAAGGTGAGAATTGATTCAAGTAACAAAGGAGGATCGCAAATTACAACAACTTGGGATTTTATTATCGCAAAAGAAGAAAATCTTAATGAAAAAATGATGAAAGATCGGCTTGGAAGCAATATATCTGACATAGATCGTGCTGTACTTCAATCCCTAAGAACGCAACGCGGCGGATGGTGTATTTTGACGATTTCTAAAGCTTAATTGAAATGTAGGCAACCTCGACTGATTAGCTAAGGTGCTTTTTAATTTACTTTACCTTGCACTTTACTTTATGACTAAAGTACTTTGTACGTTAAGGAAGTGGTTAACGTACAACCCTAAATTTTATGGGAATAACATCGACACAATTAAGGCTCTCTGAATATCAGGATCGAGAGCTTGGCAATATTTAACTTTTTCGTGAGGGTGCTTTATGGCTCTAATCTGTCTTGATGCTGTGATGACTGCATCAGTATCAATGCTCTCAAGATTGCTTTGCTTTATGTCAACACAAAGGGCGATCGCACCCTCTACGGTTGACCGCCCGAATAGCACCTGTAAATGTGCTTTTAATTTTTGATTCATGCTGCTAATGCCTCACGCTTAATAATTTGGTTGATGGTTGAGGCTTGCCACTTACCGCCCCGTTGTGTGGGAATAGCTTCACCATTGAGACGATCTGCAATGACTCGCAGCGCCGCCCCTGATGCTCTCATCTCTCGAATAATGGCGATCGCCTCAAACTGACTCTCAACCTTTACTAATTCCTTGTCTACCATCTCGAAGCCATAGGCGGCGCGTCCGCAATGTTGACCTTCATCCTTTTTATGTGCCATTGCCATTGTCACCCGTTCAGAAATTTGATCACGTTCTAACTGTGCGAGAGCAGCCGTCATATTTACAAAAAACTTACCTAACGCGCTACTGGTATCAAGTTTCTCAGAGATGCTATGCAGTGACGCGCCATGACTTTCAATCTCAGAAATTAGATTTAAAGTGTCTAGCACTTTGCGAGATAGCCGATCTAATTTGTAAACCACTAACGCCCCCGCTTCACCTGATGCAATCATCGATAAGCATTTTTGCAAGCCGTCTCTATTGGTTGTTTTGGCAGACTTGCCAGCATCACAGACAATCTCGATTAGTTCTAAATCATTGAGTTCGCAGTACGCTCTAATTTTGGCTGTCTGTGCATCTAGGCTTATCCCTTCATTCACTTGCATCTCAGTACTTACTCTGATGTATCCGATTGCCTTAGTCATTGCCTTTGCCCTTTGTTACTTTACTTTCTAAAGTATAGACTAAAGTACATTAAAAATAAAGTAATTTAAAAGTATTTTACTTTTACTTTATTTTACTGATAGCGCTACAGGCGATCGCACTTCACCCCGTTAGGCGGGTCAAACTGAAATGTCTTGCCATCAACTTTGAAGTTAACGAAACCTGATTTACCATCGCTGGTTATTACTTGCAAGCGATCGCCTTCAAGTATTTTCCATGTTGCAACAGTTTTCACCTTGTCACCTTTCTTGATATCCCAATCAATATCACTCATGTAAGGCGGCTTGCTTGTATATTCAAAAGTACTTAATGCCGTGCCATCTGCCAAGTATTCAATAGTATCAATACTAATCGGATTGATACATTTCCATTTTCCCACGATCGCAGGTTTACCCAGTCCACAACTCGACAATCCGATCGCTACCACTAACCCGATCGCAAAATATCTGCGTTTCATATTAATTTCCTAGAATTACTGAGATTTTACCGTAAAATAGTAGCAATCTCTAATTACTTTACTTTCTAAAGTATAAAGTAAAGTGCATTAAAAATAAAGTAAAGCATAAAGTAATTTTGCTTTACTTTATAAGTAAAATACTTTATACTTTAAAAAAGTAAAGGAGATTTTAAAGTATGGCAAGCAATAAAAAAACAGTATCAGTTTATGCTGATGACGACTTACTCACAGCGCTAGAGGAGTTTAAGGATTCTGGCAATCACAAAAGTCTGAATGTCGCCATTGTCGCCATTTTGCGAGAAAAGCTATTTGGTGAAGTATCAGGCAATATACAAAGTACTTTGCAAAGTAAAGTATTTTGTACTTTAGATATTGAGAGCATTGTTAATCATGCGATCGCCTCAAAAACTGATGAGATGCGTAAGGAGATTAACGATCTTAAAAGTACTGTAAACGCAGTAACAAAGGAGTTTGCGAGATATCGTGATATTGAAATTGATGATCTTGCGGCGCGGGTTGTTGCGCTAGAAACTAATCGCAGTGAGGCAACAGCACCCGCAAATTTTACCCAAGCGCTACTTCAGAAACCGAAGGAAGTAGCGCCCCTGAAACTGATGGAATTGCAGAAAGCAGCTTAGAGACTGATTCACAGCCAATTATTGAGGCGATCGCAAATACCGCAGCTCCTACGGTTGAAAATCCTGATACTGATGAGAGTCAGGCGATCGCGACAACTACTCCCAAGCCCAAAGCAACTAGGCGATCGGGTAAAGCTAAATTTTATGATGGCGATCTAGCTGATCTATCTATTAGAGGTGAGATTAGCCTCTTATCGCTTTTCGCAGCTATTCCAAAAGAATATAAAGAAAAGCATAAGCCCCCCTTCAACCAAGGCAGTATCAAACGAGATATCGCTATCCCCTACATCGAAGCTTACCGCGAAACCCTTACATAGCAACCGTTCTAAGCCTATAGCTCAATTTGAGCGCTGTAGGCTTTAGGATTAGTTAAGGTAGGAACACACCAAAGCTATAGCTATCAAGGTTTCTAGACACATCCTAGAGCATGAAATTTCAAAGATGTATCTAAAACACGCTGGGAGGTGCGTAAAGACCTTCAAAAGACTTAGCTAGGATGCGCTAAATATCACTTTTTGGCTAAATCTACGAGTATTTGCACGTCACGCAGGTGTGACGCTGAGATTGGCTCACCGTATTGATTAGCAGCTTTCCACACGCTGAAATACACCGATTTTAAAATTCAAACAAGGATCGAACTAGGATGTCAATGTCTGAAGAAATGAAGCAAAAACTGCGTGAACAAATCCAAATAACAAAACCTTGGCTAAAGGCACGGGGCGCGGTGACTCCAGAGGGAAAAATGCGATCAAGCCAAAATGCTCTGAGGCATGGCAGATATAGCTACCACGACCCGATCCGCTTATTGGCTCGATGGGAGGAGCAAGAAATTGAGATGGAGAGGTTTCGGGCGATCGCCTTAAAAATGTTTGATGCTTATTCTCAATCAAATGCAGCAGTTCCCGAACGATGGGAGCAAATATTTGAGATTATGCACAAGGAGGAGTTTATTAATATTTGGCGATCGCTGTAACCAGGGCAACCGCACACGTTTCTTTACATTCCAACTTTGCTGATTTTTAGGATCGAGATTGGTAGATCCTAGCCATTTATAGTCATAATTTTCTCAATAAACAGATGTCTGATAGCTTTTAATAGCTTTTGCTATCTTTTCGCGCTTTTTTTGAAACCTTTGACTAGCAAGCATTTGCAGGTAATCTATAAATTGTTAAGAAACGTGTGCGGTTGCCCTGTCGCTGTAACTCGATAAAATGGTATAATGGAAGTCTAGACTCTTTACTGCAAGGTATTTGAGGTAAAAACAGGCAAACAGAATGACACTTTAGTACTAAGTTGGGAGAAGTATTTTCGCTTCTTTCTCAAAGCAAAATTAGCACCCAACGCCCAAAGACCGCACAAGACCTTCAAGCTGAAAAACTTATGAATCAGTGCATTGCTGCTCTGGAGAGAGGCGAAAAGTTTTGTTGATGCCTAACTTCATGGGAACGACCCCATGGAGTTAGGCATCAAGCATATTTACTTTGCTGCAATATGCTTGATGGCGATCGCAACTTAAAAGAATTGCATATCAACAAATTCCTGTAACCATGCGATCGCCAGTTCAGTTTGCGATCGCTCCTCCTGCTTCAACCGAGGTATTAATAATTTGGCTTTAAGCATTGCCAATTGCGATCGCGCTCTGCTCGGATCGGCGGTTACGATCGCCTTGATATTTTCCAAAGTTGACGGATTTTCTCGCGGCGGTTCCTTTGGTTTATGCCATTGGTTGCTTGTTTCGATTGGTTCAGCTTTGCAAATTGAGGCGATCGCGACTGCCTGATTAAAAGTCATGATTGGCTTAAACTCGTTATCTGGCAAGGGTTCTAAGTTTTGTTGTGAAAATTTGGAGACCTCGATCTGTGGATTGCCTTGAGTTAGCTCTGCTTTTCTTTCTTCAGCATCAGGTAACAACACTTCATTAGGGGCTGTAACTGTAACGCCGCTTTCTGTAACCATTTCAGCGCTTTCTGCTTTTCCGTAAACCTCATTACTTTCTACATCAAAATCGCTGTATTCATTACCAGAAGCGGCGTTACAGTAATTTTTAGTGATGAGAGGTAGCCATAGTTCCTGAAATTTATACAAAGTGCTAAAACTTGATTTAAGGTTTGTTGCCAGAAATTCAAGCAAGGCTCTTTTTGTCTGGAAGTAGCGATCGCTAATTTCTGCAAGCAAATCTATTAAGCCTTGCTTGACCTGCTCCAACCTGCTTACTTTTGGCTCTTTAGTTTTGGCATTGAGATCACCACTGGTAAGCCCTGATTTACTGCCATAGGGATAATAAGTAGCCATGACATTTTTAGCTTTATCCAATGCAAGGCGATCGACTTCGTGCGTATGGTTTGAATATTCATGAAACCCATTGCAGCTTTTTGACTTCGTGGCGGTGTACTCCGCTAACTCAGATAGATCATCTATTTTTAGAAATACACGCCCATACTGAGCTATCTGAAACATTAGCTCGTTAGTTTGCCCCTTGCCTGTCCATCCTGTCGCGATTCTGCTTTCGAGATTAGATCGCCATGTAGTACCCTTGCCTGTTTCCTGTGTTTTAATGTTTTTTGGTCTTGGTGCTGTCGCGATCGCTTTATTCAAGATTTTCATATCTTGAGATGCGGCGGCATTTTCCCAAGCAATCAGAAATGATTCTATGGATTGCGAGTATGGTTCGTAATTGCTATCAAGTAGGTAACTACCCTCTTGCAATGGCAGTCTATGACCATTAAATAAAGTCTTGGTTACGTCTGAGTATGCTTTCACATTAGGGAATGTCTCAAGCGTACCGCCGTTAATTATTAGTCCTGCTTTCTCTAGGGCATGACGCGCAGCACAAGCCAAATTAAACGAGTTGACGAGTTCAGGCAGTGGGAAATATAGGTGCAGTCCTGTCGATTTGCTGGACTGCATGAGAATATATCCCACTAATCCTATGCCCTCCATTACGCCCAAAATCTTTTTATAGCCTTGTTCATCGTTCGCAATATGGTATGGACTACCTGCGTCAATATCAAGCATTAGGTATCTGGTTTCAGTACCAAATCTCACACCAATGATCTCGTGAGGCGATCGCAATTTCTGGATTAAATCTCGTGGCGACAGTGGATATTTAGAGTTAGTATGCCAGCCGTCAATGTTGAATATCCAATCCCAAAGGTGGGGGAATAGCGCCGCGAATTCCTGCTCAATAGGATCGGCGGGTAACAGGTTTTTAGAGTTCCTTGCAATGGTAGTAATCATTAGAGATCGCCCCCTGCCATTGCTTGCGCCAAGTCTTCAGCGAAATGCTTTTCAAAATCGCGCTCGATCGCCTCTCCCTTTGCCTTTAGTTCAGCATCACTGAGCGTGAAATTATTTTTAAATTTCTGATAAACGGGCTTGAGTTCGCGGCGGGTAAGGCTTAGGGTTTGGGCAGCGATCGCTTCATTGATTGAAAATTCATCTTTGCGGAACTTCTCGACAAACAGTAAGCCTTGAAGAACTTGATCCCGCAGTTGGGCGTAAAAATGTTGTTTCTGCATCTACTTAGCCCCCCGTTGCAATTTATAGGCACGGTAGAGCCGTCTAAATGCTGCTATGCCATAACCTAGAGCTTTGCGGGTTGCTTCGTACTTAACCTCAAAATTAAGCCCTTCATAAGTTTCAAGGTAAAGCAGATAGTTTAAATCTGAGTAGATCTTAGGACTCATGGCGATCGCCTCCTGTTGTTTCAAGGCGATCGCTTTCTTTGCTTGATAGCGCCAAAAATAGGCTAGAATATTTGGGATTGAGGGTAATCCACTTACCAAAAATCGACATTTAAGAAAAATCCTGCGAAATATATCGCGTTAGATGTCCAACCTAATAAATCTTCAAACTTTGGCGAGCAGAGAGATTTATCTTGGGTGGGCGAGTGTTTAAGACAAGGTAAAACCCACGATTAGCTATGCTGCTCGTGGGTTTTGCTTTTGAGCGAATTCATTGATAGCATTACGAACCATCTCAGAACGATTCATTTTCAGCGAATTTGCTAAATCTGTGTAATCGTCTAAAAGTTGTGATTCAACTTTTAAGGTAAGAATTCTCTTGACAGGCATAAATTTATATTGCAAGAAGTATTACCCTTATATTGTAATACCTAAAACATGATTGCGATCGCACTGTTTGAGATTTTATTGGAAAATATTACCCCTTTGAAAAAAGTTGATAGTTTTTTAAAGGGGTAATTAATAAACACCTAAATATTAATACGAATATTTTTAGAGTAAATTCGCGTATCGATCTCTAGGAGACAATTTTAGTGTGTAGTAAAATCATACAAATTTAAATAAATGATTGACAAAATTGCTAAATGATTGATAACAACCTACAAAATAAGTGTCAATACACTACAGATTTTAACTGTAGTGTATTGTATGTGCAATTAACACAATACATAAACCTAAAAGTAAGTATTCAAGCCTGTTTTGGCTAGGTTTTCTTATTGATTAAGCCTGTTTCCTGTTAAGCATTTCTATTAATTGCCTCACGCTATCAGCTTGTGTATTAGCGATCGCCACTTGGCAACCCATAAGAATCGATCCCATTTTGTTTAAGCAGTGACTCAAAATAATCACGCTCACGGCGGATCTCGTCATCGATCGCAAAGCCCTCACC
>Ga0194061_1001547_pt1 | contig 13268 bp, 10 predicted proteins | sample SepL2221m_MetaG_FD_163423 | JGI IMG/M metagenome (GOLD analysis project Ga0194061, IMG submission 163423) | Anoxic zone freshwater microbial communities from boreal shield lake in IISD Experimental Lakes Area, Ontario, Canada - Sep2016-L224-21m | ecosystem: Environmental > Aquatic > Freshwater >...
CAGCGGCGACTGATCGGCGTGGCCCTCCACATCCACGAAGAAGAAATATTCCCACGCCTTGCGCTTGCTCGGGCGGCTCTCGATTTTGCTCATCGAAATGTGCAGCCGGTTAAACGGCTCGAGCGCGCTGAACAGCGCACCGGGCTCGTCGCGGACGCAGAACATGAGCGACGTGCGATCCTCTCCGGTCGGCGGCGCGGACTTCGGCGCGATGACGAGGAACCGCGTCGTGTTGTTCGGATTATCCTGCACGCTCAGCTCAATGATGCCGAGGCCGTGCTCCTCCGCGGCCATGCGGCCGACGAGCGCGCCGGCATTGGCATTTTGCGCGGCGAGTTCCGCAGCGCGCGGCGTGCTGCCGGCCTCGATGAGTTCGGCATTCGGCAGCGTGCGCTGGAGCCACTGCCGGCACTGGCCGAAGACCTGCGGATGCGAATAGAGCTTCGTGATTTCACCGCGCGGGCACTTCGCCGCGAGGTGGTTTTCGATCTTCATCAGGATCTGCGCGCAGATGCGCAGGTCGCTGTCCATGAAGACATCGAGTGTGTGGTTCACCGCGCCCTCCGTGCTGTTCTCGATCGGCACCACGCCGTAGTCGGCGCGTCCGCGCGCGACGGCATCGAAGACATCCGCAATCGTGAGCTGCGGCACATAGTTCACGCTTGTGCCGAAGCGGCTGCGCGCGGCCTGGTGCGTGTTCGTCGAAGGCGGGCCGAAGTACGCGATCGTGATGTCTTTTTCCAGCGCGAGCGCCGCAGACATGATCTCGCGGTAAATCGCGCGGATGCTTTTTTCCGGCAGCCGGCTGTTCATCTCGCGCGACTTCGCGGCAAGCGCACGCAGCACCTGCTCCTCGCGCTCGGGCGCGTAGATCGGCTGCCCCTGCGCCTTTTTCACGACGCCAACCTCGTGCACGAGATCCGCGCGCTCGTTCAGCAGGCGGATGATCTGCTCGTCCACTGCGTCAATTTTTTTGCGAATTTCAGGAAGGGCCATGATCGATCAAATTTCCGAGGCTGGCGTCGCATCGCCGGGCTCGACCTCGGCGGTCTCGGCCTGCAATTCAAGCTCCGCGATTTCCTCACCAGCGTGCCCTGTTTGTTCGGCCTGTTCCACGTGTGCCGGCTCATCCTCAGTTTCAGCCGGCGCTTCGTGTGCAGCCTCGTGCGCGGCGTCACCCGGAGCGGCGTGCATTCCTTCCGTCGTCGCTGCAGCATCGGCCGCAGCCTCGACGGATTTTTCCTCCGCGGGAATCTCCGCCTTCGGCAGCACCACGCGGCGCAGTTCGTCGGCATTCGGGAGTTCGTCCACGTCCTTCAGTCCGAAGTGCTGGAGAAAATATTCCGTCGTCGCGTAGAGGAGCGGGCGACCGGGCACTTCGGCGCGGCCCGTGATCGTCACCAGGCTGCGATCGAGCAGCACCTGCATGACGCCATCCACCGCCACGCCACGCACGGCCTCGATGTCCGCACGCGTGACCGGCTGGCGGTACGCGATGATCGCAAGCGTCTCCAGCGCGGGGCCGCTGAGTCGCGTGGGCTTTGCCTCGGGGTAGAGCTGGCGCACAAAATCCGCCACGTCCTTCACCGTGGTCATCGCCCATCCATTGATCTGCTCGGTGAGCTGAAATGCCCGCTCCTGCTGCTCATAGTCGGCCTTCAGTTCCGCGAGCGCGGCGAGCACTTCCGCCTCCTTCGTTTCGGTGAGCGGATTCAGAGTCAGGATCTCGGTCTCCACCGCGCCGGCGCGGATGGCCTTCACGATTTCCCCCGCGGCGATCGGCTTCGGCGAAGCGAACACCAGCGCCTCCACGGCATGTTTGATAGTCGGCGTCATCGCAGTTCGGACAAGTTAGACGCGGCTCAGTTCAATTTCACCGAAAGCCTCGGACTGCACGCAGCGCAGTTGCTTCAGCCGGATGAGTTCGAGCAGCGCGAGGAAAGTGATCACGACCTCCGAACGCGACGCGGCATCGGTGAACAGCTCGGTGAATTTCAGCGCCACGCCGGGCACGGCCATTTTCAAAATGAGATCGATCTTGTCGGAGACCGTGTAGTTCTCCTCGAAGATTTCGCGCAGGTCCTCCCGCTTGCTCTCGATGCGCTTGAGGATCTTGTTGAACGCATTGATGAGGTCGAACACCGACACCTCGCCAAGCGGACGCTCCGCGGCCTCCTCCGCCGCAACGATGCGCGGGAACACGCCCTCGCGCGCCACTTCGCGCTGGTGCAGATGCCCCGCGGCCTCCTTGAATTTCTTGTATTCGAGAAGCTGCCGCACGAGTTCCCATCGCGGATCCTCCTCGTCGGTCTCCTCGTCCGGCGGCTGCACATGCGCGGGCAGCAGCGAGCGGCTCTTGATGTAGATCAGGTTCGCCGCCATCACCACGAATTCGCCCGCCACATCGAGATCGAGCATTTTGAAAAGCTCCATGAAGTCGAGGTACTGCTTCGTGATGTGCCCGATCGGAATGTCATGGATGTCCACCTCATCGCGCTTGATGAGATAGAGCAGCAGATCGAGCGGCCCCTCGAAGACTTCCAGTTTCACTTTGTATTCCTGCATTCGTCGTGGTGTTGGAGGGCGCGGAGGCTAGCGGACGAAATTCCGATGGGAAGGAAAACGTCGCGCGCCGCGAAAAAACCGGGCGATGAGGGTATTGACGCCGCTGCGGCGAAGTTCTCAGTGCTCAGTTCTCAGTGCTCAAATTCAAAATGTGCGACTTCTGAGCACTGAGCACTGAGCACTTTCCCCTTTCCCCCGTTTCGCACCTTGCGCATTGCCATCTCACCCGCACCCGCTAGCGTCCGCGCAGCCCATGGCGCTTTCCATTTCATCAAAGGATCGCATCCTCGTCATCGCCCCGCATCCGGACGATGAATCCATCGGCACCGGAGGGCTGCTCCAGCGCGCGAGGCACGCGGGCGCGAAGGTGCGCGTGATTTTCTGCACGAGCGGCGATAACAATCCCTGGCCCCAGCGCGCCATCGAACGGCGGCTGCTCATCTCCACTTCGGCACGCTTGCGATGGGCTGCGAGGCGTCGGGAGGAGGCGCGCGCGGCGCTGCGATTCCTGCTCGGGAACGATGACTCCGCACTTTTCCTGAACCTCCCCGATCAGGGCGTGACCCGGCTGCTGCTGCACGGCGGCGAGCAGACGATCGCCACGCTGCGCGCGGAATTCGCCGCGCTGCGACCGACCATCGTCGTGCTGCCTTCGGAAAATGACGCGCATCCCGATCACAGCGCGCTGCATGTGCTCGCGCGTTTTGCATTCACGGGCAGCCTGCACGCCTGCCGCGTCTTCACGTATGTCGTCCATCGCCGCGGGAATTCCGCGCCGTGGCCCTCGCTCCTGCTGCGCCTCACTGATGCCGAGGTGCGCGACAAGCGCCACGCGATTCTCTGCCACGAGACGCAGATGGCGCTAAGCAGGCGACGCTTCACCGCATACGCGAGGACCGAAGAGCCATACGATGTGCTCGCGGCTCCGGGTTTCGCGTCCGAGCAGCATCCGGTGCGCGAGGCGGAATTCACCGGCGGCGCGCTTCGGCTGCTCATCCGCACGGGCCGCACGCCGTTCCCGCGGCGCAGGCTTTTCATCGCCGCGCAGAGCATTCCGCTCGGCATGGTGCGATGGTCGCTCGTGCTGCCCGCGCGCAGCCGCATGGTGGAGATGCAGGACGAGACCTCCGGCGCACTCCTGCGCTGCTGCACGGTGCGGGTGAAGGAGGGATTCAGCGAAGTGAAAATCCCCGCGTCGGCGATGCACCCGATCGAGTCCGTGTTCGTGAAAATTTCGAGCCGGCGTTTCTTTTTCGACTCGTCGGGATGGCGCGAAGTCCCGCCTCCAGGCGGCGGTGCGGATGTCGCGAGGCGGAAGATCCGCACGGCGCGGCGGGAAGAAGAGTGAGGGGTTGGAGCCTGTCCGACACCCTGCAAAGGCGAGCCGCTGAGGGCCAAAGGCCCGGCCACATGCCAGCCCAGGGCAACGCCCTGGGAAACGTCGCAAAAAAAAGACAAAGCCCTGAAGGGGCGCACCACAATGGAGCCGCCCCTTCAGGGCTTTGATCGTTTGGTGGCGTATAACCCAGGGCGTTGCCCTGGGCTGGCATGGTTCGCACCTTTGGTGCTCGGATTCGCCGCCTCTCCGCCGCCTACTTTTTCCCGTTCGCCAGCGGCAGCTCGGGCATCGCTTTTCCGAGTGCGAGGTCGGAGACCTTGAGGCCCTTGCGATAGGCGTTGAATCCGTAGAACAGCGGCTTGAACGGATCCACATATTCGACGTTTGCCTTCGCGGGCACTTCAAGGCCGGTGAATGAAAACGCAGCGTTCACGATGAGACGGCGCAGGCCCTCGTTTTGCAGATCCGTCGCGGAGCCGAGCGTCGTGCAGAGCACCTTGTTGCCCTTGCCAAAATCGTTGTCGTTCGTACGCGTCCACACCACGGGCATCGCGGGATCGTTCACGCCCTGCTCCTGCTTGTCGGTGGCGCGCTTCTTCTTGTAATCCGCCGGCTCGTCGCCGGGCTTCATGCCTTTCAGCACCACGCCGCGCACAAGGATCTTCGAGCCTGCGGACGGGTAGGCCTCATACACGTCGGTATCGCCGAAAAGATCACTCACGCCGCGCAGCAGCGCATCATCCCCTGCCCCGCTCTCGATCACGCCGCGCGTCGCCTCACGCTTGTGCCCGCCCCAGTGGGTCACCCAACCCTCGCCATACACTTTTTTTCCGAATCCGTTGAACGGTGCATATTCGCCCCTGAGTCCTGAAAATGCGTGCGTGCTCGTGCGAAGTCCGATGACCGGCTTGCCGGCCTTCACGTAGTCGGCGAAGTGCTTGAACTGCTCGTCGGGCCAGTGGCGGAATCGCAGCGAGGTGATGACCAGGTCGGCCTTGTCGAGCGCCTCCGCGCCGGGAAGATTGTCGGTCGTGTTCGGATCGATCTCGCCGCTCGCCTTGTTGATCGCAAAGAGCACCGTGCAGGTGAACCCGTGGCGCTGGCTGAGGATTTTCCCAAGCATCGGCATCGCCTCCTCCGAGCGGTATTCCTCGTCGCCCGAGATGAGCACGACACGCTTGCCCTTGCCCGTCCCGTCCTTGCCCTCGTAGGTGATCCACTGGTCGTCGGCAAATGCGGCGGTGGCGGTGACGAACGACAGGGCGAGTGCGGGGAGGAATTTCATGGCGCGCAATGCGAGCGATTGCAGGCCCGCGAGTCAAGGGCTCGGGCAGGCGGTGATTTTGCCTTTTGGAGCGGTGTCTGAAAAAAAAGTACTCAGTCCTCAGTCCTCAGTCCTCAGACTCAGAATGTGCGCCTACTGAGCACTGAGAGAACTGAGCACTCCACACTGGCATCCATTTCGCCGCACCGCATCACTCAGAACCCGCTCCCGCTCCCGCCAGTGGCCGCCACGCATCCCAGTCGAAGCACTCCATCGGGCCGAACTGCTTTTTATAATCGTAGCCCGACGGCTCGACATACGCGTAGCCCGGATAATGCCAGCGCCTGCCCGTCCTGCGTGCGAGCAGGATTTCCCAGATCATCGTCGCAGTGCCGAGCGAGCGGCGCGATTCCTCCGGATCGAAAAAGGCGTAGATGCTCGACACGCCCGTCGCGCCGACATCAAGATAGCTCGCGGCGAGCAGGCGGTCACCGAGGAATGCTCCGATTTCCAGCGTCTGGCACGGGCCGGCGTGCGGTGCGGGGCCGAGGAAATCCCCCAGGGAGTTCGGCACATTTTCGGCAAATCGCTGCTTGTGCAGATCGAAAAGCCGGAGCCGATCCTCAAGCAGTTCCGCAGTTTTCACGCGGATTTCGAGGTCGCCATTTTTCCGCAGCAAGCGCCGCTGGCTCGCACTCGGTTCGAACCGCTCCACGTCCAAGCGCAATGGCTGCACATTCCGTATCCCCGCGCCCGTGAGGCACTGCCGGTAGCGGTAAAAAATCGGGCCGAAGTGACGCCAGCCATGCGCCCACAGTCCGTCCATCTGCTCGGGCGACTGCTCCCAGCTCACGAAATGCTCGTCTTTGAGGGGCTGCATGGCGCGAACATATGCAGCGGGCGGGAAAATTGCCATGTCGGGCAATGTTTTCGGAAGTTCCCCGAAACGACACTCACGAAACTTCCTTGCCCTGCGACACCCGCAGTGCTCGCATCCTCACACGATCTCACGCAGATGTCCCCCCTCCGCCCACGGAAGCCATTTCTCGGCATCGGCATTGCCGCGATCCTTGGAATTTTGATCGCGGAATGGTGGCCGGTTCCGCTTGCGTGGGCTTCCGGTGCGGCGGCGGCGTTCGCGCTCGCGGCGCTGATTTTTCCTCGTTGGTGGATGTGCTGCGTATTTTCCGCGGTGGCATTTTTTTCGCTGCATGAAGTGCGGCATCATCACTCTGCGAGCGGTGCGCTCGAAGCCATGCTGCGCGTCGCGCCGCGCACGGCGAGTGCGACTGGTGTCGTGTGGGCGGAGCCCTCGAGCCACACCGGTTCGCGTGGAGAAAAACGCGCGACGTTTTGGCTGAAGCTCACTTCGCTCCGGCTCGGTGACGATGCGCTTCCGTTCGACGGCATGTGCCTCGTGAGATGGACCGGCGCCGCGCCGGAATATGGCGACGTGATCGGCATCGAGGGCTCCGCGCGCGCACTTCAGCCGATGATGAATCCCGGGCAGTTCGACATCTCGGAATGGCAGCGGCGGCACGGCGTCCATTTTGAAATATCCGCGCGCAGCGCGGGCGACTGCACGGTGACGGCGCACGGCCACGGCTCGCGCGCGATGAAGTTTGCGATCTCCGCACGAGAGTGGATTCGCAAAAAGCTCGAGCTCGGCCTCAGCGGCGAGCCGGACCTCACGATGCTCATCGAGAGCATGGTGCTCGGTCTGCGCGGCGAGACGCCGCCGGAGATGAAGGGGCTCTTTCAAAAGACCGGCACGCTGCATCTCTTCGCGGTGAGCGGCCTGAACGTCGCGATGCTCGCCGGCATCGCGTGGTATCTGCTGAAGCCTCTGCGCGTCCCGCGCCGCGCCGCCGTCGTGATCATCATTCCCCTGCTCTGCGCGTATGCGCTCGTCACGGGACTGAGCGCGAGCTGCGTGCGCGCGACGGTGATGGCGTCGTTCATCCTCCTCGGCCAGCTCATCGGGCGGCCCGCCGTCGCGATGAACAGCCTCGCGGCGGCCGCGGTCGCGATCCTCGCGTGGGACACGGAGGAATTTTTCACACCGGGATTCCAGCTCTCGTTCGCGCTCGTCGCATTCATCATGGGACTCTCGGGACCGATTGCGCGCTGGATGGAGCCGTTCGGTGCGCCGGATGATTTCATCCCTCAGGAAATGTGGACGCGCGGCGAGCGCTGGCGCGTCTCGCTCTGGAAACAGATCGCGGGCACGACGGGTGTCACGCTCTCGGCGTGGGTCGGCTCATTCGCCTTCATGGCGGGCTACTTTCATCTCATCTCGCCAGTCGCGATTTTTGCAAATGCGGTCGCCGTGCCTCTCGCATTCGTCGTCCTCGCGCTCGGGCTCATGAGCCTGCTCTGCGGCATCGTCTCGACGGCGCTCGCGACGATCGTGAACCAGGCAAACTGGATCTCCGCGAAGGCTCTGCTCGCAAGCCTCGCGCTTTTTTCAAAGGCGCCCGGCGGCTACGTGTATTCCGAGATGCCGGATTTGAAACGCGCGCCGGCCTGCGAACTCATGTCGCTCGAAGTCGGCGACGGCTCGGCGATTCATGTCCGCTCCAGCGGCGGCGACTGGCTCGTGGACTGCGGCGGCGCGCGCGATTACAACAGCACACTGCTCCCCTATCTCCGTTCGCGCGGCGTGAACCGGCTCGATGGAATCTTGCTCACGCACGGAGACACCGCACACGTCGGCGGTGCCGTGCTTGCGCTCGATGATTTCCACCCGCGCTGGATTGCGGATACGATCTACAGCGATCGTTCGCCGTCGCGCCGCGACATCCACGCACGGCTCGCTGCTGCAAAAATCGGCCGCCGCTACTTCCAGCGCGGCGATGAATTTTCGCTCGGTGAAAATGCGACGCTGAAGGTGCTCTTTCCGCCACCGGAAATCGCGCGCACGCAGGCGGATGACAAGGCGCTCGTCTGCCGCATCGAGGCCGCAGGGCTGCGCGTGCTGCTGATGTCGGACGCTGGATTTTCCACGGAACGCTGGCTCATGGAAAACGAAACCGATCTGCGTGCGGATGTGATCGTCGCAGGCTGGCACTCGCGCGATCTCTCGGGCACGGCGGATTTTCTCGCACTCGTCGCGCCGCGCGCAGTCGTGTGCTCGCGTCCGCCGCTTGGAGTTTCGGAAGAGCGTCTCGCTGAGCGGGAGCGCGGCGTGCGCGCGATCGGAGCGGAGGCATTCCACCAGGAGCACTGCGGCGCGGTGCGGATCGAATTGCGCGGCGACGGCGTGACGATCACGCCATTCCTCGGCGGTCAGACTTTTCGCAGCCGCGCGCGGTAAATCGGCAGGCCCTGATCCACGAAGTGCTGCTCGAAGTCGGTCTTCGGGTAGTCCTGCTCTTCGATCCACTCGATGCGCTCAAACCCCTTTGCGCGCGCGATCACTTTTTCGATCCACTGGAAATACGGCTGGTCATCGGTCTTGATCCGCACCTCCGCGCCGGGCGCAAGCACCTGGTGCAGCGACACCATGAAGTCGTCCTGGAAAAGCCGCCGCCCGTGGTGATGGCGCTTCGGCCAAGGATCGGGGAAACCGATGTGGACGATCTCGGCGCACGCGATCGGAAGCAGCCATTTCGCGACGTAGTTGCTCTCGAGGCGGATGACGCGTGCGTTCGTGAGGCCGTTGCGCGCGATGGCTCGGCTGACCTTTTCCACGCGTCCGAGCATGCGCTCCGTGCCGAGGAAATTCCGCCCTGGAAAACGCGCGGCCATCGCGAGGAGAAACGATCCGTCGCCGCAGCCGAAGTCAATTTCCAGCGGCGCAGTGCGTGGAAAAATGTCGGACATCTCCGCACGGCGGACGTGGTCGGCGGGCTGCCACAACGCGTGATCGGCGGCGGCGAGAAAGGCGGAGTGTGGATCCTGGATGGTGTTGGTCACGGTGTTGAAGATGGTGCGCGCGCCGCGCGGAGGAATGCGACAACGGTCGCGCCGTAGCGCCGGTTGCGCGTGCATTCCCACTCCGGGCCGATCGGCACCGGGCGCTCGGGCATGTGTTCGAGCACGACGATGCCGCCGGGCGCAAGTGCGCGACGCAGACCGGGTGCAGAGAGGATCTCGATCCCGAAGTCCCGATCGCCTGCCTTTTTTGAATATGGCGGATCGATAAGGATCAGATCGAATGCGGCGGCGGGCGCGGACCGCCCGATCCAGCTCATCACGTCGGCGGCAACGATCTGGCCGCCGGGGAGCTTTGTTTTGTCGAGGTTGCGCCGGATGCTCTCGTTCGCCCGGCGATCACTTTCCACAAACACGCACGACGCCGCGCCGCGGCTGAGCGCCTCGATGCCGAGCCCGCCGGTGCCGGCGAAAAGATCGAGCACGCGCGCGCCAGGGACGCACTCGGCGAGGCTGTTGAAGATCGCATTTTTCACTATGTCCATCGTCGGACGCAGATCGGTCTTCGGAACGTAAAGCGGGATACCACCCGCGATGCCACCGACGACTCTCATCGCTGCTCCGACACGGGCTCCTTGCCGGGAAGAGCGCGCTCGATGGCGGGCTTCAGAAGCTCGAGTGCGGGCGCGAGCTTCTTCATGGTCTTCGGGCTGTTCCGCCCGAGGATCGCGCCGATCGCGGATGCACCGCCGATGATATTCTGCTGCCGGTGATCCTTCGTGCCGGTGAGCGCGTCGGCGAGATCCTGTCGCGGCTTCCCGACCACTCCGGTGATGTGAAATGGAACGCTGCGCCGGTTGTTCGCATCGGGCGGCGAGAAATTTCCAGCGAGCATCGGCTGGGCTGCGACCATGTCCGCGGGCACGCTCAGAAATGCGGTAAGGTTCAGCGCGCCATCGAACGCCACCGGGCCGCTGATCGTGAGGCCGACTGGAGGCGTGGAAATTTCCATCGGCGCGAGTGTGAGCTGTTGGTTTGCGACCTGAAAATTTCCGGCGGCGTCGGCGATTTGGAATTTCGCAAGCATCGTGACGCTCAGGACGTTGCCGATCTGCCGGAGCAGATCGAACTGAGAGCAGTCGCCACCCTTCAGCGAGAGCGTGCCTCTGCCGGTGAGCGTCCTTTTGTCCGGACCGATGCCGGCGAACTGCGCATCGCCGCTCACGATGCCCGAGATTTTCTGCCCTTTCATGCCGCCATCCTGCGTGACGCGGTCGAGGTTCACGCCGACAAGCTTCAGCGTCGCGGCGGCGGTCGCGCCGAGAGTGTAATTCGCCTCGCCGGTGATGACACCGCCGCCGGTCAGCGCGGTGAAGTTGCTGAGGGTGAAGAGCTGTCCGTTGCGCGCGGCATCACCGCTGAGGTTCTCGATCGCGGCTTTGCCGTGAATCACCGCGCGGGCGATGGTCATCCTGCCGATGAACGCAGTTTCAGTCACGTCGCGCATCGTGACGTTCAGCCCGGTGACGGTCGCGAAGGGCGCGTTCGTCTTGTCGAACATCTCGAAGGTGCCGTTCTCGATGAACACTTTCCCGGCCGAAACGGCGGGCGGCTTCGGCGAGGCGGAGACAGTCGCAGGCGGCGGCTGCGCGGGCTGCGGTGCGACCGGCGCAATGGCCGGAGAATTCGCGGGACGAAACACCAGCGGCGCACTGACGATCGGCTGCGCTCCGGCGATCGCAGGCAGCGCAGCGGCGTTACGCTGGATGCCCCACTTGCCCGCCGCATCCTGAAACAGGCGGACGTGCGGCTCGCGGATGCGCACTTCGCTGAGGCCGATTTTTGCGCGGAGCAGCGCGAAGAAGCTGTGGCTCGCGGAGATTCCGGCGGCCTCGAAGATGACGCCATCCGGCCCGGAGACGGTGACCTTTTTCGTCGAGAGACCGCTCCACGCGGAGAACGCGGGCGACTCGATTTTCACTGGCATGTGCAGCGCGTCGGATAGCTTGCGCTCCACTCTCGCGTGGCCTTCCGGGGACTGGAGCCAGCGGTTCACGAACCATCCGCCCAGCGCGAGGAGGAGCACCACCACGAGGGCGGCGATGGCGAGATATTTTGCGAGGCGTCGTTTCACAGCGCGCGAAAAGTAGCCGCGCAACGTGCAAAGGGAAGGGCGGAAAGTGTCTCGCAAGCCGCGCCGCTCACGTCGTAGAAGCTGCGCCCGACATGCCGGAACACGTCATCATTTTCAATCCCAACGCGCGCAGTGAAAAGTCGCGCGACCTCGCGGAGACATTGCGCGAGATCGCTCCCGAGGCCGAGTTGCGGATGACGACCGGGCCCGGCGATGCGCGCCGGCTCGCAGCCGAGGCTGCGCGTGAGGGCTTCCGGGTCGTCGCAGCGGCGGGCGGCGACGGCACAGTGAACGAGGTGGTGAACGGCCTAGCGGGCACGGCCTCCGCGCTCGGAGTGCTGCCCCTCGGGACTATGAATGTCTTCGCGAAGGAGCACGGGCTGCCGCACCGGCTCGACGAGGCGTGGGCAAACATCCGCGCGGGAAATGTGCGCGAGATCGATCTGCTCGCGGCGAACGGCACGCACTTCATCCAGCTCGCCGGCGTGGGATTCGACGCTCAGGTGGTGAAGGAGACGACGTGGGAATCGAAAAAAAATCTCGGCCCGCTGAGCTATCTGATCAGCGCCGTGCAGATCGCCGCGCGCAGACCGCCGAAGATCACCGTCGAGGCGGGCGGGAGGATCAGCGAGGGATCGTTCGTGCTGATCGGCAACGGCCGCTACTACGGCTCGAAGCTCGTGCTCTTCCCGAAGGCGAGAGTGGATGACGGGATGCTCGACGTGCTCATTTTCAAAAACACCGGCTACCTCGATCTCGCAAAGTATCTCGCGGGTGTGCTCATGGGGCGGCACACGGGCATGGGCGGCGTGGAATATTTTCAGGTCGCCGAGGCGACCGTGCGCTCGGAGCAGGAGGTGCCGGTGGAGGTGGACGGCGAACTTTCCGGCGTTCTGCCAGTGACGTTCCGCGTCGCAGGAAAGCTGCGGGTCTGCGTGCCGTAGCGGCGCGCCTGCGGAGGTCGCACTGCACTCACGGAGTTTTCTTCGTGCCGCTATTTTTGAAAGCGGCTGCGCCCCGGAAACCGAAGCCCCTGCCGCAAACAGGCCCGCCACAATGCCAGATCTCCGCACAGGCTCCGACATTGCCCACCGCCGCATCCTGCCCTACCCTGCTTCCCGTGAATCCCAGCGCCACCGATCGTCTCCTGCGCACCGCCTCCGTGCGGATGCGGCTCGCCGCATTTGGCAGACGGCTGCACGGCACCGCGCTGATTCTCTCCGCATTTGCGCTCGTCGCGCTGCTGTGCGCGCGACTGCTCGGCGTGCTGCCGAATGACTGGTTCACGCCGCTCACACTGTGCGCGATTCCCGTGCTTGCGATCGCGGTCGCCGCCCTCGTGATCCGCAAACCCGCGCCTGCGCACATCGCGCGGACTCTCGATGAGCGCGCCGGGAGCAAGGAGCTTTTCCTCACCGCCTCGCTCATCGCACAGGCGCCTGGCGAATACGGCGGCATCGTGCTGTCACAGGCCGAAGCGCGGGCCGCGCAGACCGATGCCGCGAGGCTTTTTCCGCTGCGCTGGATGCCCGGTGCGCGGAATGCCGCCCTCGCATTCGCCGCGATCATTGCGGGTGTGCTGTGGCTGCCGAAATTCGATCCTTTCAAGGTGGACGAAAAGCGGAAGGAGATCACGAAGCAGGAGGCGCGGCTCGCCGAGACGAAGAAGCTCACCGCAATCCGCAAGGCTGAGCTGAAGGAAAAAAGCGGCGCGCTCGCCGAGCAGGTGGACCAGGCTCTCGCGAAGCTCGACAAGACGCTCAAGGAAATGAAGCCGCAGGAGCGCGAGTTGAACGCAAAAAAGCTGAACGAGGAGGCGCAGGATTTCAGCGAGCTGTGGAAAAAAGTCGCAGCACAGACCCCGAGGGACGCGCTCGACAAGGCCGCGCAGCAATTTGGCGACACACAGCAGCGTCAAGCGATGAAGGAGCTGCTCGACAAGCTAAAGAAAGGCGACGCGGACGCGCTAAAACAGGCGATGGAAAAGATGCGCCAGCAGATGGACCAAATCGCGAAGCAGCCCGCCGGTGCCGAGAAAAACGAGCAGCTCGAAAAGCTCGCGAAGGAACTCGGCCAGATGGCGAGCCAGC
>Ga0194061_1001548_pt1 | contig 13267 bp, 14 predicted proteins | sample SepL2221m_MetaG_FD_163423 | JGI IMG/M metagenome (GOLD analysis project Ga0194061, IMG submission 163423) | Anoxic zone freshwater microbial communities from boreal shield lake in IISD Experimental Lakes Area, Ontario, Canada - Sep2016-L224-21m | ecosystem: Environmental > Aquatic > Freshwater >...
CTTCAGCACTAGTGCATACGACACCGGGACGTCGGTGAACGGGTCGATGCCGGTCGTCTCCAAGTCAAAGGCGAGCAGGCTGGTGACGGAGGCCGGATCGTGGGTCATGGAGTCATGGTTCATGGCACGGACCCTACCGAGGACTCTTACACAGCGCGTGGGACCGGCAGATCCGAGCACCACGGTTGGGAAACTTCAATGAACAATTCGGGGACGAGCGCCGTGTACGCCGACATAACCCCAGGTGGGTGCGGAGTGTCGAGCGCACAATCAGATGCCCTGGAATACACGGCCTGGAACGCCCGGATCTTGCGTACGTTGGCCGCCAGCACCAAAAGGACGACAGAATGAACCGGCCTGGGTTTCCTGGAAGGCTCCAATCCTTGGAAAGGTTGGAGTGGTGTGCCCTGGGTCTAGTGGAGTCTGATTGCTTGGATTCCTAGGCTGATGTCCTGACAGCAGGACAGCATGGGACAAAAGGGTTACTCGCCGGATTTCCGCCAGCGGGCACAGGATCTGCGCGGTCGGGTTACAGGTGCTACGTACTGACGGTCTGCGCCTTACGTGCAGCGACCTTCTCCCAACTCGATCCGCTCCATGCTCGGGTGTGGCCCTCGGCTGCATCAGCCGTGTGGCTGTTGACTGGCGAAGGTGACATACCGACTGCCTACCGCTGGTCCCTGTGTGACGAAGTGAGAAGACCGGCTTCGGGGACGCGGCCCATAAGGCGTAGTCTGGAGGAATGCTGAATGTCAGCAGTTCCGAAATGACGCTCCTCTTGATCTTGGCCGTCGCCCAGGCGGGGCTCGATTACGTCTTGTCCGAGGCCGACCATAGGAAGCTGGGGCGGACTTCCTGCGAGATGCCGTCGCTCGCATGGGCCCTGCTGTGGTTCCTGAGCTGGCTCCTCGGCCTCAGCCTCGTCCTCTACCTCATCGCCCATCGTGCCGAGGTCCGCACGGTGGCCCAGGCGCCGGCAGCGACACCCGACGGAGCCGGTCGGTTCATGCCCTCCATCGCGCCGACGGCAGCAACTGGTAGCGACTTTCCTGCCTATCCCCGTCCCGCCAATGGCAGTGGGCCGGTGACCCCGACCCCGGTCTCGTCAACCCCAGCTGCCTTGTCTAGGCAGGCACTGCCGTCGTGGCAGCCGGACCCGAGTGGCCGATTCCACTATCGCTGGTGGACGGGATCTGAGTGGACCTCGCATGTGGCGGCGAACGGACAGGTGGTCGTGGACAGCAGCCCAGATCAGCGGATCGGGCCGTACTGATCCTCGAAGTCCGAGCAGCAGAAGGTCGTTCGGATGCCACGCCGGTTGAGCCGGACACCCAGCTCTACCCGAAGCGTCCCTGGATGCTCCCGGGATGGCTCACCGTCATCTTGTGGGTTGCGACGGGGGCGATGGGCACCCTCGCCATCTTGCGGTTCGTCGCATGGGATTCCCTCGAGATGCTCGTCGTCATCAACTCGGTCACGTTGTTCGTTTTTGTCCCGGCATGGCCAATCGTTGTCGTTGCCGGTGTGGGACGACGACCTTGGCTCGCCGGAGCGGCACTACTGGTCGTTGTCGCCCAACTGAGCTTCCTCGCACCAGAGTTCGCAGCGGCGGAGCCGGTCCCCGGGTGGGCGAGTGCTGCACCGACAATCCGGGTAATGGACGCCAATGTCTACGAGGCCAACTCCTCCATGGCGGGATACGAGCATCAGATCCAGGAGTTCCACCCGGATCTCTTGACGATGGAGGAGGCCAGCCCTGCAGACTTCCTCCAGTTGCAGCACTCCGGCGCGTTGCACCCACTGCAGTTCCGATACGAGGTGAGGCGCTACAACTCGCGTGCCTTCCTGATCGCCTCCGCCTTTCCGCTTACGAACCAACGCGTGGTGACTGTCCTTGGTGCACCATCGATCGTCGAAGTGACTGTCAACCTTCCATCGGGTCCGCGTGATGTTTGGGTAGTGCACTCCAATGCTCCAGCCCCGGGCACCTTTGGACTCTGGCGGGCCCAACTGATGGAGATTACCGATCTGCTCCGGGCGCGGGGTGTGCGCGGACTCCTGATGCTCGGCGACTTCAACGCATCCTGGGGCAACCAGCGGTTCCGGGCCATCCTCGACACCGGGATGACGGACGGAGCGGCCGCCCGAGGACGTGCCCTCGATATGACATGGTCGCAGACGATGCGGCCGTTGCCTCCTCTGGTGCGGATCGATCACGTTCTGACGGGCCCTGGAGTTGCCGTGACTCGGATCGTCACAGGGGTGGGACAGGGAAGTGACCATCGAGATCTGATGGCAACGGTCGCCTTCGGCCATGCAGGCTGAGTCAGCGAGGCTGCACCGCTGGCCAACGCTCGAGCTCGCAATGCGATGCCCCACAGGTCAACGCAGTCGCAAAAGATTCGCCCGACTGACCGACTGACCGACAAGCGTTGGCCCCATCCGAAGGATCACCGCTCGCTGCTCTCTCCGGTGGCACCGAACAGCAGGGGTCACGTAGCGATGCCCTCGTCGAAGGGATGCTTTCATCGTTCCATTCAGTGACTGCACGGTCACTCTGCGTGGTGATAGGTGGTGCAAATTGGGCCAATATTGATCAGGATGTGGTACCGTTTATTTCGCAATCATTCACTCCGGATCTGGCGGTGAGATTGCACTTATTGTTCACATGACTGAAACCCGTAGACAACGTTTGATGCCTACGAAGACGGCATGAGAGCAGACAGGGGTAAAAGCAGGAGGGTAACCCACCCATCGGTGGAGTGCACCTGAATTGCATGTATTTGGAAATTGACCTTCTGGGAAACGAACCGTATTGTCCTTGGGTGACCGAAAGCGGAAGTCTCGCTCCCCAACCCTTATGGCGGGGATGAGTGGCAGTCGAACCAGGACTCCGTGACAGGCGGTTTCATTGCGCCCGAGCGGATAGCAACTGCGCCGCAGGTTTGCGGCGGCAACCAACGAAGGGCAGCCAACAGTGACCATTCGAGAGATGTACCCCAACCGAATCCAGGGGCAGCGAAGTTCGACGGTAGAGCCAACGGTCAGCGTCGTCATCCCGGCCATGAACGAAGAGCGGAACCTACCAGCCGTCTTCGCCGGCCTGCCTGAGGGCTTGCACGAAGTGATTCTGGTCGACGGAGCCTCGACCGACGACACGGTCAACGTGGCACGGAGGCTTCGTCCCGGAGTCATCGTCATTGGCCAGACCCGCCGGGGAAAAGGCAATGCCCTGGCCTGTGGCTTCGCCAAGGCCACAGGTGATTTCATCGTCATGATCGACGCCGATGGATCCACCGATCCGATGGAGATCCCGAAGTTCGTCACCGCCCTCAAGGAGGGTGCGGACTTCGCCAAGGGCTCCAGGTTCATGCCAGGAGCAGGCAGCAGCGACATCAGCCGGATCCGGCAGTGGGGGAACTTCTGGCTCAACAAGCTGGTCAATGTGCTCTACGGCACTCGCTACACCGACCTTTGCTACGGCTACAACGCGTTTCGGCGCGAGTGTCTTGTGGCCATGGACCTCGCGGCCGGCGACCTCGATGGCCCGACATCGACCGAGATGCTCTGGGGCGATGGGTTCGAGGTCGAGACGTTGATCAACATTCGGATTGCCAAGGCCGGAATCCGTGTCGCCGAAGTCCCGAGTTTCGAACGCAGCCGAATCCACGGGAACAGCAATCTCAACGCTGTGTCGGACGGATTGCGTGTCCTGCGGACTATCCAGTTCGAACGAAAGCGTGGCATCCGACATCCGGCCGACGTCTATCGCCAGGCGGGGTACTCGAAGGATGGATCCCATTCGATGGACTCCGTCTTCGCCGAAGAAGCCAGCTGAAGGATCGCTTCTCTACGGGACTCTGGTGAACGTGACATCGTCAAACCAGACGGTCCCCGTGTTCTGTGACGACTCCAGATCGACCTCGGCGTATGCGGTACCGACCGGGACCCGTGACTGAACCATCAAGCGTGTCCATAGTGTCGTTCCGGCCGCCAGGGAGGGTGACTGAACGTTCCCTAGGTAGAGACCAGTACTGGCGAACCACGCGATCGACATTCGGTTACGGCCGGTTGTGGAGGTGCCCTTTGCCCACGCTGCTAACGCGAACAGTTGGCCGGCCGCCGTCGGAACCACGACTGGGTGGACCCTGTAGGACGGCGTGAGCGTGCTGGTGCCTCCAGTCCGAGCGAGTGCCACAGACCCTCCGCCGGAGTGTGAGAACGCGCTGTCCCAGTAGAGAGTGCCGGCTGTTGCACCTACGGTCTGCCAGACAAGGGGCTGCCCGCGACCGTGCTGGTTGAAGGCGTTGTTGAACGTCGTGTCGATGATGCCCGTGGCGAAGAAGTCGGAGATGCTGGCTGCGGCTGGCTTTTCGGAGGAGTCAACTCGAAGAAGGCCGAAGTGCGATTGAGTCCCAGCCGCTACCGACTGGGCAAGTGACTGGCGGGGAATTGCTCCGGGGGCAAGGTCGTACAGCATCCAAGGAGCGGCTGGTGGCAGCCCGAGTGCCTGGGTGGCCCATTCGACCGTTCGCAGGTAGTGATCCTGGTTCGCTTCGGCTTCGGCCAAGTCCGAGCCCGGTGGCGGTGCAGTCGACAGTCCGGTCTCTCCCACGAACAAGGGAGCAGGTGACGCGATGGCCTTGTCCAAGGAGAGTTGGGCGTAGGCGGCACCAGGGGCCCCGTAGTAGTGGATGTCGTAAAAGTCGGGTTGGGCCGTTCCCAGTCCCGACTTCAACTTGGCGAGCTGAGCAGCAGTGTCGCTTCCAGTAACCGAGACGGTGACGGGGACAGTCCCGACGAGCTTCTTGATGACTGGAAGTTCGGTACGCGCCCAACGCATCGCATGGTTGTTTGTCGGATCGATCTCATTCTTCAGCTCGACGAATGCGATCTCCGGGCTGTTCGCGTAGGGCTTCAGCACTGCCGTCGCCCACGTGGTGCTTCCGGTGAGATCGGTATAGGCGCTCCACCAGTCGAACAACGTGAGCTGAACCCGCAGACCTCCAGTACGCGCCGCCTCCACGGTGGCGGCTAGTCGCTCCAGCATCTGTGGATTGGGGTTCGGGTACCCGAATGTTGTCGTCTGAACAATCAGTCGCACTGCATTGGCGTGCAGTGCGGCCATGGTTCGAATGTCGCGCTGAATGGTTCCGATGTCCCATCGCTCCCACATCGACGACCACGCCGCGTCTGACGGGTAGTAGTTCAGCAGCTTGAGGGAGTTGAGACGGGTCGACGTCAATGTGCTCCCTTGGCTAACAGGGGCGGCGCTCTTCGTCGGAGTGATGTCAGCGCCGTGGGTTCGCGCCTGTGGTTGATGAAGGACTGCTGCGGATACTGCGACCGTGGCGATGATGGCAACTAACGCGATGACGATAACCGGCCCTCCCCGCCTGCTCTTGGTCACCCGCACGACTGCCTCCACCATTTGTCGGTTCACTTCGGTTCAGACCGGCTCGGCACCCTGAACGGTCAGAGGCCATGGGGTTCGGGACTCCCAGAACCAGAGCCGAGCCAGCGGCCACGTAGTCCAATGTGACGTGCCTGAACGGCCAGACCCTACCGTGGTGGCCGACGGGGAAACCGGTCGCGTGAGGTGTTGACGACTCCACATGCACGGTAGGCTCATTGACACGAAAGGACCTCTGTCCACCTTGTGGCCCGGACGGAACCGTGCACTGCCGGCATTCCGGCTGACCGCTCCATTTCGAATCGTCATTGTGACCATGGCGATGCGATGCCGATGTGCCCGTCGACGAATCAGCCCACCAAACACCTGACCAACTTGGCCAGCCGGCCCTCGCCGGCCCGGCGGGATGACTGGAGCCACCCGGACGATGACCGCAACTCAGACCACGTCCACCGCTCTCCGTATCGTGCACTTATCGGACAACTATCCACCCAGCAGGGGTGGACTCGAAGGCTCCGTGCAATCGTTAGCGACGGCCCAGGCCGCGTCTGGCCATGAGGTCCACGTCGTCACCACCGAGATGACTGGCCAGCCTGCGCACCACGTCGAAGGAGGTGTGTCTGTGTGGCGACTGCCTTTCTTGATGGGCCGGCTGCCGGGTGCATTCGTCGATAGCCAGCGCGTCTTTTTCCCACCGATACCGGAACCAGTCTTCGTGCATGCGCTGCACTCGTTGCTGGGGAGCCTGCAACCTGATGTGCTCCACGTCCACGCCTGGATTCTTTACAGCACCCTCGGCCCAGCAAGGAAGTTGGGTCTTCCCGTAGTCGCGACTGCTCACGACTACGGGTCCGTCTGCGCAGTGAAGACCCTCTATCGAAATGGTGCGATCTGCTCGGGCCCTGGTGTGAAGAAGTGCCTCCAGTGCGCGCGCGAGTCATACGGCCTGAAAGGGATACCGATCGCTATGGGGCTGCAGCTCGCCAGTTACCGGCACAAGCAGGTGAGTGAATGGACCGGAGTTTCAACGGCGATCAGCGAAGCGGGGTCGGCACCTCGCCGTCGGGACCGTCGCTCGGTGACAGTGATCCCGAGCTTCGTCCCGAACAGTGTCATCGAGTTTCCGATCGATACTCCCCGACCTTCGTTCGTTCCGATGGACGGACCGTATCTGCTGTTCGTCGGCGCCCTCGGGCCGCACAAAGGCGTGGACGTTCTGTTGGAAGCCCACCGGACTCTGTGGTACTCCGGACGCCGGATCCCTCTGGTGTTCGCCGGCATGAGGTCCCAAGAAGATCAGTTCGATTTCGACCGAGACGGAGTACATCTGGCCACGAACGTAGCCCACGACGATGTGATGGCAGCGTGGATTCATGCTGCCGTCGGCGTAGTCCCGTCCGCTTGGGGGGAACCATTCGGCCAGGTAGCGGTCGAATGTCTGGCCATGGGCACACCCCTCGTAGTCACCCGTGTCGGCGGTCTGACCGACATCGTCGACAACGGAAATTGCGGCTTGATCGTGGATCCAGGGCGCCCCGACCAGCTCGCAGAGGCGATTCGTCGCTATCTCGACGACCCGGAGTTGGCGGCGCGCTTATCTGCCGCTGGCCGTGTCCGTGCCCGTCGATATACGGCATCGGTCGTCCAGCACGCCATTGAGGAGTGCTACCGACGTGCAATCGCTGCCCGTTGACATCCCGGTCCTTGGAAAAGATGCTCTTGAGGCCAACCTACGAGTGGCGGGCCTCTGCGTCAGACCCGGGCGGGGCCCTGTCCGATTGCTGTTCACCTAAGTAGGATTGGGCATCATGGAGCAAGGAAATTCCGTATGATCCGGACTGACGAGTCCTTCTCATTGCGCGCCCGCGCCACGAATGCAACGGGTTGGCGCCAGTTGGAGCGTCGCCGGTCGACATGGCTGGTGTTGGTGAGATCGGCAACTAGTAACCACCGTCAACAGGGTGGCTGTAATCGGCCGACTTCCGATAACGAGTGATGGTGCTTCTGAAGACCATGGAGTCCCGTTCGTCGTGACCTTTCCCGCCGGCGGAACCGAAGACCAACGCCTACGTGTTGGGCTGGTCACCCCAAGCTACGCGCCGAAGATCGGAGGCGTCGAGGCCCACGTCGAGCAGTTGGCACATGGTCTGTCGACCTTGGGGTGCGAGGTCACGGTCTTCACTCAGGCCGACCACGGTGATTCCTCCGGCGGGTCGACAACAAGCGAAGGGGGAGTCGACATCCGCCGCTTCGCAGACATCACTAGGAGCAGACGCTTCCAGGTAGCGCCTTCATTGGTCCTGAGTCTGCGGCGCTGCGCCCCACAACTCGATGTCATCCATGCTCATAGTTTTCATGGGGCGCCTGCACTTGCTGCCGCTGTGGCGACGTCGCGCCCATTCTTCTTCACACCCCACTACCACGGAGTCGGGCACACGTCCTTGGCTCGGGCGGCCCACCTCTTGTATGACCCGGTTGCGTCGCTGATCTTCCGCCGATCAGCCGCAGTGATCTGCGTGTCTGATGCGGAGGCGACGCTGCTATCGCATGACTACCCGCGCTGGGGTTCACGGATCACGATCATCCCCAACGGCGTGGATCACGACGCCCTTTTGGCTGCTGAGGCGTATCCTGTGGACCTTCCGGTCGTGCTCGTGGCCGGCCGGATCGAGCCCTATAAGCAAGTCGACCGGGTCGTCGAGGCGATGTCCCACCTTTCGGACAGGATGCAACTCGTGGTGGTCGGCGACGGCACCGCTCGAGCCGACGTCGAACGGCTTGCGTCCAAGACGAGCGGCGGCGCTAAAATCAGTTTCCTCGGTCGCATCGAGACCACGGAGGTGCGGAGGTGGCAGCGGACAGCGACGGTGGCAGTTTCCCTATCGCGACACGAGGCTTTTGGCCTGGTCCTGGCCGAGGCGGTCGCGGCAGGAGCGGCCGTCATCGCCTCGGACATCGAAGCACATCGTGAGGTGGCCTCCACCGCCGGAGGGTCAGTCCAACTAGTTGACCCCGACATTTCTGCCGTCGATCTGGGGGTGGAGATCCAACGGATGGTGAGCATCCCCCGGAATCCGGCCAACGAGTCGTCGACCCTCTCGTGGTCGAACGTGGCAGAGCGGACGCTCCAGCTCTATCGTGATGTGCCCGCCCGGGGCGATCGGTGATGCCCCCTTCGTCGGCCCGGGCTGCAGTCCTACCGCGTGTCTGCGTCGTGGGATCAGGCACGCGGTTCATCAGCGGCATTAGTTACTACACGTACTTCCTTGCCGAGGCGTTATCGGAGCGCTACGAGATGTCCGTGGTGCTCATGCGCAACCTGGTGCCGCGCCGCCTCTATCCCGGTCGGTCCCGGGTGGGCGCGCCGATTACAGACCTCCATGCATCCCAGGTCTGCCCGACGTTCGATGGAATCGACTGGCACCTCGTTCCGTCGCTGGCTCGGGCAGGAACGTTCCTGCGTTCGCAACGACCCGACGTCGTGGTCTTCCAATGGTGGACGGGTGCCGTCCTCCCTTCGTTCCTTTATCTGCAGTGGCTCGCTCACCGAATCGGGGCGAATGTCATCCTCGAGTTCCATGAAGATCAAGACACAGGTGAGTCTGCACTTCCGTTGGTAGAGCGGATCGTGCGTCCCTGTCTGCGCCATCTCATCGGCAAGTCAGACCATTTCGTCGTGCACTCCGAGTGGGACAAAGTGCGTCTGTGTGCGAAATTCGGCCTTGCGGCCACTGCGGTCAGCGTCGTTCCCCATGGGCCCTACGCCATGGGGAACCTATCGGGCGACCTTGAGCCCGGTGATGCAACTCCCCGAGTTGAAGTCTTCGAGGACGTGATCACTGTGTTGTTCTTCGGGACCATCCGACCGTACAAAGGACTCGAGGACCTCATCGACGCGTTCGACCTCCTCCCGCGAGACGACGGGAAGAAGTGGAAGCTATTGGTGGTGGGGGAGACCTGGGAAGGGTGGGAGTTACCGGCACAGAAGATCGCCGCCAGCCCGTTTTGCCGAGATATTGAGTTCGTGAACCGTTACATCGCGGACAAGGAGATCTCGGGGTACTTCGACCGGGCCGATATCGTGGCGCTGCCGTATCACCGGTCATCGGCGAGCGGACCGCTCCATGTCAGCATGCAGCGAGGCCTCCCGGTCGTGGTGACCGACGTCGGCGGGCTTACCGAGGCCGCTGAAGGGTACGCAGGCACGGTGTTCGCACCACCCCGGGATCCGGTGGCTCTGGCGGGGTCAATCATGGCTGCAGTCGACCTGTGCGATGTCCAACATGTCGACCCGCAAACATGGGACCGGACGCGGCACCTCTTCGGCATTGCTATCGATGGCCTCATAGCTTCTGGCGGGGCGACAGGGAAGCGAAGGCGATGAACCAAGAGCCCGGCGGGATCGCCGGGCGCCTGACTGGTGTGATGCGGTCGTCGCTCTTGCGCAACAGCAGTTTCATCATGGCCGCCACCATCGTGAACGGTGCCTTGGGATTCGTCTATTGGACGATCATTGCTCGTGCATCCCACGCCAGCGATGTCGGACTTGCCTCCGCGGTGATTGCAGCATTCACGCTGACCTCCCTCTTGGCAAATGTCGGAATCGCCCAGCTGTTGATCCAGGTGCTTCCGAAGCTGAACGACGATGAGTCCTGGTCATCGTTCGTGACGGTCGGGCTGGGCTCGGTGGCGGCGTTCGCCACAGTGGTCGGTCTGCTCGCCGGCTGCATTCTTCCCCTCCTGTCCCCGAATTTCGCCGAGCTTCGACGTCCAGAGGTGCTCGCGCTCTTCGCGATCGGAGCAGGGGCATCCACTGCCGCCATCGGACTCGATGCCGTCTACGTGGCGAGCCGACGGAGCGAGCAGATGTTGATCCGAAATCTCGCGTTCGGTACAGGCAAAGCGCTGCTGATTTTGGCCGCGCTGCCGCTCGTGGGGATGCTTCACTCCTCTGTGATCGTCACGTCGTGGGTCGCTGGGCTCGTCATTTCTCTGGTGTTCGGTGCGTGCTTCCTCATCCCTCGTGTCCGGGCTGGGGCCCGACCGAGCGTGCGCGGGGGGCTTCGTCCGGTAGTGCGGTGGTGGAAGTCGATGACTGGGCATCACATCGCCAATGTCGGAGGAATTCTGGTTCCTTTTCTCTTACCGATCCTCGTGGTGATCCGCCTTTCCGCCCAGGCGAACGCCTTCTACTACTTGACGTGGAGTGTCGGTGCGATCTTCTTCATGGTGTCTCCGGCTGTAGCGACATCGCTGTTTGCCGAGGGATCCCATGGCGAGCAGATCAAAGGGAATGTCCGGCGATGTGCGATCTTCATCGGTGCCATCTTGGTTCCGGCCATCGTCTTCACCATGGTGTTCAGCTATCAGATTCTCCTGATCTTCGGTCGACAGTATGCAGTGCGGGGATCCACCCTCCTGGTGCTGCTGGCTTTCTCGGCGATCCCGGACGCCATCACCAACATTGCGGTGAGCGTTCTGAGGGTCGAGGGGCGGCTTCGCACTGCGGCGACACTCAATCTGTCGATGGCGGCGATCGCCATCGGCCTCACGTGGGTCCTCCTTCCCCATTTCGGCATCCTGGCGCCTGGGATTGCCTGGATCACGGCACAGACGACCGGCGCTCTTGCCGTAGGAATCGGCGCCATTGTTCCCTACCGAGTGGCGGGTCGCCCGGGTCGAGCGCCTGAGGCTGGCGCCTGAGAACAGAAGTATCGGCTTCCTCTAGTGCACCGCGGTGCGATATTATTTACAACGGAGATGTCGTGGAAGTTGAGGCAGTGAGCTGGGATCGGTGAACAGATGTTCAAGATGGCGGTGAGGTTCGGATCGACGGAACTCGAGGCGCAGGGTTGCTGACGGAGCGCCAGATCACTGGCTTTGCGAACGACGGCTTCCTGGCGATCGACGAGGGCGTGTTCACTTCGTCTGAGCTTGCTGCGGTGCAAGCGCGAATCGACCGCCTCTACGAAGATCGTCTGCACCTTCCTCGTCGACGGACGAAGGGGGCGTTGGAGGTGAGTGCTTCGGCACCACAGCTGTCCGAGATCCTCGGGGCGACGGTCCTGGATCCCGAGTTGATGACGCTCGCCGTGGTCCAGCGCTGTCGCCAGATCGCAGCCGAGTTGCTCGCCAGGCGCCAGGTCTGGCTCCACTTCGATCACGTTTTCTACAAAGCCTCCGGTAACAGTTCGACGGTCCCATGGCATCAGGACAGTGCGTATTCGGTCACGGGCATGACCTCGAAAGCGGTGCATTTCTGGATCCCCTTCCAGGACGTCGATCAATCGAGCGGCTGCATGAAGTACCTGCCGGGCTCACACCTCACCGGACTGCAGCAACACGCAGTGCGGGTTCGCGAGGACGGTCTTGTGTTCCGGTCGGTCGAGATAGACGAGGCAGAGGCGGTCGCGTGTCCGTTGCATGTCGGAGGCCTGGTCTGCCACGCTCCGATGACCATGCATGGTTCGGGACTCAACACCGGCGGTGCGATGCGCAGGGCCTGGGTACTGCAGTTCGGGATCGGCCCTTGGGTGGCTCTACGTCACATCGGACGGCCCTTGCTGACCGCAGGTGCTCGGCTGCAGATGGCAGCGGGACGAACTCGCAGCTGATATCCAGTGCGCCCGATCGCCGTAGCCGCCCTCACGGAGGATGAGGGCCGGTTCCTCTTTGGATCGGGATCAGGCGGCTAGGAATCAGACGCAGTCCTGATCCGTCCGGCACTGTGAATGGGCTGTCAGCCACGTCATCCCTTAGGCTTGGCAAAGCGTCACCAGTACGCACGAAGCGGGAGGGAACCTCCCTCATGACCAGTCTCGATATGGACACTGCTGTCCGCCATGCCTCAGACGACGATCTACCTTGGGTTAATGCGACTGGCGGAAAATGGCTGAAGGTGCTGCGGGTAGATCCGGCTGCAGATGTCCGGGTGGTAAAGAATCGGTTCGAACCTGGGGTGCGTCTCCAGACCCACCGACACACCGGTCCCGTCGACGGATACATCGTCTCTGGTCGTTGGCACTATCTCGAGTACGACTTCTACTTCTCAGCGGGCTCCGATATCCGGGAACCGGCAGGTTCGGTGCATACCCTCGATGTTCCCGAGGACAACGATGAGGTGACAGAGATCCTGTTCGTCATGGAGGGCGTCAATCTGAATCTGACTGCGCACGGATCGGTGGAGAGCGTGACGGACGGAATGGGGACGCTGGCTGCATGTGAAGCGCTCGCCGTCGCTCGAGGTCACGTGCTGCCGTTGCCTGTCATCTTGGGCTGACCAAGGGAGATGTCAGGGCGAGCGAAGATGCAGGAGCGGCGGCGACGCCCGATGAGACGAGTCTGACGGCACCGCTTCTGGACCCATCGTTCTACGCCAACGACCCGTTCGACCACTATGCCCGTCTGCGAGCGGAGGCGCCTGTCGCCCGACATGACGACCTCGGTCTATGGGTAGTGAGCCGGCATGCGGAGGTCGTTACCGTGTCCCGGGACTCCGAGACGTTCTGTTCGTCACGAGGGATCATGACGTTTCAAATCGGTGATGAGTATGCCTCGCCGCCGACCATGATGCACACTGATCCACCGGACCACACCCGCTACCGGTCCTTGGTGCAACCGGGTTTTCGGCCCTCCTACATGCGTGCGCTCGAGGACCGGGTGCGCAGTCGTGCACGCGTGCTGGTCGACCAGATCGTTCCCAGTGTCCCCGTTGATGTGGTCGCACAGCTGGCCGTGCCGTTTCCGCTCCAAGTCATCAGCGACCTGCTTGGAGTGCCTGAAGATGAATGGCCCCGGTGCTACCGATGGTCAGAAGCGGCAATACCGGGTGCTACCGACTGGCCAGAGGAAGAA
>Ga0194061_1001549_pt1 | contig 13265 bp, 12 predicted proteins | sample SepL2221m_MetaG_FD_163423 | JGI IMG/M metagenome (GOLD analysis project Ga0194061, IMG submission 163423) | Anoxic zone freshwater microbial communities from boreal shield lake in IISD Experimental Lakes Area, Ontario, Canada - Sep2016-L224-21m | ecosystem: Environmental > Aquatic > Freshwater >...
ATTAATAACCATCTGAAGCGCGCTCGCGGTGGCAAGGTCTCCTTCACCCACTTGATCGGTTACGCCATGATCAAGGCGCTGCGCCAGATGCCAGAAATGAATTGCTTCTTCACGCTCCAAGATGAAAAACCGGCAGTAGGCCATCCAGAACATATCAACCTTGGTATCGCCATCGACTTCACCAAACCAGATGGCACCCGTCAATTACTAGTTCCATCGATCAAGGGTTGCGAAGCCTTGGATTTCGCACAATTCTGGGGTTCATACGAAGATACCGTTCGCAAAGCTCGCAGCGGCGCGTTAACTGTTGAAGATTTCGCGGGCACCACAGTTTCACTAACTAATCCCGGAACAATCGGAACCGTTCACTCCGTACCTCGATTAGTAGCGGGCCAAGGCTTAATTCTTGGCGTTGGCGCCCTGGATTACCCAGCTGAATTTATGGGAGCAAGTGAAGAGACCCTTACCGAACATGGCATCAGCAAAGTAGTAACGGTCACCAGCACCTACGACCATCGCATCATTCAAGGCGCAACCTCTGGCGATTTCCTTCGCCGAATCAGTGATCTGTTGCTTGGTGGCGATGAGTTCTACGATGAGATTTTCGCTGCCCTTCGAATTCCTTACGTGCCAATTCGATGGGTCAGTGACACAAGTTTTGATAAAGAAGATCAACTCGACAAGGTAGCTCGCGTTCAGCATTTGATCGATGCCTATCGAACAACCGGTCACCTAATGGCTGATATTGATCCATTGGAATATGTGCAGCGATCTCACGTCGATCTTGATGTAGTCACCCATGGTTTAACGCTCTGGGATCTAGATCGGGAATTTGCTACCGGTGGTTTTGGTGGCGAACCAATTATGAAACTTCGAACCATTCTGGGAATTCTGCGCGATTCATATTGCCGAACTATCGGTATCGAATACATGTACATGCAAGATCCAGCAGAACGTCGTTGGATCCAAGAGCGCGTTGAAGTTGGTGCCCCACGCACCCCGCGTGAAGAACAACTACGAATCCTTCGAACTCTCAACAGTGCCGAAGCTTTCGAATCCTTCCTGCAGACAAAGTACGTTGGTCAAAAGCGCTTCTCGCTCGAAGGCGGCGAATCGGTAATTCCTTTGCTCGATGCCGTGATCTCTAGCGCAGCCGATGCTGGCATGGTTGAAGTTTGTATCGGTATGTCTCACCGTGGCCGACTAAATGTTTTGGCAAATATCGCCGGTAAATCGGCCGGCGCCATCTTCCAAGAATTCGAAGGTCATTACGCCGAAAATCAAGTCCACGGTTCCGGCGATGTGAAGTACCACCTGGGCACCGAAGGAACCTTCACCGCTGAATCTGGTGCCACCACAAAGATTTACTTGGCTGCTAACCCTTCCCACCTAGAGGCAGTTAACCCAGTTCTCGAAGGAATTGTGCGCGCTAAGCAAGATATTTTGAATGTGAAAGAGGCATACACCGTTCTGCCAATTTTGGTGCACGGCGACGCCGCCTTTGCTGGCCAAGGTCTCGTCGCTGAAACGTTGAACCTATCGCAATTGCGCGGCTATCGCACCGGCGGAACGATTCACGTAATCATAAATAACCAGGTTGGCTTCACTACCTCACCAATCGCCGCTCGCTCTTCAACTTATTCCACCGATGTCGCAAAGATGATTCAAGCTCCGGTCTTCCATGTAAATGGCGATGATCCCGAGAGCGTGGTTCGAGTTGCCCGCTTAGCATTTGAATATCGTCAGGCCTTCAATAAGGACGTTGTAATTGACATGGTTTGTTATCGTCGCCGTGGCCACAATGAAGGCGATGAGCCAAGTTTCACGCAACCACTGATGTACAAGATGATTGAAGCCAAGCGCTCCACCCGAAAGATTTATACCGAAGCCCTTATCGGCCGCGGCGATATCACCGTTGCTGAAGCTGAAGAAGTTCTGCGCGATTACCAATCTCAACTAGAAGCGGTCTTCAACGCTGTTCACAACATTGAACCTGAAGATCCAATCTTCACCGTGCCACAAACCCCAGCGCCGGAAACCGTTAATACCGCCCTTGATGAGGCGACACTTCGAAGAATTGCCGCCACCCAAATTGCCACGCCAGAAGGCTTTGTGATCCATCCAAAGCTTGTTCCGCAACTTCAAAAGCGCACCGAGATGTTGGATGAAGGCACGGTTGATTGGTCTACCGGAGAATTACTCGCCTTTGGATCTCTGCTTCTAGAAGGTCACCCAATTCGACTTGCTGGTCAAGATGTCGGCCGCGGAACGTTCTCTAACCGACATGCAGTTATCGTTGATCAAGCAACTGGTAATCAATGGACACCGCTGCGCGGCTTGATCTCTGATGCCAATCAGTTCTTTGTCTTTGACTCACTCCTTTCCGAATATGCCGCCCTTGGTTTTGAATATGGCTACTCCAATGAACGTGAAAATGCGTTAGTACTTTGGGAAGCTCAGTTCGGAGATTTCGCCAATGGCGCCCAAACCATTATTGATGAGTTCATCTCATCCGCGCTGCAAAAGTGGGGCGAGCGCTCCTCTGTCGTAATGCTTTTGCCACATGGCTATGAAGGCCAAGGACCTGATCATTCCTCGGCTCGAATTGAACGTTACTTAGCACTTTGTGCCGAAGGAAATATGACCGTTGCACAACCATCTTCGGCCGCTTCCTATTTCCATCTACTGCGATGGCACATGAAGAATCCAGCACGCCGACCAATGATCGTCTTTGAGCCAAAGTCGATGTTGCGACTAAAGGCGGCTGCCTCTTCGATGAGCGATTTCACGACTGGAACTTTCCGCCCATTGATCAGCGACGATTCCGTCCACAGCGCAACGCGCTTGATCTTCTGCTCCGGAAAAATTTATTACGACCTAATCGCTGAGCGCGCCAAGTTAGGCGAAACCAGCACCGCAATTGTTCGAATTGAGCAGCTGTATCCACTGCCTGCCGATGCAATTGCCGCTGAAGCCGCAAAGCATCCACATGCCAATCTGCTTTGGGTTCAGGACGAACCAGCGAACCAGGGCCCTTGGCCATTTATCGCCTTGCACACCGCCGAAGCGCTTGAGGGACGCGGGCTTCGTCCGGTATCTCGCCGGGCCACCGCAAGCCCAGCAACTGGAAATCATTATGTCCATGAAGAGGAACAGAAGGCGCTATTGATGGAAGCCTTCTCGCGCTAATTCGGCTTAAGCCTTTTTACCTTTTCGATAGCGCAGAATCACGGCACCTTTAATCTCATGAGCCTCTAGCCAGCCCCACTCCCTAGAGTCGGTGCTGGCAGTTTGGTTATCGCCCTCGACCCAGAAGCGCGGCAGCCCAGAATCGACCGATTCGATCTCCTTGATGCGCTTTAGTTGCAATAAATCTAACTCGCCCGCTGGCCCTGTGCGTTGCACCAATACCGCCTTACCTACCAGCCCACTTATAAGCGAGGTACTAAGCCCAGCCGGCCACCAGCTCGTGAGCAGCCAATCCCCTTCGTTATAGGCAGGGGCCATTGAGTCGCCGACGACCGCGATTCGCCGCAGGCCACCAATTCCAAAGTTCGTACTCTCCATAGGGGTAGTAGTCTCACACAGTAGATTTTTATTTATCTAGTACCCGCACCCCCAGCTACCGAAAGGCACATCACATATGAACGGAACAATTTCGGCAAAGTTTGCCGCACTAATTGCACCAAAGGCGATCGCCTTTGCGCACTGCGATCTACCTTGCGGTGTCTATGACCCAGCACAAGCAAAGATCGAAGCGCTATCTGTAAAGGCAACCATGGAAAAATATGCCGCCTCATCAGATCCAGATTTCAAAGCCCGCGCCGTTGCCATCAAGGAAGAGCGTTCTGAACTGGTCAAGCACCATCTCTGGGTCCTATGGACCGATTACTTCAAGGCACCTCACTTTGAGGCCTACCCTCAGCTAAATGGTCTCTTCAACGAAGCCACAAAGCTTGCAGGTGCTGGTGGTACCAAAGGCACCAACGATGTTGCAGTAGCCGAGAAGCTACTTACCAAGATCGATGAGATCGCCGAGATCTTCTGGGCAACCAAGAAGGCTTAGTACTTAAAAACAAGCAAACGCTTTAACTGGAATCGGTTACCGCCGAAACTAGTTAGAGCGTTTTCTTTTCTGCAAGCATTCCTTCAGCAGCAGTGCGCGCCATAAAAGAGACGCGGTCCACGATCTTGCGCTGCACCCGCGCGCTAGCAAGCAACCTAGTCTCATGATTAATTTCAGCGTTAAAGGTTAATAAGGGGCCGACGCTTTCTACACAAGTAGCATGCGCGCGAATCTCATTTCCTACCCCAACACCCGAGAGATAATTAAGCTGCAGATCAACAGTTTGCGAAGTTTCACCCGGTTCGAAAAATTCTTCCAGAGCTGCGGTGCAAGCTATCTCCATTAAATTTATCAAGGCGCTCGTAGAGATAACGGGAAGATCGCTAATGTTGGCAGCGACGCAGGTATCCCCAGGGCGAACGGTTAGCGATGCCATTCCCAGCGCCCCAACCAATTTCTCGGTGTTCACAGCCTCAAACCTAACGCCCTTTTGCAAAGCGTGGTTTTATTCGATCGGAAAGTCTCGCCGAATTTCATGCGAAGTTTCGATGATCTGAGTCACGCCATCAACTGTAATTTCGGTTCGGCTGTACTCGGCGAAGAATTGAGTTTGTCCAATGAACTGTGAATTATGCATAGCGATCATCTGATCGGCCAACATCTGAGTTTGATCAAAGACTTTGGCAAAGAGCTCTTCTGGCGCCGCTTCACAGCAAGATCTACTAAGTAGCGATTGTAATAGTTGGAGCCCAGCACGCTCGGTGGCTACTGCGCCTTCACAAGGTGGGCACTCTTGCAGGTGAACCGTTACCGCTTGAAGTTGATTGCCATCTTCAATCTCGTTGTCTAAAAAGAGCAGCATTGCTGCCATGATCTCCTCGCAGGAAGTTTGGTGAGGGCCGCCGCAGCTCATAGCGCTGGCTCCTTTCCGAAGCCGCGCTCTCGGGCATAATCAGCCAACGATTCGCGCAGCAATTTACGTCCCCGATGCAACCGAGACATCACGGTTCCGGTGGGAACATTTACGATCTCAGCAATCTCCTTATAGGAGAAGCCTTCGACATCAGCGAGGTAAACCGCCATTCGAAATTCTTCTGGCATCGCTGCGAGCGCATCTTTAATATCGCCATCAGCTAAATTTTCCAGAACTTCATCTTCGGCAGATTTTCCCTGGTCGCTGGTATGGCTAGCTGAATCAAAGATCTGCCAATCTTCAAGTTCACCCGATGCGATCAAAGGTTGGCGTTGGGCTTTGCGATATGAATTTATAAAAGTGGTGGTAAGAATTCGATAGAGCCAGGCTTTTAAATTTGTGCCAGGTTCGAATTGATGAAAGGAGGTGAAGGCCTTAGCAAAAGTGTCTTGAACTAAATCTTGGGCATCATGTGGATTCTTGGTATAGCGAAGGGCCGCAGCATAGAGCGGGCTAGTGAAAACTAAGGCGTCGCGTTCGAATCTCGCTTTTCGCTCCGAAATAGATTCGGTTTCGCGATTAACTGGAAGCAGTGATTTGCTCGCGGCAAGGACTAGCTCAGCGGGCAACTCGGATGAAAGTTCGGGGGTGATTTCGGTTGGCATCACCAATAAGGCTACTGCCATTTACCTCACCTCACCTTTCAATTTTCGCTGAACATCTGGCACCAAGTGGCTGAGAATTTCACCCGATCGACTAACTGCAGAACGGCGGCACGGGTTTGAATATTCCCACGGCCGATTATCAAGCGTGCGCGGGACCCTAAAAGAGGGTCTCTGGCTCTCCCAATTCAATCTGTGCAATCAGCTCTGGACCGCTATTTCTGGCCGAGTTCACCTTGGCTGAAACCGGTATGGCCTGCAAACCACTTGCAGGATCGTCAAACTCCAACATCCCTTTGATCTGGTCAACCGCTTTTAAAGCCGGATTTAGCCACTGCTCCCATCGCTGCTTCGGCAGAAAGGTCGGCATCCGATGGTGAATCGCTGCCAAGAAATCAACTGCTGGCCGGGTTATCAAAGCGGCGCTTTGATGTGACTCGCCATTTTGATCTACCCACTGATCCCAGATTCCAGCAAAAGCCAAAGTGGGCTGATCGGGATTTGTGGAAGAGATATAGAAGGGTTGCTTAGGTGGATAGATACCAAGCTCGGTCGCCCATTCGTAATAACCACTCGCCGGAATTAAACATCTGCGCGATTGAAATGCCGAACGGAAGGTTGGTTTCTCCGAGACCGTTTCGGTTCGGGCATTTATCGCCTGCGATTGTGATTTCAAAGCAGCTGCAGAGTCTCTACTCCAAGGTGCGATTAGCCCCCAAGAGACAGTTGCTAACTCTTTCTCAAATCCACCGGATGCAGAGCGCCGGTCGCGAATAATGTAAATATCTTTTGTCGGCGCAATATTCCAATCAGCTGGCAAAATCGCACCAGTTAAGCCAGCGCTAATCTCAAACTCTTCGATGATCTCATCGGGCAACCGCGATAAGGCATATCGACCGCACATGGGAAGGAGAATACTTCCTCAAATCGGCAAATAACCCCGCTGAGGTAGGCTTGCCGCTATGAGTGAACACTGGTCCGCACCCTTTCGTGGGTTAAAACCAGTTTCTGCCAGCATTGTTATTCCTGGTTCTAAATCGGTTACCAATCGAGCGCTGATCTTGGCCGCCTTAGCGAAGACCCCCTCCATCCTGCGAAAACCGCTCCACTCCAGAGACTCGCAGCTAATGATCGCGGGGCTTAGCGCGCTCGGCACCAAAATCGTTTCACTTCCCAATGGCGATCTCGAGATTACGCCAGCAAAGTTTTTTGGACCAGCAGCAATCGATGTCGGTAACGCCGGAACGGTGATGCGCTTTCTCCCACCGCTAGCCGCGTTGACCACCGGATTGGTTCACTTCGATGGCGACCCCAGATCTCATGAACGGCCGCTGGGGCCGGTAATCACTGCACTGGAAGATTTGGGAATCAGCATTGAGCACGGTTCGCGCTACAGCTTGCCGCTCACCATAAATGGCACGGGAAAAGTGAAAGGTGGATTGCTCGAAATCGATGCTACCTCCTCGAGCCAATTTATCTCGGCGCTGCTACTAATGGGGCCTGCAACTGAAGAAGGAATTACGGTTACGCACGTTGGCACATCGTTGCCGTCGCTGCCGCACATCGAGATGACCATTCAAATGCTGCGCGACTTTGGGGCCAAGGTTTCAGTCTCTGATTATCGAAGTACTGGTATCTACCAATGGCGGGTTGAGGCCGGGGAACTTCATGGCTTGGATTTAATTATCGAACCGGATCTTTCAAATGCCGCGCCCTTTATGGCAGCCGCAATGATTTGCGGTGGCGAGGTTCGAATCTCGGATTGGCCAAAAGAGACCACGCAACCGGGCGATCAACTTCGAAAAATTTTCGCGCGAATGGGGGCAAAGATTGAACTAGTCAGCGACCCAAGTGGCAATTACCTATCAATTAAAGGTGATGGCGTGATTGCCGGAATCGATGTTGATCTCCATGATGTCGGTGAGCTAACGCCCTCGATTGCTGCTCTTTGCGCTCTAGCCGAAACTCCATCGACCCTGCGCGGAATCGGCCATCTTCGATTACATGAGACCGATCGCTTAGCGGCGCTCGCTGCTGAAATAAATGCGTTGGGCGGCGATGTTGACGAGGAAGAGAGCGCGCTTCATATTTCACCGGCGCCACTTCACTCTGGAATCTTTCACAGCTACGAAGACCATCGTCTTGCAACTGCCGGAGCCATTATTGGGCTTCGCATCCCTGGTATCGAAGTAGAAAATATCGCCACCACCAAAAAAACCTTGCCCGATTTTCCTGGTGCATGGGCGCAACTATTAGCGGATGGAAACTAACCCGGTAATGGCTCGCCATTCGATACATGAAGAGGATGTTAGATCTCGGCCGCCCCGAAGCACGAGGCCACGCACAAAGGATCGCCCAGATTACTCTAAAGCCCAAGAGGGCATGGTTATTGCCGTCGATCGTGGACGAACTACATGTGTTCTGAAAGATAGCGAGCAAGTTGTTACCACGATGAAATCTCGAGAACTGGGCAAGAAGTCAGTTGTAGTCGGGGACCAAGTCGGCATCGTCGGCGATATAACTGGGAGTGAGGGCTCATTAGCTCGCATAGTTACCGTACTTCCACGGCGTAATGCGCTAACCAGAACGATTGATGACAACCCGGGTGAAGAGCGAATGATCGTGGCTAATGTCGATCAAATGGCGATTGTGATTGCCGCCGCCAATCCGCAACCGCGCCATGGTTTTGTTGACCGAGCTTTGGTAGTTGCCTTTGATCAAGGAATCAAACCGATCATTGTTCTGACCAAACGCGATTTGGCCGACGGCCGAGAATTCTTAGCCGCCTACGATGATCTCGATATTGAAATTCTTGAGATTCAGCGCGGCGGGAACTTAACAAAGATTCGCCAAGCCTTCCGAAATAAACGCACGGTTTTATTGGGCCATTCGGGGGTAGGAAAATCAACCCTGGTTAACGCCATTGTTTTAAGCGCTGATCGATCCACTGGCGATGTCAACGATGTGACTGGTCGCGGTCGGCACACTTCTTCGAGCGCGGTAGCTTTGAAGTTAGATCCAGGTAACGAGCCAACACCAGATACTGGCTGGGTAATCGATACCCCGGGCGTTCGCTCCTTCGGTGTGGCTCATGTCGAAATTCGCCGAGTGATGGGCGCTTTTAGTGAGTTTGCCGAGATATTAGAGGGCTGCCCCAAGAACTGTTCCCATGATGAAGCGGGCTGCGCTTTAAATACTTGGGCGGGATTTGATGAAAGAAACCGCTCTCGCTTAACTAGCCTGCGGCGCCTGCTTACCGCAAAGTAAAAAGGCAACCAGAGAGCCATTACTAACTCGCTCAGAAGTTAGTCGCCATTCACCATTTCACACGTTCTGCCACCTACGCTCTCGCAAGCCCCTTGGGGTAGCCTTTGCCAATGCCGCAGACCCCAGCGAACGCCACAACTCCGGGCCGAGATTTAGAAAGCGATCTGGCGCTTGCTCATCGATTGGCAGATTTAGCCGCTGAGATTTCGATGTCGCGCTACCGAGCCTTGGATTTAAAGATTGAAACCAAGCCAGATTTAACGCCGGTGACCGATGCTGACAAAGCAACGGAACGGGCACTTCGAGAACTGCTCGCCATTGAAAGACCGGATGATTTAATCGTCGGTGAAGAATTTGGTGCCCCGGAGTTATCGGGTAATAAGTATTACTGGGTAATCGATCCCATCGATGGCACCAAGAACTATTTGCGCGGCGTCCCGACTTGGGCAAACCTGATTGCCTTGGCGCAACCAGATGGCGAGATTGTGGTTGGTGTCGTTGGTTCGCCTGCTCTCTTTAGACGTTGGTTTGCCCGCAAAGGCGGTGGCGCTTTTCTCTCAATAAATGGCGGCGCTCCAGAACAAATTAGCGTTTCGGCAGTGAAAGTTTTAGCGGACTCCTCGATCTCATACTCGGATTTAGAGGGCTGGGGCAAGCGGCGCGAACCTTTTATCGAGTTGCAACGGCGAATTTGGCGCACTCGTGGCCTAGGAGATTTCTGGTCGCACATGTTGGTAGCCGAAGGTGCCGTCGATGTTGCAGTTGAACCGACCTTGGCACTTTGGGATATGGCGCCTTTAGATATTGTTGTGCGCGAGGCGGGCGGTAAATTTACAAATATCGACGGGCTACCTGGCCCGCACGGCGGCAGCGGCGTTTCAAGCAATGGCGTCCTTCACGATCAATTTCTAGCAGGGATCAAGGGTTAAATGACGCTAACTTCGCTGCAAGATAAACTCATAAGCTTTCAAGAGAAGCTGGGCGTGAGCCATCTAAGTTTTTTAATAATGCTCATAGGACTTCAGCTTGTTTTCCTCTTAATGTTAATTTTGCTGCTGCGACGCAAAGATCGAAAGATACTTTTCACTAAAGCAAAGTCAGATTCCAAATCCGAAGATAGCGTTGATGGCGATTCCCAGGAGATAGCTGAGCCCAGCGAAGGTGGCGCAACCCCCGAGGTCGAGCCATACACAGATCGCTTCGAAGCTATCGCCATGACCCCAGTCAATGATCCTTTGCAAAATAGTGGCATCATCTCAAAGCAAATTAATCCCGGATCTAACTTTCTTGCCACTGAAGATATTCTCGCAATCTTGAATCTTGTGGTTACAGCGCTACCTAATGCGATAACAGCTGCTATCTCGATGGTGCTGCTCAGTGATGAGAATTCCCAACTGGCATGGGTAGGCGAACCTAAATTAAATGCGGCCGGGTTTGCAGGAAGAATTAATTTCCAAGGCAAAAACAAAAATGTGCTTTTCGGCGAAGTAACTGCGATCGCTCGCAGCACCACCCAATTTCATCCAGAGATCGCATTGGCAATTGCAACGGCATCGGCAAATGGAAACCAGGTTCGACTGATGGCGATCGATGGCTTGGGTTACTTGGCGATTGAGTTAAAGCAGGTTAGTTAGAGATCAATCCAGCCTTGCGGCATTAAATCAGTAACCTTCTCGGGGCCCCAAGTGCCTTTAAAATAAGGGTAAACCTGGGGATCACCGTGAATGACCCCTTCGAGGATCCGCCAACTTTCAAGCACTGAGTCAATTCGAGTAAAGCGAAGATGGTCACCCAACATGGCGGCTCGTAATAATCGTTCGTAGGCTTCTTGGCGATCCCCAAGCGCTGCGCTAAATTCCACATTTAGTTGGACCGGGATGGTGGATAAATTGTCGCCCGGCGCCTTGGCTAAGAGTTCAATATCTACGCCGTCATTCTTTCCCAATCGAAAGCGCAGAATATTTGGGGAATTCTCTTGAGCTTCCGTAAACAGCAGTCGAGGTGGGTGTTTAAATTCGACCACAACCTCAAGGGTGGTCTCCGCCAAATATTTACCGGTTCTTAAGTAAAACGGAACTCCGGCCCAACGCCAGTTATCAACATACATCAGGGCAGCGGCGAAGGTTTCGGTATGTGATCCGGCGGCAACACCCTTCTCATCCAAATAGCCAACATATTGGCCGCGAACCATATCCGCCGTTTTCACCGGCGAGATCGCACGAAAGACCTTTAACTTCTCATCTTCCATAAATTGCGAACGAAGATCTGATGGCGGTTCCATCGCGATCAACGCAAGTACTTGTAGCAAATGGTTTTGCATTACATCCCGAATTGCGCCCACGCCATCGTAAAAAGCGCCACGACCTTCGATACCAAAATTTTCCGCCATAGTTATTTGAATACTATTTATGTAACGGCGGTTCCAAAGCGGCTCCCAAATCGAGTTTGCGAAGCGGAAAATCAAAATATCTTCGACCGACTCTTTTCCTAAGTAATGATCGATTCGAAAGATTCGATCCTCGGGAAGAGTTCGCTCGAGCGCGGCTTGCAACATTTCCGCAGACTCTAAATCGCGACCAAATGGTTTTTCAACAACCAGGCGAGCGTTCTGCGTAAGCCCTACTGAAGCCAGCCCCTGAGTCACCTGCTCAAAAAGTGAAGGTGGGATTGCGAGGTAAATGACCGGCGTCTTCTTGCCTTCAAGCGCGCCCGCTAAATCTTGGTAGACCTTAGGGTCTTGATAATTTCCAACGACTAATGAGAGCTTGGCATCTAATTTTGCCAGAATTTCCTCGTCAACATTTTCAACGTTGGTGCGAATGGCATTGAATGCGTTGGATACAAATTGCTCGTGATCCCATTTGGTTGACGCAACTCCGACCACGGCGGCTTCGAGCTTGCCTTTTCGCTCCATGCTGTAAAGCGCTGGAAAGAGCTTCTTCTTTGCAAGATCACCAGTGGCGCCAAAGAGCACCAAAACGTCAGCCTCTTCGGGAGTCTCGACCTTTTTAATCATTACCCAATACTTCCCTTGCGTTAGTGATCTAACTAAGCAGCGCTGCCCTTTAGCTTTACTTCTTTGGTTCGGTGTGACCGCCGAATTTTTTTCTCATTGCTGAAAGAACCTTATTTGCATACAAATCATTCCCGCGGGATGAGAATCGACCCATTAAGGAGGCAGAGAGCACATTTGCTGGAACTCCGGCATCGATCGCTGTCTGAACGGTCCAACGACCCTCACCTGAATCAGAGACCGATCCGTTGTAACTAGAGAGTTCAGGATCTTCAACATAAGCCTGAGCGGTCAGATCGAGCAACCATGAGGCAACTACTGAGCCTCGGCGCCAAACTTGGGCGATCTGTTCCAGATCCAGGTCATAGTTCGTTTCGGTATGTTCGCCAACGGCAGTTGGATGCTTGATTCCACGACGAGCGGTATCCAACAAGTTAAGTCCCTCGGCATATGCAGCCATAGCGCCATACTCAATTCCGTTATGAACCATCTTTACAAAGTGGCCGGAGCCTACTGGCCCGCAGTGATAAAAACCTTGTTCGGCAGTTGAAACAGTTCCGCTAACTCCTGGAGTCCGTTCGGCTGCATCAACGCCTGGTGCTAATGCAACAAAGATCGGATTAAGGCGAGAAACAACTTCGAGCTCGCCGCCGATCATCAGGCTGTAACCACGCTCCAACCCAAATACCCCACCACTTGTTCCAACATCGACAAAATTAATTCCCAGCTTCTTTAACCAGGCCGCATTAGCAACGTCATCACGGTAGAAAGTATTACCACCATCGATAATCGTGGAGCCGGGGGCTAAATGTTCGGCGATCGCTTTGATGGTTGAAGCGGTTACTTCAGCCGGAACCATTACCCATACGACCTGTGGATTTTCAGCATTGTTATATCGCGCCAGATCAGCGAGCGATGAGAGTCCGGTAAATCCCTCGGCTGCAACCGCGCTCACGGTCGCCGAATTTACGTCATAAACGCTAATGGAAACTGGGGTTGCGCCCTCAACCTGCTGGGAGATCCGGCGAGCGATATTGGCGCCCATCCGGCCCAACCCAACCATCGTAAGTTGCAGCGCTCCTGAAGTGTTGTTAGCCATCGCTCTCCCTTTCACTACCTCAATCTTACGAATTAACTTAGATCTGTCAGAACAAAAATCTGGCCATTTAGTGAATTACGGCGTAATAGTTCAACCGGCATCTCATCTGATCTGGCCATTGTTGCATCCAACGCTTCGCGCTTTGCCTGCCCAACCGCCAGGAGATAGATCTGGCTGGATCTTGCCAGTTGGGACAAAGTTAAGGTGATTCTTTCGGCCGGCGGTTTTGGCGAGTTAGTAACTGC
>Ga0194061_1001551_pt1 | contig 13262 bp, 10 predicted proteins | sample SepL2221m_MetaG_FD_163423 | JGI IMG/M metagenome (GOLD analysis project Ga0194061, IMG submission 163423) | Anoxic zone freshwater microbial communities from boreal shield lake in IISD Experimental Lakes Area, Ontario, Canada - Sep2016-L224-21m | ecosystem: Environmental > Aquatic > Freshwater >...
ACTTAAGAGTTAAGAGTTAAAAGTTAAGAGGTGAAGACGGGGGGATGGGGGGAAGGTGCCACGTGGATGGGGAGGATGGGCGAGTGTCGCATTTTTGTTGCACACGGCATAAAAAGACAAACTTTTCTCATTATCAAGACTGACACAATCTTAACTTGAAAAAAAATACGCATCTGGTAATCTATCGCCCCTCAACGTGAGGCGATAAATGATTCGAGGCAGTTGCGTGGTTAAGCGTATGAGTAAATATGTGGTCAAGTATCCGCGAATGGGCGCGATGAGTCGTCTTGGGCTGGCGCTGCTGGCACTGGGCGCAGCGACGACATTGGGTCAGGGCTTGCGGCCGTTGACACTGGGGACCCAGGCCACTGGCACCACGCAGCCCGCACCGACTTCCGACCCAGCCACCACCGCGCCCGTGGCGAAGGTGTGGGAAAGCTATGTCAGCAATCCGCTGGGCCATCCCAATTTGCCCAATGTGTCGTATGCGGGTTACATGTACGGCGAAAAACCCATCCCCGAACCGAGTACGGAGAAGGTATTCAATGTCCGCAGTTATGGAGCCGTGGGCGATGGGGTGGTGAATGATTCTTTACCGCTGCTGTTGGCGCTCGCGGCGGCGCGGCAGGCGGGTGGGGGTACGGTGTATTTGCCCGCCGGGGTGTATCTGACCAATGCGCTGCTATGGCTGGATCATGATGGGTTGCGCTTGCGTGGCGATGGGCCGGGGAAGACTGTTCTGAAATTCACCCGCAGCGTGCCTGAGGTGGTGGGGGATGAGGGCGGTACCAATATGGAGACCGACAAATTCGTAGCGGTATCGCCACGTTGGTCGTGGTCGGGGGGACTAATCAGAATATCGCCCAGCCGTTCTTATCTGTCGGACGTGGTGGGCCAATCGCCCCAACCAGAGCGCGTGGCGGTGGCGGGGTCTTGGGCAGAGGGTGCGGACACCGTCTCGGTGACCACGCCGGTAGCGTGGTTGCGTCCGGGGCAAGCGGTGGTTTTGGTGTACGTCGTAGGGTCCAAGGCCGTGACGGCGCTGGGGGGATTCCCGGAGGCGGATTGGACGGCATTTGCCGCGTGGTTTCCAACGGGCAAAAAAACATTTCGGATGCGCACCGAGGTGCAGACGGTGAAGGGCACCACGGTGACGTTCCGCAAGCCCTTGGTGGTGCCGGGCACGGCAGATGCCAACTTGACGATTGAAAATCCCCTCCAGACCATCCAACAGAGCGGGGTGGAGCACCTGACGCTGCAGATGCCCACTCACGTCCGGCCGGGGCACATGCAAGACCCAGGTTTTAATGCCATCTATCTCAAGTATGCCCAGCACTGCTGGGTGCGGAACGTGGTTATTATCAATGCCGACAATGGCATCATCATGGAAGATGCGGCCAACAATACCCTGGCGGGTGTGACCATGGATGCGGCCCCAGAATCATTCACACCCACCACGCAGCCGGGACAGAAACCCGCCAAGCCGTATAAGTTTGGCATGCATCACGCATATTCTCTGCGCACGGGGAGTTGTGATAATTTAATCACTGATTTTACCGTGACGGCACAAGTCATGCATGGGCTTAGTATGCAGGATTTTGCTAACGGCAATGTGTTCCGCAAGGGCACCATGGCCCATGGCACATTTGATAGTCATCGGGGTTTACCCTTTGACAATGTGCGGACGGATATAGCGATCCATGTGGATGGCACGCCGGGGGGTGATAGTGATTCCGGACCCTTTCAAGGTCGGCGGTGTGTAAATTGGAATGTACGGGTGACCACGAATCCGGAGGACCGCAAGAATCGAGCCCAGTATATCGTGGGGTCGGAATATTACCCGCAGGGAGCGCTGGTGGGGATTCAGGGCAAGCCCGAAAATTACACGGCAGCCACCCGGCCATGGGCGATGCCAGCGGGGATTGCCAGTGCGGCGGTGGAAGCGACGGGACAGGAACCGAATCCAGCGGATGTATACGTAGCGCAGTGGGCGCTACGGGTGAACGATGCCGTCCAACGGCAGGCGGTGCTGGCCAGTTGGCAGGCTCCGGCAGTACCAGTGGGGCCAGATGTGCCGGTCAAGGCGGTGTTGAGCAATTCCCTCGCGCGGGATTATTACGCGTGGATGACGGACATGAAATTTTCCGCGGACCCGGTTTATAGTGGCGACCGCTATGCGCGGCGGGTGGAATTTGCCAATCAGGTAGCGCAACTGGTGAGTGATCAGACAACCAGCCGGCAACGGGAATTTTTGGAATTGGTTTGCGGGGAACCCACGGATAATGCGCTGTTTTTGGGTTTAAACAGTACCGAAGGATTGGAAACGGCGGAGCGTGCCATCTATGACATGATGTTGTATCAGTATCGGCAGGCCGTGGCTACGTTTATAACGCCCGCGGAACGACGGGCTTCTTTGGAAGCTTTAAGCACCGGCACGATGCAAGTCATCGCGCGACTGGGGCTGACGGAGGCCGAACGCCAAAAATATTTGGATATTTGGGACGCTTTTTATCCAACTGCCCTCCGGAATCAGAACCAGTTACCGCTGCCGGTAGTGTGGCCGAAACCTGATGCGAAGGTATTCAGCGCCTTGGAAGCACAGTTAAAGGCGCAGCGTAATCCGGAGGAACTGCGTAAGTTTCTATACGCCAAATATGGTGACAACCGTTCGGAGGGTATGGCGGCCCACATGGGCCAACACGCGGCGGCTTGGCTCGAAGGCCAGCGTCAGAACCCCCCAGCCACGGCGGAGGCTAAAAAAGTGTTAGAGGCTGCGCTGCAGAAACAGGAAGCGTGGAGCAAAAGGCGTATTTTGGAATTGAGTTTTGATGAATAAAGGAGTATCTCATGTCCAGACAGCTTGCGATCGTATTGTTCGGGTGTTTGTTATTATTGGGCAGACTGACAGGAGTGACGTATGGTCAGGCAACCCAGCCATCACCATATAAATATTGGACGCCCGAGAAAACGGCCCCAAAGTATACAATCAAAATTAGTCCCTCTATGCTTGATTGTGTAGTAAAACAGGAGAAAGGTGTATACACCTTGGTAACACGATCACTCATGATGCCGCCCCGCCGTACTGTCGTAAAAGCTACCAAGACTGCAATGGGTCCAAATGAGTATGCATATGACTTCAAATTGGATAAGGTTATTCTCGCGGAAATATTCGGCTGGAATCAAGCCATGGTCAACACCATACAAAAAATGGATGTTGTGGTGAGTTTTCAAGTTACCGGAGAACAAGCCAAAAGATTCTGTATTGTATACGGTGATTATTTGGGCGAGAGTCAGTTTGGTACCTTTACTGTCGAAGCGGACATGGAGGAGGTATACGTGTACAACTGGACCTCGTGCCGTGGTTCAAATGATGAAGCGGCCATAGGCTTGAAACCCGACGATGTTGCTTTACAGGTGGCGTGTGATACAGCCGCAAATGTGTCTAGTCATGTTTCCACAAAATATGACACCACGCGAATTGCCGAAGTAAAAAATGCAGCGTCGAGTGCATGTGCGACCGATGGGGCGGGATTGCAATGGGATAAGGATAAAGACATTTCCATGACAAAAACCTACACTAACAGTGGGGCCAAATTGGTTGCGGATGGTAAAGGGGCAAAACTTGCATTCACTACAAAGGGAAATACGCAACAATTGGTACAAGACGCGAACACGATCGTGACTGCACCCTCGGCCATGGGTATGGCTATGGCTTTTCTGGATAAACTAACCGGTATGGCAATATTGAGCTTTGAAAATACGTTTGAGGTGAATCCCGACGACCGTAAGGTGGACGGCGTGCAGTTTACCCCCGGTAACACCGTAACGCCAAGTGCCAAGTTTAGCAGTCAATTACGGCCAGCTGCGACGGTAAGAAAATGGCAATACCGCGTTTTGTTGTCGGCGGGTATGGTTTGGAATTGTGGGCATGGGAATAGTACTTCGGTCCACAGCGAGAATGATGGTTTTCATCTGGAAAGCCGCGCTGTGGGTAGTTTAGAGGCGCTGACTATTAAAGCGTACCGTGCCCAAATACCAGTAAACTAAATAGTATAGATACGTCGTTAACGGGTAGACTGAAACCGCTCGCCTGAATTTTACAACTGCGTTCGCTGCTGATTTGGTAGCGAACGCAGTTTTTTTACGATCAAGACTGATGTTGGCATTTGGCCTACGTCGTCGTAGTCGTTGATGCCGCCGCAGCTTCCGCCTGGTCATCCGTGTCCGCTGCCCCCAGCAACACCGACGCCAGATCGCTGCTGCTGCGCAGGGAGGCCAGGCAGGCCACGCCGGTGCGGAAGCCGGGGAGGTCCTGGGCCCACAGTTGCGTGCCGGTATCGGGGTGCAGGCCGTAGGTGTAGCCATTGACCGAGACCACCAGCAGGTCGGCTTCCACCAGCAGGGTCACATAGCCATTGCGCGGCCCTTCCCAGCGCCACACAATTTTGCCCGTGGCCCGATCCAGCGCCGCCACGCGGCCGCGCAAACCAACATAAACCAGATTATTCATCGCCATTACCTCCCAGAATAAGCACGTCTGCCCCCGGCGGTGGGGGCCGTTATCATGATCCGCCCGGCACCACTTACGCCACGGGCGTATCGCCCGGCACAACCTCGGCCGCGGGTTCCGCGGTGGTCAGGTTCAGATGCCGTCGCCACGAACTCGCCAGCCAGTGCAACTCGTAAACATCATTGCCCATCAGCAGGCCGTGGGTTTTATTATTGTTCAGTTTCACCTTGATATGTTCGACGGGTTTGTCGTTGACCTCCACGCCGGAGTAATCCACGATGATCTCGGTGATGTCATTTCGGGCGCAGACGACCTCCTGTTTGCGCACCCGGCTGGACGTGGTGGCGACGAATTCATCACGGGTGATGACAATTACGCTCTTGCGGGTCATCAGATGGATGGCGACGCCCAGCATGATGACACCTACGGCCACGAAGATCAGCACGAATAACGCCCCAGGGCTGAAGTCGCGCAAGGCCAATAAAAACATCCCGCCGGAGAACGCGCTCCAGATCACGGCAAAGACGAAAAAGCCCAGCCCCACGCCCTTGAACCCGCGCGCGGGGACGATGTAGGTGTGAACGTCGCCATTGGGGATATAGGTGATCGCGGAATTGGCGGGCTGGGGCAGGTCGAGTTGGACCAGACGGCCCGAAGCCGAACGATAAATAAGCTTACCGTCCTCATCGCGGCTGTTGGGGTCGGCGGGGACGATGGGGATCGGCCGGGCCGGGCCGGTGCCTGGTTCCAGCGGGGTCATCAGGATGGGATGCGTCTGATTCAGTTGCAGACGGTGGGTGATATCCTCCGCCAAGATCAGGCCCCAGGCCTTGGGATATCCCAGGCCCAGCGAGAAGGCTTTACTCTTGTTGCCGATGATGCGCACATGCCGCATCCCGGCCAGCCCGGCCATACCGAGGTCGGGAATCTCGTCGCCGCGCAGATGCGCGGGGGCGATTTCGATGCGGGCAATATCCTGCGCCTTGATCCGGACCCCATAATGCAGCCACCCGGCGACCTGATCCACCTTCAGCCACCCCTTGCGCAGGGTAATCACCTCATGATTGGGCCGCAGCAATAGCAGGCCGATGCGGACGACTTTGAAGCCGACAAAAATAAACGGCAGGCAGAAACACGCGAACAGCAGCCGGAACCATTGCCCGGGGTCCGCTTGAAAACCCTTGCCAATCCATTCCCAAACCCCGCTGGCCATCACCCCCCAAAACACCGCAAAACTCATGAACCCCAACCCAAACACCAGCGGCGCGAGCCCCACATAACGCCACTTGCCCAAATCGCGCGTGGGCAGCGTATAGCGAAACCCGTCTTCCAGTGTTTCCACACTAATTTCCGGCGGCAGTGGCGTCATGGATATACCTCTCAGGATCAGCGAAGCGTCAATGATTATGTTACCAAGCCCCGCGCATCGCTGCACGCGGATAGGGGGAGAACATTTTTACATGGATGGATAGGATGCACAGGATGGGGACGGGGGGAATATAACCACGGAAGACACGGAAGGGCACGGAAATGAAGGTAGGGGCGACCGGCGGTCGCCCTCTTTCGTAACATGGAGCATCCCTGCCCATGATTATGATGTGTCCCTCGCGGCACAACTACGGGTGGGGATATTTACATGGATGGACAGGATGCACTGGATGAAAACTGGCCGGGTGGGCGATCACCGGCACGGTGGGCAGTATGGGCGCGGCGCTGTGCAGGTTGGCAGGATGCAGGTCCAGGATCGACAAATGGCGCGGAACTTTGAGGGGGAAGGGAAGATGTTCCGGCGGGAAGGTGAAACCAGGTCTACCGGTAGAACGCCAGCACCTTGCACTGCCAGGTTCGGGATAGACTGCAGGCATCTCGCGCGTTAGAATCCCCTGAAGTACAGGAGCCGCGGCGATGCAAACGACAATGAGCCAAGGCATCTCAGCAGGCCCGGCGGGGTCCCCACCCGCCGCACCAGTGTCCCGTGCCAAGCCCGATGGACAGCTTGTAAGTGAGGATGTTATGCGGATCCGCCCAAACACCCCTGCGAAGAACAAACGAGACATGAAAGTCTCGCTTTTGAATATACTTACGTGCAAATATCTCCCGCGTTTGCGGGCGTGTTATACGGGCTCCCAAGGTGTTCTTGGGATGTTAGACGGATCAATCTAATTACTGTTAGACGGAGGAGGGTTTCGCAATGGACGCCCTCAAGAAGATGCCCGAAAAGATGCCCGAAGCTGAAGTAAGTCTGCGGCTTGCCTTCCATCTCATTGAGCAAGAGCTCGCGGCTTCGGACGTCCAAGTGGCGATTGATGGCGCGCAGGTAAAGACGGGGAACACGATCCACTTCGACATCTCCAAGTTTCTGCTCGGGTTGGAGTGGAAAAAGACCGCAGCCAGTGACATCTGGCAAGGGATATACGCCAACAATCGCCAACAACCTAACCAACCTAAAGTTGTTATTCACTCCAAGCCGGGTTGTGGGGACGTGGTGGCCAAACTTATTGATGGCCGTACTCTCCGGGTTGAGTGCAAGAAAGGGCCTTTGGATAGATCCAAAAGTTCGCAGGAGTACCCGTTGCTCCGCGAGGCACTGGGGCAACTCCTTACAATCGAGAGCGTTGGCGAGCGCGACTTGCTCGCCGTGGCTGTTCCAAATTCACCGAAGTTCGAGGAACTGGCTCGTCGATGGCGAGAGGCTCCATTGATCAAGCGGTTTGGTATCCTAGTTCTCACAGTTAAGCGCGACAACCAGGTCTTGGGGTTGCCAGAGGTGAAACGGGCCTAACCCGGCGCTGCACCTGTCCCCGGCCATGTGGTTTGTTTCTCGTTGCTCCCCGCGCGACTCTTTCGGTGGCTGGTGTCGCCGGCCGGGCAGGTGAGCTTGATCGGTTATCTCACCGGGGAACGCACTTCTCATGTCCGAGCTTCTAGCCGAGGTCGAACGATTCCGCGCTTGGGCGGCGACTTACCCGCCAGCCGAACGAAGCGGCGCGTGGGCAGCGTATAGCGGAACCCGTCTTCCAGCGTTTCCACAGTGATTTCCGGCGGCAGGGTAGTCATGGGATACCTCACAAGAAGCACGAAACGTCTGTGATTATGTTACCAAGCCATGCGGATCGCTGCACGCGGAGAGGGGAGGGAAAGTTAAGAGTTAAGAGTGAAGAGTTAAGAGTTAGGGGACGGGGGGAGGTTAACCACGGAACACACGGAAGGGGACGGAAATGAATGATGGTGCACTTGGGTTGAAACCCCTGCGGGGGGCGTCCCGAGGGGACGCGGGTGGTCGCCCTTTCAGGGCTGTGTCATTGGGGTTGCGGTTACCCCATGGGCTACCCGCCCATGGCTCTACACCGGACGCCCCGTTGGGGCTGGGGACGGGGGAGTCATGGTCAGGGATGACAATGTTACAGTGGGACGGGGGGAGGAATGCGGGCGTGGACGCCCGCGCTCCCAGGCGGGGGGGCGTTGGCCCGTTGGGCCGAATGCCGACGGGGCGTCGGCACCACGAAAAGCCTTGCCCCATGCTGGCACCGGTTGCCCAATCGGGTAATATGGTGTCACTGCAAGGAGTTGCTATGGCCGCGGCTTTGTTTGATACCGGTTTTCTGCGCAAGCTCGAGATGTTGACGCTCGTGGCCCGGCAGACCTATCGCGGCTCCGCCCGCGGCGAACGCCGCAGCACCGCGCATGGGGCCAGTGTCGAGTTTTCCGATTTCCGCCCTTATGTGCAGGGTGACGACTTCCGCCGCATTGATTGGCTTGCCTATGCGAAATTCGAAACCCTCATGCTCCGCCTGTTCGTGGAAGAGCAGGAACTCAATGTCCATATTCTGCTCGATAGCTCCGCCAGCATGGATTACGGCACGCCCAACAAATTCGTCTTCGCCCGTCAGATGGCCGCCGCGCTGGCCTATGTCGCCCTGGCCAATACCGACCGCGTCACCATCACCCCCATCCAGACCAATCCCGATACCGGCACCGTGATCGGCGCCGCCACCCGGCCCGTGCGCGGCAAGGCGGGTATCCTGCCCCTGCTGCAACAATTGGAACGCTTCACCGCCGAGGGAACGACCGATCTGAACGCCGCCCTGGAAATGTTCGCCGTGCGCACCACGCGGCCGGGGCTGGTGATTCTGATTTCGGATTTGCTCACGCCCGACGGCATCGAGCGCGGGCTGGCCCGCGTGCGCTATGCCAAGCATGAAGTGGCGCTGGTACAGGTGCTGGCGCCGCAGGAACTCAAGCCCGATCTGCTGGGGGATTTGCGGTTGGTGGATGTCGAGACCCAGCAGCCGGTGGAAATCTCCGCCTCGCGTTCGGTCCTGCAGGCGTATGCCAAGCGGTTGGCGGATTTTCTCGCCGGTCTGGCCGCGCTGGCCCGGCAGCACAACGGCACCCACGTCCTCGCCCCGACCGATGCGGACTTTGACGATCTGATCCTGAAACAGCTCCGAGCCCTGGGGCTGGTGAAGTAAGGTTCATCCGGTATTTCCGGGGAGCATTTCTGTATTCTGCCCCAACGGGGCAATATTTGTATAGCCCAGGGCAACGCCCTGGGTGGCCGTGTCCCGGGCCGCGCAGTGCTCTGAAGGAGCGCCATTTATAAAGGTAAATCGTGCTCATTCAGAGCACCCAAGGCGGGTCGCACCAAAGCCCAGGGCGTTGCCCTGGGCTTGATAAATACCGCCCCTTTGGGGCGAAGACCATGCCATACCCCGGGAAAACGGGAGGCCCATTTTCATTGGCACACCTGACACAGCCTGTGGTCGGTCGCTGCGCATTATGGTAAAGTTGACCGACCTACTGAGGAGTTTTTCGCATGTCGTATGATCCCTACGAACAGCAGTTCCTGTTAAGCCAGGCCCTGAGCGGAAAAATCAAGGTCAATGTCCAGCCCACCCCCGCGCTGCAGGCGTGGCTGGATTTGAAATTCGGCATGATGCTCAGTTTTGGCATCAATACTTTCAACGATTGCGAATGGTCCGATGGCACCCTCGACCCCGCCACCTTCAACCCCACCGCCCTCGATACCGACCAATGGTGTGCGGCGGCCAAAAGTGCGGGCATCAACTTCATGCTCCTGACCACCAAACATCACGACGGGTTTTGTCTCTGGCCGACGCGCTGGACCGATTACAGTGTTCAACACACCCCCTGGGCCAAGCGCTATGGCCACGACGGCGATGTGGTCGGCGCGCTGGCCGAAAGCTGTCGGCGCTATGGCATCAAACTCGCCCTATATTACTCGCTCTGGGACCGCCACGAGCGCTCTTACGAAAACGATCACGGCTATGCTATCTATATGAAGCGCCAACTGGCCGAATTACTCACCCGTTACGGCCCGGTGGCGGAATTGTGGTTTGATGGCGGCTGGAAAAAGGGCGGCGTCCATCGGCAGGATGAAACGCGCTGGTTCTGGCGCGAAATCTACGAACATATCAAAACCCTCCAGCCCGAATGCGTCGTCGGCAATAACGGCACCACCGAACGCCCCGGCGAGATCATCATGTACCCCCGCGATTTCCGGATCGGCGAAAAACACCTCCCCACGGAAAAAGACCGCAAAATCTACTATTGCGGCGGTTTGGGCGATTGGCTGGGCTATGAATCCGACTACACCCTCACCGCACCCACCGGCAAAGGCCGTTTTCCCGATGGCAACTGGTTTTGGCACGCCGACGACCAGTCCGTGCGCGAACCGCAATGGGTGGTGGACCAGCTACAAGCATGCAATCAGCATGGGGGCGTGTTCGTTATTAATGCCGGGCCCACGCAGCAGGGGCTGCTCCGGGAAGTGGATGTGGCGTGTCTAAAGGAAGTAGGCCGCCTGCGCGGCGTGTGAATCTTAACGCCCCTTGAGCCGCAGCGGGTTAAAGGGTTACAATGAGGCGGCCGAAATGGCAGGAGTTGGCACCATGAATACAAATGCACGGATTCGTTGGGGTTTGATTGGCGCTGTCCTATTGACCGGTACACTGGTACCGGCCTGGGGCCAGTTGCGCCTACCGGGCACGCCTACGACCAAGCCCGCCACCCCAACTACCCCCACGACGCCAACAACGCCCACCGTCACGGACCCCACTGCCACCCCGCCCGCCTCCACGCAGCAGGCGCCGGACTCCAAAGGCGAAAAATACAGTGCCTACACGATGACCAAGATCAAGGAAGTTCTGGATGGCGTATCCGCCGGGGGCGATGCGCGTCAGGCCATGAAAACGCTGGACGGCTTGTTTGATCAGGTCTTGGTGTATGCGGACGATAATAATTATGACCAGTTCCGCGAAGCCTTTTTCGCCGCGCGCATGATGCGCCAATTGGCCGTGCTGGAAGATTCGCAGCGCAAGGACACGCTGGCCTATTTCCGGACCAATGACAAAGTCGCCCGCGCCATGGTAATGGCCGTGGATACCCAGGACAACACCCCCAAGGCGTATGAATTACTCGGCCGGCTGCGCCAGCGCTACGGCGACAAGCTGAATAAATATCCCGGCCTCACCGCCGCGGTGTGCGTGGTGCATGACCGCAAACTGCAGCGCAGCATGAATGAAAACAAAGTTACCGCGCCCGATCCGGTGGAAGTTTTTGATTACTTCATGCGCAACGAAGCCAGGCTCGTCTTCCCCGTCAGCCGCATGCCCACGGAATTGCTGGTCTATGTCGTGGATGTCACCGCCACGCCCGAGGAATTGCAATGGGCGCTGCAAAAACACGCCGGCAACGGCAATGTGGGCGCGCTGTTCTTTGGCATCAAATATGATTATGCCCATCTGAGCAAAGGCTCGGAAAAGAAAGTCACTGCCGAAGGCTACACGCTGCCCAATATCGCCCAGTACGGCGGAGTTTGTATCGATCAGGCCTACTATGCCACGCAGGTCGGCAAGGCTCTGGGCATCCCAACCACCATCGCCACCGCGCAGAGCGGCACCGTGGGCCACGCGTGGGTGGGCTATTTGCAGGCCGAAGGCACCAATGGCTGGTGGAATTTCAATTCCGGGCGCTATCCGGAATACCAGTTTATCCGCGGCCTGTGTGAAGACCCGCAAACCAACCGCCGCACCCCCGATGCCCTGGTGGCGATTATCGCCGAGAGCATCCACGTGAAAGATGCCGACCGCGAAACCGCCGCCGCGCTGACCCGCGCCGCGCAGCGTTTGATCGTGGCGGAGATGAAAGGCGCCCTGCCGTTGGAGCCCGCCGCCCCCACGGTCAAGGCTTTGGATATCCGCAACAAGCCGCGCAAATCCTCGCGCACCGATGATATTTTGAATCTGCTGGAAGCCGCCCTCAAACACAATGTCGGCGATACCGAAGCCTGGGCCACCCTGCAACAGCTCGGCGCGCAAAATCGCCTGTCACTGGAAGCCAAACGCCGTTGGTCGGACCTCGCGCTGAAGTTCTGCGCCCAGCGCTATCCCGATTTCGCCGTCAGCATCGTCGTGCCCATGATCGCCACCGTCGAAGATATCAAGGAACAGGACAAACTCTGGACCGCGCTGTTCACCATGTTCCAGAAGCGCGCCGACCTGGCGGCGGAAATCCGCATCCAGCAGGCGCAGATGTGGGAAAAAAACAAAGACTCCAACAAGGCCGGCCAGTGCTACATGGATGTGATCAATCGCTACGCCAACGCCGGCCCGTTTGTCATCACCGCGCTGGCGGGCGCGGAGAAAATTCTCCAGGACCAGCAGCGCGCCACCGATGTCCCAACCTTGTATGAATCCGCCTTCAAACAAATGAAAGCACCCACCGGCATGGCCGGCCAGTTCGCCCAGCAGAGCAATTGGTACCGCGTCGGCAAATTATTGGAACAACGCTACGCCCAACTGGGCCGGCAGGCAGAAGCCCAGAAACTCAACGCCGATCTGGCGGCCGGTTTGGGCGCCGGATAAAGCTGCGGTCCGCTCGACCACTTACGCACCGCGCGCCTGTGTTACCCCAAACTGCCCGCGCCCCAGTGTTGCGCACCAGCACAATCCCCCCAGCAGCGCCGTGCTGCCCGCCAGTAACATCGGGATCAGATAACCCCCCGTGCTGTCCACCAACCATCCCGCCGTCATCGGCCCGACAATCGCCGCCAGTCCATAGCACAGATACACCAGCGGATACACGCGTTCGTAATCCGCCGCCGGGAAACGCTGGCCGATCCATACCGCATACAGCACAAAGCAACCCCCAAAGGCAATCCCCGTCAGCAGTGCCAGCACTCCAAACACGTTAGCCGTCCCGCTGGCCACCGGCGCTACCGCCACCAAGCCCGCCAGCAGCAGCAGATTCAGCGGAATCATCCCCGGCCCCAGCCGGTCCATCAGCCAGCCCCACAACACCCGCCCCAGCGCATTACCCAGCGCAAAGAGCACCACCGCCTGCGTCGCCTGTGCGGAGGTTAACCCCCCATGCAGCGCCAGCGGCTTAAGTAGCCCGATCAGCACCAGCCCCGCCAGCGTCCCGCAGAAAATCCCCCCCGCGGCAATCCAAAAATCCAACCGCTGAAACGTATGACTGGTGTCGGCTTCGGCATCCATAGTGGGGGGGATCGGCTTGGGTTTGAAGATAAAGGCCAGCAGCCCCAGCGTGATGATGGCCGTGGTGCCCATGAAATGCCAGATCGTCAGCACGTTCCACCCGCTGGCCAGCAGATTATGACTCACCTGCGAAACAATCAACGCCCCACCGCCAAACCCCATCACCGACACCCCCGTCACCAACCCCTTGTGCTCGGGAAACCACCGCACCGCCGTACTCAGCGATACCAGAT
>Ga0194061_1001553_pt1 | contig 13256 bp, 12 predicted proteins | sample SepL2221m_MetaG_FD_163423 | JGI IMG/M metagenome (GOLD analysis project Ga0194061, IMG submission 163423) | Anoxic zone freshwater microbial communities from boreal shield lake in IISD Experimental Lakes Area, Ontario, Canada - Sep2016-L224-21m | ecosystem: Environmental > Aquatic > Freshwater >...
GTTGCCGCCGGGCATCCGGCCGCCAGCTGTAGTAACTGACGCTTCGAACTGGGTGAGACGATCGTTATCGCCATCAACCGAAAGCGCGTCAGCATTGATTGCAATTATGAAGTGGGCGATTTCCTGGGGCATGGCATCCTGGGAGCTGGCGAACATATCGGGAATGTCTTTTGCCAACGTAGGTCCGATCAAAGCACCGGTAAGCGACTCGACGAGAACTGCCAGGGCATAGCCTTTTGCCCCGCCCAAGGGGGCGAGCATGCCGCTTAAAGCGAGTTTGGCGTCAGTGGTTGGCTGACCTTCAGCGGTAAAGGCCCAGCCTGGTTCGAGCGCTTCGCCGGACTGTGCCTTAGCGGCAATTTTTCCGCGGGCCACGGCAGAGGTAGCTAAGTCAATAATGGTTGGTGGGTTAGTTGGGATGCCTGCTGCCAACGGCGAAGTTGATAGAACTGGTTTATTTCCACCCCAAGGTGGCATGACGGCTGGGCCGGTGCTGAAGACGATTGCTACCAAGCCTTGGGCAGTTATGGGAGCGGTGTAAATTCCGAGTGCGCCACAATGCGATGAACGACCAACACCAACCGCAGCAATGCCATTTACTTTTGCTCGAGCGGCAGCGAGCTCGGCGGCGGATTGCAATTGCCAATGGCCCAGGCCATTTTCGCCATCAAAGATCGCCAAGCTCGGAAGATCAGTTACGGGTTTCAATTCGGCTTTTGGATTAATCCCGCCGGCTTGCAAACGAGAGAGATAAAACGGCAAGCGCATCAAACCGTGGCTGCCAATCCCCCAGCGATCGCTGGCAACTATGCAGCGTGCGCTTATGGCTGCTCGCTCGGCAGATAAACCCGCAGCCTGAAGTAACGAAGTTGCCTGAGCAACTGCGGCTCCAACAGTTATCTTTCCCATCAGCGAAGTGGGACTTTGTGTTGCGCTACCGCATGCGAGGCGGGTTGGCCAGAAAGAACTAAAGCGAGATTGTCGGCCAAGATGCCAGTGATTTTTGCCTGGCTCTCTTTGGTGATACCGGCAATGTGCGGGGTCAAAATAACGTTGGTCAAGGTTTCGAGTTCGCCAGTTTTTGGTGGCTCGCTCTCGCGGACATCAAGTGCTGCCGCAGCGATCTGGCCACTTTTAAGTGCAGCGATTAAATCAGCTTCGTTTACGACTTCACCACGGCCAACATTCACCAATAGCGCACCGGGTTTCATCGTTGCGATCCGAGCAGAATTTAAAAGGTTAGTTGTCTCTGGGGTGGCAGGCATATGAATGCTTACCAGGTCAGCAGCGCTGAGCGCTTCTTCGAGCGTGGTCATGCGAATATTTAAACCGCTAAGGCGAGCATCGTCAGACTTAACGAAGGGATCAAAACCGAGAAAATTAATATTAAAGCCAGCTAATAATCTGGCGGTTGCTAAACCAGTTGCACCGCAACCAAGGAGTGACCAAGTCAAGCCCGAAAGTTCGCGCCCGGCAGTGCGATTCCAGTTACCAGCTTTGGTGTCGGCGGCAGAGTTTGGAATGTTGCGAAGCAACGAGAGTGCTAGGCCAACAGTTAATTCACCGACGCTGACCGCATTGGCACCAAGGCCAGCAACAACAACAATCCCTAAATCGTTGGCAGCTTTTAAATCAATATTATCTAGCCCCACACCTGCGCGGGCAATTACTTTTAAGTTGGGCGCCGCTGCCAAAATTTCAGCGGTTACTTGGGTGCGATTTCGAACAACTAAAGCGGTTGCGGCAGCGAGCTGTGTTTTAAGCGCTTCGGGATTTTGCCAAAGGCCAGGGTCCTGCACAATGCGATGAGTTTTTTCTAACTCAGCAAAGGCAGGGCCCCAGACATCTTCGGAGATTAGGATCATTTAGGCGCTGATGTACAACTTCGTGAAGGTGAATTCGCGGTGTCCCATTGCTTCTGCAGTGGCTAGGCGACCATTCACGCAACGTTCGATGACATCCATCATTTTGTCTCCCGCTTGAGTCAAGTTGTATTCAAAGCGAAGTAAACCAGAGACATCCAAGTCAATATGCTCGCGCATACTGGCGGCGGTCTTTGGGTTAGCGGTCAGTTTGAGTACTGGCTCAATTGGGTTTCCGATTACATTTCCCTGTCCAGTTGGAAAGAGATGGATAACAGCGCCAGCAGCAGCCATCAGTGTGATGCACTCAGCAGCGGCAGAAGAACTATCCATGAAGTAGAGACCTGGCTTGGTTGGGTCTGGCGCTTCAGCGGGAGCAAGAACGCCCATAACTGGAACGGAACCGGTCTTGGCAATGTTGCCAAGTGCCTTCTCTTCAATGGTTGTGAGACCACCAGCGATATTTCCTTGGGTTGGTTGTGAGCCCAAAAGATTGGCGCCGGTCGATTCAATAACCTTGATGTAGTTGTCATAAGTAGTTTGAAACTTCTTCTTAACTAAATCATTGATGCAACGGTTGGCGATCAAGTGCTCGCCACCAGTTAATTCAGAGGTCTCACCGAATAGAACTGTTCCGCCGCCATCAACCCAACGATCAACTGCTTCTGATGTAGTAGGGCAGGAACCTAAACCACTGGTGGTATCGGATTCACCGCACTTGATACTCATCATGAGATCACCGATCTCGGCAGGTTCGCGTTGAATTTCCGAAGCGTCCATCAGGAAGCTGGCTGCAACTCTGGAGGCATCCATGATGACCTGCAGATCGCCCTTGCCTTCAATAGAGAATGCAGCGACTGGCTTGCCAGATGCGGCAATACCTGCGGCAACGCGCTCGGTCCACTTTGGTTCGATACCGATAACTACAACGGCTGCAACGTTTGGATTTAGACCAGTGCCAATCAAAGTACGAAAGGTAAGTTCTAGATCTTCACCGAACTGCAACCGACCAAAAGCATGCGGTAGCGCAAGGGTTCCCGGGATTACTTTCGCTACCGCTTCTGCTGCGGCATTTGATAAATCATCGAGCGGCAGAATTACTACGTGATTTCGAATACCCATCGTGCCATTTGGCCGACGGAATCCTGTTAAGCGCGGCTTGCTTCCCATCGATAGCTCCTCATGTTGTGGGTGTGGATGTACTCACCTTTTTTGATTGCCTTGGAAGCAAGGCCGACTTGAATTCCATATTTGATAATTGCATCGCCTTCGGCGTGATCTCGTAACGCAAATTTATGCCCGAGCGGAACTTTGTCTAGAAGCACTGCGGTATGCATTGTGCCCTCATGGACCGAAGCACCTTGGAGGGTGCCTGGCTCTAGATCTTGAACCGCGACCGCGACGCTGTCGCCGTCGTGATGGAGCAGAAATTGCGGAGGTGTTGTTGTCATGGCGTTAACCTTTCCCCGGATTTCTCTGTCAGTTTTTCTCAGTGGTCTGACCTCTTGGCGGTAATCTAAGCGTGAATTGCGCTAAATGTCTAGCCCTTTCCCCGTTTGTGGTCTAACCTGTCGCCATGGATAAGGCAGCTGCGAAAGTATTGCGATACGGGATTATTGGGGCTGGAAGCATGGGCCGGGAGCACATTGAGAATCTGAAGGTCATGGGCGGAGTGGTGGTTTCTGCCATCAGCGACCCCCACGAGCCCTCCAGAGCCGCCGCACTGCAGTTAGCGCCCGATGCCCAAACTTTCACCAATCACAACGCGCTCTTGGCATCTGGCCTGGTGGATGTCGTTGTAATCGCCACGCCAAATGACACCCATGCCGAAATCTTGCATGACTGCCTAGCCACGGAGATTGCCGTCTTTGTTGAAAAACCACTGGCCACCACTATCCAAGATTGCAAAGATATTTTGAAGTGGGGCAACGCTCGAAAGGCCATTACTTGGATGGGCTTGGAGTATCGCTTCATGCCACCTATTAACGAGGTTCTACAAAGAGCGAGTGCCGGTGAAGTTGGAAAAATTCATCACGTCTCGATTCGAGAACACCGTCAACCTTTTTATCCAAAGGTGGATAACTGGAATCGGTTTACAGAGCGAACTGGTGGCACCTTGGTTGAGAAGTGTTGTCATTATTTTAACTTGATGGATTTAGTTCTTGGCGAGCATCCAACCAAGATCTATGCCTCCGGTGCTCAAGATGTGAATTTCCTCGATGAGGTTTACGACGGTCGCCAAGCCGATATGTTGGATAACGCCTTCGTCGTTTTGGATTACGCATCAGGCGCTAGAGGAATGTTGGATCTTTGTATGTTCGGTGAAGGCTCCTTCGAAAAAGAGATATTTACTGTTGTGGGTGATAAAGGAAAATTGGAATCTTCGCTACCTTCTCATGAGGTCCGTTACAGCAAGCGAAGTGATTGGGGAGTTGCGAGCAAATGGGGCGATGGCGGCCATGGCGGCAGCGAGGTAAAAACTGTCCTCGATCTCAATGTGAAATATCTGGGCCATCATTTCGGCGCCTCTTACATCGAGCATGTGAAGTTCCGCGACGCAATACTTAATGGCACGCCGGCAGAAGTAACTCTAGAAGATGGCGTTACCAGCGTCGCTGTGGGGTTAGCCGCCCACAAGAGCATCGAAAGTGGGCGCGCAGTGGCACTTTCAGAGATCTTGGGTTAAGCCCTATTCCAAGGCCTGGCATATTTATCTACGATCTCGCCCAGTTTTTCCAGCCTTGGGATAGCTACTTCGCGAAGTGCCTTTGGAATATCAGAGCTGCCAACAAGATCTGCCCAGACAGCTCGGCCTGCTAAGAAGCCACTGGCGCCACCTTGGGCACATGCCATCACCGCATCGGCAAAGAATTCAGCTTTAACGCCATTTGAGAGAACTACCCAAGGTCCTTGAATAGCATCGGTGATTCGTGCTGCGTTGCGAGTAATCGCGGCGTAATCACCTTCACCATGGAAGGGAACTTCGGCTTTATAGAGATCGGCCTTCCAGTTGCGCGCTTCTTTGGCGGCGGTAATTAAATGTTCTTCGCGATCGAAATTGATTGAAGAATCCAGCGGCGGTTTAACGATTACTTCAATTATTGATGGCAGACCAGATTTATCACAAAGCGCGTTGAATTCATCTACTAACTTCTGTCGGGTTTCATGTGACTCATCGATTCGCCATAGGACCAAGAACTTCAGACCGATCGCGCCGATCGCTTTCATTCGGATCGGATCCACATCAGGATCAACGCCAGTGTCAGTTGCCGCGCCGCCAGCAGGTCCGAGCAATAGATCAGCGGCGGCAATCAGACCGCAATTGGGGGCAAGTGCCTTTTGATCGACGATGGCATCAATTCCAAATTCTTGATCCACTAAGAGAGCCGAGGCATAAGGAGAAAGTTCACGCGCCACATCAACTTTAAATTGGGTTAATTGTGAATCAGGTACCGGTGCCTCTTGAAATTTAGCGAACATGCCGCGAAGGGCTTCGCGTTGGTCGACTGCCACCATTGCTAGACCACCGGAAGAGCGGGCAAGTTTGGAAAGATCGCGTTTCATTTCACTCCTGACATAAACGAATTGAGCTCGGTTGAGGTTGGAATTGCCGATGAGCCATCGAGCCCACGACAAGAAAGTGCAGCAACGGCATTAGCGCGCAGTAGTGCGATCGCAAGCGGGCGTTTTTCGATTAATTGAGCCAGGAGCGCGCCGTGAAAAACGTCGCCGGCGCCAAGGGTGCTGACAAGATCTACCTTGAAACTTGGGGCGAAGATGAAGCCAGTTTCGGCGGAGTAAGCGGCGCTGCCGTTGCCACCTTCGGTAGCCACGATCAAAGCTTGTGATAGTTCGAATTCATTCTTTAGGGCGGCCGCTATTTCAAGGTTGGGATTGCGACTTAACAACGATTTGTCGTTGGGAGCAAAGAGATCAACCTGCGAAACATCGAAACCAGTTACTTCATAGCCGGCGTCGAAGGAGATCTTTGGATTGCCACCACGCTTGATATTTAGGGCCGGGAGCAGATTTATCCCGACATGATCTACATGGACCCACTGCGCGGTAGCAACGAGCGCTTTAGCAATTGCAGATGGCACAGCCTGAACCGGCGGCTGACGAGTACTTATAGCTCGAGCGCTATGTTCTTTGGAAGCGACGATAACCGAGCCCGCTGTTGGCTCGCTGGTAACTGAGATTCCTTCGGTATTAACGCCTTCGCGCTTGAAGTGCGCCAAGATTTCTTTGCCGTCAGTGTCTTCGCCAATAGTGCCGACGACTCCAACGGAGATTCCTAGCCGTGCCAATGCAATCGCAGAGACCGCGGCCGGTCCCCCGATGGCGCGCATAATTTGCCCGGCGCGAACTCGTTCATCTTCGGCGGGATATTTATCAACCAATGCGATGGTGTCCATCGTGATTACGCCGACGCAAATTACAGAGGAATTGCTCAAGGTCTGGTCTTACGTTTTGCTTCCGCTAGCGCCGTCTTTCGGGCGCCTGAGATATGAGCCTTAGTCAATTTTGCAGCAAGCTCGCCATCGCCATTTTCGATCGCCACCAAAATTTCGCGGTGTTGGTTGCTAGATATTTCCATGCGCCCTGGCATGCGAAGGGTCGTCTCCATTGACATCTTCATAACATCTTGGAGAACGCCAAGGGTCTGATTGATAAATCGGTTTCCAGCGATACCAACAATAGTTAAATGAAATTTGGCATCTAAGATTTGGAGTTGATCAAAATCAACCGGAACTTGGGAGCTAATTTCTTGAATTTGATTAAGAGTGGTCCGAAGCATACGGATATCTTCTTTGGTCGCCTTTTCGGCGGCCCAGTTAGATGCTGGAACCTCTAGGACTTCGCGAGCATTGAATAATTCATTTAAGTCATGGGTATTTGAAATCATCGCCGCTCGAAGTTCTTGGGCTACGACCGGTTCGGCAACATATGTTCCTTGGCCATGTCTAATATTTACTGCGCCTCGAGCTTGGAGAATGTGAAGTGCTTCGCGCAAACTGGGGCGACTGACTTCCAGTAAATCTGCCAAATGACGTTCCGGAGGTAGCGCCGAACCAGGCGCTAGATTCTGAGTTTCAATGATTTCGATAACCTGCGCGGCAATTCTGGAAGCGCGACTCGTTGGTGGGATAGCGCTGGTGGACATTTTATTAACCCTTGACCGCTCCAGCCGTTAAACCGGCTACAAATGATTTCTGCATGAAGATGTACATCAACACCATTGGCACGGACGCCACCATGATAGCGGTAAATAGCATGCTGTAACTGGTCGCGTACTCGCCACGGAAGTCGATCAAAGTTAACGGGAGCGTCTTTTTATCCGATTGCGTAATGAGCATCAATGGGTAAAGCAGATCGTTCCAGCAGATGACGAAGAGGAAGATGCCGGTGGCTCCCATTGCTGGTCGTGATAGCGGCAAAGCGATGGAGCGATAGGTGCGAAAGAGCCCGGCACCATCTATGCCTGCGACCTCAAACATCTCCTTTGGTAAATCGCGGAAGAAGGTGGTCAGGATGAAGATAGAGATTGGTAGCGTGATTGCAATGTTGACCAGAATCAATCCGATTAGTGAGTTCGTTAGATGAAGTTTTACGAAGAGAAGATAGATCGGAATGATATTTACCTGACCGGGGATTGCTAGCCCCAATGAGAAGAGAAGGAAGAGAACTTTTCCAGTTACCGTGATCATTCGGGAAATAGCGAAGGCCGCCATACTGGCAATAAGTAAGGTAAAGAAGACTGAGAAGAAGGCAACGATCAAGCTGTTCTTAAATGGGACAAAGACATTGCCCTGATGAATCAAATTATAAAAGTTGGTAAGACTCCAGTGTTTTGGAAAGGCAAGCGGCTTGGTATAGATCTCAATATCTTTTTTAAAAGTACCTAGGACAACAATTGAACTGGGGACGATTACGGCGATAGCAAAAATTGCGAGCAGGACGCGACGCGAGACGTTATAGAACATTATTTGCTCCCATAATCTACTCGAAGCGTTCGGCGTTGAATCCAGGTGATTACCAAAACCACCACCACCAATACGACCGACTCCGCCGAGGCGTAACCGAACTTGTAGGCGCCAAAGGCCATGTTATAAATCGAGGTAACAATTAAATCCGATGAGTTCATTGGTCCACCCTGGGTCATGGCGTAAACCAGATCGAAGGCTCTAAAAGTTTGAATAGTTGTATATGCGACTACAACTGCGGTGGTAGGCAACGCCATCGGCCAAGTTATATTTCGGAATTGCTGCCAACGTGTGGCACCATCAACATCTGCTGCTTCATAAAGCTCAGCCGGAATCTGTTGAAGTCCGGCTAGATAGATAACGATCATCTGTCCGGTGTGGAACCAGATCTGCGCAATCGCAATTGAGTAAAGCGAATATCTGCCATCTGAAAGCCAGTTGAGCGCCAATTTATGGAGACCAATTGCCTTTAGCGAAGCATTAATAAAGCCAAAGTTAGGGTTGTAAAGAAAGGTCCAGATCAAGCCAACTGATACGGAAGAGAGAATGGTTGGGAAGAAGAACAAAGTACGTAAGAAAATATTGGCTTTAGTGTTCTTTAAAAGAAAAATTGCGAACATCAGCGAGAACAAGGTCTGCAGGATTACAACCACAAATGAGAAGCGGAAGTTGTTGGCAACAATTTTGTGGAAGAGATCATCGCTAGTAGCGAGGTATTTAAAGTTGTGTAGCCCAACAAATTGCGCCTTCGTGACGCCATCCCAGCGCTGCGTTGAATAAAGCAAGTTAGAGATCGCGGGATAGAGATAGAGAAAGCTATAGATCGCTACTGCTGGGAGTGCCATGAAGAGCAGGACTTTTGACTCCCGCTTTTTGAACAAGCCAGATCCAGCCCGCCCGCGCTTAGCGGACGAGCTGCTCTGGGTTACAACCGCAGTGCTAATTAGGCACCTAGACCTTGTTTAATGGTCTTTGAAGTGTCAGTCAGAGTCTTGGTGATATCCGCTCCGCCGCCGATGGCGATCAAGGCATCTTCAAGTGGGTTTCTGACAGTGGTGACGTTGTTAAAGAGGAATCGTGGTGCAAGAAGAAGCTTCTTACCCATGATGTCCGAGGTATTCAACAAGTCAATATTTGCGGAGTAATCAACGTTAACGATCGAAACATGCTGTGAAGTACCAACTGCGTACTGCTGGGCAATGTCTGCGGTTGTTAGGAAGGAAAGGAAAGCGCGCGCGATATTTTGATCGCGTGAGCTCGACTTTGCGTTGACGTGAAGGATGAAGGTGTTGTTGGTGATTCCTTCATAAAGTGGCTTGGTATCAACTGTGATCAAGGACATGATCTTCATCTTGCCCTTCATGGCTGGGTTGAGGTTGGTCACTGTGCTCATACCAAAGGTGCCGGTTGGGTAGATCGCGGCTTTGCCTGAAGCAAAATCAGCAGGAGCAACGGTGTCGTTGTATCCGGTGACATTTGATGGGAAGCAACCAGCGGCATTCATTTGCTGGTACTTGGTTGCGATATCAACAAACCAAGGCTGGGTTAGATCGGCCTTGCCAGTATCGATCGCAGCAATTCGCGAAGTCAAAGTTGCGAGATCTGGCGCAGAGTTCATCAAGAAGGAGTTCATGATCTGTCCAGCGTTACCGCGGGTTGCAGCTGGCCAAGCAAATGGAATTATGCCGGCAGCTTTAACGGTCTTGCAGAATGCAAGTAGTGAAGTCCAGTTCTTGGGAACTGACCAACCATTCTTAGCAAACATATCTGCGTTATAGATTGGATCGTTGAATAGTGATTGGTATGGGACACCATAAACTTTGCCATCTACAGTTCCTGGGGTCAAAGCGCTAGAGATAACGTTTGACTTTACGAAGCGCTCATTTGAAAGATCGCGAAGCAAGCCACCGTTGTAGAACTGGGTGAATTGACCGCCACGGCTGGTTACGAAGATTGCCGACTTTGGATTTCCCTTAATCTGCGAGAATGCCAAGTTGGTGTAATCGTTCGAACTTTCAATAACCTGGACGATGTGAGTTCCTGGGTTAGCGGCTTCGAATTTAGAGATGATGTCGGCAAAAACAGCCTTATCTTCTGCGCGCCAGTGGTGGAACTCAATGGTTCCGGCGTTGGCGTGCAAAGCAGGGACTGGGGTTTGGCGGTTGCTTGAGATTCGAACTCGAGCCCATTTCAAAGCACCACTGTCGCCCTTTTGGCAGATTAATGAATTTGTGGATGTACCCGTGCTTGCGCCTTCAGTTGTGCACTTGGTGCCAAATGTGGGCGTTGAGTCGGCGCTGACTGATGTGAGTGATGCTGATGCTAGGCCAATGGCCATAACAGCAATAGCTCCCAATCGGAAAGCGCTGATCTGCATTCCTTTATTTTTCATGAGGAGTTTCCTTCGGTTGAGGGATTATTACCATTCGGTGAGGGGGATTCCAAGCAGTTGAGCCATTCGGCGAAGCGCTGGTCGAACATCAACCCATGAGATCACAAGATGATGTGGGTAGCCGCCGGTGACTATTCCAGATACCAATGCAGCGGCGCTTGGTTCTGTGCGAACCGTGGCCGTATTGCCTTGGAAGTGGTTGGGAGCTGAGATGGATTCCCCTCTACTCACAACCATACGCAGACCCGTGCTGTTGCTCGGATCTACATCCCGATCAATCCGAACCAGTGTGACTGGGCCGGTCTTGAGCGGAAAGTTCCCTGCGACGCCTAATTTTCGATTGCAATGAATCGATTGGGTCGCGTTCTCGGGTTCGGCCGCTAACTTGGTAGCAGCTGAACCGCAGTGCCATAACCTAATAATGTTTTCTTCTTCATTAATATCAACGATGTCAACCAAATAGTTCTCATCGCAACCAAGTGCTTCGCTAACCAACATAGTCACCGCGCCCATGACATCGCGCTCGCAGGTTGTGACAGTTCCGCGATCTGCAAGCCGTCCAAGCGAAGAGCAAACACATGCACCTAAATCCGTTGGAAATTCCGGCCAGCAACGAATTGCTATGGCATCCAAGCCATCTTCGCTGCGCCAATCATCGAGCGCTACTTCGACACTGGAAACTTTTTTCGCTTCCAAAACATTTACTGCAGCAAGTGAAGGTTGCGCAGCAAGTGCACTGTTGTAAGCAGCATCGGTTCGCGTTGGTGCAACTTCTGCGATCTTTGCAAAGGCACCTGCCATTGTCATGGGTAAAATATTTAATCCAAAGAGCTCTTTTAATTTTGGACCATCAAAGGTGCAAGGGGTGAAGCCATTAGGCGCTTCGCCAATCGTTCCGATTCGTTTTCCCGAGAGGCGAGCGAGCGCTGCTTTGGTTTCAGCAATTTCGCCTAGTTCTCGCACTTGGTTTTCCGGTGCAATTGCAGAAGGAAGTTCGCCGCGAAGTGCAGCTTGCAATTTGGTGCGAACCGGCGCTTCATCAGCATTGCCGTGTAGGTGACGAAAGGTTTGGCCGGCATTCATTAAGGCGTGAGCTGCCAAGTTGGCGCCACACATGGAATTCAATTTCAATCGTTCGCCGATTGCGCCTGGCTCTCGCATGGACCAAAGAAGAACCGGACCAGAAACTTTTCCTAAAAGTTCTACGGCCGGTGAGGCATCAGAGAACGAGGCCATAAAGAGAATGTAGAGATCGGCGGTCGGTATAACAGCGGCGGCCACATCATCTGGTGTCTGAATTAACTCTGCTGGTCCGACCACCTCGGCACCGAGTTCACGAAGAAGAGCAGTGGCGGCAGTGAAATTAGCCTGCGCGCACGCGAGATCAAAGGTGGGTCGCGCCAATGCGACTACCGCTACCTTCGTCATCAAACCTCCAGTGGTAAGACCTCTTGGAGGAGGGTGCCATGCAACAGCCCGTTGGTCAATGGTCTTCGGGAAGAAGTTGCAAGAAGTTATAAGGCTGTTATCTAAGCAAAACCGCCGGCCGAACCCGTCCAGCCACGATGATTGCCGGCCAAGTTGGATCGATACTTAATAATTTAAGGCCATCGGGCCCCGTAAGCCAGGTGTCCTCCACCTTCCAACCTTTGCCTGTGGGATTCCAAGCAACCGGTTGATTGGGAGCAATTAAGCGTTGCGAAGTTGGCGTAGCTGGCCAGTCCCGTGGCAGGTAACCCGTTGGTCCGCCTTGGTGGTGGCGGTGCCACTCATCCAGCTCAAAACCATTTTCACCATAACTGGTACTGGCCCCCAAAATCGGTGCGTTAAACGCAGCGCCAATTACCGTGGCAGAAAGCATGGCAGCTTCGACATTTAGCAGGCCGAGATAATCCTGCTCATCCTGATCGCTCAAAGGTTGAAAAGAAATAATTCGGGTAACCGAGGCGATCAACCCTTTGCGCTTAGCGCAGATCGAAGCAACGACTCGAGCGCCAACGGGATCGGTCGTTGGAAGCGGATGACGAAAAAGTTTTGCCCGACGCTCCCCGGCAATTCCCAAAAAGGCAATCTCTAAATCGGCCGACCAAAGCGCAGCCGTAATCCGCCCAGCAACATCGATCTCTCGATCACTGGGGTCCACCCGTTTCATTGCTTCGCCCAGCGCTTTCGCAGCGGCTGCCGAAAGTTCTGCCATCCGAGCGCAATCAAATTCCGTCAATGAGGAGCGAACAATTTCGACCTCGGCACCGATATCAATCCGTTCGGCACCAGACTGATCGCAACCAATTGAATTACCAGAAGGCAATTTTGAATCCCGACCTTCCCACCACGGAATTGCAATCACTTTCACTTCAGCAGGAAGTTCTTCAGCGATCAAGCGAGGCGCTTCAATAACATTGGTAACAGCAGTTACATCGAATGCAGTAATAATTAAATCCAAGCAAGCGGCATCCATAGTTGTCGGTACATGCACGCGTCCCGCTAAAACCCAAGCTAAATTCGGATTTCGTCGAAGTACAACTGCCGATAAGTTTTTTGAAACCATAATCGATCGAACGGCGCTAATTCGCTCGTGAAAACCTGCAGTCGCATCTTGCACTAGTTACCCCTGTTCGATCTCATTGAGAAGTTGCATCAGTTCTGGAAGTTCTAAACCGTTCGGCGGAATTGAACGATACTGCGAGACCATCGCTGCCGACCAGATGGCTCCAGCTTTCAGACCGACTAATCCAGTCAGATCACCCAAAGCTAGCGCCGCTAAAAAACCGGCAAAGAACGAGTCTCCCGCCCCGGTTGTATCTACGACATTGGTGGGCAGAGCTGCTTGATGAAAATCCTGCTTCGTTTCATAAAGACGAGCACCCGCGGCCCCATCGGTCACAACGATTCGACCAAATCGATCTAAGTATTGGGTGGGATCAGTACCAACCGCTAGTTCTGATACCGAACCGATAGCAAGATCAGCCGTTGGTAATTGCGGATCTAAGAGAGCCTCCAGACCAACAACGGTGTAAC
>Ga0194061_1001554_pt1 | contig 13255 bp, 9 predicted proteins | sample SepL2221m_MetaG_FD_163423 | JGI IMG/M metagenome (GOLD analysis project Ga0194061, IMG submission 163423) | Anoxic zone freshwater microbial communities from boreal shield lake in IISD Experimental Lakes Area, Ontario, Canada - Sep2016-L224-21m | ecosystem: Environmental > Aquatic > Freshwater >...
CTAAGAGGTAACGCCAAGTATGGGCATCGCACTGAAATACTATCTTCCCCTGCTGGTGGTCACGCTGGTGGCCACGTGGCTGGTTAATACGTTCCTGTCCGCCGGGCAGGGGCTGATTATGGCGTATCTGCTCATCGCCACCTCGGCGGTGGTGGTGCTGGTGGGGGCGGTGGAATATGTGCTGCTGCCGGTGATCGGGCTGACGCGGCTGGGGGCGCTGGTGCGGGTGACCTATTACGAGGCGCTGCTGCAACCTTTTACCCTGATTGTCATGGCGCTGGGCGTGGCGACCATACTGATCTTTGCCCTGATGCCCTTTTTCACCCAGAGCGAAGACACCAAGATGTACCGCGATGTGGCGGCCAATTTTGTGCTGCTGTTCCCGCTGGCGGTGATGGTGTTTGCCACGGCCAAGGTGATTGACGAAGAAATCGAAAACCGCACCATGCTGACGCTCATGAGCAAGCCCATCGCCCATTGGCAGGTGATCGCGGGCAAATATCTGGGGCTGCTGGTGCTCTTGGGCGTGTGCGTGGCGATCCTGGGCATCTTTACCGCGGCGTGTGCGTATCTGCGGTTTTTTGACGATATGCGGATTGATCTGATGGTGGTGGATTTCCCGGAAAAGACGGCGCTCTATTGGCGCAATACCAAGGCCACGTTGGCGCTGCTGCCGATTTGCAGTCTGCACTTCCTGCAACTGGCGACCCTGACGGCGGTGAGTGTGGCGATTTCGACGCGCTTCGGGCTGGCCATCAATATGACCGCGACGGTGAGTTTGTATCTGGTGTGCAACCTGACCCGTTTTGTGCATGGCTTTGAGTTTGCCCAGCCGTGGCAATGGCTGGCCGAACAGGGGGCGTATCTGCTGCCGTTCCTGAGCCATTTTGATTTGGACCAGCGGCTGATTTACGGCACCTATACGCTGGGGGATGAATATTTGCCCAATACGCCCAGTTTCGGGCAAATCTGGGGTTATGTGGCCGCCGCGGCGGTGTATGCCGTGGCGTACAGCCTCGGCGCCATCGGGCTGGCTTCGGCCCTGTTCCGCAAGCGCGAGCTTGCCTGACGTTAAGGGATCGGCATGCCCTGTTTAATCTCCTGTATGCGTGAAGGTGCCGGCCGGTATCGCCGGTGGGCGCTGGTGCTGTTGGGGCTGGGACTCTTTTATCTGTGCGTGCGTGTGCCGCATCTGTTGGCGCTGCCGCTCTTCAGCGATGAGGCGATTTATCTGCGCTGGGCGCAACTGATCCGGCAGGCTCCGTGGGATAACCTGATGGTCTCACTGGCGGACCCCAAGCCGCCGCTGCATTATTGGCTGATGGCGCTGGCCTGGCCGTGGGGGACCGACCCACTGTTTGGCGCCCGGCTGGTGAGTGTGGGCGCGGGGTTATTGGGGACGCTGGCCATGTTCGGACTGGGGCTGGAACTCAGCCGGATGCGGGCCACCAAGGACGATGACGATACCGGCATGTGGTGGGGGATTGCCGCGGTGGTGGTGGCGACGTTGTGTCCGTTTTTGGCGTTCTATCAGCGCTTGGCCACGGCCGATGCGCTGTTCTGTGCCCAGACGGCGTTGATCGTATGGCTGAGTTTACGCTGGTTCCGCCGGCAGGCCGAAGCGGGACGGATTTTGTGGCGTTATGTGCTGGCCGTGGGCGTGCTGATGGGGGCGTGTTTTCTCACCCGGCAGATTCTCAGCTACGCGCTGTGGGTGGTGCCGGTGACGGCGGCGCTGTGGTGGGGGGTGCCAGCGCACAACCGCGGGCGCGCGCTGCGTATGAGTGGGGTGGCACTGGGGGCGGCATTGCTGTTGACGCTGGTGCTGTGGTCGCCGATGTTACTGTGGGGCACGTGGCATGATCCCATCGGGCAATGGCCGGTGATCAAGCAGCGGATTTTGTATCAGAGCCATTTTGCCGCGCCGCTGAGTTTGGCGGAGCGCGGGCAATTGGTGGCCAGCAATCTGCAGATGGTGTTTGTGCCCCTGACCGAGGGACGCTGGGATTATTCGCTGTGGTGGGTGAACCGGCCGGGCAGCGGTTGGTATTGGTTGTATCTGACGCCGCCGGTTTTGCTGTTGGCGCTGGTTGGCTGGGGGCTGATGCTATGGCGGCGGATGTGGGGGCCGCTGGTGATTCTGGGCTTGTGGCTGGGACTGATGCTGGGTTCGTTTGTGGTGATGGGGCATGTGGCGTTTTCGCGTTACAGTCTGGCGGGGGTGATCCCGCTACTGGTGCCGGCGGGGCTGACGCTGGTGGCGATTTTACGTTTCAGCCGGGTGAGTAATCCGTGGCTGATCTGGGCGCGGTTCGGACTGGCGTTGGCGTTGTTTGCGCTGCCCATGAATCAGCTTTGGCATCAGCAGACGAATCCGTGGATGCAGGATCAGACGCGGCGCGATGATTATCAACATCTGTCGGGCTGGACGGCGGGGCAGTCCGTGATGCAGGCGGTGAGTTGGCTGAATATGAATGCGGCCTATGGGCCGGTGGTGATTATCACCACCGATTCCTGGGGCCATCCCGCCGATGCAGTTTGGGCTTATATGGCCGGGCAACCCAATGTGCAGTTGTACTTTGTCAGCGGTGCGGACCGTAAGCCGGTGTTGAAAACGGTGGATGGTACGCACTATCTGCTCAAGACCCGCAAGTGGCTGGATGAGCCGGAAATACCCGTGCGGCTGGACCCGAATGTGCCGATACTGTTTGTGGGTCCCACGCCGTTGCTGGGCCTGCCGGGCGAACCGGACGCTGCGGAAATCTATCAGGGCCTCAATCCCGGCAGTGGCGAACTGATGCGTCTGCGCAATGTGTCCCCGCTGGGGGAAATCTACGACAGCGGGGTGATTATACTTCCGCTGGCGCTGCCGCCGGCGACGACGCAGCCGTAGGTGTGGCCTCCCCAATGACATCTCCAAAAATCGTCATCGCATGCGCTGCAGTGATGCGTACGCGGAGGATTTTACCCGCCATGTTGGCATGGCCATCGCAGACGACTATCTGGTCGGCGGCGGTGCGGCCTACCATTTGGATCAGATTCTGATCGCGCGGCGCCTGATAGGCCTGGGCCAAGGCGCCACCCAATTCCACATTGCCCATTTTGACGGTCCCCGCGACGACCGATTCAGCGTCCTGCTTCCAGCCGCTGGGGCCTTCGCAGAGGATGTTGACTTCCTGCCCGATCATACGGCGGTTGAGTTGTTCGCTGATGGCGTCCTGCACACTTAGCAGGTCGTTATTGCGCTGGCGTTTCACCAGATCAGGCACGTCATCGGGATAACGTTTGTCAGCCAGCGTGCCGGGGCGCGAGGAATATTTGAAGATGAAGCAATTCTTGTATTGGCTGCGCTGCACCAGCGCCCGGGTGGCCTCGTAATCCGCATCGGTTTCGGTGGGGAAGCCCACGATGATATCCCCGGCCAGATGGATATCGGGCATGCGTTCGCGCGTGCGTTGCAACAGGTCGTCATATTCCGCCACGGTATAACCGCGATTCATCATTTTCAGCAGCCGGTCCGACCCGCTCTGCGCGGGGATATGCAGATACCGGCAGATGCGCGGCGAAGTGGCCATCACGTCGAGAATATCATTGCCAAAGCTGGCCGGAAAACTGGTCACAAAGCGCAGCCGGGGCAACGTGGGCAGGCTCTCGTGCAGCAGGTGTAACAGTTCGGCAAACGTGGTGGTCTGCTGGCCCACACCGCCGGGCACGGAGGCAGGCCGTTCATAGTGATAATGGTTGACCGTCTGTCCTAAGAGCGTGATTTCCAGACAGCCGGCATCCACCAGTTTGCGCGCTTCTTCGAGAATGTTTTCCGGCGGGCGCGATACTTCCGGCCCGCGGGTGTAGGGCACCACGCAATAGGTGCAGAATTTGTTGCAGCCGCGCACCACGCGGATGTAGGCCTGATATTTGCGGTCATGGGGCGAAAAGCTGCGGGCCAGGTCCAGCATTTCCAGCCCGTCTTCATCGGCGGATTGCAGCAGACTCGACCGCCGGGCGGTATTGCCGGCCAGGGCGTGTTGCTGGGTGCCGGTGAGGAGGAAGTTTTCCAGCAAGCCCGGTAGACGGTCCAGTTCCCCCGGCCCGCACATCAGGTCCACCTGCGGAAACCGCTTCATCAGCCCGGTGCCTTCGCGCTCGGCCATGCAACCGATTACGCCGACGATGACTTCGGGTTCATCGCGCTTGCGCTGTTTGAGCAGACCCAGCCGGCTCCACACTTTTTGTTCGGATAACTCGCGCACCGAGCAGGTGTTATAGAGCACCACGCGCGCGGCTTCGGGCTGGGTGACAAACTCATAGCCCAGGGCCCGCAACTGGTTTTCGACCAGTTCCGAGTCCAGCACGTTCATCTGACAGCCAAAGGTTTCCAGGTAAATCGTCTTTTTCATGCGCGTATGTTAGCAAAGAATGCCGGAATGCCCAAACCGAGTGTTTAGTCGCCTGTCCCGATGCGGCGCAGGAGTTGGGTCCAGCTATCGAGCAGGACGGAGGGACCGCAGAGGGTGTTTAGGTGGGCGCGCGCCACCGTCAATTCATGGGTGGTGCGTTGGGCGGTGTGTAATGCGGTGCTGAGTGCGGTGGCCAAGGGAGCAATCATGCCCGGCTGGACCAGTTGGCCCCAGCGACCGTCGCCCAGAATGGTACGCAGCGGGGGCAAATCGCTGGCGACGATCTGGCAACCCGCAGCGAGGCCTTCGGCGACAGCCATGCCGAAACCTTCGGCCTGCGAGGGTAGGGCCAATACGTGGATACTGGCCAGCCAGCGCTCCGGGGTGGGGGTGCTGGGGATGATGTGCACTGTGGAGGTGAGGTGGAGTTCTCGGATCAGGTTGGTCAGCGCTGCTTGTTCGGGGCCATAACCAATCAATGCGAGATGAGCGGTGGGGCAGTGGGGGCGGACTTGGGCGAAGGCGCGGAGCAGAACGGGCAGGTTTTTAATCGGGTCGAAGCGGCCCACATAACCAATCACCGGGCTGCCCACGGGCCAGGGCAGTTCGGTGGCGGGCATGGGCGCGGCGGTGGCGAAGCGGTCCACATCCAGCGGATTGGGCAGCAGGCCCAGCAGAGTTTGTGGGGCGACTTGGCGCATCCGGTCCAGCACGGCGGAATGCGGCGCGACCAGGATGTCCGCACTGCCGGCAATGAGGCCCAACAGTGGCCATGGCCAGCCTGGGTGGGCCTGGGTGGTATGCAACTCTTGAATGTATTTGGGTGCGGTGTAATAGGTTCTTCCCAACGCGGCCAGCAGGTTGGCATGGGCCATGAGACTGACCACCAGCGCCGGGCGTTGTTGTCGCAGGAGCATCAGCCAGCGCGGCAGCACGCGCCAATCGTGGCGGTGCTGGGCATTGAGACTTAAACAGGTAACCCCCGCGGCGCTGAGTTCGTCGGAAATCGGCCCTGCGGGGGCGATGGAGACAACAATGGGGTCCACCAATCCCGCCTCGCGCAGCCAGATTACGCGCTGCTTGAGCACCAACGGCACGCCGCCGCGCTGGGTATCGGTGATCAGGAAGATGGTCCGCACGGGCTGGGGCAAAATGGCTTCTCCATAATAGCGAATAACTTCCAAGTGATTGTCGGAAATTAAGTTGCTATCCGATACGAGGGATTATAATCTAATAGCAAGGAGGTCGTCACCGTACCATGTCCTGGCATGACGACAAAATCGCGGACTTGGCCAAACAGTTGGCCTATTCGCCGGAAATCAAGCGGCGCGAGCAACTCGCGGCCAGTCAGGCGTTGCTGCGCGAGGTGGACCCTACCCGCGTATACCCTTGGGAATTCGTACTTTACCGCATCACCGGCTATCGTCCGCCGCATCCGGTGGAGCATAAATTATCGGGTTTGGGCCTGCGCGCGGATTTAAGCCGGCTGATCGAAGCCATCTCCGAAACCTTGAGCATTGGGGCCGATCAACTTGGCGAGCCGGTATTGCAATTGGAACAGGTGTCGCAGCGGTTCGGGGTTTCCAGCAAGACCATCCAACGCTGGCGGCGGGCGGGGTTGGCAGCGCAAAAACTGATTTTCTCCGATGGCCGGCGCAAGCTGGGCTTTCTGTTGCAGGATGTCGAACGCTTTGCCATCGAGCAGGCGCAGCGGGTGGAAAATGCTGCGAACTTCCGCCAACTGACGCCGCGCGAGAAAGAAATCATTATCCGCCGGGCCAGTCGCATGGCCGAGCGCAAACGCTGCCGGGTGCGGGATATTTGTACGCGGATCGCCACGCGGCTGGGACGCAGTCCCGAGGCCGTGCGCTATACCATCCGCAATTACAACATGGAGCACCCCGACCATCCGGTCATCGCGCCCACGGCGGACCCGATCCGCGATGATCTGCGCACACAGGTGCTGGCGTTGTATGAGCAGGGGCTGGACGAGAGTGTGATTGCCCAGCAGGTTGGTTCTACTCCGCGCGAGGTGCATACGCTGATCGTGCAGGACCGCCGACGGCACCTGCGCAGCGAACCGATTGAGTACATCCCCAACGCGTTATATGAATTGCCCAACGCCGAAGAAATCGTCCTGCGCGATTTGCCCGCCCAGGCCCAACAGGAAGCCCGCATGCGGGTGTTGGCCAGCGCGCGGGAAATGGCCGAGGATACCCTGGTGACGCGCATCCCACGGGATGTGCCCGCGGCCCTGCGGGACATCTTTGCCATCCCGCCTCTGCCCCCGGAATTGGAAGCCGATGCATTCCGGCAGTTAAATTATCTGAAGTATCAGGCCCGGTTGCTGCAATTGCAGCTCGATGAAAGCGCTGCCAGTGAGGCGCGCTGGCAGGAAATATTGCGGCTGCTGGACCGGGTGCGGGGATTGAAGAATCAATTGGTGGAAGCCAATCTGCGTGTGGTGGTGCATGTGGCCCGGCGGAATCTGCGGCCCGGGGATAATCTGCTGGAACTGGTCAGCGATGGGGCCATGTGGCTGATGCGGGCGGTGGATCGTTTCGACTTTGCCCGCGGGGTGAAGTTCAGCACCTATGCCTCGTATGCCATCACCAAGAATTTTGCGCGCGACCGCAGCGATCAGATTGCCCGCAGCGATTATCACCTGATCACCGGGCAGGAGGAATATCTGGCCGGGGTGAATAAAGGTGACGACATCGCGGTGACCGATCAGGTGCACAGTATGCTGGAAAATGCGGACTTGCACCGGGCGCTGGCGGCCATGTTGCCGCGCGACCGGGAATTGCTGGAAGCCCACTTTGGTCTGGGGGCCACATCGGCGGCGCTGAGTCTGGCCGAAATCGGCGCCAAGATGGGTATCACCAAGGCGCGGGTGAAACAATTGGAAGAGCGTGCATTAGAACGCCTGCGGGCGATTATGCAGGCCCAGCGGAAGATTGCTTAAGGTAGATAGCGCATGATGCCCGAGATGGCCACCACGCCTAATCCCAACACAATCAGCAACGCCAGATAGAGCGAACTGCGAGCGCGGATACTTGCGAACAGCGCTGCCCGTCCGGCCAACGCCGAAGCCAGGAAGAATACCCCCAGCGCCATGAGGGTTTTGATCCCAAACAGCATGTGATAGAGTTTCCGCGCTGCGGGGGTGAATTCCGGGCCGTTCCAACGCGCCACCACGAAGAACGTATAGATACCGCTGATGAGAAACAGGGCGATCATCAAATAGACGAATTTGCTCCAGCGGCGATTCACTGCGGCGCGGAACTTGTCGATGGTTTCCACTTCCATCGTCCCCCGGGCCGCGGGCAGCATGACGAACCGGACAAAAAGCGGCACGCCGATGGCGAGACAGGCGGAGATGATGTGCAGCCAACGCATGATGATGGCGGTCCAGTTCAGGTGGACGGCATCGGGGTTGAGGGGCTTAACAACATCAATAATTTGGGCTAATAGCATGTCCATGGCGATACCTCGGATAAAGATATCTGATGATAGGCTTGGAACTCGGGGTAAACAATACGCAAAAATGAAATGTCCGCAAAGGTTACACCTCAGAATTAGGATAAAAATAGGCCTGTATGGTTGGGAAATCTGCGGACCTCAGGCATACTATGTTAAGAGCAATTTATAGTTTCATTTTCGCATTGAGGTGAGTTGTGAGTTCAACACCAGTTTCGATGTCGCCCCTGGAAGCGGTCACGGCCGGTAATTATGGTTATTTGGAACAGCTCTACAACAACTACCGCGCTGACCGGGACAGCGTGGATGCCCAGTGGGCGGCGTTTTTTGCCGGCTTTGATCTGGCCGGGGTATCGCCGCTGGAAGGGCCGGGCAAGATCGGCAAGATGGATTTGCAGCTCAATGATTTGATTCAGGCGTACCGGGAATATGGCCACCTGATTGCGCATCTTGACCCGCTGGGCCACAACGTGCAACGGCACAAGTTTTTGGAGCTTAAAGAGTTCGGGCTGGAAGAGGCCGATCTGAATCGGATGGTGAATGCGAGCATTTTCCGTTCGGGTGGGGATCGCTGTACGCTGCGCGAGCTGATTACCATGCTGCGGCAAACCTACTGCGGCACGTTCGCGGTCGAGTATATGGAAATCCGCGATCCCGAGCACCGGCAGTGGTTGCAGGAACAAATGGAACCGCGGCTGAATAAACTGGACTTCAGTCCCGAACAGCGGTTCGAACTGCTCAAGCGGGTGATTCAAGCGGAAGATTTTGAAACCTTCCTGCACAAGCGTTTCCCCACGGTCAAGCGCTTCAGCAATGAAGGCGGCGACACCCTGATCAATCTGCTGGACGAGGTGATTCATCTCGGCGCGGATTTAGGGGTGGATGAAATGCTCTTTGGTATGGCCCACCGCGGGCGCTTGAATGTGCTGACCCACACGCTGCGCAAGCCGTACGAAAAAATGATGTCCGAAGTGCTGGGCCGCAAGACCACCACGCATCCGGGTGATGGTGATGTGAAATACCACTTGGGCTATGCCTACGATCACCGCACGCCCTCGGGCAAGGTGATCCATTTGTCGCTGGCGGCGAATCCCAGTCACTTGGAACTGGTCAATCCCGTGGTGGAAGGCATCTGCCGCGCCAAGCAGGCGCGCAAGGGCGATTTCGAGCGGCTGCGCACGGTGCCGGTGTTGATCCATGGCGATGCGGCTTTTGCCGGGCAGGGGATCGTGGCCGAGACGCTGCATATGTCCGAACTGGACGCCTATGCCACTGGCGGGACGATCCATGTCATCATTAACAATCAGGTGGGCTTTACCACCAATCCGTCGGATGGGCGTTTCACGCGTTATCCCTCCGACATGGCCAAGTCCATTCAGGCGCCGGTGTTCCATGTGAATGCCGATGATCCCGAAGCCGTGGCCTATGCGGGCCGGCTGGCAATTGCCTTCCGGCAGCGATTCAAGGCGGACGTGATTATTCATCTGGTCTGCTATCGCCGGCGCGGGCACAATGAATTGGATGATGCTTCCGTGACCCAGCCGGTGATGGCGCGTGAAATTGCCAATCATCCCACCGTGCGGCAGATTTATGCCCAACGGCTGATTGCTGCGGGTGTGGTTACTCAGGCGCAAGTGGATGAATACACCGCCACGCTGCACAAACAACTGGAAGACGCGCTGGAATATGCCAAGAATTTCAAGCCGTCGGATAATCCCCCGCCGGTCTATGGCGCGTGGAAGGATTTGGCCAGTCCCGGCAAGGATTGGCATGCCCAGACTGGGGTGAGTAAGGAAAAACTTCGTGCGCTGGCCGAGACCCTCTGCCGCGTGCCGGAAGGTTTTAATGTTCATCCTACCGTGGCCAAGATGATGCAGCAGCGGGTGGAATCGGTGACGCAGGAGAGCGAGATTAACTGGGGCACGGGCGAGATGCTGGCGCTGGGTTCGCTGATTGATGAGGGCACGTGGGTGCGCCTGACCGGGCAGGATGTTTGCCGGGGTACCTTCAGCCATCGCAACGCGGTTTGGTTTGATCACCAGAACGGCCGGCCCTATTGCCCGTTGGCCAAGATGGCCGAAGGCCGGGCGCGGTTTATGATCGTGAACACCCCGCTGACCGAGTTTGCGGTGCTGGGGTTTGAATATGGCATGGCCTCGGCGGACCCGCATGCGCTGATTATGTGGGAAGCGCAGTTCGGCGATTTTGTGAACATGACCCAGCCGATTCTGGACCAGTATCTGAGTTCCGCGGAAAGCAAGTGGGGCAAGTATAACGGCCTGGTATTGCTGCTGCCGCATGGTTATGAAGGTCAGGGCCCCGAACACAGCCATGCCCGGCTGGAACGGTTCCTGCAACTGTGCGCGGAAGACAATATGCAGGTGGTCTATCCGTCCACCCCGGCCCAGTATTTCCACATGCTGCGCCGCCAGATGAAGCGTGCCTATCGCCGGCCGTTGATTGTGATGACGCCCAAGAGTATGCTGCGCAACAAACTGGCGGTGAGTACGCTGGACGAGTTCGCCGCGCCGGGCTTTATTGATTTGATTGACGAAGTGGAATTGACCGACAAGAGCCAGATTAAACGGGTGCTGGTCTGCTCGGGCAAGATTTACTATGAACTGCTGGCCGAACGCACCAAGCAGGGCATCAAGGATGTGGCGATTCTGCGGTTGGAACAGATTTATCCGTTCCCCATCGAGGACTTGCAGCGAATTTCGCAGACCTATCCCAAGGGCGTGGAAGTGCTGTGGGTGCAGGAAGAACCGCGTAACAACGGGGTATATCCCTTCATCGGCGCCAAGCTGCACTATTACTGGGAAGGCATGCAGAAGCTGGTGTATGTGGGCCGCAAGCCCTCGGCCAGCCCTGCCAGTGGTTCGCACGAACGCCATGTGGCAGAGCAGGCGGACATCATCGCGCGGGCACTCGGCCTGGCGTCGCTGAATACCCAGAATACGTCCAATGTTACGTCGGGGACGGTAGGCAAGCCGCTACCGAGTAATGTGAGTTCATCGGAAATTGTGCCATTGACGAAGTGATGCAAGGGCCGATCAGGTGAACGCCATATTTAGGGACAACGGTTGCACGCCGGTTCCTCGGTCTGATCTTGGCTTAACGCAAACAGCCGTTTCCGCAAACCCAGTGACACATTGACCAAACCCACTAACACCGGCACTTCCACCAGCGGGCCGATGACCGTGGCAAACGCCACATCGGAATTGATCCCAAAAACCGCGATGGCGACGGCAATGGCGAGTTCAAAGTTGTTCCCCGCCGAAGTGAACGCCAGAGTGGCACTGCGCTGGTAATCGGCCCCAAGTTTCCACGCCATAAAAAAACTGATGAAGAACATCACTGCGAAGTAGATGGTGAGTGGGATCGCCACCAGCACTACCTTCATGGGGAATTGCACGATCTGGTTGCCCTTGAAACTGAACATAATCACAATGGTCGCCAGGAGCGCGATCAGGGTGATGGGTGCGATGCGGGGAATGAATATGGTGTCGTACCACGTGGCCCCCATCAGCGGCAGAAGTATAACCCGGCTAAGGACTCCCGCCGCACAGGGGATGCCCAGATAGATCATGACGCTGCCGAAGATTTCGCCGATGGTGATATCGGCCAGCGTCTTGCCTCCAACGCCCTGCACCACGGAAAGGTCATAACCCAGCCAGGCGGGAACCACGGTGACCAATAACCACGCCAGGATGCCGTAGGTCAATACTTGGAACACACTGTTCAGCGCCACCAGACCGGCGGCGTATTCGCGGCTGCCCCGGGCCAGTTCGTTCCACACAAGCACCATTGCGATACACCGCGCGATGCCCATCATGATCAGACCGACCATAAGCTGGGGATGACCCGAAAGAAACAGGACTGCCAGCACAAACATCAGCACCGGGCCGATCAACCAATTCTGGACCAGCGACAGGCCGAGAATCTTGCCATCGCGGAAAACTTTGCCCAATTGCTCATACTTTACTTTCGCCAGTGGGGGATACATCATCAGAATCAGACCGATGGCCAGCGGGACATTGGTGGTGCCCACATCAAAGCGGCTGATCAGAGTGTGCGCGGTAGGCACGAAAAAACCGATGGCCACGCCCACGCCCATGGCCAGAAATATCCACAGCGTCAGATAGCGGTCAAGAAACGTGAGCTTTTGGGTGATGCCGGTCATGGCTGTCTTTCTGCGTCAGGCTTTGGTCGCAGTGATATCCAGACTGGTGACGTAATCGGCCACAGTGCTACCGGCCGGCAGTGCGGCGGCAATCTGAGCGTAGAGAGGGTCTTTGAAACTCGCGAGTACGGCAATATATTCGGGCTTGGGTTTGAGCACGATGTTGGTCAGGCCCGCCGTCGTCATCGCGGCACGGTATTCCTCCAGCATGACCGCCCCGGCCACACAGCCCACCAAGGCTGCCACCATCGTAAGAAGGTTGGCGGGCAGGGGCCGCAGGAGGGCCATATCGGATGCGGCGACACGCCCGCCGGGTTTGAGCACGCGGGCGATTTCGCGCCAGACCTGCAGCTTATCCGGCGAGAGATTGATCACGCAATTGGAGATGACCACATCCACGATGGCATCGGCCACCGGCAGATGTTCAATCTCACCGAGCCGGAATTCCACATTACTAAGGCCGGTACTTTGGGTATAGCCCGCCACGTTGTGCCGCGCTTTGGACAGCATCTCGGGAGTCATATCCACACCGATCACCCGCCCCGTGGGGCCGACCTTGGGGCCGGCGAGAAATACGTCGAACCCGCCGCCGGAACCCAGATCCAATACGACCTGGCCGGGCTGTAATTGGGCAATGGCGGTGGGGTTGCCGCAGGACAGCCCCATATTGGCGCCTTCGGGCAGGGCCGCGATCTGTTCGGCGCTATAGCCAATCTGCTGGGCCAGAGCCGCAGCGCTGAGCGGGGTAGCGCCGCAACAACCGCCGCCTTGCGGGTTGGTCACGCTGGTCAGCAGCCCGGTCTGGGCAATCTGGGCATATCCCTGACGGATGGTTTCGCGCACATCAATAATGATATTGGAATGGGGGGGATTGGTGGGGGACGGTTGAGGTTGGCAGCAGGCCATAGTTGTTATCCTTATTTAAGTTGGGGCAGCACTTCGGGCAGTGTCCGCACAAACGCGGCGATTTCGTCACGCACCCGCCGATAATGATTCAGGGCCTTTTCCGGGTCGGTTTCGGCGGCCGCAAGTTTCGGCGGATCATCAAACCCGACGTGGACTACTTTGGCATTTTGCCCCAGCCACGTGGGGCAGGTCTCATGGGCGTGGCCGCAGACGGTAATGACATAGTCAAAGGGTACATCGGCCAGAGCACTGGACGTCTTGGATGTTTGTCCGCTGATGTCCACGCCCA
>Ga0194061_1001555_pt1 | contig 13254 bp, 10 predicted proteins | sample SepL2221m_MetaG_FD_163423 | JGI IMG/M metagenome (GOLD analysis project Ga0194061, IMG submission 163423) | Anoxic zone freshwater microbial communities from boreal shield lake in IISD Experimental Lakes Area, Ontario, Canada - Sep2016-L224-21m | ecosystem: Environmental > Aquatic > Freshwater >...
ATGCAAAAGCTTGCCGGCGCGGAGGTGATTCCTCCCGGCCAATTCAAACTTTCCCCGTAACGCCGCCTTTTCGGCGGGCGGGCACTTAGGCCTTCAGGCCTATTGGAAAATCGCCGGGAAGCGCTGACACTAGGTCATCTCCCATAGACAAAGTTGACGATGTCATGATTGACGAGTCAGTCGAAATTCAGAAAGGCCTCGCCGAACGCCTCATTTCGTCACTGCGCGAGGGCGGGTTCGTGCTTTACCGCCAGGAAATTATCGCCCTGGGCCGGCGCTCGCGCGAGCGGCCGCTGGAGGAAGTCTTGATCCGCTTTCGCGAGGAGGAGGAAAAACTGCTGCCGCCGGGCACGTTTTTCCCGGTGCTCGAGGAGTACCGCCTTCTGCCTTTTGTCGATCGCTGGGTGGTCAGCCGGATGGCCAAGCGCATGCAGGCGGATCAGTTGCGCGGGGATTTCATGTCCTGCTGCAGTATCAATCTCGCGGCCGATACCCTGCACGATCCCAATTTCGCCGAATTCACGCGCAAGCACATCCACAACGCCGGGCTGGACAAGGGGTCCATGTCTTTCGAGGTGTCGTGGGACACGGCGCGCGAACACGCGGCAAAGCTGCAAGCCCTGATGGCGCAGCTACGGCCGGCCGGCTGCCTGTTTTCGATCGCCGGTTTTGATGGCGGCAAAGAGGCGTTCGAGGTGATCGCGCTGCTTAAACCGGATTTCGTCAAGCTCGGCTACAGCCTGGTTTTTCACGCCGTGCGCAGCGCCGTCGACGCGGAGCGCACGGAGTCGGTTCACCTGCGCTGCCACGCCATGGGTATCCGGACTATCGCCGAGCACGTCGAGAGCGTTGAGGTGCTGGACGAGTTGCGCCGTGTCGGCGTCGATTTTGCCCAGGGACTGGTTATTTCCGGCCCGCGGCCGATGACCTGAGTACGCGCGCCGGCAGTAATCCTGCCGGCACGTCACCCGGAAACCCGCGTCCCGCAAGGGTTTCCGGGTGACGGCGTCAAGCGGCCTTTGCCTTCCAGCCGCGCGCGGTATCCTCAAAAATTAGCCGGGCATCTTCGCGCGTGTCCATGTCGTTAAGCGTTTCAATCAGCTTCGACATCTTCACGTTGCCTTTTTTTACTTCCAGCGAATAGACACGGATGAAGCGGTCGGCGATGACCGGGACGCGGCCGCGCTTTTCCCACAGCGCGATTGCCTGGGATTCATAACCCCACAGCTTGGCCAGCTTGGCTTGGGACAAGCCGAGTTCCTTGCGCAAAAAACGGAACTCCGCACCAGTCAGCCGTGGTTTGCGCTCGGCAAGGTCCAGGCCGATTGCCTTGTGCAGGCCTTCGACATCGTCAATCGACACGCCCTCGCCGTACTCCGTCTTGTGTACGGTGAAGCCGTTCGCCAGCCAGATATTGGGCAGGCCCGATTCCAGATAGTGGTAAGCCTTAGTCTTCATACATCACCGTGATCACAATTACCCTTCGTCCACTGCGGCGCTCGTACTTGACAGCCGCCGCGACCTTCAAAAAATCGCCCGCATAACGCCAACGCACGGTGCACACCCAGTTGCCATGTGTGTCCTGCGCCGGATCCTCGGCGATCTGCCCCTTTTTTAAGCAATTGAGCACCTGCAGCAGGCTGATTCGCCTCTGGTGCATGCGGACTCGCGCGTGCTTGGTGACGATTACGTGCGAGGAGTCCTCGGCGATCTCCCGGATGATCCGCAGGATCATCGGCCCGGAAAGTTTAAACGGGAGAGGTTCATCAACCATACCTATAAAAATTATAGGTTGGCTGGTTGCCTTTAGCAAGTGCTAAGAGGCCTTCCCTGCGGCGATTGTTGCCGCGCCAGTGGCGGTTTAGCCCCTACATTCCAGGCATTAATGGCCGGAAAGGCACGCCAGACGGGCGTTTCCAGTCGATTGGCTTGTCAAATCCGGTAATTCCCTGCGTACCGGCGTATGCCCCAAGCCCCGCAAGTCTTAGCGTCGGAGGTCCTTGGCGGCGAGTGCGGTGATGACCTCCGCAACCGCCTGCTGCTGGCGGTCGCTGAGCTTGCGGTAGCGTTTGACCAGTTCCTGGTCGCTTAGCGCGTGGCGGTAGCGGACTGAGGCCGCATCAGCTGCACCAGCTGCCCCCACCTCCTTGCCGGTGCCGAAGCGCAGCCAGTCTGGTGACTTTTGCAGCCACTCTGCAAGTGCGCGCACTTTGTCCTGCGTCGGGATCGATTCGCCGTTCAGCCATTTCTGTGCGGCCTGATGGGTGACCACGCTGCCTGAATAGGCCTTGAACTCCTGGGCCAGCCGCACGGCGCCCGGCACACCCACGCCTGCCTCGCGCAGCGCCTGCTTCAGCCGCTTGCTGAATTCCTCGCGTTCGTGACTGTTTGCCATGGCGCGACCGTAGCACCACGTCATTCAACTATCAGTTGAAGTTATATTCAACTATAAGTAGGATGTCAGGCTCGGCGCCAGCCGGCTGGCTCTCATCGTCGGCTAAGCCGATCCTGTCAGGCGTGACTACAAAACCAACTATGAGCGATGACGTCAAACTGCCCGATCCAGCGCGTGAGCGCCGAAAGCAGCTTCAGGCGCTCATTCCCGATGCGTTTTCCGAAGGACGCCTCGATGTCGCCGCGCTGAAGCGTGCACTGGGCGAGGCGTCGGTCATCGATGGCGGCGAGCGCTATGCGCTCACCTGGGCCGGTAAGTCCAATGCCTACAAAGTGCTGCAAACCCCGTCCACTGCCACGCTGCGGCCGGAGCGCGATAAGTCAATCAACTTCGACCAGGCGCAGCATGTGTTCCTCGAGGGAGAAAACCTCGAAGTACTGAAGGTTCTGCAGAAGGCCTACTTCGGCAAGGTCAAGCTGATCTACATTGACCCGCCCTATAACACCGGTTCAGACAGTTTCATCTACCCCGACCGCTTTCAGGAAAGCAAGGAAGACTATCTGCGCCGCATCAACGAGCTTGCGGACGACGGTACGCTGATGCGCGAAGGATTATTTCGCACAAACAGCAAGGAAGGCGGCCACTATCACAGCAACTGGCTGTCGATGATGCTGCCACGTCTGTATATCGCACGCAATTTGTTGCGTAACGATGGGGTAATTTTTGTGTCGTGCGACGACAATGAGGTTCACAATCTGCGGTGCTTGATGAATGAAGTGTTTGGGGAAAGCAACTTCGTCGGTACAGTGGTCTGGAAGAATGTGACTGATAACAACCCAACCAATGTGACCACCGAACACGAGTATCTATTGGTGGTGGCGAGGAGCAAGGACGCCATTGAGCGCGAATGGAAATCGTCAATTTCTGATGTGAAAAACCTTCTCATAAAGACAGGGCGAGATCTTACGACGAAATTCAAGGGTGCCGAATTAGATGCTGCGTATCAAGACTGGTTTAGAGAAAATAAGAGCCAGCTTTGGCCGCTTGATCGCTACAAATATATTGATCGTGACGGCGTGTACACAGGCAGTCAAAGCGTGCATAACCCGGGGCGAGAAGGATACCGATATGACGTACTTCATCCGATTACGGGGAAGCCATGCAAGCAGCCGCTAATGGGCTATCGTTTTCCTAGGGAAACCATGGATGGGCTGCTCGCTGATAAACGCATCCTATTTGGTGAGGATGAATCTAAAATTATAGAATTAAAAATTTACGCTAATGAGTTTCAGGAGAAATTTTCTAGCGTTTTTGAACTCGACGGTAGATTGGGTACCTATGATCTTCGCGAAGACTTTCCGGAGATCACGAAGGCTTTTACAAATCCCAAGCCAATTAAGCTGCTTACTGGTTTCTTCCCATTTTTACTGAAAAACGAAGGAGATATAGTCGTTGATTTTTTTGCGGGATCAGCAACAACTGCGGCAGCAGTTATTTCGTTGAACCGCAAAGACAGTGTGCAGCGAAAATTTGTTTTGGTTCAACTGCCCGAACCTTGTGACGAACAATCAGAGGTCTTTCGCTCTGGCTATTCGAATATTGCTCAAATCAGCCGACAGCGTATTGGGAATTTCATCAAACGCAAGATAGATCAGGAAGATTTGGCAACAGTTTCTCCAGTGCCGGTTGGTTTCAAGTCGTTTATCCTCGCGCCGTCCAATTTCAAGCAGTGGCGTGGCGATGGAATCGAAACACCTGAACAACTGACTCAGCAAATGCAGATTTTCACAAAATCCGAAAAGGACGGTGCCGATGTCGAGCACATGTTCTATGAGTTGCTGCTGAGATTCGGCCAAGAGTTAACCACTCCCGCCGAGTTGCTGGATGTTGCGGGTGGCAAGGTGTTTGCGATCCAAGCATCGCCAGATGCTGTTCGTACTGGAGTCATTTACCGAAGCCATGATCCAGCCGTTGGTAGTATTGAGGCCGCGCGAACTCATCGCTATCGACGGTGTGTTCGACGACTCCGACACACTGAAGACCAATCTCGACCTACAGTGTCGCGACGCCGGCATCAAATTCACCTGTCTGTGAGTTTACGCGGATGAAGCTGCAATTCGACGCAAATCAGGACTATCAACTCGAAGCCATTCGAGCCGTGGTGGCGCTTTTCGAGGGGCAGCCGGACGCTTCGCAGAACGTCATACCGATGGCGGACGAAGGATTATCGAGTCTGAGGCTTTCCGAGAAAGGAATCGCCAACCAGAGGGTGATTACCGATGAGCAATGGCTGTCCAACCTGGGTGCAGTCCAGAAGGCACACGGCATCGAGCCATCGACTAAGCTTGAACAGATGATGCTGGATGACGGAAAGCCCGTAGGGGCCTTCCCCAACTTCACCGTGGAAATGGAAACAGGTACCGGCAAGACCTACGTCTACTTGCGCACGGTGTATGAGTTGTCTAAGACCTACGGTTTCAAGAAATTCGTCATCGTAGTGCCGTCGGTCGCCATCCGCGAGGGTGTGCTGAGTAGCCTGAAAAGCACGAGGGAGCATTTTCAGACTTTGTACGACTATGAGCGTGTCGAGTTCATGATCTACGATTCGGCCAGAGTCAACCAGTTGCGCAATTTCGCGCTATCGGATGCCATCCAGATACTGGTGATCAACATCGACGCTTTTGCCAAGGATTCGGCGGAGGCCGAGGCCGAGCCGGGCGCCAGAAAAAAGGCCAAGGGCAACGTTATTAACCAGATGCGCGAAACCGGTGTGAAGCCCATCGAGTTTATTCAGGCAGCGCAGCCGGTGGTGATCCTGGACGAACCGCAGCACCTTGAAACTGATATTCGCAAACGAGCCATCGCGCGACTGGCGCCCATGTGCACGCTGCGCTACTCGGCTACGCATCGCAATGTCTATAACCTCATTTACTCGCTGGATCCGGTGCGCGCCTACGAGCTGGGATTGGTCAAGCAGATTGGTGTCGACTCGGTAATTGAGTTGAAAGACGCGAACCAGACCTATGTCGAAGTAGAGAGCTTCAAGGCCAGCAAGCGCAGCGTTACGGCGAAGCTGTCTATCTGGGTGAACCAGGCAAGCGGGCCGGCAAGAAAGAGCGTTACCGCTAGAAATGGCGAAGACCTGTATGTATTGTCAAATCAACGGGAGATATATCGTGAAGGTTTCATCGTCAATGAAGTTGACGCGGGTGAGGGCTACATCACCTTTGCGAATGATGTTCGCGTACAGATCGGCAGGCCGCACGGGGCGCTGACTGATGCGATTCTTCGGATGCAGATTGAGGCCACGATACGCCGTCATTTTGAAAAGGCCAGGAAGCTTCATCCACTTGGCATCAAAGTGTTGTCGGTGTTTTTTATCGATCTCGTGGCCAACTACCGTGTGTATGCGGAGGACGGCGTGACCAGCGGAGGGAAGTTTGCCGAGTGGTTTGAGGAAATTTACGAGCAGTACCGTGCCAAGGAGGAATTCGCCGGGCTGATGCCATTTGATGCGACGACGGTGCACAGCGGTTACTTTGCACAAGACAAACGCGCAGTCTCGCCGTTTGAGACGGTTACTGGTAAGACAAATTCCGATGCAGAAGCCAGCACTTTCGAGTTGATCATGCGCGACAAAGAGCGCTTGCTCGGTCTGGCCGAACCCTTAGCTTTCATTTTTAGCCATTCTGCAATGCGTGAAGGCTGGGACAACCCCAACGTGTTCCAGATATGCACGCTGGCTGAGTCCAAATCCGATATCAAGAAGCGGCAGGAAATAGGCCGTGGTCTGAGGTTGTGTGTGAACAAGGACGGACAGCGCGTGCGTGATCCGGCAATCAATCGGCTGACGGTTATTGCGAACGAGAGCTATGAGGACTTCGCCAACCAGCTGCAAACGGAGATGACCGAGGCGGGTGTTAATTTCAAGCGCGAGATGGTGCAGAACGAGCGTGACAAAATCACGGTACGTCTGCGCAAAGGCTATGACACCGACAATCGATTCCTGGACTTTTGGGCGCGAATTCGTTCACGTACCCGCTATCGTGTCGAATATAAAACGAGTGAACTGATTGCCAAGGCGGCAAGCCGCGTAAAAATTAAAATGCCGACTATCGAACCACCCAAGCTGGCATTGACCCGTGCGGATATTGCGATCGGGACAGGAGGCGTCACGGGTACGCAGACTGGTTATCGGACACAAATGATCGAAACCCGGTATTTGGTAAGGGTAATGCCCGATTTTATTGGTCAGGTACAAAGCAAAACCGGGCTTGCCAAGTCCACAGTTGCCCGCATTCTGCTGGAATCGGGTCGTCTGCTCGACGCAATGAATAATCCGCAGGCGTTTATAGACCAAGCCTCCGAACTGATCAACGCCGTTAAGCGCGAGTTCCTCGTCTATGGCGATGGCTCGGATGAAAGCGGTGTCATGTACATCAAACTGGAAGATGCTTTCTACGAGATGCGCCGCTTCGAGGGCGACGACTTGATGGATGTGTTCACGTCCAACGTTCGCGCTGTGGACAAAAAGGACAAGACGCTTTTCTCGCATATCGTCATCGATTCCAACTCAGGCCCGGAGCGCATCTTTGCGCAAGCATGTGAGGACAACGAGGACGTGCTGTTTTACATCAAGTTGCCGCGCTGGTTCCGTATCGACACGCCGGTCGGCCCTTACAATCCGGATTGGGCCGTAGTCTACAAGAATGATCACGTGCTTTATTTCATCGCCGAGACCAAGAAAACCGGCAATGGCGACCATGTACAGCTTGATTTGTTACGCCCGATTGAGGACTTGCGCATCGAATGCGGAAAGCGACACTTCAAGAACTTTGAGGAAGTTCACTTCAAGGTTGTTAGCTCGCTTGAGGAATTGGTGAGTTGAGGTAGTTTCTGCTAGGGCAGGAGGCTGGAAACGCCGGTCTGGCGCGGTTTTCCAGCTATCTGACTATCTGATTTACGCCTGCTTCAGCAGGCAAACGCCGGCGCTTCCGGCGCATTCCGCTCAGTTGATCGTCGCCCCGGTCTCTTTCACCACCTTGCCCCACTTGTCATATTCGCTACGCAACAGTGCGGCAAATTCCTCCGGGCTGCTGGTGCTCACTTCAACGCCGGCGGCGAGGATGAGTTTCCGCGTCTCGGCCGAGCTGAGCGCCTTGGTGATTTCACTGTTCAGGCGGGTGACAATGTCGCGCGGCAGGCCGGCCGGGCCGAGCAGCCCGAGCCAGATGGTGGCGTCGTAACCCTTGATGCCGGCCTCGTCCATGGTCGGCACGTCCGGCAGGTCGGGCGAGCGTTTGCGCGTGGTCACGGCGAGGGCGCGCAGCCGGCCGCTGGGAATATAGGGCAGGGCATTGGGCATGCCGACAAACCCGAGCTGCACCTGGCCACCGACGATGTCCTGCATCGCCTGGCCGCTGCCCTTGTAGGGCACGTGGTTGATGTTGACGCCGCCCATGGTGGCGAACATCGCGCCCACCAGGTGTTGCGCGCTGCCGTTGCCCGATGAGGCGTAGTCGAGCTTGCCCGGCTGCGCTTTGGCGAGGGCCAGCAACTCGGCCACCGATTTCACCGGCAGCTTGGGGTTGGCGACCAGCACGTACGGGCCCTCAACCAGTTTCATGATGGGCGTGAAGTCCTTGAACACGTCGTAGGGCATGGACTTGTACAGCCAGGGGCTGCTCACCTGCGTGGTCGAGACCATCACCAGGGTGTAACCATCGGGTTTTGACTTGGCGACGTAATCGCTGCCTATGGTCGAGCCGGCACCCGGCTTGTTCTCGATGATCACCGGCTGCCCCAGCGACTCGGTCAGTTTTTGCCCGAGGATGCGCGCCACCACATCGGTGAAGCCGCCGGGCGAGAAGGGCACCACCAGCTTGACCGGCCGCGACGGCCAGGCTTGCGCCTGTGCCAGCGAAGCCGCCGCGGCGAACGCGACAGTGGCAAGGATGCGTGCAGTTTTTTTCATTTTCATCCTCTTGGGCAATTCAGCGATTGGCGCGTCCGGGAAAAATCTCCCTGCCGTCCTTCCCGCGAAAGCGGGAATCCATGGGTTTGACCTGGATTAACCCCATGGATTCCGGGTTCCGCTCTGCGGCCCCGGAATGACGGGACGGGGCCTCATGATTTGGCGCGGACTCAGCCTCGGTACAGCGGCTCCGGCTGGGTAAAAAACGAATGCAGGATGTGATAGGCCATGAGGTAGTTTTTTTGCTGGAAACTCGCGTGCGAGATGCCGGCCATGACCGAGAACTGCTTGTCGTTGTTGGGCAGTTTTTTGTAGAACTCGATGAGATCGTTGAGGCTGGCGATGCCGTCATACTCGCCGCGCATCACCAGGCAGGGCACATTGATTTTTTCCGGATCGACCAGCGGCAGTTTGGAGCACATGTCGACATAGGTGCCGGTGGGCATCGAGTCATCGAGGCTGAGGATGGCGTCGGCAAAGGCGTTGATGGTGGCCTTGTCGGCGGTGTCGGGGTGGTCGCGCGTGAACACGCTCTCGACAAAAGCGCGGTCTATGGGGCGGCGGTTCTTGGCGATGAACTCGGGCAGCCGCTTGCGCCGCTGTTCCAGCGTGGGGCTGCCCTCGCCGGTCCAGACAAAGGCATCGAGGGCGACACGCGCCACGCGTTCGGGATGGCGCTGGGCGAACAGCGCGGCCTTGAGCGCGCCGGATGAAATGCCGTAGACCAGCAGTTTTTTTGCGCCCGTGGTTTTGGCGATGTAATCGCTCGCCGCCAGCAGGTCGTCGGCGCCGTTGGAAATGTCCGAATTGATCGGCCGCGTCTTGGTCGAACGGCCGTAGCCCTCGTTGTCCAGCGTCCAGGTGTCAAAACCACGCTCGCGGAACCAGTCCATCACCGACGAATAGGGGCGTCCGGGCACCGTCAGGTCGAAAGTCGGTTGCGAGGCCATCGAGGAGCCGTGGACAAACAGGACGGTGCCGGCGGGGGTGGTGCCGGCTTTTGCAGTCTTTTGCCACATGAACAGTTTGACTTCATCCCTGCCGGCCATCCTGCTGGTCCAATGATCCTTGCCGCCTGTCCAGGTGACTGCTGTGCTCATGCTCGCTCCGGTTTGCTGGTTTGAAAGTGGCGGCCAGTTTAACCGAGGCGCGAGCCACCGTGGATTTCCGACGGCCTCTAGGCACCACCGAAACTGCGCAGCCCGTCGATATCGAGCACGGTAATGCCGCCGTACTCAATGCGCACGAGGCCGGCTTTTTCCAGTGCCTGCAGTGCCTGGTTGGCGCGCTGGCGCGACAGGCCGGCGAGGTAGCCGATCTCTTCCTGGGAAATCTGCAACTGGGTTTTCACGCCCGGATAGAGCGTCGGGTTGAACAGCGAGGCGAGGCCGCTGGCCACACGCGCATCCGGCCCGAGCAGCCTGTCGTGCTCGACACGGCCGATGAACTGGCCCAGGCGCTCGTTCAGCTGCACCAGCAAAAAGCGGTTAAAGGCGATGCTGGTATCGAGCAAAAACATGAAGGTCGCGCGCGGCATATACGCGATGGCGCTGTCGCGCAGCGTGACGATGTCGTAACGCCGCGGTTCGTCCTTGAGCAGCGAGCCTTCGCCGAACCAGCCGCCGACGCCAATGCCGGTGAGGGTGGTCGGCTTGCCATCGGCCGACAGGTTGCTCATTTTCACCAGGCCGTCGACCACGCCTATCCAGTGCGAAACCTTTTCCCCTTTGCGGCAGACAAAGCCGCCGGCGGGACAGTGGCGTACCAGGGTTTCCACCTCGATGCGCGCCAGGGCTTCGGGCGTGAGCGATCGCGCCCACTGGCTGGCGCGCAACATGGCTCCCAGGGTGGGGGGGTGGTCGGGGCTGGTCATTTGGGCATCCGGTGGTCCGATTGTCTGTCAGGCGACAACATTTCCCGGGCACAGTCTATTATGCTTAAAGGCGTTCACCAAATGTCTTGTGCGGGCAAGGACGCCGCAATAGCGGCGCCGTGACGGCAGGCTTGGTGCGGCTTATTTATCGTTTAGAATCAAAAAGCTTTGTTTGGCGGTGCGTTGCATGACAGGCCGGACCGCGCAAACGCAAAAGCGGCGAAAGCAGGCATAACGCGCGGACCTGATGCAGGATCCCGCGATGGAGGAGGAGATGGACACGCCCGGCGATACCCTGGATACGTTCCCGCGACTGCTGTTGCAGCATGCCCGCGTGCGTCCACGGCATGCCGCGACGCGCGAGAAGAATCTTGGCATTTGGCAGACGTGGACCTGGGGCGAGGTAGCCGAGGAGGTGCGTGCGCTCGCCTGCGGCCTCGCCTCCCTTGGCTTCAGGCGCGGTGACAACCTGGCCATCATCGGCGACAACCGCCCGCGCTTGTACTGGGCGATGTGCGCGGCGCAGTCCCTTGGCGGTGTCGCCGTGCCGATGTACCAGGACGCCATTGCACAGGAAATGAGTTTCGTGCTCGAGGACGCCGGCATCCGTTTTGCCATCGTCGAGGACCAGGAGCAGGTCGACAAGCTGCTGGAGATGCGCGCGCAGTGCCCGCAACTTGCGCATGTCATCTATGACGACCCCCGCGGCATGCGCCATTACGACCAGCCCGGCGTGCTAAGCCTGGATGCGCTGATGCAGGCGGGACGCGAATGGCACGCCGCCCACCCGGCGTTTTTCAGCGACGAAATCGCGCTTGGCAAGACCGGTGATGTGGCGGTGATGCTCTACACCTCGGGCACCACTGGCAAACCCAAGGGTGTCTGCCAGACGCACGAGGCCTTCATCGGTGCCGCCAGCAGCGGCTGCAGCTTCGACAAGCTCGGGCCCGATGACAACATTCTGTCCTACCTGCCGATGGCATGGGTGGGGGACCACTTGTTTTCCTACGCCCAGGCGATGTATGCGGGTTTCACCATCAATTGCCCCGAGTCTGGCGACACGGTGATGACCGACTTGCGCGAAATCGGGCCGAGCTACTACTTTGCGCCGCCGCGCGTGTTCGAGACCCTGCTCACGCAGGTGATGATCCGCATGGAGGACGCCACCTGGGTGAAGCGCGCACCCTTTCATTTTTTCATGGACGTGGCCAAACGCTGCGGCGCCGACATCATCGACCGCAAGCCGGTGGCCTTGTCCGACCGCCTGCTCTACGCCCTGGGCAACCTGCTCATCTACGGGCCGCTGCGCAATGTGCTGGGCATGAGCCGCATTCGCGTCGCCTATACCGCCGGCGCCGCCATCGGACCCGACCTGTTCCGCTTTTACCGCTCCATCGGCGTCAACCTCAAGCAGCTTTACGGCGCGACCGAAACCTGCGCCGCGGTGTGCCTGCAGCCGGACGGCCAGATCAAGTTTGACACCGTCGGCCCGCCGGCCCCGGGCGTGGAAGTGAAGATTGCCGACAATGGCGAGGTGCTGGTCAGGGGCAAGGTGCTGCTCAAGGAATATTACAAGCGGCCCGATGCCACCGCCGAGGCGCTCGATGCGGACGGCTATTTCCGCACCGGCGACGCCGGCTATTTCGACGAAGACGGCCACCTCAAGATCATTGATCGCGCCAAGGACGTGGGCAAGCTCGCGAGCGGTGCGATGTTCGCGCCCAATTACATCGAGAACAAGCTCAAGTTCTCGCCCTATATCAAGGAGGCCGTGGCCTTCGGCCAGGGCACCGACCGCGTCTGCGCTTTCATCAACATCGACATGGGCGCCGTGGGCGACTGGGCCGAGCGGCGCAACCTCGCCTACGCCGGCTACGCCGAGCTGGCGCAAAAGGATGAGATCTACGCGCTGGTGCGCGAGTGCGTCGAAAAAGCCAACGCGGAACTGGCCACCGACCCGGTGCTGCACGAATCGCAGATCCATCGTTTCCTCATACTGCACAAGGAACTCGACCCGGATGATGACGAGCTGACGCGCACGCGCAAGGTGCGGCGCAGTTTTGTCAGCGAGAAATACGCCGTGCTGGTCGAGGCCTTCTATGCCGGCAGGAAATCACAGTTCATCGAAACGCAGGTGCGTTTTGAGGACGGGCGCACCGGCAAGATCAGCGCCGACCTGCGCATAGAAGAGGCCAAAATATTCCCCCACGTCCCCGCCAGGAAGGCCGCCTGAAACATGCCGACCACGCGAGACATCGGCGATGTGATCCTTGCCATAAAGGACGTGGTGCTGTCTTTTGGCGGCGTCAAGGCGCTGCAGAACGTGTCCTTTGACGTGCGCGAGCATGAGATCCGCGCCATCATCGGCCCCAATGGCGCCGGCAAGAGCTCGATGCTCAACGTCATCAACGGCGTTTATCACCCGCAGGAGGGCACCGTGACCTACAAGGGCGAGGTGCGTCACCACGTCGATCCGGCCGAGGCGGCGGCGAGTGGCTTCGCGCGCACTTTCCAGAACATCGCCCTTTTTCGCGGCATGTCGGTGCTCGACAACATCATGACCGGGCGCAACCTCAAGATAAAGTGCAATTTCCTGCAACAAGCGCTGTATTGGGGCGCGGCGCAGCGCGAGGAGCTGGTGCATCGCGCGCGTGTCGAGGAGGTCATCGATTTCCTCGAAATCCAGCACATCCGCAAAGTGCCGGTCGGGCGCCTCCCCTACGGCCTGCAAAAGCGCGTCGAGCTTGGCCGCGCGCTCGCCGCCGAACCCGAGGTTCTGCTGCTCGATGAGCCCATGGCCGGCATGAACGTCGAGGAAAAGCAGGACATGTGCCGCTTCATCCTCGACGTCAACGACCAGTTCGGCACAACCATCGTGCTGATCGAGCACGACATGAGCGTGGTGATGGACTTGTCCGACCGCGTTGTGGTGCTGGACTACGGCCGCAAAATCGCCGACGGCACACCCGACGAGGTGCGCGCCAACAAGGAAGTGATTGATGCGTATCTGGG
>Ga0194061_1001556_pt1 | contig 13253 bp, 8 predicted proteins | sample SepL2221m_MetaG_FD_163423 | JGI IMG/M metagenome (GOLD analysis project Ga0194061, IMG submission 163423) | Anoxic zone freshwater microbial communities from boreal shield lake in IISD Experimental Lakes Area, Ontario, Canada - Sep2016-L224-21m | ecosystem: Environmental > Aquatic > Freshwater >...
GTGTTCAGCGTGCTCGCGATTCGGGGGGGATTTCTGCCGCCAAATATCAACTTCAACGAGCGCGATCCCGCGTGGGAACTCGACATCGTCGCGAATGGCACGCGCGAGTCGCGCGTGGACTGTGTGGTGTCGAATTCGTTCGGCTTCGGCGGGACAAATGCGAGCGTTGTGGTCGAGCGCAGTGCGGACAATCCTGTCCGCAGTGCCGGCTGTGCGGACAGGATTGTCCGCCTTACGGTGAACGTCGCCGGTCTCGGCTGCGTGACGCCGCTCGGCGACGACCTCGATCAAATTTGGAAACGCATCGAGGCTGGCGAACGTCCGGAGCTGACGGAAGTGGTGAACCCGGAGTCGGGCCGGAAATTCCAGGCCGCGCTCGTGCCGCCCGCGCTGGTTGCGCACGTCGCGCGCGAGCCGCGGCTGCGGCGATCGAGCGCGATCAGCCTTTTTGCCGCCGCCGCAGGGAAGGCTGCGCTCGCGGACAGCGGCATCGAGTTCACCGCTGAAGTGAAGGCGCGCACCGCCGTGGTGTTCGGCGTCTCGGACGGAGGCGTGCAATACACGCGGCGATTCTACGAGCAGATCGTGAAGCAGGGTGCGGACAAGGCGAGTCCGCTGCTTTTTCCCGAGACGGTTTACAACGCGCCGGCGAGCCACCTTGCGGCGATGCTCGGGGTGGATGGCGCGACCTACACGCTTGTCGGCGACGGCACCGTCGGGATGCAGGCGCTGGAATTCGGCGCGCAGCTCCTCGCGATGGGGGATGCGGATCACGTCCTCGTCGTCGCCGCGGAGGAGCTTGATTGGATCCTGTTCGAAGCACACCGCGCGTGGCGCCTCATCTCCGGCGATGAACGCGCAGTGCCGCATCATGCACCGCACACCGGAGCGCTCCTCGCGGAAGGCGCGGCTGCGGTCGTGCTCAACCGCGACGGAAAGCGTGCGATGCTGGATATCGCAGCCGGCATGCCATTTTGCAGCCGCGATGAGGCCGCAGCGGCGCTCGATGAAGTGCTGCGATCCGTCGCCGGGCGTGGCAGGCCGGACGTGATCGTGGATGGAGGAAACGGAACATGGACTGACGGGGTGATCGCCAGAATCACGGACGCGATTTTTCCGCCACCGCGAATCGCGGGTGCATTTTCAAAGGACTACTTCGGCGAGGCACTCGGCAGCGGTGCGCTGCAACAGATCGTCCTCGCAGTGGATGCGCTGGATCGTTTCGCGTGCGACTGCGCGCTCGTGCCCGCGCTCGGCTGGAATCAGCAGGCCGCAGCTGCGTGGGTCGCGCGAGTGCCCGGCGTGCCGCGCAAGGAGCCTGGGTTTCCGTCGATGCCGCCGCCGCCGCCCGGTCTCGGATGGAACTGGCGTCTGGCCAACGGGAATTAGGACACAGGCGGGCCTGCCGCTATTTCTTCGGCGGGAAGGCGAGGATGGGGACGCGCGCGTGGTGTCGCACGGCCTCGATGGTGCTGCCGTGGAGGATGTCGCCGATGAGCCGGTGGCCGTGCGAAGCGAGGGCGATGAGATCGCACTGCTCGGTGCCCGCGGTCTTCAGGATTTGATCCGGAGGGCTTCCCAGCGAGAGGCGCACCGAGACTGTGAGTCCGGTTTCTGCGCGCAGGCGCGCGGCGGTTTCATCAAGGTAGCGCATGTCCTCCTTCATCTCCTCGGACTCGGCGAGGTTGAGCTGCTCGAAATTGCGCGCGGCCCAGCCGTCGGCCACATGCAGGAGCAGCAGTTCGCTCTTCATCAGCGTGGCGAGCTGCGTGATCGGCGCGAGGAGTTCCTGGTCCGAGGGCGTGGTGTCGAGAGCGACGAGGATTTTGCGATACATGCGAGGTGAATCAAAGGCCCAGCGCATCCTGCCATGACTGCGGAGCGAATTTGCCGAAGAGGTATTTGAGATTCAACGCGACGATGACCGAGGCGGAACTCCAAGCGAGAATTTTGATCCAAAGCGGGTTCACAAATTTCCCCATCTTCTTGCGGCAACCCGTGAAAATGAGCAGCGGGATGACGGCGAAGCTGAGTTGCATCGAGAGGATCACCTGACTCCAGATGAGCAGCTCGGTCGTCATTTTCTCGCCGAAGTAACCGATGACGCAGACCGCGGGCACGATGGCGATGAGCCGCGTGATGAGCCGGCGCAGCCACGGCGCGAGGCGGATATTGAGGAAACCCTCCATGACGATCTGTCCGGCGAGCGTGCCGGTGAGCGTGGAACTCTGCCCGCTCGCGAGCAGCGCGAGCGCGAAGAGCGTGCTCGCCACGCCGACGCCGAGCACGGGGCTGAGGAGTTTGTGGGCGTCCTGGATTTCCGCCACGTCCGCGTGACCGGTCGTGTGAAACGCGGCGGCGGCGAGGATGAGGATGCCGCCATTGATGAAGAGCGCGAACATGAGCGCGACCGTGGAGTCTATGCTGGCGAACTTGATCGCCTCGGCCTTGCCCGGCTCGGTGCGCTCGAAATTGCGCGTCTGCACGATCGAGCTGTGGAGGTAGAGATTATGCGGCATCACGGTCGCACCGAGGATGCCGATGGCGACGAAGAGCATCTCCTTGTTCCGCAGGATTTCCGCGGAGGGCATGAAGCCGTGGGCGATGCCGACGAGATCCGGCTTTGCAAAAATCACATTCGCGAGGAAGCAGCCGCCGATGGTGAGGATGAGCGTGATGACGATCGCCTCGACGTAGCGGAAGCCCCTGTTTTGCAGGAAGAGGATGATGAGCACATCGAGCACGGTAATGACGCAGCCCCAGACGAGCGGGATGCCAAAGAGCAGTTGCAGGCCGATCGCCGAGCCGACGACTTCCGCGAGATCGCACGCCGCGATGGCGGCTTCGCACAGCAGCCACAGCATCCAGACGACGGGCTTCGGGTAATGATCGCGGCAGGCTTGCGCGAGGTCGCGCCCGGTGGCGACGCCGAGCTTGATGCACAGGTGCTGAAGCAGGATGGCCATCAGGTTTGAGATCAGGATGACCGAGAGCAGCGTGTAGCCGAATTTCGCGCCGCCGGCGAGGTCGGTGGCCCAGTTGCCGGGGTCCATGTAGCCCACGGAGACGAGGAAGCCGGGGCCGGAAAAAGCGAGTAGCTTGCGCCAAAATGAAGCTGTCTTCGGGATGAGGACGCTGCTGTGGACTTCCGGTAGCGAGGCGTTGCCGCCGGTCCTGCGCCAGCCTTCGGTGGTATGCGGGCCGTCCATTTTCAATAGCGGAAGCTGAGGCCGGCGAAGACGACGAGATCGTCGGCGGAGCGGGTGAGGCCGAAGTTTGCGCCGGCGTCGAACTGCACATTCGGCGTGATGCGGAAGGTGAGGCCAGCGTCGAAGGTCGAGGCCCAGCCGGGGCGTGTCCATTCGTTCCACCATTCGACGTAGCCGCCGAGGCGCTCGGTGATGTCGTGCGAGAGTGTGACGGAGGCGATGCCGGCGAACGTGGGGCGGCGATCCTCGCGGCGGAGGTTGCCTTCGATCATCGTGCCCATATTCCAGCCGCCGCCGAGCTTCACTGCGAATGGGACGATGAGACCGGCTTCGACGCCGTCCGATCCGAATGCGCCGCCCGCGGTCGGCAGCGAAAGGAAGGGCATGAGCGCCATCGCCATGTTGCCGCGATCATTTCCGAAGAGGTTGAGCTTTGCGCGGATGGTGAGGTCGCTCCAGCCGCGGTCGCGCTCGCGATGGCCGTCGGTGAATATCCGCTCCTGCTCGTTCCATGCGGGGAGGATGAACTGCACGTCGAGGCGGTCGGTGATGCCGAGCTTGAGGTTCACCGCGGCGGCGGACCAGCTGGTGGTGCGTGCGATGGCGCCATCGGTGCCGTGCTCATCGAGGAGGAATGTGAAGGCGTCGGCCTCCAACTGCCAGCGGCCCTTCGGGACCGTGAAGGGGCTCTCGGTCTTATCCGGCCGGTCGGTGCTGAGCTCGCGCTGCGGTGGGGCGGGCTCCGCGGCGAAGATGCGCGGCGCGGAGAGAGCGAGGGCGGCGGCGATGCGGATGAACATGCCGGGGATTTACGCGCCGCATGTAAGTTTGCAACAACAATGTTAGCCACGGCTAAGTTAGTTTTTCGTGACAGAAAATATTTGGCCGCTCAAACGGGTGGCTTGACGGCTGCGGGCGGGCGCGGGCACGGTGCGGGCCATGCCCGCCAAGAAGAAGACCGCGACCCCCCGCAGTTCCGCCGCCGTGGAGGACTACCTCGAGCGCATCCTGGAGCTGATCAACACGAAGGGCTACGCGCGCGTGGTGGACATCGCGCAGAGCCTGAAGATTTCGCAGGCGAGCGTGACGAACATGATCCAGCGCATGGACGCGGACGGGCTGCTGAAATACGAGCGCTACCGGGGCATGGTGCTCACGGCCTCCGGCGAGGCGCTGGCGAAGAACATCACGCGGCGGCACCGCATCCTCACGGATTTCCTGCGGCTCTTCGGGCTCGATGAGGAGCTGATTTTCCATGACGTGGAGGGCATGGAGCACCACGTGAGCCCGCCGACGCTGAACGCGATCGAGGCGCTGACGGCGCAGCTCCGCAAGCAGCCCGCGCTGCTCGCGCGCGTGACGCAGTAGCGCGCCGGAAGCGTGAGGAGCGGGCGGCGATTCCCGGGTGCTGTTTCCGGCGACCCGCCGGAAACGCCGCATGGCGTGTGTGCAAGCACGCAGGATTTCAAAATTAGTGCGTCTTCAGATTTGAGCGCGGTTCGAAAAACACACGGGCGTCGGGTGTCTGCGGCCAGTGGCCGCAGACAGCACGCGAATCGCGAGCTCCACCCGGGAGAACGCTTCGCCGCCCGCAAGCAACAGTTCCGTACGACCGAAAATCTTGTCGCGTGACACGATGCCTCGCTCGCAGCGTGTCTTGCTGCGTCAGCCGCGCGTCGCGCGAAGCGCGGTTGCGTCGCGTGCGGTGTTCCGCTAGAGCGCACGCACATGAAAATGATCCGCTTCGCCAGCACGCTACTCCTGCTCCCGATTCTCGCCGGCTGCATGTCCACCATCGGGCCGACTCCGGGCCAGTACAAACTGGCGCGCGCGGCGATGGTCGATCAGATCAAGGCCGAGCCGAGGGACGCGTATTTCGTGGGCCGGCGGTACTACAAGACGGATTACAAATTTTGGGGGTTCGTGCGCGCATCGGGCCATCCGTGGAGCGAGTCGAAGCTGGTGATGATGAACGAAAACCAGAAGCTCGCGCCGGACCGCGCCGGCACGGCGCTTGGGACGGACAACAACTTCGAATACCGGCTCCACGGCCGTTTTTCCGGCGAGACCGTGTATGAGCCGGCGAGCAACGGGTTCTATCCGGAGTTTGTGCTGACGGGCTACGACCTGATCTCGCAGACGCCGCCGCCGATCTACCGCGAGCCGGGCGCGCTGAATCCCGAGAGGCCGATTATTCCGCAGCCGTACTGAGCCGACACGATTCGGCTTCCTCGATTATTTTGAAACGCAGAGGCGCTGCGGTGATGGTGGAGCGCGTCGCTCCGCGCGCGCTTCGGTAGCCGGGACTTTCCAATCCCGGCGATTTCCGAGGCGTACGAGTGCCGGGACTGGAAAGTCCCGGCACAGACACCGCTACGGCGCGACAGCGGGCGGGAGCGGCGGCTCGACGACGGGCTCGTGCGGGACGGTGAGCGGGATCTGCTCGCCACGGAGGACGTCGAAGACGTGGTTGATCAGTCCGCGGTAGTGCTGCTGCACGATTGCGTCGGGCGACTCCTTTTGGAGGGCGAGAAAGTCCGCGTAGTCCTCCTGCAATTTCAATGCGAGCAGGGTGCGGAGCTGCGTGGTGGCGTCGGGTGCGGCGTCGCCGGAGCCGGCGGCCATCGCGAGCGCGCGGGCCTCGCTGTCGGTGGTGAGTTCCTCGACGCGCCCGTTCAGTTCCGCGATGCGGCCCTCGAGCTGGATGACGAGGCGCTTGAGTTCGTCGGGGCTCAGATTGGCCTCCTCGTGCGAGAGGACAGGGCGCTCCGGGCGTGATTTGGGCCCTTCGCTCTCGGCGCGGCGCAGGCGGTTTTGCGCGGTGGCGAGATCGTTGCGCAGGCCGGACACGTAGCCTTCGAGCTGTTTGAGCGTGGCGGAAAAATTGAAGCCGGACGACTGGCCGCGTTCCTGTCCGCGTTCCTGTCCGCGCTCTTGGTCGCGGGGGACATACGCGGGGCGTTCCTTGCGATCGTTTCGTCCGCGCCTGCGGCGTCCGCCGCCGGCGTCGGAGACTTCGGCGGGTTCGTCTTCGTCTTCGTCCTCATCCGCTTCGTCCTCGTCTTCGTCTTCGTCCTCGGCGTCGAGCGCTTCGAGACGTGCGATTTTTTCGGCCTCACGCCATGCGGCGATTTCCTGATTCACGGCTTCGACGGCCGCGGGATCTTCGCTCTCGGCTGCGACGCGCAATTTTTCCTGAAGCTCATCGGGAACGGGCGCCTCGGGCGTCTCGGCCGCGGCCGCGGGAGTTTCGTCGTCGGAGCGTTCCTTCGGCTCGGGTCCGCGGTCGGGCTTCATGGTGGCGAGGATCGCCTCTGGCAATTCGGTGACTTCCTTGCGCAGCGCGGACTGCCACTTGCCGTTCCAGCGGCCGACGGCGCGCGCGATCATGCCGATCAGATTTTCATGCAGCGACGCGAGCCGCGAGCCGCCGTAGCGCAGCACGCTGAGCTGCGTGATGGGCGCATTGTTCACATTGAACGTCGAGAAGACGACGGCGGAAAGAATCGCGGTGGCGTCTTCCGCGGGCATGTCCGCGAGATTGAGCTGGAGCACCCACGGCTTGCCGCGTCCGATGAAGACGTTGCCGATGAGCTTCGAATGCTCGGCCTTCAGCGAGCCGGCCTGTGCGTCCCACATGCTGCGGCACGCGGCGGCGGCGACCTTTGCGCCCTCGCTGAGTTCCGCGCGGGCGAGCGAACGCGCTATGCTCAGGCGCAGGCGGTAGCCGTTGTCGGTGTCCATCTTTGCGAGGCCATCGAGCACTGCGGCGCGGGCCTCGGGTGTGATCTGCTGCCACGCGGCCTCGATGGCGCGCACGCCGAGGATCCACGGCAGGAGCGGCATCGCGGCGAGCGCGGCGGCAGTGCCGTCGCCGCCTTCGAGCAGGCAGTCGCGCATGAGGCGCGTGGCCTTGTCCTCGTCGGCGGGTGAGAGGCGGTTTGTGTTGCCGTTCTGGGCGAGGGTCGCGAGGTCGGCCTTCGGATCGCCGGACGGCTGTTCAGCCGGAGCGCTGTCGCCAATGGCGAGGGCGGGCGGCGTGTCGGTGTGGGCGAGATTCACCGGCTCGGGATTCGGTGAAGCAGTGGAGCCTTGCGCCTCGGGGGAGGATTCGGGCGTCGGCGTGGGAGTGTCTTTTGCCATGGGTAAAAAAATCGGCCCTATGAATGGCGGCACGCTTCGCCGTGGCGAGACGTTTTTTCCGAAGCGGCCAGTCGGCGGATGAGATTCCCGTCGCGGAGCGCGTCGCATTCCGCGGCTCGGTGGCGGCGAGGTGCGGCTTCATGACCCGGCATTTGCGCCATGCATACGCGCGGCTCGCGGGTTATCCCGACAACATGCGCCGCCATCTCCTCCCGCTCATCGCCATTTTCGCAACGCTCCCGTCGTGGGGCGGAGTCGCGAATTTCAAAGTCACCACGGACCAGTCCGTGGACGCCAGTTCGCTCGAAACGCTCGTGCAGGGTGTCGTCGCGCGCTCGGGGGCGAAGACGAATGACGCGAAGGCCGTGGCGATTTATGAATGGCTGCACCAGGCGATTTTCCACTGGGCCTACGCGACGGAGCCGGAGCCGCAGACGGTCGGGCCGCTGAAGCTGCTGCATGTGTACGGATGGGGGCTTTGCGGCGGACAGCACACGGTGCTGAAGGCGCTCTTCGAGACGGCGGGCTGGGAGTGCCGCTACGTCGGCTGGTCGGACCCCGGCCACACGACCATCGAGGTGAAATACGACGGGCGCTGGCATTACTTCGATGTGTTCCTGAAGTGCTACTTCTGGTCGAAGGATCGCAGCCACGTCGTGAGCCAGGAGGAGATCGCCGCCGACCCGTCGCTCGTGCTCGATGCGGTGAAAGACGGACGCGCCGCGCGCGAGCATCTCTGCTGCGGCGACCCGGCCGCGGGCGTCGTGAGCGGCGTGAAGAGCCGCAAGGTCGTCGGCGACTCGAAGGGCTGGGCCTCCGTGACGTGGCGGGACGAGAGCTACGCGCCGAGCCTCGCGCTGCCGTGCGGCGCTTCGCTGCGGCTGGAGTGGGCGGCGGCGGAGAACGGATTCGCCGTGAGCGGCAAGGCGCCGCAGCACAGTTGCGGGACGAAGGATTTCCGCGAAAACCCGGTGCTCGGCCCGCTCCTTGAACACTACGGCCCGCGGAACTGGTCAAACGGTCGCCTCACTTATGCGCCGGATTTTTCGCAGCCAGCCGACGTGGCGGACATCGAACTCACAAACGCCAAAGCCGCCGCCGGCAAACTCATCGCCAGCGGCAATGCCACGGCGATCTTCCGTCTGCCGATGCCGTACGCGTACGTGAGCGCGAATGTGCAGGCGTCATTTGCAGGCGGGGGAAAACTCTCGTTCTCCACCGACGGCGGCAGGACGTGGAAGCCGTGCGATGCCGCGCCGATCGTGAGGCAAAAATACGACGTGTGCTTCAAGGCCGAGTTCACCGGCGCGATGGAGAAAATCCGCGTGGAGGCTTTGGTGGAGCACAATCGCGGGGTGCTGCCGTATCTCGTGGCCGGAAAAAACCGCGTCGCTGCCTCGTGCGACGTGAAGCCCGGCGCCATCGCGAGCATCAGCCTCGGCTGGCAGGACGCCACCGTCGCGAACCCCAAACGCAAGCAATGGAACGGCACCGGCATCACCTACGGCACCGCGCAAACCGCCACGCGCGACCTCGATGGCGGCGCATTGAATTTCGACCTCGAAGCGGGAGGCAACACTGCGCCGAAGATGCTTTTCATCGAGCGCGCAGTGCGGGCGCGGAGATGAACCGGTCGCGCGCGTCGCGCCGGAACTGCAATTTGGAAGCGGACTGCCGAGATTTCCGTCAATCGGCCGGCTCCCGTCACTCCACGATCAGCACTCCGCGCATCACGGCCCAGTGGCCGGGGAAGCTGCAGACGTACGGGTAGCGGCCGGCCTTCGCGGGAGCGGTGAAATGGATGGCCGTCTTCTTCTGCGGATCGAGCACCCGCGTGTGGCAGAGGATGTCCGCGCTGTCGGGCACGTAATGCCGCGCCAGCGCATCGGGCGCGGCGATCAGGTTGTTTGCGAGCGCGCCGACGCGCTCGATGGCGTCGGGCGTGATGAGCACCCAGTTGTGCGGCAGCAAGTCCGTGTTCTCGAAGATCAGCGAGAGGCGTTCGCCGGCTTTGGCGTGCAATTCCTTTTGCGCAAACTGCAATCCGTTTGCGGTCTGGAGATGCAACTCGCGTCCGGCATCGCCCTGCTCCCATTTCACCGGGAGAAAAACCACGTTCGTCGGCAGCGTCTGCGCGACACGCGCGGTTTTCGCGATGGCCGTGTAGCCGGGGAATGCCGTGAACGGCGCAGCAAGCGCGTGAGCCGTGAGGAAGACATCGTGTGTCCGCTCTTTCGTCACCGCGATGCGCAGATGGATCTGATTTGCGGGAAGGATCTGCGGGATTTCCACAAAGAGCGTCCTCCCGGCATCGAGCACATGCGCGCTGCGAATTTCCAGAGGATCGTGGCCGATGCTGCCGGGATGCAGCACGGAAAATTCCGGCGAGCCGTAAGCCGCGCTGTAGCGATAGTTCCAGCACTGCGCAAAATGGCCGGCTGGCGCGGCTGCGAGGCCGGCAGTGAGCGGCGTGTCGAAGCGCAGCAGCACACCATTGTCCTGTATTTCAAAGCCGATCGGCAGCGGCGTGCCGCCGGTGAAACGCACACGATGAAAGCAGCCGTCCAGCGGCGTGTAAGATCCCCACCCCTGCATACCGCTCACGTAGAAATGTCCGTCGCGCACGCTGAATCTGCCGCCTTGCACGCCGGAATCAAAGTTGCCGGTGATCCTCACTGCGGCTGCCTGCCATCGCTCGTTCACCTGCTGCCGCATCACGAGCCACGCGCTGCCGGTTCCGCTTGAGAGATGGATGAGATTGCCGTCGCCCTTCAATGCCGGCCACGCCTGGGCACTTAGGAAGCACTGGCCGCCCGCGGAGTTATCTTCGCCGCGCGGAAGGTAGAGCAACGGCGGCTCCGGCGGCTGGCCGTTTCGCGGCCCGCCCGCGCCGAAATGCGCGCCCTGATTCTTGCCCATCTCGACCTGGCAGACGGCGGACGCGGGCGTCCAGTCACCCTCCTGCACGCTCGACGTGACGAAGCGCCCATCGGGCGAAATGCCGATGCCGTTTGGATTGCGGAAGCCGGTCGCGAGCACTTCCACCGACGAAGCCGTTGCGCGGCACAGACCCTGATTCGCCGAGGCAAAATAGAACCGGCCCTGACTGTCCGCATCGAGGCCGGTAATGAAGGAATGGCCGCCCGGCGAAGTAATCATCGCATTGGTCGCACACTCGTAAAAGTCCGCCTCATCGTCGCCATTCAGATCGTGCAGGCAGGTGACCTGATCGCGACCGAGGACATACAGCTTGTCTTTGATGATCTTCAGTCCGAGCGGCTGATGCAGGCCGGTGGCGAAACGTTTCCAGCGAAGCTTGCCGAGCTTTTCATCAATGCCACGCACGAGCCAGACCTCGCCCGTCATCGTGCAGACCGCCGCCGACCCGTCGCTGAAAAAATCATGTCCGCTGATGAAGAACAGCGTGCCGTACGGATTCGCGAACGGCGCCGTGATCGTGTCGGTCGCGAAAGGCGCCTGTTCGGCGAGCGTGCCTTTCGTTTCCAGCCACTGAGGCCATTGGGCAGGGCCGCCTTTGAGCAATTGCGACAGATCCTTGCCATCCTCGCGCGCGGTGGTGAGCCGCTGCTTGCCATTGACCGAATACGAAAAGATTACCTCTTTCCCGTGGCGGTAGAAGCCGTGATAAACGGGCGCCTCATCCTGCTTGTGTGGGGTGGCATTAGCTATCGCGGTTCCATCTATCGTCGCGCCGCCCATGAAGCCGTGACGCGAATCACCGAGCTTCACAAAGCCGCCCGTCCACCTCACCGGAAACTTGCAGGTCATCGGATCAAAGCAGGCTGCGCGGTCGTCATACCGCACGCAGATGCCCTTCGGAATCGTGAGGCCCGCACCTTTGAACACTGCGCTGAAAACCGTGCCGTGATCCGCAGCGGCCCAGCGGCCATCCTTCCAGGTCACCGCATCATTCTGGTTGCCCCAGTGTCCCTGCTTCCCGCCATCAAGACCGGGAAACTCCGGCAGCAACTCCGGCATCTTCGGCTGCTTCATAAAATACTCCGCCTGCTTGCCATAGTAATCAAACACCCGGTCGCGATTTACAAAATGCTGCCAGTGGATGTTGTCCTCGGGGTGCAGGGGCTTTCGTTCCGGGGCAAAGTCCGCGGTCTTGATCGTGGGCGGCACTTGCGATGTCGGACTGAGATCATCAAAGCTCCAAAGGCCGATGGTATTCTCCGTTCGCGTGCGTGGTTTTTCCGAAGCCTGCGGCTTGATGACCCCTTTGCTCAGCCGAATGTCATCTATGATTCCGTCACAACCGACCGTTCCTTCCACGAGCCTCCCAAATGCCAGCCCGCCCGGCTTGGGGCTGCCTGCAAGCGGGTTCAACCCCCGTTCGAGCACCTGATTGCCATCCACCCAGAGCATCACCGTCTTTTCGTCAATGCTCGCCACCACATCATGCCATTTGCCGTCGCAAATGTCGGCCTTGGAGTCATAGTCGCCGCCGCGACCCGGCGCATAGAGGGCCAACGTTCCGCGACCTGCATGGGTGTAGAGCTCCCAATGCGCGGCAGACGCCTTCTGGTCACAGGCGACTAAGATGTTGTAATGCTGTTTGCCAGCCAGCTTCACCCGGCATTCGACGCTGATGGGCAACGCATGGTAGGCATCCTTGTCCTCAGCCAGCATTCCACCTTCGAGCGCCTTGCCGAATTGTTCATTCAGCGACGGCACACCGTGCGGCCCACTGCCTTGCGGGTTTAGGGCAGATTGCTTTGGGACCTTAGCTTCGTTCCAGGTGCGATAGCTCGGCTTTGCTCCCGGTGCTGTGCCGTCGAGTTGCGGCACGAGCCATTGGAGTCCGTCGAGATTGTCGAGCAGCCGGCCTTCCGCGTCTTCGTCGGTGTGATTGAGGATGCCGATGGGCCCGCGGTAGGCGCTTGCGCGGACGAGGCGCAGCAGCTTCACGTCCTCGGTGCCGACGCCGAGCGGGAGGATTTTCCGGCCCTTGGCTTCGCCGCCAATGTCCATGCCGTTCAGGTTGAGGAACAGGAGGTGCGGCAGCATCCGCGGGAGCACCTTTTCGAGCCGGTCGAGGTGACCGTGGCCATGATGTAGGTTATAGATGATGCCGATATTGGTGATGCCCTGCGCCTTCAGCGCCTCGCTGACAGCGATCATGTTTTCCGGTTCGCCACCCCACCCGCCGTGGTTATAGATTCCCACCTTGCAGCCCAGCGGCGCGACGGCTTCGCAGATGAGCTTGAACCGCCTGGCCTCCTTTTCTATCCGCGATTTTTGATCCGCCTCATCCTTCACAGCAATCCCACCTCCGCCTCCGCTAATCCATAGCTGGGGATGCACGTCGTGGCGCTTGAAAAGCTCCAGCGTCTTCCTGGCTTCGTCGTTCATTGAGTTCGGAAACCACCAACCGAGGAGTTCGATTCCATGCTTCTTCAGCGCGTTCAATTCGTCATCCCACTGCGGGATGTGTTCTGCACGATAGTCATAGACGAATTTCTTCACGCCGATCTTCTCGAGCATCGTGGCGCGCTCCTCCGGCCCGCGCTTGGCCTTGTCGTAAGGCACGATGCACCAGGCGGCGAGATTGGACTTGTCGAAGATATTTTCCGCCGCAGATGCGGCGAGAGTCAGGCAGGCGAATAGGAATAGGCGAATGGTCATTGGAAGGCGGAAGGCGGGTTTGGTTGTTATCGGAGGGCGATGGAGCAGGCCGGGCACTTATCCCATCTTTGTGACATTGTCCCATGTGTTCGGCGTGCGTGTTAGCTGGCCGGCTTTGATCACGCCGCCTTGGATGACGGCGATGAAGCGGCTGCGGTCTTCGAGCAGCGTGATGTCCTTGAGCACGTCGCCGTCCACGATGAGCAGGTCTGCGAGCTTGCCTGTCTCGACAGTGCCGAATTCGTCCGC
>Ga0194061_1001557_pt1 | contig 13251 bp, 12 predicted proteins | sample SepL2221m_MetaG_FD_163423 | JGI IMG/M metagenome (GOLD analysis project Ga0194061, IMG submission 163423) | Anoxic zone freshwater microbial communities from boreal shield lake in IISD Experimental Lakes Area, Ontario, Canada - Sep2016-L224-21m | ecosystem: Environmental > Aquatic > Freshwater >...
CATCGATTCGTCGCGGGCCTGCCTCGCTCTAGAGTCGGGGATCAGTTTGGAGCTGCCCTTGTAGGAGTCCCGAGGATTACCCTATCGTTGCTCGGACTCGCATCACCAGATCGATCCATTGGAGTTATTCCCTTCAGGTCTTGTTGGCCTGCAGTGCCTGCTGGCCAATCGCCCACACAAAGCCGACGAGTTCGCGGGCAACCGCAATACAGGCCTTGTTAACCTGCAGCCCACGCGCATTGAGGGCCGCAAAGCGCTGCGTCAGCCGTAATTGCGCCTTCCAGGCCATCGTGCGGATTGACTCCGGCAGTTCCTGCTGACGCTGCAACGCTTCTTTGCCTATGCGCGCCTTGAAGCGGTAACTCCAGGCCGCCTCCGTCAGCAAGCGCCGTGCGTGCGAATTGCCAGTCTTGGTAATGCTGCCCCGGCTCACGCGCGCTCCACTTGAATGCTCGCTGGGAACCAGACCAAGGTAGCCCATCAGTTTGCGCGGGTGCTCAAAACGGGTGAGGTCCCCAATCTCTGCCACCAGACCGATGGCGGTGATTGCAGCTACCCCCCGCAACGCTTGCAACGCAGCCACCACTGGCGCAAAACGCCAGTTCGTGATGCATGCCTGCAGTGACTGAGTCAACCGCTCGACGCGCTCATCGGCCGATGTCACTGCCAGCCAGTATTCGGTAAACGCCGTTTGCGCTGGACCCGCGCCGAAGTTCAGTGTTGCCAGCCAGCGGTAGTAGGCCCCGCACCATGAGGTCTTGCCCGTGTAGCGCACATCATGGCGCATCAAAAAGCCCTTGAGCTGATGGCGCGCTTGCACCCGTGCGTTGACCGCGTCTTCTCGGGCGCGCGACAGGTCGCGAATCGCTTCGTCACCGGGTTCTGGAACCCAGATCGCACTGAGCTGGCCCGCACGCGAACACTCGGCCAGCTCAATGCTGTCGCGCCCGTCGGTCTTGACGCGGTCCCCCGCACGACGAGGAATCTGCGACGGTGCAATGATTTCGCAGCTGTAACCCTTGGCGCTCAAGGCCCGCTGCAGTCCAAAACCCGTAGGCCCGGCTTCGTAAACCAGGTGCAGCTGCTCTGCCGAGCCAATCTTGGTCAACAATTTGAGTAGCTTGCTCACATCGTGAACGACTTTGCCAACCAGTCGCCCCGCCGTGCGTCCGGGTTCTGCAACAGCCACAGAAATACTGTCTTTGTGAACATCCAGGCCCACATGGAATTTGTTAATCTCTTGCATGGTCGGTCTCCTTTGGTTGCTGACGACGAAAGTCACAGCATGTAGCTCTACGCCCTCGGGCGCAACCTACGATGTCGGAGACCGGCCGCCTATTGCTGATTCACTTCAGTGGCGACCATGATGTCTAGTCACTAACAAGTTATGTCTCCGCATTTTCTGAGAAGAGTTCAATGTGTTGCAGCCATGGCTGGAACGATATTGAAGCAGGCAATTGAACACGCTGCGGCGATGGCGCTGCGCCCCAGGCGGGTGAGATAGTAGCGATAGGTATGCGCCACTTTCTTGATCAATCCCAACACCCGCAGGCGTGCAAGTTGGCGCGACAGCGCCGAGGCGGACAACGGAACTTTTTGGGCTATCAAGTCAGAGCGGCGCCAGCCACGGACATTAAATTTGCCATGCTACAGCGTCTGCAACAAGCGCTGTTTCACGGGGTTGAAGAAGTTCAGGCCTTTGACGGTTTGCTCCGTGGTGACGCTGACCCGAGGCTGGCTCAGGCGCTGCAAGTCACGCTGGCCAGTGCTGGTGTCTTCCAAGCTGCCCAGAAACGCCAGATATCGCTGGTTGCACCCCAGCAATATTTCGCGCAAATCGATCAAGCTGTAAATCGACTTCTTGATGCCAGCGGGTTCGCGTGTGCTACTCCCTTCTCGGTGTTCCACCTTGCGGTGGTGCTTGAAAAACGAAACGTCGTTGACCGTCGTCTCGATACGCAGCACTTGGCTGAATTTGTCGTAAACCTTGACGCTGGCGGCGCCCATGCAGTGCTTGAGGCAGCGTCCCTCGATGCGAGTGGACTGGCGCGAACCAATCTCTTGCGCCAGCCCCGGCGTAATCTTCTTGCCCAGAAAGCTGGCCACGCGCGGCGCATCGGCCGCCAGCACCGCCTGGTGGCTCAGGCAGTCATACAAGGGCGACAGGATTCCCGCGCTCTTGAACATCAGGTCAGTGGAGTACTCGATTTGACGAATGCTCCAGTGGTAGGTCTTGCCGCTGGCTTTGTCGTGCCAGGGGCGGTAACTGGGGCAGGCCTCTACGCCTTGGTCCAACCCCAGCATTTCCCGATGGAATTTCAAGCGCCTCGAATCGTTGAATTTATAAAACGTGTCTGACCGGATTTTCCCGTACTTTGCGTACATCCCTGTATCTAAGCTCAATCAGGGGAAATCGCATGAACACACAAACCTTCGACAGCCAGCGAGATAGCATGACTGACATCACATTGGTTGTTGCCGGTGCTATCGCGCTGGTCTCGCTGGTGGCCGGTGCGTCCATTCTTCGCCAGGTCGACGCCCCCAAAAAGCAGGACCCCCAATGCGCAAGCCTTGCCCGCACCATGGTCAGCCGCACCCACTCCATGCTGGAAGGCAACGCAGCGCGCGACGCAGTTGAACTGGCCTATCACGCCTGTCAAACCGATCCAGTCGCATTTCGCAATCAGTCGCGATAGCAATCACGCGACTCACCCTTCGGGAATCACTGACGGTCGTGTCCTGTCCTGTCCGTCAGACCACGGACCGCTTCTTGACCCAAAACACAAACGACACCTCAGCAGGTGTCGGCGCTATTTCACGCGCCTTGAATGGCTGGAGACCTATTGACTGGCAATGCGCAGCCAGTGATCGCGTTGCGCCTTCGTTGCTGCACGTGCTCCACCGTACAAATCAGGACCGAATCGGTGCATGAAAAGGGCAATGCGCGCTGCATCCGCGTGGTGATTGCGGTCGGCCAGTGCAGCCAGGCGCTGATAGGCCGCAGCCCACTGCCCCTGCTGGTAAGCATCCATCGCTTGTGCGAAGGCCTCTTTCACGTCGGACTGGGAGTCTTGCGCATGCGCGGGACTGGCCATCGGCCCCGCGGCCCCGATGGCTGAGGCCAACATGAAGGTCGTAAGCATCTTTTTGATCATCATGCGCTACCCCCCCAACCTCAGTCGTAGGAAGCCACCGCCATGGGAGCCGGGTTCTCGGCAGGGACAAGTTTCGGGTCATTCAAGGATGAGTGGTCCAGAGACAGCGGCTCTTGCGCAACAAACGCACTCAGGTCGGCTGCGGTCGTGCGCTGCGCCAATGGCGCTTTTGGTGTGCCCGGGACTGCCGCAGAGACGTCTACCTCACCCGTGGATGAATAGCCAGCGATGGCGAAGTCATAGCCACTGATCGCCGTCAGACTGCTTGGCGAGGGCTTGTGCTGACTCGCGACTGGCGAAAGAGTCAAACCCATAGAACCGACCGCTGTCGTCACCAGCACGGCTGCCAGTACAACGGATATGCGGCCACGCTGCACAGATGCTGCTCTCGCGAATCGAATTGCAAACATGGTGTATCTCCCTGTGTAGATGGATGTGTGACAAAAATCCTTCACACCGGGATGTACGCAGTGGCCGCTCAAAACCGGACAGGCCTTTTAACAATTTAGTTAATTGGAAAGCTGATGGCCGGATTTACTCCGAGAGTGCGTACATCCAGGCAGACGGGTAAGAGCCAAAGCTTGGCAAACCCCCACAACCCGTGGAGTGCTGCCATGAGACACATCACCGACATCGTGACCTGGAGAAGGTCCACCACGGCCCGAGCAGGGGTCTGAAACCAACACTCCAATGTGTCGTCAATAATGTTTCTACCAATGAGTCAACAGAAATATCTCACAAGAAACCCGCACTCAAATGGGGCTGAGCCGCAAATAAACCATTTCCTTTGAAGGAACTGCACCGGTGAAACTTGAAGTTACAACTCTGCGCAAAGTCTCACCGCTGCTTGATGAGGCGCTCGATCTGGAGGGCGCACAGCGGGAAGAATGGTTTGTACGTCTGGAGAAAGACAACCCTGCGCTTGCGCCTATCCTTCGGGATTTACTGAAGGACCAGGCATCGGCTGAAACCAACGACTTTCTGGAGTTGGGGCCGCAATTTACCACTCCCAATCAAGGTGCGCACGTCGCCGATTTCAAGCCGGACGACGCAGTCGGCCCATACCGACTAATCCGCGAACTCGGAGTTGGTGGCATGGGTGAAGTCTGGTTGGCAGAGCGATCCGATGGTGCGCTCAAGAGATCTGTGGCATTGAAGTTGCCCATGCTCAGCCTAAGGCGGTCAATTCTCGTTCAGCGGTTTCAGCGCGAACGGGACATACTAGCGCCGCTCAATCATCCACACATTGCGCGTCTGTATGACGCAGGTGTTTCGGATAAGGGGCAGCCCTTTCTTTCGCTGGAGTACGTGGATGGTGAGTCGTTGAATGCCTGGTGTGACAAGTATCGATTGAACGTCAAAGCTCGGATCAACTTATTCTTACAAGTGCTGTCCGCAGTGCAGTACGCCCACGGACAGTTGGTCGTGCATCGCGATCTCAAGCCATCGAACATATTGGTAACCTCTGATGGGGAAGTGAAGCTGCTCGACTTTGGCATTGCCAAGTTGATCCGCGACGGTGAAGCCAAGGAGACCGAACTAACTCGTGTCGGTGGCCGTGCACTCACACCGCAATATGCATCCCCTGAGCAAATTCTCGGCCTGCCGATTGGAATTGCCAGCGACGTGTATTCGCTTGGTGTCGTGCTCTATGAATTGCTCACTGGAACATTACCTTACAAATTCAAGCGAGAGTCGCGCGTTTCTCTCGAGGAGGCCATACTCAACGCCGCTATTCCGCGACCCAGTCAGGCCGACATTGGGTTGGAGCACGCCACAGCGCGCGGCTGTACGGCGCGCAAGTTGACGACTGCGTTAAAGGGTGATCTGGATACGATCATTTTCAAAGCGCTCAAGACGAATGCTGCTGAACGCTACGCGAGCGCGCAAATGTTTGCCGAAGATTTGCGTCGACATTTGAGCGGTAAGGCTGTTTCAGCTCAACCAGACTCGACCTGGTACCGGACTCGTAAGTTCGTGTTTCGCAATTGGCTAGCTGTGGGGGCGGCTACATCCGTATTCGTGGCACTGTTGGTCGGTTTTGGCGTCGCTCTTTGGCAGGCACAGGTCGCTCGAAATGAAGCTCGGACTGCGCAATCAGTACAGACATTTCTAAGCGATATATTCCAGGCCAACTCGAGCAACCAGACGGACCCCAAAAAGGCCCGCGAAACCACCGCTAGGGAGTTGCTGGACGTCGGTGCTTCCAAAATTGACACCTCGCTAAAAGATGCGCCGGAAGCAAGAGCTGAGGTTCTAAGAACCATATCAAACATCTATTACGAACTCGGACTAAACGAGAAAGCAGCTCAGTTAAGTGAACAAAGACTCCAACTGCTCCGCACGTTGCGCGGCCCTGATCATCTCGATGTAGCAGATGAATTGGCCCAACTGTCCACAACTATTCAATCGTCCAATCGTGCCAAAGAACGAGGCCCATTTTTGCTGGAAGCACTTCGAATTCTTGAGTTGCATCCCGGGCATGAACCCATGAAGCGTCTGTATGTGTTGCGTCAACTGGCGGTGCTTGAATATGACAGTAGAAATCCGGTGGCAATTGATCATGCGCGCCAGTCGTTGGCAATTGCCGAGTCTATTGGATCTCCGACGGAGCTAATCGCGACGCTCATAGTGTTGGGAAGAATTGAGACCTCGCGAGATGACATCATCAATGCGGAAAATACGTTTAAACGTGCCCAAGATCTTGCCCGAGCGAACCCAGACACAGATCGTCGCCAACTCATTCTATTGATCGCGCACTTGGGGGATGCGCAATTCAGTCTTGGAAAAATTGGATTGGCAGAACAAAGTTTTCGAGAGGGACTTGAGCGCGCATTCAAGATTTCTGGCGAGAACCATATTGATGCTGTGCAGATGGAATATAGACTGGGGCAGGTGCTATTCGAATCGGCGAGAACCGATCAGGGTCTTGAATTATTGCGAAGCGCGCACGCGCGAGTCGTACGTGTTAAAGGAATGGGTGATACGTCATTCTTGCCAGTGGTTCAGGGCGCGGAGGGTGTGCTACTCGCCAGACTCGGAGATATTGATGGAGGACTTGCGCTACTGGATAGTGGACTCGACTTGATGGGGCCAAATTCGAAAGGTCGCAAATATGCAAACATGCTACTGGGCCGGGCTGGCGTGTTGTTCGAGTTAGGGCGAACCGTTGATGGGCAGGCTGACCTTTTGCACTTTGATCAAGTCATTCGTGAGGGCGCGATCGCTAATAGAGAGGAAGCCGAGGCCAGAAGTCTTTTGGAAGTGCGCGCACTTGCGAATGAGGGCCGCCTTGCCGACGCTCGAGGTGCTCTTGCAAAGGTCGGGCGCATTGTTGGCGATGAGCGCCAATCTTTTTCAGATTGGAGTCGATTTCTTGATTGGGGTGACTTGGCTCTAGCCCTTGGTGACCCACAGACTGCAATGGCTGTTGCCGAGCGTGTTTTGAAGCAAATATCCAGCGACCCAGAACCCAAATTTCTCACACTGCGTGAGGCACGGGCTGCCGAACTTGCGGGCAGATCATCTCTCGCCATGGGAAACCCCGCCGCAGCACAGCCCAAGCTCAGGCGTGCAGCGCTGTTAGCCGAAAGTCATTTGGATTTCAGGAGCAGCCCTGTTTTGGCCGAGATTTACGTCGCCAACGGAGAAGTCGATCTTGCGTTAGGGAAAATTGACAGCTCCAGGCACTGGATGGCAAAGGCGGAGGCTATTCACGGTACACATTCACAGTTGGGCGACCAATATAAAGTCCCGCTGCATGCGTTGAAGGCATCTCTAAAAGAACGACTCTGAAACTGCTTGGCCTAGTACTCCACTGCAACACTGACATGAAATTCACTTTCAGACAGATTGGTGCTATTGAAGGCGCCGATCTTGTTTTCCATCTGTTGGCTGGCGAGTTGTAGCCAGTGCTCAAGCTGGTACTCGGACGCGTCCCATGCGCTGCCATACAAACGCGGTCCGAAGCGATGCATGAAGAGTGCAATGCGCGCCGCATCCGCGTCACCGTGATCAGCCAGCACCGCAAACTTTCCGTACGCGGCCGGCCATTTACCCAACTCGTAGTACCCCATGGCCTGGGAGAAAGTTCCCATCGCGCTGGTATGCGGGATTTGTCCATGGGCCTGATTGGCTCCCAACGACGATGTACCCACGAGTGCGCACACCATAAGACTGGCGCAGATTTGACGCATATTCATAGCGTTTCCTACAGCTCAGTCGTATGCAGCAACGGCCAAGGGCGCCGGATTAGACGCAGGCAATAGGTCCGGGTTGTCCAAGACCGAGTGGTCAAGAGCCACCTTTGGCGGGAAGCCCGTCGGGGTAAATGTCAAAGCCATTGCGCCGACACCAACCGTCACCAGAGCCGTTGCAAGAACGACCGATATGCGACCGTGCTGCGGACCTGCCAACTCTTTCCGAGTGTTTGTAAGCATCATGTTTCCCCTGTGTACGTGGATGTGTGACAAAGATCATTCACATCGAGACGTACGCAGCGTCTTGCCAAAACCGGACAGGTCCTTTCAAAAAAGACCTTTTGGCGAAAGATGGCCGGATTCGCCGCAGAAGCCCGTACATCAAGGCACAAACCCACGGAGTGCTGCCATGACTGAACACATCACCGACATCGTGACCTGGGCCTTCTTTGCAGCCAATGGTGGTCGCATAGTGGCCTACATTCCCCAGCTCATCGCGGCCTGGAAGTGCGAAAACGGGGCTAAGTCCGTGTCACGCATGACATGGGGTTACTTTGCCTTCGCCCATCTCACAGGTATCCTTTACGGCTTGCTGGTCATTCACAACCAGCAGATGGCGCTGGTGTTTGCGGGCAACTTTGTGGTGTGCTGCTTACTGGTGGGCATCGTGACCTGGAAGAAGAGCCGTCACGGCAATAGGCGGGTTCAGACGCCCACACTGACCTGTATTGTCGGGAAGCCCGCTATGAACGAATTCACCCCAAACGCAGAAAAACAACTACTACCCAAGTGTGGTTGAACAGAGTCATGCAATTGCAAAGCCAGAACTCCCACGGCACAATTGCGCTCCAAGGGAGGGGCGAAGACCATGGACGACCTTACGATGTTACTGGCTGCTGCGCGCAGCGGAGATAGCCAGGCAGCCCAACAGGCATTTAGCCTGCTGTATGACGACTTGCGTCGGCTTGCACGCTCCAGGCTGCGACAGCATCAGCAGTTCACCCTTCTGGATACAACTTCCCTGGTTCACGAGTCCTACCTGAAGCTGGTGGGCCTGGAGTCACTTCCGATAGAAGACAAGAAGCACTTCTTCACGTACGCATCCACCGTCATGCGCTCGGTCATCGTGGACTTTGCACGCGCCCGATCTGCGGAGCGCCGCGGCGGTGATGCGGACCATCTGGTGCTGGACACTTCCCTACAGGAAAAGCTCGGAATGCCCGAGGACGATGTGGTGCGGGTTCATGAGGCACTGGAAGTGCTGGCCAAGGCCGACTCCGCATTGGCCCAGATAGTGGAGATGCGCTACTTTGGCGGCCTGACTGAGCCCGAAATTGCTGACGTCCTTGGAATCTCCGAGCGAACTGTGCGACGCAATTGGGAAAAAGCCCGCTTGCTTCTGGCCGGTGTGCTGAAAAATTGATTCTCTGGTGAATTGGCCGGATTCTGCAACTATCGGCGTACTGAATAATTGAGAACTAGAGAACGACTATGTCATTCGATCCCCAGGCCGCCACTATCAGAACGCTCAACACGCAGACCCTGCGCCGCCTGTCGCCCTTGCTCGATCAAGCATTGGAGTTACCCGAAGCAGAAAGAATCCCGTGGCTACGGGGCTTGGGCGCGGAATTCGCCGATTTGGTGCCAATTCTGGAAGGCATGCTGAACCCGAAGGCAGCTTTGCAGGTAGACCAAGTGCTCCAAGGGATTGAACAGTTCCAGACACAGGCTCTCCAACAGCAGCCCCATCAACCCGGCGAAATCATCGGCCCCTACCGCTTGAAACAACGCGTGGGTGAAGGCGGCATGGGCGAGGTGTGGTTGGCTGACCGCACGGACGGCAGTCTGAAGCGTGAAGTGGCGCTTAAGCTACCAACAATTTACGATCAAAGTCGCATTCTGCTGGAGCGTTTTGCCAGAGAGCGCGATATTCTGGCGGCGCTCAATCACCCCCATATTGCCAGTATCTACGACGCAGGCATTAGCGACATAGGGCAACCCTATTTGGCGCTGGAATACATCGGCGGTGCGCAGTCCATTACGGCGTATGCCCGCACGGCCCTGCTCGATGCAAAGGCCCGCGTTGCCCTCATTCAGCAGGTTTGCACTGCCGTGCAATACGCCCATGCCAATTTGGTGATTCACCGCGACATCAAACCCGGCAACGTGCTGGTCACCCCCGAAGGCAAGGCGGTGTTGCTGGACTTTGGTATTGCCAAACTGCTGGAGACCCCAACACAGCATGTCGAGGAAAGCGACCTCACCCGCCACGAAGGGCGCAGCCTCACGCTTTCTTACGCAGCACCAGAGCAAATCACTGGCGCACCCATTAGCACTGCAACCGACACCTGGGCACTAGGTGTGCTGCTTTATGAGTTGTTGGCCGGGGAGCGCCCCTTTCAAGGCGCTAACCCCAGTGAAATCGATCAAGCCGTGCGCACCCAGGAGTCCAAACCGCCCAGCCAATGCCAGCATGGCGTAATCAACTTACTGGGCAAAGGTCTGGCGCGCGAACTGGACACCATCGTTCTGAAGGCCCTGAAGAAGCAGCCCGAAGAACGCTACAGCACGGTCATTGCCTTGTCCGATGACCTGCAACGCTGGCTAGACGGACAGCCCGTGCTGGCGAAGCCCGACAGCTTGTGGTACCGCAGTCGCAAGTTTGTCACACGCAACCGCTGGGGCGTTTCCTTGGGCAGCACCGCCATTGTCCTTCTGATGGTGACCAGCGGCGTTGCGGCTTACCAGGCACACCTTGCACGCGTTGAATCTGCACGCGCTGTGGCAGCGCGGGACTTCATGATTGACCTCTTTGCGCAGGCCGACACCAACCTCACGCACGGCAAGCAGCGCACTGCGGTCGAGATCATGGATTTGGGTCGCAGTCGCATCTTGGAAACCTTGACCAGCCAGCCACTGCTTCAAGCGGACTTGCTGTATGGCCTTGCCGTGGCGCAGCTCGAACGCAACGAGCCCAGCAAAGCCGATAGCACCATGGCAGAGGCGGTCAAGCTGTACGAGGCAGCAGGGCAGACAGAGAGAACTGCCGATGCGCTTATCGCACAGGCTCGCGCCGTGTTCGATCTTTCAGACGACAACCGAACAAGGGCCTTGCTGGCGCGCTCAGCCGGTCTGCTTGGAGAAGCTGGCAAAGCGGAGCTGTGGGCGCGGCATTATGAACTCATGGCTCGTCTAGAACATGACTGGACGCTAGGGCGTAAGCACGCCGAGCGTGCATTGGCCTATATGCGATCCGCCAAGAGCGAAAACCACGCCCTGATGGTGGACGTGTTGAGCACCTTGTCTGGCAGCGAAAAGGCGTTACAAGAATACCCTGCCGCCTTAGCCCATCTGGAACAAGCGCAGGCGAGTGCGGCGCAATCAACCCGTTTGGCTCCTGACCGGGTGATGGGCATTCAGATTGACTTGAGCGATGTGGACTTTGGGGCAGGCCATTATGCCGCTGCTGCACAACGCCTAAAAGTAGCCCTGCCGCGCTGCGAGCAAAGCCTTGACCCCTTTGCAGCGACATGCACTGCCCTGCGCAGTCTGCTCGCTGGCGCTTTGATCCGGCAGGGTCGCCAATCTGAAGCCGTGGCGCTGATACCCGGCTTTCAACCCAGGGCGAGCGATGCCAATTCACCAGTTGGAGCGCAAGGGGCACAACTCAGAATCGGGAACATTTTGGCACGCACCCAAAACCCGGATGAACACCTACCGATTTGGTCGCAACTGCATGCCATTGTGAACTCTGAGGCTATTACGGTCACTGCGCCTTTCAAGATCAATGTGCTGCGCGCGTTAGCCACCATGTGGCTGCAGCGTGGCGAACCCAAACGGGCGCTGGAACTGCTTCAGAAGGCTGACACCCTCTTTCCTGCCCTAAATTCAGTCACCGCCGTAGGTTTTCAACCTGGCAATATTCTTCTTAAAGGGTTGAGCCTCTATGCATTGGGTCAGTTTGAGGCCGCGTTGCAAGCCTTCCAGGAGACCACCGCACTGCGCGCCAAGTCTGGCGGTGCTGAACACCCCGACACCCTGTTGGCAGGGGCCTACCAAGCGCGGAGTCTGTGGGCTTTAGGCCGCACACCCGAGGCGATTGCCTTGCTCGATCACGCCCTGCCCGTGCTTGGCCCGGCGCTGGGGGCCGACAGCCCGAGCTACCTGCGCATGGTCAAATTGCGCGAGTTGATGGCCCACTCGCCCGCACCAGACTCACGGACGGCAAAAGTAGTCGACCTATTCTTTTGATACCCACTACTGGTTCGATAGTGGACCTCAGTGTCTGCGACCTCAATTCAGCAATTGGCTTGCGGGGAAGCGGGCACTGGTGGGCATTGGTAAATCCCCAATCACGAAATTGAACTGACTCCCAAGCCGTCATCAATTTTTGGCAGCCCCGGCCTTCTCAATTCCACATCAGTTTGAATCTCACCCGCTGCGCATTGGCATTCCTGCCAGAATTTACAAATCCCTAAAATCACCCTCTATGCTGCGTTACCTCACCATCCCCGTCACCCCGTTCCAACAAAATTGCTCAATCGTCTGGTGTGACCAGACCCACAAGGCTGCCGTCATTGACCCGGGAGGTGATCTGGACCGCATTCTGGCCGAGGTGAAGCGCCTGGGCCTCACGCTGGAGCAGATCTGGCTGACGCACGCCCACATCGACCACGCGGGTGGGACAGCAGAGCTGGCCCGGCGGCTGAGCTTGCCCATCATCGGCCCGCATGTGGGCGACCAGTTCTGGATTGACGGGCTGCCCCAGCAAAGCAAGATGTTTGGTTTCCCCCCGGCTGATCTGTTCAAGCCAACCCGATGGCTGGTGGATGGTGATGCCGTCACCGTGGGGAACTGCGAATTGGCCGTGCGGCACTGCCCCGGCCACACGCCGGGCCATGTGGTGTTTTATTCCAGCGAAGCCAAGCGCGCTTTCGTCGGCGATGTGCTGTTTGCTGGCTCCATTGGCCGCACCGATTTTCCGCAGGGCGACCACGACACGCTGATTGCCAGCATCAAAGAGCGCCTGTGGCCCATGGGGGACGACACCGTGTTCATCCCCGGTCACGGGCCCGAGAGTACGTTTGGGCGCGAACGGCGAACCAACCCCTACGTGGCGAATACCTGACAGGGCGATGCGGCACAATCTGGTCCATCCATTTCACCCCGATTGACCATGTCTGACACAGCCCTTATTGACCCCCGCGACAAAGCTGAAATTCTGGCGCAGGCCCTGCCCTACATTCGCAAGTTCCATGGAAAGACCATGGTCATCAAGTACGGTGGCAACGCCATGACCGACCCCGAGCTGCAAAAAGCCTTTGCCGAAGATGTGGTGTTGCTCAAGCTGGTCGGTATCAACCCGGTGGTGGTGCACGGCGGTGGGCCGCAGATCGAAGGTCTGCTAAAGCGCCTGGGCAAGAAGGGCGAGTTCATTCAGGGTATGCGCGTGACCGACGCTGAGACCATGGAAGTGGTCGAGTGGGTGCTAGGTGGCGAGGTGCAGCAAGACATCGTGGGCCTGATCAACCAGGCCGGTGGCAAGGCCGTGGGTCTGACCGGGCGCGACGGCGGCATGATCCGGGCGCAAAAGCTCAAGATGCTCGACAACACCGATCCCAATATCGAGCACGACGTGGGGCAAGTCGGTGACATCGTCAGTGTCGACCCCAGCGTGGTCAAGGCGCTGCAGGACGACGCATTCATTCCCGTCATCAGCCCCATTGGCTTTGGTGAAAACAACGAGAGCTACAACATCAACGCCGACGTGGTGGCCGCCAAACTGGCCACCGTGCTCAAGGCCGAGAAGCTGATGATGCTGACCAATATCAGCGGCGTGCTCGACAAAGCGGGCCAGTTGCTGACCGACCTGACTGCGCGGCGCATTGACGAGCTGT
>Ga0194061_1001558_pt1 | contig 13250 bp, 5 predicted proteins | sample SepL2221m_MetaG_FD_163423 | JGI IMG/M metagenome (GOLD analysis project Ga0194061, IMG submission 163423) | Anoxic zone freshwater microbial communities from boreal shield lake in IISD Experimental Lakes Area, Ontario, Canada - Sep2016-L224-21m | ecosystem: Environmental > Aquatic > Freshwater >...
GTCCCGGCGCGACTACCAAAAAGCCGCGCGTGAATTTCTTGCTGCCGGGACGGCGCACTGCGTTGATCGTCTGCCACGCGATCAGCATTGCCATAACTGTCGTCTTGCCAGCCCCAGTGGCGAGCTTCAGCGCCAGGCGCATCAATTCGGGATTTGCTTCCCCGTTGGCCGCAGCAAGATGATCGAGAAATGTCTTACCTGCGTTGCCGATTTTGGGAGCGACCTCGGTCAGCCAGATCGCGGTTTCGACGGCTTCGACCTGACAGAAGAAGGGGCGGATACCGTGGAATTTGTGGTGACGCCAATGCTGAAGCAGCCGCGCGGTTTCAGGCGTGACATGCCAGTCGTTCGTGTTCGGGCGGGTGCGCCATTCATCCACGTGTCGGCGGATCGCGTTGATGATGGGCGTCGGATCGTAGCGCTGCTTCTCCGTCGAAAGTCCCTTACCTTCGTCGAAGACCATCTCCTTTTGATTCTGCTTCTGCTTTTTGGGCTTAGGGATGGGCGTGATAAATTCAGCGACACGCCGTTTGTCGGAGATGACGTTGGTCGGCTGACCGGACGCATCGAGTTCCCAATGCCGTGCGGGGTATTCGTAAGGCGAGTTGAGAATGGGTTTCTCAAAGAACTGCTCGGCCATGGTGCGAGGTCTCCAGCTTTCTCAAATGCCTTCGCGCCTTCAACGTCAGCAGAAGATCACAAGCTCGGAAAGTTTTGACTGAATTCAATGTGCGATTTTCAGTAGTGTAATCGCGAAATTGAATTCGTCGAGGAAAGAGGAAGAGTCGTCAGTTCGGGCAAAAAGCTGGAAGAGAATATCAACATTCAGCGTAGAGTAATGGAATACAACTTTCTCGATTGGGTATGGTTGGATCGGAGCAGAAATGGAAGGATTCTCGGTAGCCCTGGGATTGCCCGGCGCGCCGGAGCAACTTGCGCTTGATGCAAAAACGGCGATCCGCGAGGAGCAGCGTAGTTCCAGTAAATGGAAGAAGCTGCGCTGTCGCGAAGTGCGCCAACATTCATCCGGGCGTGACGGCAGCATCTTTATCGTCGATGTCGGGCAGGCCGTTGAGTTCGATTGGACTTGGGAAGGCGCTACGGCATTCCGGCCCGTCAATCCAGACCTTTTCGACGGCGACGATCATGCGCCCGCTGAAGGCCAAGACTACAACTGGATGGGCGAGGTTGTTGAGGTCGATGAAACACTCGGCCGCATTTTTGTTTTTGTCGAAAGCGAAACTCAACCACCCGTGGTCGGTTCGTTCTTCGTGCGGCCGTTTGATTTTCTTGCCAGCCTGAGCCGCTTTTACGACGCGGCTGAAAAGAACAACATGCTCGCAGCTTTGGCCGAGCGCCTACAAGCTGCGAAGGGTGAAATTCATCCAGAGGCTGAATCGAGCGCGGATGGCCAGCCCAGCGATTCCACGGTCTGGGAACACTCTTGGTCGGTTCTGTGGGGACCGCCGGGCACCGGGAAGACTTACACAGTCGGGCGCGAGGTCGTTGCCGCGCTGGCGAAGGGCGGAGAACGGATTCTGGTCGTATCCACGACGAACAAAGCAACTGACGGCGCTGCGTTTTCAATCGGAGAGGCCGCGAAGACTTTTTTACCGGACGCGCTGAATTGGGCAAGGATTCGGCGCATCGGTAAGACGGTCGAGTTTGAGGAGTTCGAGGCGAAGGGGCTGGACTCCTTGCTCAAAGGCACGGAATCCGAATTGCTCCGAGAACAACACCAGTTGCAGCGGCGGCTACACGGAATTGCGGATCATGGCGAAAAGGCCGATCTTCGCCGGCAACTCAACACACTGCGACGGCAGATTAGAGAAATCTCGCTTGAGAATTTCCTCGACGACGAGGTTCATGTCGTTGCGTCCACATCGTTCAAAGCGATACAGTTATTGAACGCAACGGATGTTCAGGAATTGGTTTGCGATGGCAAAGCGCCTTTCACGACCGTCATCGTGGACGAAGCTGGCCTGATTTCGCGCGCGGCGGTGGCTGCGCTTTCATTCTTGGCAAGTCGGCGCGTCCTGCTGGTCGGCGATCCGAAACAACTGGCGCCCATAAGCAAAATCTCGCGCCTGCTTCCGATGACGCAGGCGACCTGGTTGGCGCAGAGTGGTCTCAATCATCTCAAGCACGCGGACGATTTGCCGCCGGGCGTACAGTTGCTGCGTGAGCAACATCGGATGCACCCGGACATCAGCCGCGTCGTATCACATTATCAATATGACGGTCGCTTAACCGACGCGCCGGGGTTGAATGCGCGTCCGAGTACATTGCCGTCACATCTTCGAGAGCAGCCGCGCGCCATTTGGTACGTTCTGGACGAAGAACGAACCGATCTGCCGAACATCCGCGCGGATCGCGGACCCGGGAATCGCAGTTGGGTCCGGCCAATCACCGAGACGATCCTTGAGCGCCTGTTCAGTGACGAAGAATTCAAGTGCGCGAACGGGCTGTTTATCTCTCCGTTTAAGGCGCAGGCGCGTGCGGTGGCTGGACTGATCGCGAAATTGGAAATCAAATCGTGGTCGGCGTCCACGGTTCATAGCCAGCAAGGTGCGGAAGCCGATGTGGTGCTCTTCGATACTGTCAACGCCGGCAGTTTCGCCTGGCCAACCGAAGAATGGATGCGGCTGGTCAACGTCGGGCTGAGCCGTGCGAAAGGGTGCGTGATCCTCTTCGCCAGCCGCGCGGAAATGCAGGAGCCGTATCTGCGCCCGCTGCTGGAGCACCTCACGCCGATGGTTCTCCGAAAGAAGGGTAGCGCGTTGACGTGGGAGCGCGTACAGAACCTGCCGAAACACGAGGAGCAGTTTGCAGAGGAAAGAGACGCGCATACGTTGGGTGGCCAAATCTATTACCGCAAAAAAATGCGCCCGGTATTGAGTTTCGAGCAACAGCGACTGTGTGCGTACGAGTTAGACGGTGGCCCACGCCTGGTCCGTGGCGTGGCCGGCAGCGGGAAAACAATCGTGCTGGCGCACTGGCTACAGAAGACCGTCGCGAAACTGAACGACCGACCGGCAGCGAAGATTTGGGCCGTCTATGCCAACACGTCGTTGGAAGGATTGATCCGGGATCATATTGAATCCGCGTGGAGTGGAGACGGCAACACGAAGGCCTTCCCGTGGGATCGCGTCGAACTTTGCCACGTGCGGGAGATCATTGATTTATTCATGCGTCAGATCGGCGGCAAACTCGGTTTCCGGGAATTTGAGTATGACGATTACGCGCGCGAGATTCTTGAGAAACTCGACATCACGCGGATTGAGCCGCGCTGCCAAGCCTTGTTCATAGACGAAGCACAAGACATGGGTCCGTCCACGTTGAAACTGCTCACCGCGTTGGTTGAACAGGTCGATCCTGCCGATCCGAAAAGCCGCTCCGTGAACATTTTTTACGACAATGCGCAGAATGTTTACAACCGTGGAACGCCAAAGTGGACTGAGATCGGTCTCGACTTGCGCGGACGCTCGACCGTCATGAAAGAGAGCTTCCGTTCGACAAATCCTATTTCGGAATTCGCGCTGAATGTGTTGTACCGCCTGAAGCCGCCGGAAGACGACGCCGACCACAAAGAGCTTCTCGAACGCGGCTTGGTCGAACGCGTCCCTGTCGGCAACGCATATTGGTGGAAGGCACGATTTAATCAGGTCAGCGGCCCAAAGCCATCGTTGCACACGTTTCGCAGCGAAACCGAAGAATGGAATGCGCTCGGCAAGCAGGTTCTAACTTGGATAAAGGAAGACAAGGTTCGCCCGGCAGACATCCGTATTATCTATATAGGGCCGCGAACGATTGAAGGTTTGGAGCGACAAATTGCCCCGATGCTGCTTGAAGTCGGCGTGCGATTCATTGTTCAAAAAAGCCAGTCATTTAATACAGACGACAATACAGTGATCGCCACGACACCTCATTCCTTTAAAGGGTATGAGTCCGAGATGGTCATCGTCGCCGGCGTGGAGCAGTTCGTCGCCGGGGGCGACGTACTCGCTCACCCACTTTACGTCGCATTGACCCGAGCTCGTTCAGTCCTGCGAATCTACGGTGCAGAGCCAGCATCCACTCAGCCTGGCGGGCGTGTTCTCGCGGTGCTGCGAGAGTGCCAAGAGCTGAGCCGCGCGCGCCCAAACGTGCAGATCAGCACCGCAAACGAGGAACACCTGGCGCTGCTGGAACGCATCGGCGAAGGCCACGCGCAGTGGCTGAAGAATCTGGCCGGAACGTACCAGTTGATTCAAGAGCCGATTTTCGGACCGGACGGCGAGATCATCGCGCAGCCGCTGTTCTGGTTTGAAACGCTCATGGGCAAGCACTGCTGCTACGGACGGAGTGATCCCGGACAACTGACGCGCGACCGGCTCGAAGACGCCAGAATCGTGTTGTTGATGCCGGGACAAGAGGTGCTTTGATGCGGCAAGATTGACTGGCTGAGATTTGCTATACGGAATCTACAGCGTGATTGTCGAGGTCGAAATGAACGACGGCTCTGCTCAAAAATCGATCCATGATCTTTCGCGGCAAGACCTTTATGAACAGGTCTGGGCCACGCCGATCTCTTCGCTTGCTAAGCAGTTCGGAATTACTTATTCCGAACTGGTTAAAGTCTGCAAAGAGCGCCAAATCCCACGTCCCGAGAACGGCTACTGGTCAAAACTACAATTCGGGAAGACGCCTGAGCGGCCGCCGTTACCTACGATTGCTGAATCCGATGCAGCCGCGACGGCTCAAAGCACTCCGAACACTCGCACGTCGGACGCATCCCCGACCGCACCGCAAATTGAATTCGATGCAGATGTGTTGCAACTGTTGGCTCGCGTGGAAGCCTTGCCAACGATCATGGTGCCATCGGACCTCGCGCGTCCCCACCCGTTAGTGACGACAACAAGGACCGGGTTGACTGATGCTTTGAGGCGATCCGGGAAAGATAAAGCAGGGATACTGTGGCCCTGGTTTGAAAACAGGAAAACACAACATCTTTCAATTTCAGTGTCGGAAGTGAACATTAAGCGCGCGTTGTGTTTCATGGATTGTCTCATCAAGGAGCTGGAGAAACTCGGCGGAAAGATTATTTTTGAAGTACCAAATGTCTATTCAAATCAGGACAAGCAATGTTGCGTTGTGATAGCTGGTGAAAAACTCGGTGAACTTCGGCTTCGTGAACAATACAAAGAGATCAAGAATACGAAGAGAACAGACCCGTGGGCGTCAAAGGTCGATTATGTTCTGACAGGCAATTTGGTCCTTGATGACGGCCCAGGGCCATACCCCAAGTTCTATTGTCGGGACACCGAAAAGTCGCGAATCGAAGAGCGGTTGAACGAGGTTCTAAAGAAGTTGGTTCGCACCGTAGGCGAGGCTCGTATTCGGCGGAAGCGATTTGAAGAAGAACTCAAACACCGCGAGGAAACGGAGCGCGCTCGCGCGGATTTGAAAAGACAACAAGAGAACGAACGGGCGCGAATCGATAAATTACTGCGCCAGGCAGACGACTGGCAGAAGAGCGAAGCGCTCCGCGCATACATCCAAGCGATCGAAGATGGCATCGCTCATGGAACGATGCGGCCAAATAATCCAGATGAGTTCGCGGCCTACTTGAAATGGGCACGCGATCAGGCGGACCGACTCGATCCGCTGGCCGCCAGTCCGCCCTCGATACTCGACAAAACTTTGGAATGAATGGAATGCCCAAACGACATACCGGTCTGCGGATGCGGCGCAATCGTAACACGACCAACAACTGGAACGCGTTACAGTCGTTGGTCAGGCCAAAAGGTCTATTCATCATTCTTGTGCAATTCTCCGTGCCTGCTGCCGATAAAATCAGCATGAAGAAGCCATCAATAAACGACAAGTCCTCGCACGTGCCCCTCGACGAGCAGGCGTTGTGCCGACAACTTCGACTGAAGAGCGTTTCGGGGAATTGGGAAACTGGCCGGTTGCTTGATCGACATTTCGGCGAGGATAAACGCGCCAAGCCTGACGACATTCGCAAGTTGGTGAAAAGCCTGAATGAGCAGGTCCGTGTCAGCGAGAACCACATTTACAAGTGCCGCCAGTTCTTCACCCTCTTTCGCACCAAGAAAGGGCTGACCCTACTTTTGAAGCGCGGTGTAAAGTGGCGCCGTGTCATCCAGCTGCTTGGAGTCAAGCGGTTGGCGATGGGGATGAAAGTCGAGAAGGAACAGGATGCTGCACTCAAGAAGGTGGACAAACTCATTGAGGAATTTCCTGGCTCCGGCAAAAGCAAGGAATTTCGAGATTGGACAGATAAGGTTGAGAAACTGCGCGTGAAGCTTCGCATGAAGGACAGTGGCTTCTTTTACGAAGATAAGCTGCTGATTTCCTGCAAGCTTGCTACGCTTTATAGGCTTGATTGGGCTGCGGCTCAGTTCGACAAGATCAGCAAGTTCGCTTCCCAGAATAAGGACCAAAAGGAAATCGAAAAATACGAAGTGATTCACGGGAAGCTGCACGAATTGGTGCGCCTCTTTCAGACGAGCTATCCCGAAATACGACAAATTGTGCAAAAAAAGGAAAGCGGCCAACCGGCGTCAGGATCGCCTCAAAAGAAGCCGCGCAGCCCGGTGAAAAGGAATGAACTACAACCCTACGAGGAAGTTTTCAAATAACCAGGCATCGCAACCAGTTCGCTGAGCGTCTTCCGGTGCCCCCCCGCTTGCGCGCTCCCCGATGCTTCCCGAGAGCGGCGTGCCGCGCGGCCGTAATTAAAAACTCTCACCCTAATTCGTCTCATAGGGGCGGGTAAAACATCGGGTAAAACAAATCGCCTAAAAACAAAAAACCGGACTTTGCAGTCCGGTTCGTGTCCGACACCTGATTTCCCCTATGAAAACGGGGTGTTTTTTGAGAGAGCGGGTAGCGGGAATCGAACCCGCGTAAATAGCTTGGAAGGCTACGGTTTTTCTCCTATACAAGAGTGTCGAAAAGCGGTAAAAGGTAGAGCAAAAGGTAGAGCAGAGACCCTTTTGGAGCCTTTCCAATGAGCCACAATTCGACCTCGATTCACCCCCGCGTATGGTTATGGCAAAAGACCGGCAACGGCGTCTATATTGCCGGTTGGCGCGATCCGCGCAAGAAAAATAAAACAACCAATTCAAGCCTCGAAACCGCAGACCTGCTGCAGGCACAGGAACGTGCCAGAGACCTTTCCATCATCATCCGAACGCCCGAATTTTGGGATCGTCCGCCCGTCACACTCGATGCCGTCGCCCGCCGCATTTGGGGTGCCGACGATTTGCTCGGCGATCTGACCAAGGCGACCGACGAATTGGAAAAGCGCGACGCCGGGAAAGTGTATCTGCCGAGCGTGAAAGAGCAGAAAGCTATCGTTGCACTGGGAGACGCGGGTGCTTTGGAATTCCTGAAGAAGTATGACATGAAAGACCCACTTGTTATTCGATTCAAAGACCTGCATAAGCGGTTCGTGGACGCGCTCGTTAAAATGGACAGCTATCAGCAGCGAATAATGGTTCTGGAGTCATGGTTCAAGAAAATCGGTAAGAAGGTCTCGGTTGATCTCCGACCGAAGCCCCTGAATCAGGCGGTCGATGAATACCTTGCATCACCGACTGGCAGCAACACGACCGGTCGCTACCGCAAAACTATCGGATACTGGCTTGCGGATTTGAAGACAAAATTCGGCGAGACGACAAACGTCCTCGACCTTCAATCCGAAATGGTGACGGACTGGCTGGCAGGATTCCTGAAAGAAAACTCAAGTGGCAACGTCCGCCAACGCATGGACCAGATTTGTAAATTCCTTCGCTGGGCAAATCCCATGTTCGAGTCCGCGCAGGTCAAGAATGTGTTGAAGCCCATGTTGCAAAAGAAGCACTCAGACCTCGAAGTCGAAGACTGGTACTGGCTCACTCGTGAACAAGTTAAACTTCTGATTGAATCGATGCGTAAGCTTCACGGTGAATACTGGGCAAACTTAATGACTCTGCAACACGCGCTGGGAGTCCGACCGGAAGAGATCGTGATGCTGAAGCGACAAGCTGTGACGAAAACCGCGAACGGGCCGTACAGTATTAAGATCGAACGCATCATGATCATCGAAGATGGGAAGAATAAAGTATTGCGTCGAGTTAAGACGCTGCGATCCTCCGATGAAATTGTGATTCCTTCTTTTGCCGTTTCGGCGTTGGAAGCACAGATGAAAAAAAAGACGTTCCTGCTGTTTCCACTGACAGATGATGCTGCCGCTGTTTCCATTGACGCATTGACGCGAAAGGAGCGATTCTTAAAACTATGGCCAACTGCGGACGACGCGGCCTTCAGCCGGGCATATTTACGCAGAATCAAAGCTGCGGTGGATCACGCGAACGAAAATGCCAAAGCCAATATCGACGGTAACAAGACCGACTCGCGGACAATGCGGCGAACCTGCGCCCGTGAAATGATCTTAGCCCATGGCTTCGAACACGCGGCTGCGGTCCTGCGCGACAGTGTGGAGACTCTGCGCCGACATTATGCTGACCTACAGGCCAGCGATGTCAACACGGAGCGGTAAAAACAAATGGGTGAAAACGTCAAAAAACGCCCCCGCCCCTATTCCTAAGGATTGGAGCGAAGGAGAAGATAGTCTATGATAAATCCTGATGGCCTGAATTTTTAATATATTGCCGTCAAATGGTTTAACTCATTAAAATGTCTGGAGAGGTCGATGACTAGAATATACTCTATAGCCGCCGACCTCTCCAGGCAACTTAGCGTATATTAAGGTATACTAAAGCTAATCGGACTTGCCAATCGGTTAAACGTTGACCGGAATCATTGAGAGCCTTCATCACCGCATCACGGCCCGGAGAGCGGCCGAGCTTCTTTTTTAATTGATCGTAGACTGGTTTCACTATGCCAATGGCATTGTTGTGCTCTTTCGATGCCGCTTTTGCTGTCGCTTCGGTTTTGGCACGGAGGGCTGGCGGTTGCTCGAACGCATCATCCAGCGGTCCCAGCTTGTGAATCCGCACGCCCTCTGCCGGCATGGCTGAATCAACAACGACGACCTTGTGGTAAGCGGATCGAGTTCCGCGCAGACGGCCTATCGCTTGTTGCAAATTGGCAGACCAAATCCGGGCGAGTTCCGCCGCAACGTCGGGATCGGGGTGGAGAGTGCAGCGATACGACCGGCCCAAGCCATCCTGGTCAACGTATCCGTAAGCACGTTCAACGTAACCTTCCGGGCTTTGAGTTGGCCGCGGCACGCCCAAGAATCGCCGCCATGCCTGTACCTGTCGTTCAACGGTGTCGATGGGAGGCAGATGCAAGCCGCTGATGATCAACGCGTCGCACGATTCAAATATATTGGTGCTGCGCTCATCGCGGCCCCAATAACCCAAAACCGCATTCTCGCTGCCACTGATAATACCACCCGTGTCCGACAACGGGCCGACGATACGCTTGTCGTTCGTGCCCAGCCATTTCAAGTGCTGCAGCGTCGCTTTGTTCGTCAGGATTCCCACCTTAAATTCAGGAGCGGTTTTAAGGATGCTTCGAAGCAGCTTTGGCAACCGCCCCGGTAATGAAGTCGTAGCCGTGCTCTTCCCGAACATGTGATCGGTAAGTTGAATGACGTTGACCTTCTCCTCGACATTAACGCAGTCTGCACCAAAGGTGGGAAACAATGCTCGAATTAACGGCTCGTTCGGCGTGGAATCCAGATTGATCACGGTGCGCTGCCGTAAACGGTGGACCAATTCTCTGCGGACAACCCGGAGTTCAATGTGAACCGTTTGCTCCGCCTTTTTCGATGACTGATTGGAGATTACGTATGCGCTGTGGTCCCCGGTTGGTTTCGCGACTTCCAAGGCCAAAATGTTTATCAGTGCGCGCCAGGCGCGTACAGGAAACCGCCCTGTTTGCGAACAGCGTTCCGCTCGTTCGTGAGGGAAAAACTCTTTGTCTTTTACTTCTCTATACAAGCCGCGTGCACAACTCAGAATGAGTCGTTTGGCATTGATGTTTTGGTCAGCGGCGATCTTATCTAAATGGTCGATAAGTGGGAGTGCCTCGGAGCGCGTCGCGGCAATTTCCCCGCGCACAAGAGTCTCGTAAAGGAGTTGGGCCAGCTTACGATGCTGCTCCATCGACTTCGCGAGTTTCACTTCATCAACGAGCCGTAGAATCAGCGCCTTTCGATCCGCGACCTTTGTCGTCCGCAACAATTCGTTTTGAAGATCCTTGCAGAACTTTTCCTGCAAAAGCACAGTATTGTCGAGTTCGAATTCCCAAGTCTTGGCGTCAAATTTATTGATGTTTACCAACCGGTAAAGGAAGTCCGTCAGGCTTTCGTCAACGATCAACACATCCATCTGCTCGGCTCTTTTACTTTCGTTCAAAAGAGCAGCCTTGTGCATGACGTGGATGTGTTTGGTCTTTGCCACTTTGAATTGTCGCAAGTACGGGCAAACTTCAGTTGACGGGCCGATCAAATCAATAAACGCTGGCGGGCGAAGGTAACCGGGATCCCTTTTGAACCGCCGCTGACAACCAAGGCAAAGGCTACTTAAAATATCGTGCCCCTGACCGGCAAGCTCTCGAACCTCCGGCATTCGAGCACAATTGGTTTCATCCCGGCCATTCATGTAGATCGCCGCCGGTCCAATGTCGGCAGCAAGCCGTTCGCCCTTCTTGACTGTCTGCTGTCCCACTTCTTCCCGCGACGAATCCAGCAGCAGCGCGACCTTAATGGGTCTTGGCGAAGCGTCCGGTGGTTTGACCTTTGGCCATGCGATGCTGTGCAGTCCACGGAGCGCTTTAACAGCAGCGGTCGTCTTGCCTATTCCAAATGGATCTTGGCGTAAGAAAAACATGCCCTCACCAAGTACAGCGTTCTTAACAGCCCATTCGATTTGCCCGTACACGTGGCCACCGGCGTAGTGAAGGTTCTGAGTTTCGCGTTTACTGAATATCCATGCCGGGGGAGCGCAAAATCGAAGTCGAGTCCCAATCCTTTCCGATACGACGGTCTGGTAGGTTCCGGTCGCCGGATCGGGTTGCCCCACCGGCGCTTCGAGGCGTGGTTTTCCGCCCGACGCCAGCAGGTCGTCGATGCCCTTGGGCTTTCCCGCCGCGTCAACATCCCAGTTGGCCACCAGCACACGGTGACCTCGGCTTTGCAATGCGCCGATCAGTGCCATTTCCGATCGCGCAACCTGCCTATTGTGAATCTTATCGGCGTCGTACGCCACGACCACCAGCCGGGGCTTTGCCAGGATTCCCGCCGCCGACTCAAACAACAGCATCCAACTGCCCACGCCAGGTACAGCGATTACTGGCTCCTGAAGAAACTCCGCCGCGACGTTTCCTTTCAGCCCACCTTCGGTGATCCATACTTTTTCGGCCTTGGATGAATCAACGCCAGCGGGCACAGCGATGTGCGCACCGCGATATACTTTGGTGCCGCCGTCATATTTTTCAGGTCGAGAACTCAGGAAGAAGTATCCGCCATTGTCCGCTCGAATTTGAAACGAAACAATACGGCCTCGTTCATCCTTGAACGGAATCAGCAGTCCAGACATCCCGGCAATCGTCCACGTTCCAGGCCCATCGCTTCGACGTTGCTCGAAAAATCCGGGAATGCCGGTCAAAGTTGTTAATCCGCATTTTTTAAGAACTTGACCGGCAACAGACTCCCGCCCGAATCGAGACAGACTGCGATAACCGTGCTGCTCAATGGCATCGTCTTTGAGACCCCGTTTTTTTAGTTGTTGCTTGTGGTTCCATGCGACGGGGAGCGCATTCAATAAAGCACGATAGACGCGGTCCAATTCGTCAGGTTGTGCCTGGCTGGCATTGACCGGCGACGGTCGAAAGTTATCACGGTACGGCTCGGTTGCATCGCGCCAATGCCAGTCCCGCGGAATGTATTTGCTTCTAAACCCTCGCTGTTCCGTTTCCTCTGTCAGCGGATGCCATGTCGCGGAATTGCCGTCCGAAAACTCGATCACCTTCTTGCCTTCAGTCTTCATGCAAAGGACTTCATCCGGGCGAACGAGGCACCAGCTTCGACTGTCACAAATGGGACACGGGTCTGAATCAGACGCCCGCCACCACCATCGGCCAAATTGCTCGGTGTCCGAAGTGGAATCGCGGCGCGGCGCAGACAGTGGGCCGGGATAGTCAAGAGGGTGCGATGGCTTCATGTTTCAATGCTGCCGCGAAGCGAGGGAAAGGTTGCCAATTGCAAATTCGTTCGGTCGATAAGTATGGCTGGAACTGTGGAAATTTTCAGGAGATTTTTTGAAAAGCGTGATCTGGAACGCAATAAATCTGATCGATGCTTAAACCGGTGAGTGGCAGACTAAGTTTCAATAAAAAATCGACTGTATCGATTAACAGGACGAAAAATCTTCAGAGTTAATTGAAGTATTTTTCTAAATACATCGTCTTAACATCGTAACTTTTTAATTGAATCCATATTCCCGGCACTGTCCGGGCAGCCTGAACTACCCGGCGCGAATGCCGGTCGTCCCATTACTGCCATGCACGATTCCTTATCCCAGGAACTTTGGGATTCCAATACCTCGGTCCGGTTCGACACGGACGCGCTTGGGCTATACGCCCCCCCCCTGCCATGACGTTCTTTAACGGCCACGCTCTTGATCCCTGAATCTAGGGGAGTGACACCCCGTTGTCTGCGGAGTGTCGCTGTTCATATTAAAAAAGGGAATGCGAATGAGGAAGAAGAATGGAAGTCGAAACTATCACCATCGATTCACCCGTCTTAGAACGGGTGGGTTATCCGGCACACCGCCTTGCGGAGATGTTGCCGCCGATGACCGATGAAGAGCGGGTGGAATTGCTCAAGGACATCAAGGAACACGGCCAGCTCAACGACATCGTTCTTTTTGAAGATCAAGTGCTCGACGGACGCAACCGTCAAGGTATATGTCTGGAACTTGATGTCCCACCGCGCTACATCCAGTTCGCCGACTTGAACCTTCAGATGACTCCGTTCGATTACGTCATCAGCCAAAACTGCAATCGCCGCCATTTAACGCCTAGTCAGAAAGCCGCTTTGGGGGCTGAGATCCTCAAAGCGAGACAAGCGGTCCCTGCGAGCGCAATTTTGCGCTCCAATGGGAAGGCCAGCAATGAAGTCGCAAAACTAACGGGCGCATCTGCCCGTTCTGTTGAAAGTGCCGTGAAAGTCGGACAGAAGGGAACTGAGTCACTTCAGCAAGCCCTCAAGGCTGGCGATATTCCCGTGA
>Ga0194061_1001560_pt1 | contig 13234 bp, 11 predicted proteins | sample SepL2221m_MetaG_FD_163423 | JGI IMG/M metagenome (GOLD analysis project Ga0194061, IMG submission 163423) | Anoxic zone freshwater microbial communities from boreal shield lake in IISD Experimental Lakes Area, Ontario, Canada - Sep2016-L224-21m | ecosystem: Environmental > Aquatic > Freshwater >...
TAATTAATTTCTCCGACCCACGCGGTCGGGTGTGTTGCCCAACTTCGTAAGTTGCGCTGCAATAATTGCAGTGCGGAGGTAGCTCGATTCTTCAAAGGAGCAGAGGAGAAAGGTATCTTGCCGAGCCCAAAAAGGTCAAAACGAGCCCCTTATAGACCTGCTCTCCCGCGCCTTGACTTCGACACGCCGAACCCCTTTTTCGCCATATCGGCGTAGGCTGGCCCGATGAGTCAGCTCCTTGATAAGCCTCCGGCAGCGGAAAAGCCACGCCTGCGCGGGCTAATTCATCTGATTATGAGCCCAGTCTCCCTCGTCGCCGGCCTAGTACTGGTCGCTCTGGCCGACAAACTGCGCGGGCGGATCGCTTTAGGCATCTTTACCCTCGCCGCAGTGACCCTTTTCACGGGAAGTGCCCTCTATCACCGCGTGGGATGGAAGCCCAAGACCAAAGAGGTCTGGCGCCGCATCGATCACGCCAATATCACCGTCCTAATAGCAGGTACTTACACCCCCTTCGCCATCTTCTTGCTCAATAAAGGGCAGGCCATCGTCCTTCTCTCCATTGTCTGGGGCGGGGCGATCCTTACCTCACTAATGCGAGTGCTCTGGCTCAACGCCCCCCGTTGGTTATACGTACCTCTCTATCTGATACTCGGTTGGGCTGCAGTTATCTTTTTGCCAGAATTCTGGCAGCACGGCGGAGTCGCCGTATTCATCCTCATCACTCTCGGTGGCCTCTGCTATTCACTCGGTGGAATTGTCTACGGACTTAAGAAACCAAATTTCTCAAGAACCTGGTTTGGCTTCCATGAGTTCTTCCATGCGCTTACTGCAGCAGCATTCATCCTTCAATTTATAGCCGCAGGAATTGTGGTTTACACGCACCACTAATAGAAAAGTTAAGGAATACAGAGTTCATGCCCTCCCATAAAAGTAATTTAGACGCTCATGCCATTTCAGAGTTCTTGGCATCACGGCGTAGCACGAGAGATTTCATTAAAGACAAGCCTGTCCCCCAAGAAATCATTGATCAACTCCTGGTAGATGCGATGACCGCTCCAAGTTGGTCAAACACTCGCCCCTTCAAGATTGCAGTTGCATCGGGAGATGTGCGCGACCGAATCAGCGCAGAGTTTCTCAATCGCTGGGATGCACTTTCCCACGGACGTCATGGCAATTTACTAGCCAAGGTAAAGCTCATTACCTCTCGTTATGGGTTACCAACCAGCAATCGCAGAATGGCTAAGCCATATGTCGCAGAATTAAAACCACGTGCGCATCGCATCGGTGCCGAACTTTACAAAGTTCTAGGAGTTGAGCGAGGCAATCGTGAGGCACGTGATGCTGAATGGGCCAAGAACTACGAGTTCTTTGGAGCGCCAACCGAACTTTTCATTTACATCCATAAGAGTTTGGGCATCTGGTCTGCATCAGATGCCGGCCTCATGATGGAAAACCTGATGCTTTCTGCACACGCACGTGGACTAGGTACTTGCGCGCAAGGTGCAGTAGCTATTTGGGATGATGTCGTTCGCAAGGAGTTCGATGTTTCTAGCGATTATCGTTTGCTAACGGGACTTGCGATTGGGTATCCGACGGATGCTCCAGTTAACTCGTTCGGTGCAAACCGCCTCGACCCTGCAGAAATAACTGCCAAAGAAAAGTAATTCCAAATAAGAAAGGCCCCGCACAATTAAGTGCGGGGCCTTTCTTTTGTAATCTAGATTTATCGAACTTCGATGTCATCCAAACGGATAGCTTCTCCTGAGCCTTGTGCCTCGAATGGAGTGAAGTCATATTCATCGTAAGCAGCGTAGACCGCAGCCTTTGCTTCCTCTGTTGGCTCAACACGCACGTTGCGATAACGGGCAAGTCCAGTACCAGCAGGGATGAGCTTTCCGATAATGACGTTCTCCTTGAGACCGAGCAGTGGATCGCTCTTCTCAGCGAGAGCGGCATCGGTAAGAACCTTTGTGGTCTCTTGGAAGGAAGCCGCTGACAACCATGACTCGGTTGCAAGGGATGCCTTCGTGATTCCCATAAGTTCTGGACGACCTGATGCTGCCTTGCCCCCAGTGGTGACAACGCGACGGTTCTCGTTTTCGAAGCGACCGCGCTCAACGAGCTCACCAGGAAGAAGATCGGTATCACCAGGTTCAAGCACTGTAATGCGCTTGAGCATCTGGCGAACGATGATCTCGATGTGCTTATCGTGGATGGATACGCCCTGTGAGCGGTATACATCTTGGATCTCGTTAACGAGGTGAACTTGGGTCTGACGAGGTCCGAGAATACGTAGGACCTGCTTTGGATCGATAGCACCGAATACGAGCTGTTGCCCGACTCCAACGCGATCGCCATCTTCGACCTTGAGCTTCTGACGACGAGTGATTGGGTATGCGACCGGCTCGCTGCCATCTTCTGGCGTAACGATGATCTTCTTACCCTTTGCATCTTCTAGGAAGCTAACAACACCGGCGGTCTCAGCGATTGGCGCAACACCCTTAGGGGTACGTGCCTCGAAGAGTTCCACGATACGTGGCAGACCGTGAGTAATTTGGGTTTCACCAGAAAGCATGGCGCCTCCAGTGTGGAAGGTACGCATGGTGAGCTGAGTTCCAGGCTCTCCAATGGACTGCGCTGCAATGATTCCAACTGCTTCGCCGACATCAACGATCTTGCCTGATGCCATGGAGCGGCCGTAACACATTGCGCACTGGCCAACCTTTGAATCACATGTAAGAACTGAGCGGACCTTAACTTCATTAACGCCAGCGCTAACAAGAATGTTGATGTTCTTGTCGCCCAAGTCGGTACCTGCAGCAAGGATTGTCTTTCCGCCAACTACAACATCATCAGCCAAGTTACGACCGAACATTGCAGTTTCGACATGCTCATCGCGAACGAGTTCGCCCTGGGCATTGGTCGCAGCGATCTTTAGAGTGAGACCACGATCGGTTCCGCAATCCTCTTCACGGATGATGACATCCTGAGCAACGTCGCAGAGACGACGGGTTAGGTAACCCGAGTCAGCGGTACGAAGCGCGGTATCAGCAAGACCCTTACGGGCACCGTGTGTAGAGATGAAGTACTCGAGTACAGATAGTCCTTCACGGAAGTTTGACTTGATTGGACGAGGAATAATTTCACCCTTTGGGTTAGCTACCAGTCCACGCATACCAGCGATCTGACGAATCTGCATCATGTTTCCACGAGCGCCGGAGTAGACCATCATCCAAACAGGATTGGTCTTAGGGAAGTTATCTTCCATCTCCTTGGCAACTTCGTTGGTTGCATTGGTCCAAATTTCGATCAGCTCTTGGCGACGCTCATCATCGGTAATCAATCCCTTTTCGTACTGTGATTGCACCTTGTCGGCCTTAACTTCGTAGCCTTCGAGGATCTCACGTTTACGTCCAGGTGTGACAACATCTTCGATGCCGATTGTTACACCGGCGCGAGTTGCCCAATAGAAACCAAGTGACTTAAGAGCATCGAGCGTTACTGCAACTGTGACCTTTGGATAGCCTTCCGCCAAATTATCAACGATCAAGCCAAGAAGTTTCTTGGTGACGTCGTAATCAACGAATGGGAAATCTTCAGGAAGGATTTCATTGAAGAGTACGCGGCCGAGTGTGGTCTCCTTAACAACAGGAACTCCATTCTCGTCCATGCGAATCTTGATCGCGGCTTGTAGCGAGACGCTACCCTGATCAAATGCCATCAGACCTTCAGCAAGGCTTCCGAATGCACGGCCTTCTCCAACTTGGTTCTCACGAAGTGAGGTCAAGAAGTAGAGACCAAGCACCATGTCCTGTGTTGGAGATGTGATTGGGCGACCTGACGCAGGAGACAAGATGTTGTTGCTCGACAACATAAGTACGCGAGCTTCAGCTTGTGCTTCTGCAGAAAGTGGAAGGTGAACAGCCATCTGGTCACCATCGAAGTCGGCGTTGAACGCGGTACAAACCAGTGGGTGAATCTGAATTGCCTTACCTTCGACCAGTTGTGGTTCGAAAGCTTGGATACCCAGACGGTGCAAGGTAGGTGCACGGTTCAAGAGAACTGGATGCTCAGCAATTACTTCCTCAAGAACATCCCACACGACTGGACGAGCACGCTCGACCATACGCTTTGCGGATTTGATGTTCTGGGCGTGATTGAGATCAACCAGACGCTTCATTACAAATGGCTTGAAGAGCTCGAGCGCCATCTGCTTTGGCAGACCGCACTGGTGCAATTTAAGTTGTGGACCAACAACGATTACAGAACGTCCAGAGTAGTCAACGCGCTTTCCGAGCAGGTTCTGACGGAAACGGCCTTGCTTACCCTTCAACATATCTGAGAGTGACTTCAATGGACGGTTTCCTGGGCCAGTAACTGGACGACCACGACGACCGTTATCAAAGAGTGCATCTACCGCTTCTTGCAGCATGCGCTTCTCGTTGTTGACGATAATTTCTGGGGCACCGAGATCAGCAAGACGCTTCAAACGGTTGTTGCGGTTGATAACGCGACGGTAGAGATCGTTGAGATCTGAAGTCGCAAAGCGACCACCATCGAGTTGAACCATTGGGCGAAGATCAGGTGGAATAACTGGAACGCAATCCAAGACCATTGAAGCCGGCTTGTTTCGAGTATTGAGGAATGAAGATACGACTTTAAGACGCTTGATCGCGCGAGTCTTCTTCTGGCCCTTACCTGTTTGAGCGAGCTCGGTGAGCTTCACATATTCAGATTGAAGGTCAAAGGTTTCTAGGCGAGCCTTGATTGCTGCTGCGCCCATATCTCCCTTGAAGTACACGCCAAAACGGTCGCGCATTTCGCGGTAGAGACCCTCATCGCCCTCAAGATCCTGGACTTTAAGGTTCTTAAAGCGGGACCAGACCTGATCGAGACGGTCGAGCTCGCGTTGCGCGCGCTCACGAGTTGCCTTGAGCTCACGCTCTGCAGATTCGCGAACCTTGCGTTTGATATCGGCTTTTTCGCCAGCGGCTTCGAGTTCGGCGAGATCGCCTTCGAGCTTCTTCTGGCGGGTATCGAGATCATTGTCGCGACGAGTTTCGATCTTCTTGATATCTGAAGATAAACGCTTTTCGAGCGCTGGAAGATCCTCGGCGCGAGCCTCGGTATCAACTTCAGTGATCATGTAAGCAGCGAAATAAATAACCTTCTCAAGATCCTTTGGAGCAAGATCCAGGAGGTAACCCAAACGGCTTGGAACACCCTTGAAGTACCAGATGTGAGTTACGGGAGCTGCAAGCTCGATGTGACCCATGCGCTCACGGCGAACTTTGGCGCGAGTAACTTCTACTCCGCAACGCTCACAGATGATGCCTTTGAATCGAACGCGCTTGTACTTGCCGCAATAACATTCCCAGTCACGAGTAGGTCCGAAGATCTTCTCATCGAAGAGTCCGTCTTTCTCAGGTTTGAGTGTGCGGTAGTTAATGGTTTCAGGCTTCTTTACCTCACCAAAAGACCACTCACGAATATTGTCCGTTGATGCCAGACCAATACGCAGTTCATCGAAGAAATTAACATCTAACATAGTTGTTTATCCTCACACTTCTTCTACGCTGCTTGGCTCAACTCGTGACAAGTTGATACCTAGCTCTTCGGCGGCACGGAATACTTCTTCATCGGTATCGCGCATTTCGATTGCGATACCTTGATTGTTGAGAACTTCAACATTGAGGCAGAGAGATTGCATTTCCTTAACAAGCACCTTGAATGATTCAGGGATACCAGGCTCCGGAATGTTCTCGCCCTTAACGATTGCTTCGTAAACCTTTACGCGACCGAGCACATCATCAGACTTGATGGTGAGCAATTCTTGCAAGGTGTAAGCGGCGCCATAAGCTTCAAGTGCCCAAACTTCCATCTCACCAAAGCGCTGTCCACCGAACTGAGCTTTTCCGCCCAATGGTTGCTGAGTGATCATTGAGTAAGGACCCGTTGAACGGGCGTGAATCTTGTCATCGACCAAGTGGTGGAGCTTCAAGATATACATGTAACCAACGGTGATTGGCTGCTTGTAAGGCTCTCCGGTACGACCATCGAACAAGATGGCCTTTCCATTTGCACCAATGAGGCGCATGCCATCCTTGTTAGGAAGCGTTGAACCAAGAAGACCAATGAGCTCTTCTTCCTTTGTGCCATCGAATACTGGAGTTGCCACCTTGGAACCGGGAGCGACATCGGCATATCCATGGCCGCGAAGATCCTTCTGCCAATCTTCGTTGCCTTCTAATTTCCAACCAGACTTGGCGACCCAACCGAGGTGGGTTTCTAGAACCTGACCGACGTTCATACGACCTGGAACACCAAGTGGGTTCAGGACGATGTCGACAGGGGTTCCATCTTCAAGGAATGGCATATCTTCTTGAGGCAAGATCTTGGAGATAACACCCTTGTTACCGTGGCGACCTGCGAGCTTGTCACCATCTTGAATCTTGCGCTTCTGGGCAACATAAACGCGAACAACTTGGTTCACGCCTGCTGGAAGCTCGTAATCTTCGGAGTCAGAGATTGATACTCCGATGACCTTGCCGGATTCACCGTGAGGAACCTTGAGTGAGGTATCGCGAACTTCGCGAGCCTTCTCACCGAAGATGGCACGGAGCAGACGCTCTTCGGGGGTGAGTTCGGTTTCTCCCTTAGGAGTTACCTTTCCAACCAAGATATCGCCTGGAACTACATCGGCACCAACACGAATGATTCCGCGATCATCAAGATCGGCAAGAACTTCTTCGCTGACGTTAGGAATATCGCGAGTGATCTCCTCGGGTCCAAGCTTGGTGTCACGCGCATCGACTTCGTACTCTTCGATGTGAATCGAGGTAAGTACATCATCTTGCACAAGACGCTGAGAGAGGATGATCGCATCTTCGTAGTTGTGACCTTCCCATGACATAAATGCCACGAGTAGGTTCTTACCAAGAGCCATCTCACCCTTATCGGTGCTTGGACCATCTGCAACAACTTGACCAACTTCAACGCGATCGCCTTGGGCAACAACGACCTTCTGGTTGCGGCTAGTGCCTTGGTTCGAGCGAATAAACTTTTCTAAGAAGTAGTGCTCAGTTGTGCCATCGTCGTTCATGACGGTGACTTCATCTGACTGCACTGCGGTGACGACGCCAGGCTTGCGGCCCAGAGTTACATCGCCGGCATCAACAGCTGCACGGAACTCCATGCCGGTACCAACGAATGGTGCCTCGGCGCGCAGAAGTGGAACTGCCTGACGCATCATGTTCGATCCCATAAGCGCACGGTTTGCATCATCGTGCTCGAGGAATGGAATCATTGCGGTAGCAACAGAAACCATCTGGCGTGGAGAAACGTCCATGTAATCAACTTCGTCGGCGAGAATATATTCAACTTCTCCACCACGACGACGTACAAGTACGCGCTCTTCTGCGAAATGTGAATCGGTAGTCAAAGGAGCATTTGCCTGCGCGATGATGTGTTCGTCTTCTTCATCGGCGGTGAGGTAATCGATCTGATCGGTGACCTTGCCCTTTGTAACCTTGCGATACGGAGTCTCGATAAATCCAAATGGAGTTACGCGAGCATATGTTGCGAGCGAACCGATAAGTCCAATGTTTGGACCTTCAGGAGTTTCGATCGGACACATACGGCCGTAGTGCGATGGGTGAACGTCACGAACTTCGAAGCCAGCACGCTCACGCGATAGACCTCCGGGTCCGAGCGCTGAAAGACGACGCTTGTGGGTCATTCCCGATAGCGGGTTGGTCTGATCCATGAACTGTGACAATTGAGAAGTTCCGAAGAACTCCTTGATTGAGGCAACTACTGGACGAATGTTGATCAAGGTCTGAGGTGTAATTGCTTCAACATCTTGTGTGGTCATGCGCTCACGAACAACGCGCTCCATACGAGAAAGTCCGGTACGGACTTGGTTCTGAATCAATTCACCAACTGTGCGCAGACGGCGGTTACCGAAGTGATCGATATCGTCGGTCTCAACGCGAACTTCCTTGCCGTATTCCATAAGAGCATCGCCCTTATGAAGTGAGACCAGGTACTTAATGGTTGCAACGATATCTTCAATGTTAAGAAGACCCTTGGAAAGTTGTAGATCAAGGCCCAACTTCTTATTGACCTTAAAGCGACCGACCTTTGCCAGGTCATAACGCTTTGGATTGAAGTAAAGGTTCTCAATGAGATTCTGTGCGGCTTCCTTCGTTGGTGGCTCACCTGGACGAAGTTTGCGATAGATATCAAGAAGAGCTTCATCTTGCGTCTTGACGTTATCTTTTTCAAGTGTCAGACGGATAGATTCAAACTCACCAAATTGCTCGAGGATCTGCTCTTCAGTCCAGCCCAAAGCTTTCAGGAAGATTGTGACAGATTGCTTGCGCTTGCGATCGATACGAACACCGACCATATCCTTCTTATCAACTTCAAATTCCAACCAAGCACCACGGCTAGGAATGATCTTTGCAGTCAAGATATCTTTGTCAGATGCCTTCTCGATGGTGCGCTCAAAATAAACACCAGGAGAACGAACGATCTGTGAAACAACTACGCGCTCGGTTCCGTTTATAACGAATGTCCCGCGCGGTGTCATCAATGGGAAGTCGCCCATAAATACGGTCTGCGACTTAATTTCGCCGGTCTCGTTATTTGTAAATTCAGCGGTCACGAAGAGTGGAGCGCTATAAGTAATGTCACGGTCTTTGCACTCTGCGATGGTGTACTTCGCTGGTTCAAAGCGGTGATCGTGGAAAGAGAGACTCATCTTTCCTTGGAAATCTTCAATAGGTGAGATCTCTTCGAAAATTTCTTCGAGACCGGATTGGGTTGGGACTTCGCCTCGACCGCTCTTAGCTGCCTCTTGTAAACGACCGCGCCACAAATCGTTACCAAGCAACCAGTCAACGCTGTCTAACTGAAGCGAGAGAAGGTTTGGTACTTCAAGGGGTTCGCGGATCTTTGCGAAAGAGACTCGTGCGGGGGCAAATGATTTCGACTTCGCGGCCAATGTTCCTCCAGATGCGTGGGAATGCGTGCAGGTCTATCGAAAGGTTACGGCCGCTATATGCCTAACCCTAAGATTGTGAAGATTTGCGAAGGGTCAGGGTACCCAACCCCTCCCACTGTTGTCCAATCCATGCTATAAGCGGATCTCCGGGGTGTAGACCCCCGCACAACGAAAAACGCCCCCATTCGGCCGCTAATATCCACAAGCGCCGCAGGGTAAAGAAAACGGCCTCCAATTTGGGGAAAGCCGGGGGCTAAAAAATCTTTTGGGGCCCGATAGGGCCCGACCCCGGCGACCAAAATGGAGGCAGTTTTCTTGAATCTAAAGCAGGCTTACTTGATTGTGACAGTCGCTCCAGCGGCCTCGAGGGCTGCCTTTGCCTTGTCTACTGCTTCCTTGGTGCCCTTTTCGATGAGGACGGTAGGAGTTGCATCTACAAGATCCTTCGCTTCCTTCAAGCCGAGGCTTGAATTGATTCCGCGAACTTCCTTGATGACAGCAATCTTCTGTGATCCGGCGCTCTCAAGAACGAGGGTGAACTCATCTTGAACCTCGGCTGCGGCTGCAACTGCTCCGCCGCCTGCTGCTGCTACTGGAGCTGCTGCAGTTACATCGAATTCCAATTCAAATGCCTTGACGAAATCTGAGAGCTCGACGAGGGACATTTCCTTGAACTGTGACATTAAATCTTCTTGTGACAACTTAGCCATGATTATTCCTTTTCTTATTCAGCTGGAGTTTCGGTTGCATCAGCAACTGGGGTTTCTGTTGCTTCGGCAATCACATTTGTCTCGGCGGTTACTGCCTCAACAATTGGAGCTTCAGCTTCAATGACGGGGGTTTCAACTGCTTCAACAACAGTTTCAACGATGGCTTCAACAGCAGGGGCTGCTTCAGCAACTGGAGCGGCGACTGGTGCGCCCTCTTCCAGCTTCATGCGAAGTGCATCGAAGGTACGAGCGGCCTTGGCCATTGTGCCCTTCATTGCACCAGCAAGCTTGGACAAGAGAACCTCACGGGACTCGAGATCTGCAAGCTTCATGATCTCTGCAGTAGAGACTGCCTTTCCTTCGAAGACGCCACCCTTGATAACAAGAAGTGGGTGCTCCTTCTGGAAATTCTTCAGACTCTTTGCTGCATCGATTGGATCACCCTTGATAAAGGCGACTGCAGATGGGCCAACGAGAAGATCATCAGAGAGATCTACTCCAGCAGCCTTTGCAGCAATCTTGGTCAAGGTGTTCTTCACAACTGAATACTTAGTATCGGTACCAAGTGATCGGCGAAGTTCCTTCATTGAGGCCACGGTTAGACCGCGGTACTCAGTGAGGACAGTTGCGCTTGACGTACGGAAATCTTCCGTAAGTTCAGCGACAGCTGTTTCTTTATCAGAACGAGCCATTAGCTCCCTTTCTACTCTTCACCACGCCAGGTTTTTCATTCAAAAGTTTCCTTTTATAAATAAAAAAATCCCCGGCGCATAAGTGCGCACGAGGTCTCGTGTGTACCTATGCGGGCTCTCTTTCGAGAATTATTTCCAGTCAGTCCTTTGCGGGACTAACCAGAGACCTGCAGTCTTTGGTGATAGCGAAAGGGTAGGCCATCGATCCTTTGCGGGTCAAACCCGCTCGATCAACGCCTACCCTTTAGGTAAATATTGGCTTAAAAGCCTTTATTGGATTGCAGGTCCGCCTTCACGAGACACTGAGGTATCTACTGGAATTCCAGGTCCCATCGTGGTCGAAATGACTGACTTCTTGATGAAACGTCCCTTAGATGAGCTTGGCTTGGAACGAACAACCTCTTCGATCGCTGCTGCATAGTTCTCAGCGAGTTGGTCGGCGGTAAATGAAACCTTGCCGATCAGGAAGTGGAGGTTTGAGTTCTTATCAACGCGGAATTCGATCTTTCCGCCTTTGATATCTGTAACAGCCTTTGCCACATCTGTGGTTACGGTTCCGGTCTTTGGGTTAGGCATCAAACCGCGAGGTCCAAGAACCTTTCCAAGGCGACCGACCTTACCCATCAATTCTGGTGTGGAAACAACAGCGTCGTAATCAAGACGACCCTTTGCAACTTCTTCGATCAATTCGTCAGCACCAACGATGTCGGCACCAGCAGCGCGTGCCTCTTCGGCGCGCTCTCCACCAGCGAATACCAAGACGCGAGCCGTCTTACCGGTTCCGTGTGGCAGGTTTACTGTGGAACGAATTGCTTGATCAGCCTTCTTTGGATCGACGCCGAGAACAAGTGCTACCTCAACTGATGCGTCGTACTTGGTAACCGAAGTTTCCTTCGCAAGTTTGACTGCAGCCAATGGTGAATAGACGTTCTTCAGATCGACCTTAGCGGCCGCTTCCGTATATTTCTTACTGCGCTTCATATCTTCTCCCTAGTTGTTTTGGAGTTGTGGTTTAGCGGAGCAGCGAGCTCCTCCCACTTCCCAGTTTTGTTAAATTAGTTGGAAACCGTAATTCCCATAGAACGTGCGGTGCCTTCGATGATCAGTGTGGCAGCGTCAATGTCATTGGCATTGAGGTCTGACATCTTGATCTTTGCGATCTCTGCTGCTTGTGCCTTGGTGATGTTCGCAACCTTGGTCTTGTGAGGGATAGCAGAACCCTTTTCGACGCCAGCAGCCTTCAAGATTAAACGTGAAGCTGGAGGTGTCTTTGTGATGAATGTGAAAGAACGATCCTCGTAGACAGTGATTTCTACTGGGATGATCTGACCCTTTTGTGACTCAGTTTCAGCGTTATATTGCTTAACGAAGTCCATGATGTTTACACCGTGCTGACCAAGGGCAGGGCCCACTGGTGGAGCTGGTGTGGCAGCGCCTGCCTGAATCTGCAACTTGATAAGTGCAGTTACCTTCTTCTTTGGTGCCATTTTTTTGGTTTCCTTTTTGTATTAGCTGGGACTAACGTTTTTTCTATATTTTCTGTACTTGATGGAATGAAAGCTCTACAGGTGTCTCGCGTCCGAAGATCGAAACAAGTACCTTGAGTTTTGCTTGCTCCGGCATGATCTCTGAGATCGATGCAGGCAAGGTCGCAAATGGGCCATCCATAACGGTGACCGACTCGCCAACTTCAAAGTCAACAACCTTGATCTCAGCTTTGTCGCCCTTCTTCGCTGGACGCGGTGCAAGGATATTTTCAACCTCTTGCAGGCTCAGTGGTGAAGGGTGGTGAGCGTTGCCTACGAATCCGGTAACACCAGGGGTGTTTCGGATACATGACCAAGACTCATCGGTGAGATCCATGCGAACGAGAACATAACCAGGGAAGACATTGCGCTTAACCTGCTTACGAACTCCGTTCTTAATTTCAGTGACTTCTTCTTCAGGAACTTCCACCTGGAAGATGAAATCTTCCATGTTAAGAGCCTGGATGCGGTTTGCTAGGTTTCCCTTAACCTTCTTCTCGTAACCGGCATACGAGTGAACGACATACCAATCACCAGCAGCGGTACTAAGGGCACGACGAAATTCAGCGTTTGGATCGTTTTCATCTTCGGCTTCTAGAGCAACTTCTTCGTCGATTGCCTCTAGCGCTTCCGGGGTTCCGATCTCTTCATCGGCAACTACGGCTTCAACTACAGGTTCGATAACAGAAGTCGCGCTCAGCGCAGCCTCGAAAGCATCGACGGGAGCCGGGGCAGTCTCAGGTGCAACTGACGCTTCAAAAAATGGATTCTCTATTGTCATTGTGCGCCTTTACCCAAAGATCCAGAAAACGATTTTTGTGAGTGCGACGTCAAGAATAGATACAACAGCGATGATGAATCCTACGAATACGAATACAACAGCCGTGTAGGTAGTGAGTTGCTTCTGGGTAGGCCACACAACCTTGCGAAGTTCGGCAACAACCTGACGATAGAACAGGTTGATGCGACCAAAGAGGCCTCTTGCACCATTGCCTTCTTCAGTATCTAGCTTCTCGTCGACCACGTGTCTTACCTCTCTTATTACATAGACCTGTCTTGCAGGGCAGGAGGGACTTGAACCCCCAACCGCCGGTGTTGGAGACCGGAACTCTGGCCAGTTGAGCTACTGCCCTTCGAGCGTTGTTTAGACACGACTAATCGTGACCTAATGCAAGCGCCAGAACGAGGAGTCTAGAGCCCAACGCGGTGGGAGTAAAACCGAGCGGCAGCCGCGGAGCCAGACCCGAGCCAGGTTTGGCATACTTCCCCTTATGAGCGCTGAAAAGATGGAAAAGC
>Ga0194061_1001561_pt1 | contig 13229 bp, 12 predicted proteins | sample SepL2221m_MetaG_FD_163423 | JGI IMG/M metagenome (GOLD analysis project Ga0194061, IMG submission 163423) | Anoxic zone freshwater microbial communities from boreal shield lake in IISD Experimental Lakes Area, Ontario, Canada - Sep2016-L224-21m | ecosystem: Environmental > Aquatic > Freshwater >...
GGCTAGGACTGGGAGCTCTATCGGCATTTGCGTCACGGACGATTGTTGAATACTGCTATTGGGAAAATACCGGCTTAGGTGATTCGGAAAATATCTCCGTCAAAAGTCGAGAGAATGTAATCCGGTATTGTACTTTTCAAAATAACAAAGAGGGCATGTTGGTATTTCGTAATGGCGATGACAACATGGCTTATGGAAACTCATTTATTAATGCCGGGGGCATTCGGGTTAAGGAAGCAAGCAATATCTTCTGTTTTAACAATTATTTTGAATATTCGGGTGTCGGCGGTGGGGCGAGTTCTGTTCAGCTGGAGTATTTGCCAGGTAACCTCAGGAATATCAATTTTCTCTTTAACACATTTCATAATTGCGGTCCGATAGACCTTGGCGGAATCGGCCCGACAATTAACCATTGGTCCAATAACCTCTTCGTCAAGACGAGTGGACCTATCTTCATGGCACCAAATAAAAGCACTCAATGGCTGGGAAATATCTATCAAGGCTCACTCGGATTGTCCGCAACGGTTGGCCTAAAGTTTGGCGCCCCTAAGTTCACGCACAAAGTCAATGACTATTACCGACCGATTATCACCAGCATTAATAGGCTGTCATCGGTCACGGGATATTCAACGCCTTCTATGTATCAAGGCTTGTCTCCTCTTAATCCCTTAAATCAAGATTTATTAAGGACTGCCAGACCCCTGAAGACAAACCAATGGGATGTTGGGGCGATCCAATTTACGAAAAATCTGGGAACCATTGGCTGGCTATCTTCAAAAACTACAGGGCCTCGATATAGCTAGTCGGGTTCAAATTAATGATTCAACGACTAAGCCGCGCGAAACTGACGTGTGCGTGTTCTTAGGAAAACAACTTCTTAGCCTTAGCAAGTTGGCTTTTGAAGGCTGAGTCGCTGACAACTGCTGTTCCTACCAAAGAATTGATTTTCATTGCCCCTGCATAGGAATAAGAGGTCGCGAGTGAATCAGCGTTTTTAGAGATTGCCTTAACCTTTGCCAAGGAATTTAGAGCCGCCAATTTTATTTTTCCGCTCCATTCCGACTTCGCAACTTTTTGCAAGGCGGCTCGATTCATTTCGAAATTCAGCGCCGTCGCAAATGCGCTATCAAATGCTGATGCATCTTTTGCGGCGCGTTTGGCCGCAAGCAAGGCATCTTTTGCAGTAGCTATCTGATCGAGCATGACTTTTTCTGCCGGCTCATAAACTTCATCGATGGCTTTTAGGTCCATTTCCCATGTGGCTTTGATGTCGGCTACGGCCTTTTGATTCTCCTCGTGCGCAGCTGCTTGAGCTATGGCGTAATTACTCTGTGCCGGATATGAGATTGTTGTATCAGCGCTAGCAAGTAGTGGGTTGTACTTGTTTGCCAAGTCTTTCAATGTCGCGTCTAATTTTTGGTTGGCCGTATTGATTAGAGGTACGTATTTCGCTCCCAGTACGCCTTCCTCTTTCAGTTCCTTTGCCAGCCAAGCTTTAAGATCGGCGGATTTAGTGGTCAAGACTTTTTGGATCGAGGTAACCGCCTGCGAGGGGGATGTACTGGCCGTTGCCACTGGAATATTCATTGCAACAGCAACGACGATCGCTAGGGCTAAATAGTTTTTTCTCATGCCGTAAGGATATTGGGGGCTAGCACCTACGTGGGAGTACCTTCCCACGTAGGTTTAGTCACAATTTAAGGCCGTTTTAATGGGTGAGCGTGAAGCGCTTCAACGCCTTTGGTGACCACCAGTTACGTTCTCCGAAGAGACGCATGAGCGCGGGTACCAAAAGTGCGCGAATGAGGGTGGCATCCAAAAGAACCGCGAATGCCACGCCAAATCCCATCATCTTGATGAGAGTTACGCCACTAGTGATGAAGGCTGCGAAGACAACTGCAAGGAGCAGTGCGGCGGCAGTAATGATTCTGGCAGAGCGTTGAAGTCCTGTCGCCACAGATTCAATGTTTGATTTGCCGTCCATGTGTTCTTCCCTGATGCGAGAAAGGAGGAATATTTCATAGTCCATGGAGAGCCCAAAGACTACGACTGCGATCAAGATCGTCGTACCCGTATCGAGAGTCCCAGTAACTGTGAAATCTCCTACCAACCATTTCATGTGTCCATCAACAAAGATCCATGTTAAGACTCCAAGAGTTGAACCAAGCGATAACACATTGAGAATGACCGCTTTGATCGGAAGAATTATTGAGCCTGTGAAAATGAAAATGAGAATGAGGACGCTCAACGCAATCCATCCCAAAGCCCACGGAAGTGTATGAGCGATGCCGTCCTGAGTGTCAGTGAAATCTGCCGCCGCTCCGCCTATAAGTGTGCCGGCGGGTGACGGAACTGCACGAACAGCATGAATCAATTTTTCTGCATCCATTGTTCGAGAAGCCATCGAGTGGACGGCCGTGATTCGTAGGTCAGAACCATAAATCTGTGGTGGATTCACGTGAACGATGTCAGGCACTTTGCTTATCTTTTCAAGGTAATCGGTCACCTCTGCGGATTTATTAACTCCGCCAACTATGACGATTTCGATGGGACTTCCCTCTTGACCTGGGAATCGATCTGAAATGACTTGAGCAGCAATTGCTGCATTGTCTTTCGAAGGAAGGACTCGCGAATCGACTTGGCCGAACGCAATGGATTTAATCGGAATAGCAAGGACCGTCAAGATGAGGACGGAGAGAACTACGACTGGAACAGGTCGGCGCATCACGAAGCGCGCAGTAGATGCCCATCGACCATCAGACTTGGGAGTTATCGCGCTTTTTCGAACTACTCCCTTGTCGATTTTATGTCCAAGGATTGCAAGAATGGCCGGCAATGGTATGAGTGCCCCAGCTACCGCCAGGGTTACAACTGAAATTCCGGCATAACCGAAGGATTTTAGGAATGAAAGAGGAAAGAGCATCATCGAACTCAAAGTTACGAAAACCGTTAACCCTGAATAAAAGACGGTCTTTCCTGCAGTCGTCACGGTTGTTTTAACTGCGTCTTCCACAGACTTTCCATCATGTAGCTCTTCGCGGAATCGATTGACGATGAGAAGCGCATAATCGATGCCGAGCCCAAGTCCTAGACCGGTGATCAAGTTCAACGCAAAAATGCTTACGCTGGTGAAAAGCGTGAATAAATAAATAATGAAAAAGGCGCCCAGGATTGCACCGACTCCGACGACTAACGGCATCGCGGATGCGACCATTGCTCCGAAGACGAAGGCTAATAGGAGAAAAGTCAACGGAATAGAAATTGCTTCAGCAAGAGCTAAATCTTTTGAGATCTTCGTGTTGACTGCATTTCCGATGACGCCGCCGCCCGAGGCATACACGTGCAAACCTTCAAATTTTCCATCGAAATCTTTCTGAATTATTTTGCCTAGGTCCGTTGCGCTCATGAAGTCGGCTTTTGAGGCGTACACAAAGAGGAATGCTGCTCGACCATCCTTGGATGCAAGCGTTGGAGAACCGCCGGCCGACCAGAACGAGAGCGTGCTCCCGACACCAGGAACGGCTTGGATCCGCTTTTCTAGTTTCACCGCCGACGCACCCACCGTTGGATCAGTAACAGGGTCCGATCCTGAATCGACGACAAGAACGACTGCGGGCTCCTTTACCTTGAAATTATCGGTCAGATATTTGTATGCCTTGGCAGATTCACTTTTAGGGTCCGAATAACCGCCACTGTCCATTCTCGAAAATGCTAGAGATCCGACCCCTCCGGCAATAAGAATGACTAATAAAAAGATCGACAGGGTCGCCTTTTTGCGGTGAACGACCAAATTTGCCAGGGCATTAAACATGTTATTTCTCCTAATCTGAACGATGTACAGATTATTGTGTATATAATTGAACATTGTCAAGATAGGGAGCATGATCAAGCCATGAGCGCGTTGAAACCGTTGAGGTCGCTAAAGCCGAGGGCTAATTACCACCACGGTAATTTAGAGAAGGCGCTGATCGACGCTGCCACCGCAATGATCCGTGAAAGTGGAGTGGAGCACATCTCCTTGCGTGCGGTTGCCGCATATGTGGGAGTGAGTCCAAGCGCCGCCTATCACTACTTCCCAGACAAGGATGCGCTGATCAGCGGTGTTGGGCAATCTCTCTTCGATCAATTGGCGGATCGACAGGTTGCGGCGATAGCAGCATTTTCTGGCGAAGGCCGTAGCGCCGCGCTCGCTCGTTTTCGTGCCCTCGGTAGGGCCTATTTCGATTGGGGAAATACAGAGACCAACCTGTTTCGATTAATGTTTGGCGTTTTTTGTTCTCTCGATCAACGCGACGCGACCGCGGCGAGAGATGAAAGTAGAGCCTGGATGCTTCTACAACGTTCACTTGACGATCTCGCGGATTGTGGCGCGATTAATCCGGCGCTTCGACCTTATGGAGAAATTCTTGCTTGGTCAGCGGTGCATGGTGCGACTTCTTTGATTATTGAAGGGCACTTGCCGCAAGAAGCTTTTGAATCGATTCTCGATGCCATCGAAATTTTTTTAGGAGTTGTGAAATAGAGTGAGTGAGATTTGGCCAAAGGCAAAATCAGATGAGGCGGATCCCCGCGATGACAAAGAAGAATCAGAACGTCGTGATGCAGAAATTAACGCAGACAAACCGCCACACCACGGTTAAGAAATTTAACTAATCACCCGATGTTGAAGCAGATGGCGTTGCTGGGGCCGAGGGGGTTGTTTCACTTTTTGCTGGCGCGGCCGAAGTGCTAGCGCTGCTGCCTGAACTTCCGGAATTCGATGAACTCTTTGAATCCGTTTTGTAAAAGCCAGAACCTTTAAAAACTACGCCTACCGCCGAATATACCTTTCGCAATTCGCCACCGCATTCAGGACAATGCGTAAGGGAAGTGTCAGTGAAAGCTTGGAAGACCTCAAATTCATGAAGGCACGCGCTACATGCGTATTGGTATGTAGGCATCTGCGCTCCTTTCATGAGCATTATTGGAAATCAGGTCCCCGTGTAGTAGAGGGAAGTCTAAAGAAGTGAGACGATAGTGGCGAATTGACGAGGTCACATGACCCGAAAGAGGAGGAAATGGTGCGTAGAGCGCTTTTCGGGCTTGGAGTTGGCGTGATCTCCTTTTTTCTCATTTCTCCCGCGCAGGCCAACTCTTTAGTTTCATCGAGCCCGGCCGCGGGCGTCACCATAACCAACTCTCCAGGCGCACTCACGTTGACGACGGCTACTCCAGTATTGGACGTTGGCAACTCAGTGAGCGTCACAGATCCTCAAGGTGTACGTGTTGATGACGGAACTATCACGGTAAATGGCAACGATGTCATCGCTGGATTAAGTTTGCTCAAAACGGATGGTCCGTACACAGTCTCGTTCACGCTGTTGACTGACAATGACGTTCCACTTCAAGGAAGCTTTACTTTTTCTTACAAAGCACCAAGCGTTATATCTTCAGCATCACCCACTCCAACGATCGTTCAAACAATTCCTCCGGAGACCGTTAATGGCGGAGGCGGAGTCCCAACCCTTATCGGCGGTTTGATTATCGCCGCTGTGTTGGTTTTTCTTGGACTCTGCTACTACGCCTGGAACATTTTTAAGAAACGATGAGTTCTCCCATTCTCGACTCGCTCACTACGGTCAGCAAATTTCTCGGCATTACTTCAAGCATTTTTACCGTTGGCGGATTGGTCGCAGCCGGTTTCCTTCTTGAAGATAATAAGGGCGATCTGGCGGAGTCAACCAAGAGATTTAAGAAAGTGGTCTTTTGGTCATCTCTTCTTTGGATGATCGCATCTGCGACAAATATTATTTTTTCACTGGCCAATATTTTAAATGTGCCGATTGGACAGGCGCTCGATCCAACGACTCTGAAATCTTTCATTACTCAAATCACTCTCGGGCAATACATGTTCGTTCAGGTTTTGATTGCCTTGTCGTTAGTACTGCTAGCTCAAAGAATGAAGCGTGTTGGCGGGGCAGCGTTAATGGCGCTCTTGGCACTGTTGGGAATTATTCTCCCTGTTTTCCAATCGCACTCGGCTTCTGATGGTTCACACGCTCTCGCGGTCGGATCTTTGATCATTCACATCTCCGCGCTCTCATTGTGGGTCGGTGGAATATTTGCACTTGCTCTTTTGGATGAGAATGAGAAGGCGCTCGCTGCCCCCAGATTTAGCGCGTTGGCTCTCTGGTCAGTAATCGCCGTGGTTGCTAGTGGGGCGGCGAATTCTTATACACGACTCAATTTTATGGCTGCTTGGCGCTCTGCATATGCGTATGTCGTTCTCGCGAAAATTGTTCTGACGTTGGCGCTTATCTGGATTGGATATTTGCATAGAAAGAATTTTTTACGGCGGGTAAGTGACGTCATCAATTGGGCGAAATTTACTGAACTTATAGTTGTTGAGCTATCCATCATGATCGGTGCTCTTGCCCTTGGTACGTGGCTTTCCTCCAACCGACCACCTTTGGCACCTTCATCAGGGAACTTCGATGCAGCAGTTACAGTCGCCGGCCTTCCAATGCCTGGGACGCCCACGCTTTCCCGCATACTTTTTCTCTATAATCCAGACGCGCTATTTATTGGGCTTTTGATATTAGGTATCGCACTTTATGGTCGCGGGGTTCATATTCTAAAGAAGCGTGGCGATAGTTGGCCGACGATCCGCACGACATCCTTTATCGTCGGGATCGGCTTCATCGATTTTGCCACGAGTGGCGGCTTTGGCGTATATGCACATTTTGCCTTTTCTTATCACATGATTGCTCACATGATTTTGGGAATGATCGCTCCCATTTTTATTGTCTTAAGTGCCCCAATAACTTTGGCACTTCGAACTTTGCCTCAAGGACGCACTCCCAACGAACGCGGTATTCGGGGAATGTTAATTGCCGGATTACATTCACCATTGGTTCGGTTTTGGGTTAACCCAATAGTTGCGTTGGCAATTTTTGACGGTTCACTTTTCGGACTTTATTTCACATCACTCTTTGGTGGAATGATGGAAAGCCATATCGGGCATTTCGCGATGAATGTTCATTTTCTTTTAGCGGGAATTCTGTTCTTTCATGTCATCATCGGTGTTGATCCTAATCCGAGAAAAGTCCCTCATTTGGTTCGGATAGTGATTCTCTTTGCTGCCATGAGCATTCACGCTTTCTTCTCCGTTGCACTTATGTCATCAAGCACGCTGATTGATCACGGATATTTTTCTCAACTCAAGACCCCTTGGGTTGCCAACTTACTTGCGGATCAGCGTCTTGGCGGATCTATCGGTTGGGCTATGGGTGAGATTCCTATTCTCTTGGCGCTTATCGCAACATTTATTCTCTGGGTTAAAGATGATTCACATGAGGCCAATAGAATTGATCGAAGCACCGAGCGGTTAGCAGCGATGGGTCTGCCCGATGATTTGGCTAATTACAACGCCTATCTTGCGAATTTGGCCCGAAAGGACAATCGAGATGAGTAGTGGAGTTTTCGAGTTACCAACAGAATACGAAGATTTACGCGAAAGCGTTAAATCCCTTGCTGAAAAAGAAATTGCTCCATTCGCTCACGATGTTGATGAAAATTCTCGATTCCCGCAGGAAGCCTTTAATGCATTGCAGAAGGCTGGACTCGCTGCAGCGCATGTGCCATCCGAATTCGGTGGCGAGGGAGCTGATGCGCTTGCCGTCGTGATTATCGTCGAAGAAGTCGCACGTGTTTGCGGCGCCTCCTCATTGATCCCTGCTGTAAATAAATTGGGATCATTGCCACTCATACTTTCTGGTTCGCCAGAACAGAAAGAACGTTGGCTTCGCCCGTTGGCAGCGGGTAAGGGATTTTCTTACTGTCTTTCAGAATCTGAAGCTGGATCCGACGCGGCTGCCCTTAAGACAAAGGCAGTGCGGGCCGGGGAGAATTGGATATTAAGCGGAAGCAAGAAATGGATTTCGAACGCTGGGTTTTCGGACTTTTACACGGTTATGGCCTCGACGGATCTCGCAAAGGGCGCACACGGAATTACGGCTTTCGTAGTGGAGAAGAGTGACCCTGGAGTTTCTTTCGGTGCTCACGAAAAGAAAATGGGTTTTCGAGGTTCGCCGACCAGAGAAGTTTATTTTGACAATGTGGAACTCTCGGATGATCGCAGAATAAGTCCAGTGAATGAAGGCTTCGAGTTGGCTATGCAAACCTTGGATCACACGCGAATAACGATTGCTGCGCAAGCACTCGGAATAGCCCAAGGGGCCCTTGATGTTGCATCAAAGTATGCACATGAACGTCATCAATTTGGCAAGCCAATTTTTGATTTTCAAGGTGTGCAATTTATGTTGGCGGATATGGCGATGGCCATTGCGGCTGCTCGCCAATTAACCTATGCCGCTGCAAGCAAAAGTGAAAGCAATGCGGCCGATTTGCGTTTCTTTGCCGCCGCGAGCAAAACATTTGCCAGTGATACTGCGATGAAAGTTACGACCGATGCGGTGCAGATTTTGGGCGGCTACGGTTACGTGTCAGATTATCCAGTTGAGCGAATGATGCGAGATGCCAAGCTCACTCAAATTTATGAAGGCACCAATCAAGTGCAACGAATAATTATGGCGAGGAACTTGCCGAAAATCTGATTTTGACTAACGCGCAAATCTCACGATGAGATTGGGAGTAGCGGCGGCATCCAGTGGAACATCGTGACTTTCAATGGGAAGAGAAGTACTTGAGAGTTCGCCTCCGTAGACCAAACCTATTTTCCATCCCGGCATCGTGGGGAGTGCGCGATCATAAAAACCGCCACCTTGTCCCAGTCTGTAGCCAGCCTGATCAATATGGAGTGCGGGCACGATGACAATATCGATGTCGGACAAATTGGCCGCTTGATTGCCAGTGGGCTCCATAAGACCTTTTGTTTCCTTGATCTGTGATTTATCGCCATTCCATTCAATCCACTGCAACTCTTTGCCAGAAACGCGTGGGAGAAGCAGCTTCACTCCCTTCGAAAGAAGAGCTTGATTGATCTCCCGGGTACTTGGTTCATCGTCAACAGATAGGTAACTTGTGACACATTTCGCTGCCTGAAATTCAGGGGCGTTAAGAATATGGAGGAATGTGGCCGGAATATATTGCTGTTTCCGATCGCGACGATAACGAGTTCGAAGTTCTTTCTTACTTTCAGCCATCATCTTTTGGATTCACCCCAAATCCCAACGGAATTACTGCCCAACAAGTATGGTGGGATTATGTCAGAGCAAGTTCGAGTCGATGAGTTCCTCACGGCTCTTTTAGCGATCTCAAGGCCGTTAGCCAGTTTTGATATGCCACTTTTGGATTCCCACGGTGCAACCCTGGCTGAGGACGTCTATACGGGTGATCGCCTAGTGATGCGTGCTGGTTCTCGGATTCGCTCCACGCAGATCGGCTTGGCTGCTTCATTGGGACTGGATCATTTGCCCACGAGACCCCATCCTCGCGTCGTTGTCATATCGGCGGGACCAGACTTAGTTGAGCCCGGAGAGAAACTCACGGGAACTGAAGAATATGAAACAAATTCTTGGTTGCTCACTACTGCAGTCCGTGAGGCCGGAGCGGTTGGCTATCGAGTTTTTTCTATTCCAGACAATGAAGAGCAGCTTCGCAAAGTGGTCGAGGATCAACTGGTTCGGGCCGACCTCATTGTCGTGAGCGGGGAACGTGGCGATGATTCTTTTGATCTTATTACTCGAGCCCTCAGTTCGTTGGGTGAAATTACAACCATTGATTTAGCCATTGAGGCGAGCGGTCGCCATAATTACGGGCTAATTGGCCCTGATAAAACTCCGGTTGTGACTCTGCCGGGTGATCCGATTTCTGCATATATATCGCTCGAACTCTTCGTTCGTCCGATGATTCGCACAATGCTCGGGTCGGCCAGCATTCATCGACCATCAGTTAAAGCCCGCCTTGAACGTGCGATTGCATCGACGAGTGGGGCTCGTTCATATTTGCGGGCGTGGCTTTCAGAGGATGGCTCCCTTGTGCGCGCCCTGAATGATCAGGAAGATCTTGCAACTCTGTCTGATGCGAATGCGCTCATTGCAATTCCAGAATCGGATACGGATTTGGAAGCGGGCGCAGAAGTGACAGTGGTCGTACTTCGGCGAAGATACTTTTAGGACTTTTATGGCAAATAGTTCAACGCAGTGGCCACTCGTCCTCACGACCGAAAGATTTACTCTCAGACCTTTGCGATTGCGCGACAAGGCTCAATGGGATCGGGTTCGGGCGGAAAATCATGAGTGGTTAACACCATGGGAGGCCACTTTGCCTCGATTCCACGGAGAGGGTGCCACTCAACGTTTTCCCAGTTTCTTCGCGATGGTCGCAAATCACAATCGCGAAGGGAAGTCTGGACGCTCACTCTCAATGGCTATTTGGCACGAGAACAAGATTGTCGGGCAGATAACGATGGGTGGAATCATCTACGGGGCCCTTCGTGGGGCACACATCGGGTACTGGGTTGATAAGCGTTACGCGAATTTGGGCATCATCACGCAGGCCGTAAAAACAATGACAGAGTACGCATTTACCGTTCTAGAGCTTCATAGAATAGAAATAAATGTTCGGCCAGAAAATATTGCTTCTCGTCGTGTGGCGGAAAAAGCGGGCTATGTATTTGAAGGGGAGCGACCTCGATTCCTCCATATTGATGGACAATGGCGTGACCATCTCTGTTTTGTAAAAGAAAATACGAACATTTTCTAAAATCACGTCATCTGAAATTTTGTGCGAATCGGGCGTGGAAATACCCGAATTGTGGTAGTTATCCCTCTATCTTTATTCATTATGGCGTCCGGAATCATCTACCTATCCATCGTTGGGATGTGGGTCGCCTATTTCGTACCTCGTTGGGTTCATAGTCACGATGAGTTTTCTGGAAAATCTGTAGAAAGATACAAAAGCGCTCTCAAAGTTGTTGCCGGTTCAAATGATCTTGAGAAATCTATCGGCGGTTCTGTTCAAGCCGATTACGAACTTGAAACAAGAAATACAAAAATTCTTTTGCGACGTCGGATAGTTTTCGTAACACTTTTCGTTGCTCTACTTGCGACACTTTCAGCAGGTACCGCCGGAGCGCTTCCATTTATGTATTCAGTAATTCCCGTTTCTGGTTTCGTAATTTATGTAGCGCATGTACGACGACAAAGTGTTGAGGCGCGCATGCATCGTCGTCGCGTATCGCAATTACATCGCACAAGTGCTGGGGTTTCTTCAACAAATCTTGCACAAGTTATTGCCCCTAAGGATTCTCGTGATCATTGGATTCCATTGGCAGAGCGCGAGATGAGCACAATCGTTCTTCTTCCCAAAGGAACCGCGCAAGCACGCAACGAATGGCAACCAAATTCGATTCCAGTTCCTACGTATGTAACAGCAGCGAAGGCCGTGCCTTCAAAACGAGTAATCGATCTCACCATTCCCGGAGCGTGGAGTGACGAGCAAGAACGTCTGGCCAGGGAAGCACTTTCTGCGGCTGCCCCATCTCGAGATGAAGTATTTGATCAACAATTGGCCGAGGAAGCTGTCGAAAGAGTGCGCCAAAACCGCGCGGCAAACGAGTAATTTCTCGTATTTCTAGAACCGCCTGCTGGTGATATCTTGTGACCACTAATCAATTGGATTGAACTTTGGTTTTTCTAAGAACCGTGTTTCCTTCAAGAAGTTTTTCCAATGGACTAGGGGCTGTAGCGCAGTTGGTAGCGCGCCTCGTTCGCAATGAGGAGGTCAGGGGTTCGATTCCCCTCAGCTCCACATAAGTTTTCCTGTTCGTTGCACTTCCTTTTTTAAATCCAGGAAGAGAACCACATTAGATTGCTCCAATGTGCGTAGGTAATGACTGTTGCCGTGAAAAGTGGCCAGAAGTAAATGAAATTGGCAGCAATCATCATGAAAAAAAATGCCACGATAGCTTTTCTATTCGCTCCCCACGGTTCGCGTCCGAGAATCTTTTTTGCGCAATACACGAGGGCCAAAACCACGAAAGGTTCGATAACGATCGCGTAAAAAGAAAAAACGGTTCGCTTTTGAAATGCAAACCACGGTAGATATGAGGCAGCGATTCCGATGAGAATCATCCCCGCCGACACATCGATATCCCTTCGAATCACGGACCTAAGCCAGAAAGCCAGCACCGCTACCAAAGCCAGAGTCCCTAACCACCAAAGAATCGGTGTACCCAAAGCCAATACTTCTTGAGAGCAATCTTTGGCGCCGCACGTCTTAGGTGCCTGATAGTAAAAGGAAGTTGGTCGACGCATGACAAGCCAGCCCCAGGGATTTGCTTGGTAAGTATGTTTCGTCGTCAGAGTTCGATGGAAGTTCAACATTTCCGCGTGGTAGTGCCAAAGTGATCTCAGCGATCGTGGAATGAAATTCCAATGTGTTGCATTTGTATCGGCCCAATGTCTGTCCCAGCCGCGCGAACTTCGAAACCAACCTATCCACGTAGAGATATAAACGAAAACAGGGAGAATCCCCCATTGAATGACTCTCGTTGCCAAAAGTCTTGTCCATGTTTGAATTCTGGCGCGGTCTTTATAGACGGTGAGTAACGCAAAGGCCACTAGGAAATAAAGCCCACTCCATTTCACGCCAGCGGCAAGAGCAAAAAAGATTGCACTTCGCCAGTAATGTTCTTTCAACCATGCATTTATGCCAAAGAGTACGAAGAGGGTCAAGAAAAGATCAAGGAGCCCAGTGCGCGAATGGACCATGTTGAGTCCATCAAGAGCCATCAATAAGGCGGCCAAATTTGCCATGTGGGTTGAGTGGAAAATTCGCAAAGCGATTCTTGATACTAAGTAAATTGTTAGAGCACCAGCTACCGCGGACGCAATCCGCCAACCGAATTCGCTATCTCCGAAAATTTTGATACCCAGCGCAATGCACCATTTGCCAACTGGTGGGTGAACGATAAATTCTGGAGAATTCCCTTTTACTTCAACTCCGAACTTCACATACTCGCGCCCCGCTGTTACGTAGTACAGCTCGTCGAAGACCATTCCCTTGGGCGTTGCTAGATGCCATAGGCGCAACCCAAAGGAGAGAAGCGCAATAACTATGGAGGTCACTGGGTTAGCCTAAGCGAGAAGCCATATTTCTTGAGAGGATTGGGCCATGGTTCTTACACTCGCTGGGACGCCCTTGGGGAATGTGAATGACGCAAGTCCTCGCTTGAAGAGCGCGATAGAGAACGCAGATGTTATTGCGGCAGAGGATTCTCGAAAATT
>Ga0194061_1001564_pt1 | contig 13206 bp, 15 predicted proteins | sample SepL2221m_MetaG_FD_163423 | JGI IMG/M metagenome (GOLD analysis project Ga0194061, IMG submission 163423) | Anoxic zone freshwater microbial communities from boreal shield lake in IISD Experimental Lakes Area, Ontario, Canada - Sep2016-L224-21m | ecosystem: Environmental > Aquatic > Freshwater >...
CTATATTACTACTCTAATACTACAAAATCTATCTTTTCTATATTTCTTTAAATCTAGTAAATTAAATATTTTTAATATAAAATGGCCCCATCAATTTTGATGGGGCCAGTCTGCAGTAACGAGTTATGAAATTAGATCTCGAACTACTGTAATCCACGCGAGTGTGACCGAGAAGATCCCACAGATGGCGAATGGACGGGCATTGGCGTCAATACCTCTAAAAAATTTATAGCTACCGACTGATTCAATTATGCAACTGAGAAGAAAGACAGCGCCGAAAATAGTTTGCTTGGAATCAGGCACTGCGTTTACAATCATACAAATGATGCATGTAAACATTCCGGTAAACCCGATGATGGCAGCTGCCGCATTGAGCCATTGTCCATCGTTATTGGGGCGGATCTTGGTACGCGTCCGATTTTCAATTTTATAGTTACTATATGAGTCCATAATGACTCACTTTCTGACTTACATCTTGAAGATGTCACCTGTATATCAGGCGTGTATATGATAACAAATTTATAGCATTTGTCAAGAAAAAGCCCCACCCATCGGTGAGGTTACATTCTCTTTATGCACCTACTGAAAGCAGATTCAAAGCTATCATAACGAAGCTATAATAACCAACCGTTGAGTAGGTCCAGAACAAGATCTTACTACGAGACTCCTCATTTTTAACAGTCGTAGCCATAAAAAGTATTAGATAGTAGGCAAGCAGGAGAGGAATTCCTAGCCACATGCTGGCGTAAAACTTACTGTGAAAAAGAAGTACTGTACTGAATATTAAAAAGATTATACTACTGGCTAGGGCGGTAACAGTCGTGACACTAATTCCACTGTAGCGCCAATCTTTTAAGATGTAGTAAATATTAGACTTCACTTTATCCATGATGATCCTTTTGTCGAAGGTACAACCAATGACAATAGATTATTTTATATTGAGTATTATGTCAAATAATATTGCCTAAATTATACGTAAGTAGTATATTTTTTATATAGGATATATATAATGGCAAGTAAAAAGAAAGTTACAGGCAGTAGTACCCATCAAGATAAAATTAAGTATCTCCTGCTTGGTGTATTTGTAGCCCTTACCACTACGTTTGTTATAGAAGCTATCGCCCTGTGGTTTGGAGTTTTTGATGGTGCTGCTCTTAATTTAGGTTTTACAAGGACATTTAACGATCAGGGCTGTTTGATTAAAGATAAAGCCCCAATTGGAGTACTGGAGAAGCTACCGGCTGGATACAGTTACGACAGCAGTAATCAGGTACTTGATTCTGAAGGTAAGACTTACTGCCTCAAAGTTGAAACTAAATAAAAATGGCCTAGAAAATTCTAGGCTCATTTGATTATCATTCAAAACAGTTAGCAGGCGAACCAGCCAGAGCTAGTTCAGGGTATACATTTTTGTCGAAGTCCCAAATAAATTCAGCCAGTGAGACATCAATTGGAACGACATACTTAGTTTCTTCGCTATCTGTTAAGATGCATTCTATTTCTTCATCCATCCCAACCACCGAAAGGATGATGTTTGCAAAGTTGAAGTCTTCTACGACGACGTTGGTTGTAAAAATTTGAATTTCTGGGGCTATATCCCAGAGAGCGCGGGCAATTACACATCCCGCAGGGTCACTTCTTAAACCAGCCGGTAAGGTATCAATTGTTCCATGACCAGCCGATGATCGTATGCGGTTGATGACGGCTAGTGCATTGTCTTTGGTTTTCAATTTCTACCTCCATATCGTGGAATGGTGCAAGATGATTTTACCACTATGGTAATTTATTGCAAAATATAACTCTGTTTTAAAAAAAAGCTTACTGATTTAGTAAGCTTTGAATTTATTAAATAGAGATGCCCAGAGCCTGCATTTTGGTCAGGTTGTGGGTTGTGCGTATTTCTCTGACAGTACTTGTTATGCTTCTGTAGGCTACTGAGCTTGTCCTGATATGATGCTCTATTGGGTAACCCTCGGTAGCTCCTAGGTACTGGGTGCCCTCAAGAAACTCTCCAGACGTAATGCCGGTGGCTGCAAAAAAGCAGTTGTCCCCCCGTACCAAGCTATTGGTATCTAGTAGTTTATTGAGGTCGTAACCTTGCTCAGTCGCCATAGCTCGCTCAGTAGAGTCTCGGGCATAAAGCTTTCCGTAAATACTTCCGCCCAGACATTTTAGGGCAGCTGCGGTAATCACTCCCTCCGGGGTGCCACCGATGCCAATTAGCATATCTACGTCAGTTCCAGGTAGTGACGTGGCGATCGCCATTGCGACGTCACCATCACCAAAAAGCCTAACCCTTGCCCCGGTGGCACGGACCGCCGCAATTAGGGAGGTATGCCTCTCACGTCGTAAAATGGCTACCATCATTTCCGAAGTCTCCTTGCCGAGACTACTGGCAACGATCTTTATTTGTTCTGACAGTGGAGCTTCGGGGTCAAAACTTTTACTGGAGCGTGGTCCGACCACCGTCTTCTCCATATATACGATAGGACCAGGATCAAACATAGTGCCTCTAGAACTGGCAGCAATTACTGAGATTGCACCTGGACCACCCTCTGAGGCAATAGTGGTGCCATCAATTGGATCTACGGCAATATCTACTAGCGGTCCACTGCCAGAGACACCAACACTTTCACCATTGGCAAGCATTGGCGCCTCATCTTTTTCGCCTTCGCCGATTACTACGATGCCATCGAGCGGCATTTTATTTAATGCGGCACGCATGGCTTTAACAGCAGCATCATCGGCTGCATTTTTATCTCCACGACCAATATGTTTAAGAGCACCAAGCGCCCCAGCTTCTGTAGCACGTACTAAATCCATCGCTAGATTTCTGCCTGGATTAGGGTGATTCACGTTTATCTCCTAATAGTTGAAGGAACAATACATATACGAGTATGCAAGCTAGTTATTAACCAGTCAAGCATAAGTCTTATAGTATCGAGATGAGTATGGCTGTATAATAAAATCAATGAGTCACATAATCCAGACTAAGAAATTAACTAAGAAATTTGGCCATAAATTTGCCGTTAAAAATTTGTCGATTGCCATTGAGCCCGGTGAAGTATACGGTTTTCTAGGTCCTAACGGTGCCGGCAAAACTACCACAATTCGGATGATAATGGACTTTATCAGGCCTACATCTGGTGAAGTTAAGCTATTTGGCAAGCCAATCTCAGAGATAGGTCATGCAGTCTTCGAGAATATAGGATACCTATCCTCGGATAGTACTTTATACAGTAATTGGACCGCTTCACAACATCTCAAATATATGGAAAAAATAAGAGGTAATAGCGAAAAGACTGATGATTTAATCAAGCAGTTTGGTCTTGAATTGAATGTTAAAGTTCACAGGCTGTCATCAGGTAACAAGCAGAAGTTGAAACTGATTATGGCCTTAATGCATTCACCTAAGCTTCTAGTTATGGACGAGCCAACACGCGGGCTGGATCCAATTCTCCAAAATGATATTCATTATATTTTAAAGAAATTAAGCAAAGAGGGCAGTGCGGTTTTTATGTCCTCTCATGACATGAATGAAGTAGAGCAGGTTTGCGATAGAGTTGGAATAATAAAAGAAGGGGAGATCGTGACAAGTCAGGCGCTGTCTGATTTGAGGGAATTAAATATACACGTAGTAAAAGTTGTATTTGGAGGTAAGTTTGACCTTGAGAGGTACTCGACTATTCCTAACGTTGAAATAAAAAAGACTACCAAGCATGAGCTAATTATTAATGTAAAAGGTGATTTGAACCCATTTTTGTACCAACTTGGTAAGAGTGGTTCTGTTAAAGATATTGATATCTACCACTCTAGCCTAGAAGATGTTTTCATGAGGTACTACAAATGAAAGTATTCATAGCTACTGCTAAGAAAGATATATTTGCACGTAAATGGTCGCTTATTACTTACTGCATTATCGGGCTTGGCCTAGCTTGGTTATATATTGCAATATTTCCAACTTTTTCCAAAGAATCAGCAAAATTTAATGAATTACTAGCCACTTACCCTAAGTCTATTTTGGAGGCCTTCAATATTTCGCAGCTAAAAATGGATACCTTGCAGGGCTTTATGTCTGCTGAGCATTTTAGCTTAGTTTGGCCAGCGATGGCGATACTTCTTGCAATTTCTACAGCAGGACAGTCATTGTCTGGTGAAATAGAATCTGGAACCATGGCATTACTTTTAAGCTTACCGGTAAGCAGACTAAAGTTATTTTGGTCTAAGTATATGGCGGGAATGATAGTCATCTTACTATTTACTATGATTACAATTTTTCCAATTGTACCATTGGCTCACTGGTACGGTGTTAGTTTTACTGCAAATAATGTATGGCTAATATCCATTTTGAGTTTCTGTTTTGCCTGGGCAATTTACTCTTTAACTTTCTTGTTTTCAGCAATTTTTAGTGAACGTAGTCATACCTATTTTGTAGCAGGCGGTATAGTCCTATTAATGTATGTGGTAAAAATAATGTCTGGCATGATCCATTCCTTCGAGAAGCTCAAGTACGCCTCAGCCTTCTATTATTACCAGGCAGATAAGACCTTTGTTAAAGGTAGTTTGGATATTCAGGACATCCTGGTATTTTGCGGGGTAGCAGTAATAGCTACTGCCATAGCCTTGATTGTCTTCTTACGTAGAGATGTTAGTGTTTAATTTAAATTCAAAGGAGATTGTATGTCAGAAAAAATTTCAAGTTTAATATTGCCAGGATTATTTATCTTAGGTTGGGTATTGGCACTGATGGGCCTGCAAGCACCGGGGGTGGTTGATAGGGGGTATAGTGATACCAATACACTTCACTGGCTACTTTATTTTGCCGGTTGGGTTTTTATATTCAGCTCAATTATGCACTCAGTTTTTTCTAAAAGTATGGCTAAATCAATCGGTTGGAAGACCAATGGGTTCCAGTATGAGATAGCAGCAGTTTCCTTAGGATTGGGTCTGGGTTGTTTTTATGCAGTAGAAAAGGGACAGCAGGCCTGGGTCGCCATATCCTTACCTATAATTACTTTCTTGGCAATTGCTGGAATAAATCATTTGATAGAAATCTTTAAAAGAAAGAATTACGCTCCAAATAACACCATGATTTTGCTTTGGGATTTCGGAATGCCATTATCGCTTATATACCTACTCTATCAAATAACTAGGTAGATGAAGGTTATCGTTAGAGTAAAGCCCTACTCGAAGCTTGAGGGGGTGAAAGAGTTGTTGGGAGGTAACCTGAGCGTTAACGTAAATGAACCCGCTGAGGGTGGTAAGGCTAACCATCGCGCCATTGAGCTCCTAGCCGAACACTATAGTGTAAGCAAGTCTTGTATTAGAATAATTAGTGGCCATACCGGTCGCTTGAAACTCGTTGAGATTAAAAAGTAGTGTTAATTGCTCCAACTATGGTTTAAAATAATTTTATAAAATGAACTTACTTACTACACTGTTCGAGACACTTATTCTAATATTGTTATCAGCGATATTTTCAGGGTTAAATATCGCGTTACTATCATTAAATTTAGCTGATTTAAAGCGAAAAGCGCTGCTAGGAAACAAGTATGCTGTAAGGTTAATGCCTCTACGCGAACGTAGTCACCTTACTCTTGCTAGTATCCTGCTTTCCAATGTGGCAGTAATATCAGCTTCTTCTTTGGTCTTAGAGAAAGCATTCAATGGTTGGATTGCAGGCGTAGCTTCAACCTTACTTATTGTAATATTTGGTGAAGTCCTTCCCCAGGCACTCTTTGCCCGTAATGCGCTAGTGCTCACTGGAAGATTTGTGCCATTTTTGAAGGTACTAATAATTATTACTTATCCAGTAACTCGACCCTTGGAAATTATTCTCGATAAAATATTGGGCCATGAAGCTAGTGATTTGCAGAGTAGAGCAGAACTCGGGTTTATGCTAGCCGAGCATAGCCAGACAAAGAATAGTGAGTTAGATGAGGACGAGGTAGAAATTATACAAGGTGCTCTTCAACTCAGCGAAAAACATGCCCAAGATATTATGACCCCTATTGATAGTGTCTATTGGGTAACTCCTGACACCGACCTAGATGCTGCGAAAATCGATGAAATTAAGATTAAGGGATATAGTCGGATACCAATCCTTAATCGTCGGTTAACTAAAGTCTACGGCTACATACACATGAAGGATTTAGTTGATATTGATTTTGATAATAATAAGTATGATCTAGGGGATATACCTAACCACCCAAGTAGCATAGTTGGTGGTAAGACCGCTCTCGACACGCTATTTCGCAAGTTCACGAATGGTAATATCCATCTATTTCCAATTGAAACAAATGATAAGATTGTTGGTATCGTGACCATTGAAGATTTACTAGAAGAGATACTTCAGCACGAAATAGTTGATGAAACCGATAAGGCCAAACAGCGCGATTAATATATGCTAAAATAATAGTTATGCTGCATCATAAAAAGCACCCCTATAAAAAATCTTGGTTCTCCAGACACAAGCTTTTTAGTTTTTTAATGATAGCCTTGCTTGCCATAATTTTATTTACGATTGGTAGAATACTTTTTGTAAATTGGAGCAATTCTAACTTCCAAAAAAATATCGCTAGTTTTTATGATATTCCTAGTCCACTTCCGTCCACAACTCCAGGCTATTTAATCAGATCTGAACAGATGACAAATGTTATAGTCCCTGGCGGTGGCACTGCCTACCGAATACTTTATGTCTCCCAAAAACCCGATAATACCCCAACCGTATCTTCAGGTATTATATATGTTCCAAGCACGCCCGCTCCTGCCGGAGGTAGAAAAGTGGTTTCCTGGGCTCATGGTACCCTGGGTTTTGGTGATAACTGTACACCATCGCGTAATCCAGCTGGACCGCTCAATGATACCGATAACTGGCTAGGTGAAATGATGCAACAGGGTTGGGTTGTAACCGCCACCGATTACACTGGACTAGGGACACCGGGCGACCCTTATTACTTAATTGGTAGCAGTGAAGCCCACGATGTAATCAATGCCGTACGAGCAGCCCGAAATATGCCTGTAGCCAGTGTCGGAACGGCCTTTGCTGTCTGGGGTCATTCCCAGGGTGGTCATTCGGCTCTTTTTACCGCCCAACTCGCAAAAAGCTACGCACCAGAACTTAAGCTAGTTGGTGCCGCCACCGCCGCACCAGCAGCTGAACTCGGTGCCCTATTCACTCAACAGTATAATCAGATTATTTCTTGGGGTATCGGCCCTGATGCAGCATTATCTTGGCCACAGGTCTACCCGGGCTTACCCTTAAATGGCATACTAAGTGCTGCCGCTGAGCGTAATTACAAAACAATGGCCTATGGCTGCGTTCAAAAGGAACTCGCCGATATTGAGCTTCATAATACTTTGGGTCAGCAATTTTTTGCAACCAACCCTATGACCAATAAGGCTTGGTATGCCGCAACTACAGAGCAAACACCCAATACTAAGCTATCTACTGTACCAATCTATGTGGCCCAGGGCCTAGCTGATGTAGTGGTATTACCAAATACTACCGCCCTACTTGTACAAAATTCGTGTCAGGCCGGTGTGAATATTACTGTCAATTGGATGGGCGGTATAAGCCACACTCAGGCCGCCACGACCTCAGGCCCAGCAGTCGTGGGTTGGCTAAGTGACAGGTTTAATAATATTCCAGCAGTTTCGAACTGTTCCCAGACCCTACCTATTAGTCCAGCCAACGCCCCGATGGCTCCGAACTAGTTATTTTTTAGACTTCTTTTTTCTTTTCTTGGGAGACTTTTGGCTATTGAGCCATGGCCAACGACCACTTATTTCCATTTCAAATTCAATACTTAGAAATGCTCTAATTAGTACTATGCCAGCCAACGCCAAGACACTTACTAGATTTATTTGCCCTACGGTACGAAGTATGTCGCCCGCAACTAGAAATTCCAAACCTAACAAAATTGATCTTGCTAGGTCTTTACGGTAACCCTCGTAGAGCTTCTCGCCCCGGATCTTTTTTTGGTAGTGCCTAAAGACTGCACCCGTGGATATGAATAACCCGGCGATAATAGTGATTGCGCCGAGAAGGTCTAGTAGTGTGCCTAGTTGACTTACCATATTAAGATTTAATACCATAACCTTTATCATCCCACAGGGCTATTATGTTTAGCAATAGTTAGGCTTTGACCTATAGGTGGTTTATAATATCTACATGATTCAACTCAGCAAATCTGAATATATGCTCTACCTAAAACACCCTGCTTGGCTATGGCTAAAAAAGCATGATAAGTCTAAACTGCCCCAAGTCGATGCTGCTACTCAGGCTATCTTTGATGCTGGCCATTTGTTTGAAGAGTATGCTGAAGTGAGATTTGATAATATCACTCAGATCGGCTTTAACAACTACAATGAGTATTTGAATATGCCACAGCGCACAACTAGTGCGCTTCAGTCTGGTGTGGGTACCATCGGTCAGGGCCGATTCGTAGCTGCTTACGATGACGCTGAGATAACCTGCATAGTAGATATCGTAGAGGTCGTGCAGGGTAAAGAGCTTGACCTTTACGAAATTAAAAGTAGCACCAGTGTTAAGCCAGATCATATCGAAGACCTTGCCTTTCAGACCGTGGTACTGGAGGCTGCGGGTTATAAAGTGCGTAATATCTCAGTTATTTATTGCAATAATAGTTATGTCCGAAGAGGTGAGCTAGATAAACTGGCGATGAGTTCGCAAACTGATGTGACCTCAAGAGTTAGAACTAAGGTTGGGTCTGCAAAAAATAATATATCCTTGGCTCTCATCGTAGCCCAAAGCCAAACAATGCCCGATCCTACGCCAAGGCGAACAAAGATGTCGGGCCTAAGAGAATGGCTAGGCATTTATGAAAGCCTGCGACCCCAGTCGGAAAAATACAATATCTACAAACTTTGCCGAGCCTCAGCTGATCAAATAGGAATGCTCGAAGATATTGGGGTAAGTAAGATTGCGGATATTCCTGATAGTTTCAAATTGAGATCTCAGCAAAAATCTCAACTAGCTGCCACCAGGCAAGATAGCCCTGTAGTCAATCTAGAAAAAATTAAAAAATTCATGGATAAGATTGTTTATCCAATTTACTTTCTTGATTATGAGACGTTAAGTTCGATCGTTCCTCCGTTTGATGGTCTTACACCTTCCCAGCAGCTACCTTTCCAATACTCGCTTCACATTATTAAAGAGCCAGGGGCAGACTTAATTCATAAAGAGTTCTTGCATACTCTAGATACTGATCCCACTCCTGGCGTACTCGAGGCCCTGAAGCGCGATATTGGTCCGCAAGGCACAGTTTTAGCCTGGTATGACATTTTCGAAAAAGGCAGAAATGAACTGATGGCTGAATTACAACCCGAGTATAAAGACTTTACTAATGACCTTAATGGTAGGATGCTCGACTTAATGACCCCGTTTGCTAAGGGCTACTACGCCGATAAAGATTTTTTTGGCAGTGCTAGTATTAAAAAAGTACTGCCGGTAATTGCTCCAGACCTAAGCTACGGTGATTTAGATATCCAAGAGGGGAGCAGTGCCCAGCGACTCTGGATGCAGTCAGTTTACGAAAATGTCCATTCACCAATCGATAAGGCTAAAATTATGGATGACTTAAGAAAGTACTGTGAGCTAGACACCTATGCTATGGTTAGGATATATGGATTTTTGGCTGCGCTTTGTAATGGCCAATCAAGCTCTGACCCTAGCGAACAGTTAAGTCTATTGTAAACATTTATTTATTGCAAATTATGTCAATCTGTGACATAATTATATCTTAAACACGCACTGGGGGAGATTTTATGACCAGTGTTTTTATTTTAGGAAACTTATATTATGCAAGACCCAACAAAAATTAGAAATATCGCAATCATCGCTCACGTAGACCATGGTAAGACTACTCTGGTAGATGGTTTGCTCAAACAGTCGCAAACTTTTCGTGACAACCAGGCTGAAATGGCTCAAGAACTAATCATGGATAGTGGTGATCAAGAGCGCGAACGTGGTATTACTATTACCGCCAAGACAACAGCCGTAACCCATGGTGATTACCGAATTAATATTATAGATACTCCTGGGCACGCTGATTTCAGTGGGGAAGTCGAACGTACACTTAATATGGCCGACGGCTGCTTGCTAATAGTAGATGCGCAAGAAGGCCCTATGCCTCAAACGAAGTTCGTATTGCAAAAAGCCCTAGCAGGCAATCTTAAACCAATTGTCGTGATAAACAAGATAGATAAAGCAGGTTCTAGAGTAAGCGATGTTGAAGAAGAGCTGGCTGATTTATTTTTAGAGCTCGCTGTTCATGAAGATCAACTTCATTATCCAATATATTACGCTATTGGTAGAGCCGGTAAAGCTTGGAATAAAATGCCTGAAGACCCAGAAGCTGACGGAGATTTATCGGTATTGTTTGACGCAATAATAAATGATGTTCCGTCTCCTCAAGTTGAACTAGAAGGTCCGTTCCAGATGCTAGTTACAGCTTTGCGCTGGGATAGCTACAAAGGCAAATATGCAATTGGTCGTGTAAATCGAGGTTCAGTTAAGCCTGGAGACTCTATTGTACTTTGCAAGAAGGATGGCACTCAAGCTAAGGCAACAATTGATCACGTGTATATATCTCAAGGCCTAGCTAGTGCTGAAACACCTGCCGCAATCGCTGGAGATATCGTGCAATTAACCGGTATCGGTGATGCACAGATTGGTGAAACAATTGCAGACGCCACCAACCCCGAAGCCCTACCTATATTAGAGGTAGAGGCCCCAACTCTAAAAATTTACCTAGGCCCAAATACTAGTCCGGTCAAAGGTTTAGAAGGTGACTTCACAACCAGTCGACAAATTGGCGATAGACTTAAAAAAGAACTAGAAACTAATGTAGGTCTTGAGCTTGAACAAAGTGACGTTGGTTTTCTTGTTAGTGGTAGGGGTGAATTGCACCTAAGTGTACTAATCGAGACCCTAAGGCGTGAAGGTTTTGAATTTGAAGTCGGTCGACCTCAGGTTGTAACCAAGCTAGAAGATGGAAAAGTCATGGAACCAGTCGAAGAATTAATTGTCGAAGTTCCAGCCGAATTTGTTGGTGCGGTCCAAATGGAATTAGGTACCAGAAAGGCAACTCTAAAAGAGCAGTTTGCTACCTCTAAGGGTGTTACTAAACTAGTTTATGAATTACCTACTAAGTCAATATTAGGGCTTCGCAATGTACTTATGACCAATACCAAGGGTGCTGCTGTTATGAACAGCCTAATGGTAGGCTACCAGCCTCAAGGTTCCGCCCTGCAGCAACTCAGAAATGGTGCTCTCATATCTTTCGAACAAGGTTCTACTACAGCATACTCTCTTCAGAAGGTAGAGGAGCGCGGAATAGCATTTCTCGGACCTGGTGAAAAAGTTTACGCCGGACAAATAATAGGTCTAAACAATAGAAGTGAAGACATGGAGATAAATGTTTGTAAAGGTAAACAATTAACCAACATGCGAACTAGTTCAAGTGACGGTGTTGTCCAACTTATGCCACCGACTGTATTTAGTCTTGAGCAGTGTATTGATTTTATAGAAGATGACGAGCTACTAGAAGTAACTCCAAAATCTCTTCGATTAAGAAAACGTGAACTCGACCCTAATAAGCGTAAACGTAAATAAACTAGTTCTTATTTTTAGCTAAGTTATTATAAGTCCGATGTATATCATTGATATCGATTTATATTCGTAATAAAAAGCCAACACCGAAGTCGATTTTAAGTACCCACTATATAGAGTTCTTTTTCGGCTCTTGTGACTGCCGTATATAGCCATCTTTGCCATTCTTCTTGATTCATTTGAGGGAATCGTTCCTCAAAAATTAAGACTTTCTTAGACTGTGAGCCTTGGGCCTTATGTACAGTCAGGCCGTAGCCAAAATCAAATAAACCTGTTATCTGATCTTTCGGCCGCTTGGGTGGGTGTGAGATAGTGGTTTTAGAACCAAACTGCTCGCGTAGTGCATAACCCTCAAATCTTTGACCATCAAAGTCGGCTACAATATACCACCAGAGGTTATCTGGATCCTCGTCGGCTGATAGGATTGCTTGAATTGTACCAATTTGTCCGTTACTTAAGCCAGACACGCGGCTATTTCTAAGACATACTATGGTGTCACCACGCGCCGGATCAGCGCTTTCAAATTCTTTTAATTCACGAATATGATGATTCAATTTCTGCCTGGTGTGGTTGTAACCACAAAGCACCATAGTGTCACTACCGTAGGACTGCAAAATCTCTTCGATCATGTCACCGGTCTGGGGGTCAGACCGGTCTAGTTTTTTCACGCCGGGACCGTAATCACCAACCGGGATATTTCCAGTTGTCCTAGCCAGCGTTGCCAGCTTAATTATTGGACTACCCGCGGCTTGACGCCAAATTTTCTCTAACCTGATGTCTGGGTCAGCCATCAAGCTAAAACTTGAATTGATCGGTGGTAATTGACCATGGTCACCAACCGCTAAGATGGGAACTCTATAGCTAATAATGTCTTGCCATAAATCCTCGGAAACCATACTGGCTTCATCAATTATAATGAGGTCAGTTTTTAGTTCCGTCTTACGGCGCCACGCCACGCTGCCGTCTGACTTGGTTTCTGAGTTGTATATCAGTGAGTGCAGAGTTGATACGGCGTCACCCCTAACTAGCGTCTTGTGTTGCCTGAGTCTAGCCTTGAGTACCTGAGTGGCCTTACCAGTATAGGCAGCGAAAGATAGCCGCATGTTAGGTCTGTTGTCGGCTAGGATTTTTCTTAAGGCTGCAAGCAGTGTAGTCTTGCCGGTGCCTGCATAACCCCCGATGGTTAAGTATTGTTTTTTACCATCGATTTCGTAGGCTTTAAGCCAGGCTGCTATAGAGCCCAGAGCCTTGGCTTGTTCGGAAGACAAAGTTTTCATAGTTACTTAATTGTAACACTTAGTAAGGTCTAGTGTTCGAGTGAGGCGTTGAGGGCGTCAGACTTAGTAGCGTGAATAGTGCCGTCTGGGTGTTCTGGCGGAGTGTAGAGGGTGTACAGCTTTAATTTATCTGTTCCAGTATTTATTATATTGTGTTCAGTTCCAGCTGGTATAACCACTGCAAAGCCGTCAGTTAACTCATGCTCCTCGCCGTTTAGCAGTGCCTTGGCAGTACCGGCTTCGACACGAATAAATTGGTCATGCCCTTCGTGGGCTTCTACCCCGATATCTTCC
>Ga0194061_1001565_pt1 | contig 13198 bp, 12 predicted proteins | sample SepL2221m_MetaG_FD_163423 | JGI IMG/M metagenome (GOLD analysis project Ga0194061, IMG submission 163423) | Anoxic zone freshwater microbial communities from boreal shield lake in IISD Experimental Lakes Area, Ontario, Canada - Sep2016-L224-21m | ecosystem: Environmental > Aquatic > Freshwater >...
GGAGCTTCTACGAAATATTTAAGGTAACGCGAGAAGAAACGATTGGAAATTTTATCTATGAGCTCGGTAACAGGCAGTGGGACATCCCCAAGCTGCGGATACTCTTTGAAGATATTCTCCCGCACGAAACGATGTTCGATGGTTATGAGGTCGAGCATGACTTCCCCGCTCTAGGCCGAAAGGTTTTCCTGCTGAATGCCCGACAGATTTTCCAGAAGGATGTCGGTTCACAAATTATCCTCGTAGCCATGGAAGACATCACCGAGCGCAGGCTTGCTGAAAAAATGCGTGAAGATATTGAGCGGATAACCCGCCACGATCTGAAAACGCCGCTTAATCCAATCATAAGTATTCCCGAAATTCTCCTCATGGACGCAAATCTGACACCTGAACAGGTCGACTGGATACAACTCATCAAAACGAGCGGTCACCGGATGCTCAACATCATCGACTCTTCCCTGTCGCTCTATAAAATGGAGCAGGGGACGTATATAGTCACCCCCGTGCCTTTTAACCTGTTCCCGCTGATAGCAGATATCGGGAAAGAGCTGGCCACGGAAATCACGAAGAAGCGACTCAGGCTTGTTACTCAGCTAAATGACCCATCCAGCAATACGAGCGACGGATTCATGCTGAATGGTGAGGCTATGCTGTGTTACACCATGCTGGCAAATTTGATAAAAAATGCGATTGAGGCATCCCCGCCGGACGAAACAATTACCGTTTCATGCGACCAGGACGCTGTGTGGAATTATGTCGGTATTCATAACAAGGGAGCGGTGCCGGAGAAAATAAAAGCAGGATTTTTTGATAAATATGTAACGCACGGCAAAAAAACCGGGACAGGATTGGGAACCTATTCGGCACAGTCGGCTGCCAGAACCCAACACGGTGATATCTCGATGCAAAGCTCCGAGGAAGCGGGAACCCTTATCACAATAAGCTTGCCGAAAATTTTTGCGGGTGAAAACACTCACAAGCATTCTGACCCATAACATTACAGAAGGATACGCACCTGCTTTCAGCGAATGCCACCCAGCGCCCCGACCTGCCGCAACACCTCATAAGGGACTCTTGCGAGTCCCTTACTTTTAAAAACGTTAAACAGTTTATACGTGGTTACCGCATCAACTCGAAGAAGCGATCCTCACAGGTTTCGTCCTTGATATCGATGAACTTGTTGCAGATCTCGGTTACCATGTTGACAACACCCTGGTAGCCGATGATCGGATAGCGGTGTTTGTTGACCCGGTCAAAAATCGGGAAGCCGAAGCGGAACAGTGGCACGCCGGCATCGCGGGCGGCAAACTTGCCATGACTGTCGCCAATGATTGCATCCACCGGATCGGTCATCACCAGGCTGCGCAGATGCCAGAGATCCTTGTTCATGTAAATTTTGCAGCCGTTGCCGTACATGGAGCCGTCCAGCAGTGCCTGCAATTCCTTCTCGGCTTTCTTGCTGCCACGACTGCAGAGGATGTGGTACGGACGGGCTCCCATCTCCAGCAGGAAGGATACGTAGCCCATCAGGTAGTCCGGGTCACCGTAGACGGCAAATTTCTTGCCGTGCATGTACTGCTGTGAATCAGTCATGGCATCAACGGCACGGCCGCGCTCGTTCTTCAGTGATGCCGGCACGTCCTTGCCGAACAGCTGGGCGACTTTCATGATGAACGCATCGGTCTTCTCGATACCCATCGGCATCGGCATACTTACATGTTTGCCGGAGTAGGTATCTTTGATCCAGCCGAAGGTCTTGGGTGTGGCATACGGGCCGATGGCAATGGTGGCCTTGCCGTTGATCGAATCGGCGGCATCGTCCAGCTTGGTTCCGCCGGCGTAGATGTGATAGGTGCCGTCGCAGGGTGATTCAAAGGTATCGCCAATGTCAGCCAGAAACGTATAAGGGATGCCGAACTCTTTCAGAATGCGCTTGTATTCACGGTAGTCGCCGGTGTTGAAATCGCAACCGGCGATCAGGTTCAATTTGCCGGTGCAGCGTCCCTCGACCTGCTTCTCTTCGGTCAGAGTCTGCAAGATCGAAACCAGCATGGAGTCGTAACCATGGATATGGGTACCGTTGAAGCTGGGCGTGTTGGCGTACGGCACCGGCAGATCTTTGGGTACGAATGCCTTCTGTTTGGCGTTCTTGATGAAGGCCGTCAGGTCGTCACCGATGACTTCCGGCATGCAGGAGGTGAAGACGGCGATCATCTTGGGTTTGTAGAGAGCATGGGCATTTTCCAGACCTTCGTGCAGGTTGTTTTGACCGCCGAACACTGCGCCATCCTCGGTCATGGCATCGGACACAGCCGGAGCCGGTTCACGGAAATGACGGTTGAGGGTTGAGCGGTAGTAGGATGCGCAGCCCTGTGAGCCATGGACGAACGGCAGCGTTCCTTCGAAGCCGTGGGCCACCAGCTGCGCTCCCAGCGGCTGACAGGCATGGGCCGTATTGATCACCAGCGCCTGGCGGGCAAAGTTCTTTTCTTTATACTCTTCCGAGTTGATCCAGTTCTTGACGCGTTCGATCTCTTCGGGCGGTGTCTCGACTATTGTTTTGACTTCAAGTCCCAATAGATTTGCCATGATTTGCTCCTTGTGGGCTGGTGACCAATCTGTCACACAGCCTCTATTTTATTTGATTCAGGAGACAGGAGTCAGAATCCAGAATGGGATGTTAATGCTGACTCCTGACTCCTGACTCTTGTATTCTCAAAACGGACTTTTCACCAGTTTCCAGGTCGGGCTGTTGACCGCCATATCCACATCCCGGGCGAAGATTTCAAAACCCTGATAGCCGTGGTAGGGACCGGAATAATCCCAGCTGTGCATCTGACGGAACGGGATACCCATTTTCTGGAACACGTATTTTTCCTTAATTCCCGAGCCGATCAAATCAGGCTTCAGGGCATGGGCAAACTTTTCAAACTCATACTCGGATGGGTCATCGTAAACAACCGTAGCATCCGGCATTTCCGGGGCGGTGCGGTCATAGTCATCGCCGTGGGCAAATTCGTAACCGGCGCCAACGCAGTCCATACCAAGATCCTCGTATGCCCCGATCGTGTGGCGCGGCCGGAGACCGCCGACCAGCAGCATGACCTTCTTTTTGTCCAGACGCGGTTTGTATTCGTCAATAATGGCCTGCATGATCGGTTCGTATTTGGCAATGGCCAGTTCGACCTTTTCCTTGATTACATCGTCAAAACGTTCGGCGATGGCGCGCAGACTCTCCCTGATCTTGGTCGGACCGAAGAAGTTGAATTCCAGCCAGGGGATGCCGTACTTCTCTTCCATGACCTTGCACATATAGTTCATCGAGCGGTAGCAGTGGATCAGGTTCAATTTGACGGTATGTGTTGCAGCAATTTTTTCCAGTTCGCCATCGCCGGTCCAGACCGATTTCACATTCAGGCCGATCTCTTCCAGCAGCGACTTGGCCGACCAGACGTCGCCGCCGATGTTGTAATCGCCTATCAGGGCGATGTCGTAGGGGCTGGATGGTTCGGCAAATTCGCGGGTTTCGATGATGTAGTCACGGATCGAGTCATTGGAGATGTGGTGACCAAGCGACTGGGAAACGCCACGGAACCCCTCGCAGTTGCAGGGAATGACCGGGATATCCAGATCTTTGCTGGCCTGCTTGGTAACCGAGTTGATATCATCGCCGATCAGGCCGACCGGACATTCGGACAACACCGAGATGCCCTTGGCCAGCGGGAACAACTCATGGGCCTCTTCCAACAGGGTTTTGAGCTTCTTGTCGCCGCCGTAGACGATGTCCTTCTCCTGGAAATCGGACGTGAACTGCAACGGAAAAGAGGTGACTCCGGTGATGCCGCTCATAAGATTGCGCCGGGTGCCCCAGGAATACCAGCCGCAGCCAACCGGGCCGTGGGAAACATGCACCATATCGCGGATCGGACCCCAGACAACGCCCTTTGCACCGGCGTATGCACATCCACGGGCGCTCATGACACCGGGAACAGTTTTTTTGTTGGACTTGACGCTGGAGCATCCGGAGGCAGCATCGTTAGGTGCCAGGTGCGGCGTGCGCTTTTTCTTGGCTTTTTCAGGATATACCGACAGGGCATCATCAATCATGGCCTGAGTGGATTCCTTGGTTATACCGTCAACTTTTCGTATGTTGTCTGACATAAAAACTCCTTTATGGAAGGATTCAGAATTCAGGAGACAGAAGTCAGAATGAACTTTTCCTGACTCCTGGATTCCGGCTCCTGATTCTTAGTTATGCTGCCTCTGCTACACCGACGACACTCTCATCCTCCGCTTCCATAATGCCGTATTCCATCAGCAGATCTTCCAGTTCTTCCATTTCCAGCGGGGTCGGCACAACCAGCATCTTGTTGTTGAGAATTTTCTCTGCCAGTGTCCGGTATTCCTGTGCCTGTGGATGTTCGGGAGAGTACTCAATAACGGTCATGCGGCGCATTTCGGCACGCTGTACCTGGTTGTCGCGAGGAACGAAGTGGATCATCTGGGTGCCAAGCTTTGCTGCCAGGGCGCTGACCAATTCGAACTCTTTATCAGTCTTACGGGCATTGCAAATCAAACCGGCCAGACGCACCTTCCCGGAAGATGCGTACTTGAGAATACCCTTGGCAATGTTGTTGGCTGCATACATGGCCATCATTTCACCGGAGCAGACGATGTAGATCTCTTCCGCTTTACCTTCGCGGATTGGCATGGCGAATCCACCACAGACAACGTCGCCCAGAACATCGTAGAAGACAAAATCAAGGTCATCAGTGTATGCGCCGTTCTCTTCAAGGAAGTTGATGGCAGTGATTACGCCGCGGCCAGCGCAACCGACGCCCGGCTCAGGTCCACCGGACTCGACACACTTGGTGTCTCCGTAACCGATCTTCATGACATCTTCCAGTTCCAGATCCTCGACGGTGCCTTTTTCACGAACCAGGTCCATGACAGTGTTCTGTACTTTGGCATGCAGAATCAGGCGGGTTGAGTCGGCCTTGGGATCACAGCCTACAATCATAACCTTCTTGCCGAGGTAGGCCAGACCCGCTACCGTGTTCTGTGTAGTTGTCGATTTGCCGATGCCGCCCTTGCCGTAAATTGCGATCTGTCTCATGTGTTGCTCCTTTCGCTCACCAATCTGTGAGCATGTTGAGTGTGTGTCGGGGCAATATAAAAGGCGCCCCATTTTTTGAATGGCGGCGCCTTTGCCGGTTTCTATAGATTTATTTTTCAGTGTTGCAGCGATGTTGACAGTGGCAAAGCATTGAACGTGCCAAAAATACATATATCAATAATTACGAATATTTACGAGAATTACACATAAAGATCGGGCGTAAACAGGGGATTGAATCATCTCTTCGAGTGCTCTGCCAAAACTAAGGGTGCCTGTTTTTTGCACATCTTCACATTGCATGCCTGACCGGTCTATGAAATGCCGTGATCGGGCCGCATTCGAGATTATTGTTGTTCATGAAATGGGTGGAGCTAAAAAAAACGAAACAAAAAAAAGTTGACTTGTAATGAGCAGTTGGGTATAAAGGCAACTTCGCGCGCCTTAGGGCCATTGTATCGGCGCGTGGTTGTAACCAACGTCCCCTTCGTCTAGCCCGGCCCAGGACACCGCCCTTTCACGGCGGCGACACCGGTTCAAATCCGGTAGGGGACGCCAGAACATAGTCCGGAGCAGTCCGGTGAAGTGTAAAAAGCCTTGAGAAATCAGGGCTTTTTTGTTTTTGCTTGTCCGACATGATCCGCCTTGGCATGATGGAATCCAGATACTTTGATGGTGTTCTTGGTGGTGTCTCCTAAAACCACAAAAGCAAACACCACCAAAAAATGGAGGAAGCCATGCCTAAACGAATTGTGCCTCTTACGGATCTTCAGCTTAAAACTGCAAAACCAAAAGTAAAAGAGTACAAGCTTTCTGATGGCGGCGGCCTTCATCTGCTCATCACACCCAGCGGCGGGAAGCTGTGGCGATGCAATTACCGTTTTGATGGAAAGCAAAAGACCCTCTTCCTTAAATCCTACCCCGAAATAACTCTTTCAGATGCACGAAAAGCTCGTGATGATGCTCGACAACTACTGGCGAATGGCGTAGATCCTGGTGCTGTAATTAAGGCCCAGAAAATACAAGTGCAATTGCATGCCGAAATTGTTTTAAATACGTTTGAAAAAGTTGCAAAGGAGTGGCTACTTAAAAATTCTCCGCAATGGAGCGACAGCCATATCAAGACGATTAAAGGTAGACTTGATCGCGACGTTTTCCCTGTTTTCGGAGATCGTGCAGTTACCAGCATAACCAGAAATGATGTTAAATGTTTGATGGAAAAAGTTGCCGCACGTGGAACGATAGAGACTGCAGACAGAATTAAGCTCTATTGCCGACAGATTTTGCGGTATGCCCTAAATAATGACATGATCGAATCAAATCCGATCGACGACATGAAAGATATATTAGCCAAGCGGGTACCAGGTCATCATGCTGCATTGACGGATCCCAAGAAAGTTTCTCAACTTCTGAGAGCTATAGATGGATTCGATGGGTCATTTGTCGTCAAATGCGCATTACAGCTCGCACCGTTGCTGTTTGTCCGCCCTGGGGAACTTCGAGCGGCTGAATGGTCAGAGATTGATCTTGATAAAGCTGAATGGAACATCCCTGCAATAAAAATGAAAATGAAATCAGATCACCTTGTACCCCTTTCCCATCAGGCGATCGCAATTTTGAAAGAGCTGGAGCCTTTGACCGGTGGCAACAAATATGTTTTTCCGTGCTATCGCACAAATTCACGTTGTATGAGTGAGAATGCTTTGACGGCCGCACTTCGCCGATTAGGTTACGTTCAGGGGGAAATGACTCCTCATGGATTCCGGGCTATGGCAAGAACCATCCTTGACGAAGTATTGAACCAGCGCGTTGACTTCATTGAGCACCAGCTTGCACATGCAGTCAAGGACCCTAATGGAAGAGCTTATAACAGGATAGCACACCTTGATGAACGTAAAAAAATGATGCAGCTGTGGGCTGATTATCTCGACAGTATTAAAGTGTTGAGAACGCTTTAGACTCGGCAGCGCACCTGCTGCCTTCGTAATCCAATCTGAGCCAACATGTAAGGGCCATTTGTTAGCGGGTTTTTTTCAATACTGTTGGAGTGTATTATGCTGGTTCGACCCTTTTCAGATATTCATGCCGAGTTCTGGCAACCCAACAAGATTCCCCGCATTCTGGAAATGGTGATCCCGCCGTTACCGACTGATAATGAAACCGTTGCCTTGGTTGCTGGCGATATCGGATTGGCCCACAAACAGGAAACCTGGCTCAAGATCATTAGTCTTTTAGCCAAGCGTTTCCTTGCCGTCATCTATGTGGAGGGTAATCACTTTTTCTACCATAACGATTTCTTCGGGCGTATCCATGAGCTGAAAGCCAAGCTGTCGATTCCAAAAAATGTCCATTTTCTTGAAAATGAATCAGTTGAGATCAACGGTGTCATATTTATCGGGGCAGCATTATGGACAGACTTCCGGGAGAAGGATTTCTTCAAGATGCAATACGCCCGGAAGAATATGAACGACTTTGTGTTGATCAAAAAGGCCGACGGAACGCTGCTCATGCCCGAAGAGACGGTCGATCTGTTTCACGAATCGAAACGCTATATTTTCGAGGCACTGGCAACCGCCGGCGAAAAGAAGACCGTCGTGGTAACACATCATGGGGTTTCACCGCTCTCCATCCATGAAAAGTTCCGGGGAGATAGTCTCAACTGTGCCTTCATGACCGATATTTCCAACGAAATCATCGACCATGGCCCGGATCTCTGGGTACATGGCCATACGCATAACTCGTTCGACTATCCACTCGGCAAAACTCGGGTGGTTGTGAATCCCTATGGCTACAAGGATGTGGAGGTCAATCCGCAGTACGACAAACAGCTGCTGATCGAGCTATGAGCAAGTGGAAATAACTGGTGAAGCTTTGAGGAGGGGGAAAATGCGACAAAAGAAAACGACACCATACGGGCAACTTTCCCGTCGTAAACAGCGTGACAATTTCATCCGCCTGCGGCAGAAGATTCGTAATGACACATCAATTTATGGCGGAGAGTTTACAAGTGATCATGTCCTGAACGAACCGGGACGTCCCGCTTTGTACAACCAATGGGCTGATGCATACTTCCTCGGCAGTGACGGGTTGACCATCTGGAATGCCACCATCATCACCGCCGCCAGAGAGTTCTGGGATGAAGTGGAAGAGTTAGCACACTCACGGGCCTGGGATATGCTGACTCCTGAAGAACAATCAGCAGAAGCGGAAATAAAGTTTGAACCGATCTGGTCAAGTGGCCATCGTATGTTCCGCATGGCCGAAAGGCCAAAACTGGTCTATGAAAAATACAGCGGGCTCAGCTTTATCGAGTATCAAGACAGACTTGCTGAAGAGATCGTTCAGAACGAGCCGCCGGAAATATTTGAATCATTCGAGACAGACCGCTCCTACTGCTATGGTACCGGGCTGAATATGGTTGTTCACGTTGATGAGATCAACCAGGCTACCATTGAGGAGTCGATTCGTCGATTCCGCCAAGTTGGGGAAAGCAGCTGGCGATCTGCCACACCGCTGCTCCCCACAGAATTGCCGATGGAAACGGCACAAGCCGCATTCAGCAGGATACGATTGCAGCAAAGCACACCTGACGACACGGCCATTATTTAGACTGCCTGCCGTGTCGCCAACCATACTTCGACTTCACTACGTCGCCAGCCGACACTGTAATCGGTAAGACGGATGCGAGCCGGAAAAAATCCCTCTCGCTCCTGCCGCCAAAGGGTCGTCATTGATAGTCCCGTAATCTGGCAAAGCTCTTTTCTACGGATAACATCACCGGCAGTCCTTGTAGCGCGAGGAGCTTCTTGCATAACTATCGGAACAGTCCTTGCCGCAACTGACTTGGGACGTTCTGCCGCTTCCTGTACTTTGATGAGCAGAGGTGACAGTTTTCGCACCACCGCCTCTGCAATTGCCTGAAGATCGTCTTGTTCAAGGGTAATACGCATAATGGTGCCTCCAATAGTAAAACCTGCCAGAGAGCCAAGTCGGCAGGCTGCAAGATTTACCCGCGTCAGGGTGGCTTACATATTAAAATAAATACTGAAAATGTGCTATTCGTCCAATAAAGCTGTTGCACACGCATAGCAAATAAATTACAGTAACCACCATTACCATTAAAACATTGACGGTGGTGTGGGCCCATGAAATTCTACAATCGTGTCAGCGAACTTGAAGAGCTGGCCAACCTCCATGAGCAGTCGGCAGCATCCGGCAGAATGACCGTCATCACCGGTCGCCGTAGGGTTGGCAAGACGATCCTGGCTCTTGAATCGGCAAAATCTGCCAAACACCTCTATCTGTTTGTCTCTCGCAAGGCGGAATCCCTTCTCTGCCAGGAATACCTAGAAGAGATCCGGCGCATCGGCACATTGCCTGTCATCGGCGAGATCCGTAACTTTCGCGACATTTTCACTCTGTTGATTGAACTTTCCCGCTCCGAACGCATTACCCTGATCATTGACGAGTTTCAGGAGTTCTTCAGCATCAATCCGGCTGTCTACTCCGAAATACAGGGGATCTGGGACCGTAACAAAGCAACCTGCAAACTGAACTTGATCTGCATCGGTTCGGTTCACTCTCTCATGCACCGCATCTTTCAGGATGCCAAGGAACCTCTCTTCGGTCGGGCCGACCGGATCATCTTTCTCAAACCCTTCAGCATCGCTGCTATCCATGAAGTCCTGACCGATCATGGTCACCGTGATACCCCGTCCCTGTTCGACAGCTACGCCATAACCGGCGGCCTCCCCAAATATCTGGAGATGCTGGCCGAGAACAAGTCACTGACGCATAAGAAGATGCTCGACTTTATTCTCAAGCCGCATTCACCTTTTCTTGCCGAGGGTAAGAATTTGCTGGTAGAAGAGTTCGGCAGGGAATACGGCACCTACTTCTCCATTCTTGAACTGATTAGCGTTGGCAAAACTGCCCGCAGCGAAATCGAATCGGTTCTGGAAATTCACAGCGGCGCATACCTGGCAAAGCTGGAAGATGAATATGCCCTGATTGCCAAGCACCGCCCGATCAACGCCAAGCCGGGAGGCAGGCTGCAGAAGTATTATCTTCGCGATAATTTCCTGAGTTTTTGGTTCCGCTTTATCTACCGCAACCTGTCAGCGATCGAGACCGGCAACTTCGGTTATGTCCGTGAGATTATCGAGCGCGATTACGCCACCTGGTCCGGCAAGATCCTGGAGTGCTTCTTTAACGATCTGTTTGCTGCCAGCGGCAAGTATAACCGCATCGGCAGTTACTGGGAGCGAGGCAACAAAAACGGGATTGACCTGGTGGCGGTGAACGACCTGCGCAAAGTACTGGTAATAGCCGAGATCAAACGGAACAAGTCCAAGATCAGTCTGCCGGCCCTGCAGCACAAGGCTGAACGACTGCTGCAGGAATATCAGGGATACCAGGTGGAGTATCGTGCTCTGGGGCTGGAAGATGCGTTGGAGTTTTTACCGTCGAAAGTGAACAGTTAAATATCGAAATGACGCAGGCTGTAGCAAAAAAAAACATCTCGGAACATATCCGGAACATCTTTGAAGAGGGAGATTTTACGAACAGGTGGTTGTCCGGTAATTCCGGATAACCACCCGGCATGGTGCCATAGAAGACAAAACCAAGTCGCAGGAGGTTAACTACTATAACCTTGGTGTGATTATCTCCGTCGGTTAGTGAGTGACTGGTGACAGAATGAATCTGCTCGGCACCGAAAGATTGTTTTATGGTAATTGACAACAGAATAACCAAATGTATATATTGGTAGTATACATGGAGCTGTAATGGGTAAGTTGGATAACATTGCCGGTTTTGAATGGGATGCCGGAAACATCGATAAGAATTGGGTCAAACATGGCGTTAGCAATGCGGAGTGTGAAGAGGTGTTTTTCAACACACCGCTGCTGATTCGACCAGACAGTTCCCATTCTCAGGAGGAGGCGCGCAATGCGGCTTTTGGGAGAACAGATGCTGAGAGGCCGCTGTTCGTGGTCTTTTTGGTCAGGAGTAATTGTATTCGGGTCATTTCAGCACGGGATATGACAGTAAAAGAATTGGAGGTATATCGTGACCGCCTTAAAAAAAATTCCAAAGTTTAAAACAGAGGATGACGAGCGGGACTTCTGGTCAAACCATGATGCGACGGACTATCTTGATTTTTCTCAAGCCGAGGAAACTTTATTTCCCAATCTAAAACCATCAACCAGGGCGATTTCGCTGCGTCTGCCGGTTTCGTTGATTGATCGGCTTAAAATGCTCGCCAATAAAAAGGACGTTCCCTATCAATCACTCTTGAAAGTACTCCTGGCTGAAAAAGTTGATGAAGCTTTTCATCATGCAAAATGACATGAACGACTACGGTACGCTCTTCCACTCCGTAAGTATCATTGCCGAATATATGCAGGGGCTGCAAGCAGTTGCCGTGGCCCAATATACGCCGGTTGTGGAAACCATTATAGCCACCCGCAGCCGCGATGTCCGGCAGATCGAACATACTCTCGATGGTCTGCTTGATTTTTGCTCTCACGAACAAGCTCTTCTGCTCTATCGCCGTCTCTGCCGCCATTACTTTGATATCGACCCCGCCGCCACGGCAAGCTATATAAACGCATATCGTGAATTGTGGGATTCAGAGCCATCTGTGGACGAGGATTCTGTAGCTTTATGTGAATCGGTATAACCCGGATACCCATCCTACTTCGACCTCTTGAAACTTCCGCTGCCGGAATCCCGCGACGGCATTTTGCAGGCGCTGGAAGCAGATGACTTGCTTTGCCGGACTGATGCCGGTCGTTGGAATATCATGAATCTCGGAGCAATCCTGTTCGCGAAAAAGCTTGGTGAGTTTCGTTCTCTTCGACGGAAGGCCGTTCGTGTTATTGCCTACAGGGACAATAGTCGAGTTGAAACAATCCGAGAACAGGAGGGAGCAAAAGGTTATGCAAGTGGATTTGAAGGGCTGATTGGGTATATCAATTCTTTGCTGCCTTCAAATGAAGTGATTGAGCAGGCCTTTCGTCGGACTGTTCCCATGTATCCAGAACTGGCTGTTCGCGAGTTGGTTGCCAATGCCTTGATTCATCAGGATTTCTTTGTCACAGGTAGCAGTCCGATGATCGAAATCTTTGCGGATCGGATGGAAATCAGTAATCCTGGTATTCCTCTAGTTCAAACCGATTGTTTTCTTGATACCCCGCCCCGCTCCCGAAACGAGGCGCTGGCGTCTTTCCTGCGGCGGATCGGTGTCTGTGAGGAGCGTGGTAGCGGTGTTGATAAGGTGGTTTTTCAGACAGAGTACTATCAGTTGCCAGCACCGATATTTGAAGTTTCCGGCGAGACTACACGAGCGGTGTTGTTCGCCCATCGCCCACTGACAAGGATGGATAAGTCAGACAGGACGAGGGCTTGCTATCTTCATGCCTGTTTGCGATATGTAAACCGTGATTTCATGACCAATACTTCGTTAAGAGCACGATTTGGTATTGATACCGAAAACAAGTCGATGGCCTCACGCTACATTAGGGAAGCAATAGAAGTGGGAGTGATTAAGGCGCACGACGAAGAGGCGGCACCAAAAATGAGGAAATATGTTCCGATTTGGGCTTAAGTGTTTTTTGATTGGTGGGTAGTTGACGGGTAGTTGACTGGCGTCAGTAATCTTCAGTCCGCCCGATATATAACCACCTGTAATTCATGAATTTATTTGGTTGAGTAGTAGTTTGCAGTAGTTGACTGGACTTGATAATCCTGTTCAAACTGCCGAAACAATGCATGTCATGATCGGAAAAAGCAAGACGAGTTTTAGACAAACTTTCCGACGCTTTAGACGATCAACAGAAGAAAAACAAAGTCAGAAATATCATCTATGCAATGGCGAATCGCGACAAAACCATTGTAAATAAAGGCAGTTCTGTAAAGTCAGTGTGGGCCTTGGCTAGTAAAACTTTTTAGTAAAGTGCCTCGTCAGCAGAATTCGTTATTACACGGTGGTTCAGGCAAGTCGCCAAGTGTGTGATATAAGGCCACTTGTAGGCATTTCATTGATTTGAATCCGTACGCTTTTCTGATAGTCAGTTTTGCTTT
>Ga0194061_1001566_pt1 | contig 13195 bp, 10 predicted proteins | sample SepL2221m_MetaG_FD_163423 | JGI IMG/M metagenome (GOLD analysis project Ga0194061, IMG submission 163423) | Anoxic zone freshwater microbial communities from boreal shield lake in IISD Experimental Lakes Area, Ontario, Canada - Sep2016-L224-21m | ecosystem: Environmental > Aquatic > Freshwater >...
CATCATGATCCCAATCAGAATCAACAGTGCAAACGAGATGACCGCGCAGGGATAAATCATCGCGCCGATGACCTTGCGTTTCAACCGCTGGCTCTTTTCCATAAACTCGGCCAGACGTTGTAAAATCACGTCCAACACGCCGCCGGTTTCGCCGGCCTGGACCATGTTGACATACAGCCGGTCAAACGCCTTGGGCTGCCGGCTCATGGACTCGGACAGCGTCGAGCCGCCTTCCACATCTGCGGACACCCCTTCCAGCACGGTTTTAAGCAAACCCGGCTTCTGCTGTTCCGATAAAATCTTCAGCGAACGCAAAATCGGCAAACCCGCATCCTGCAACGTCGAGAGCTGGCGGGTAAACGTGGTAACATCCTTGGCCGAAACGCCGCCGAAGGCGATTGACATCGAGGCCTTCTTGGCCGGCGCGGTGCCCCCGGCAGCAGGCGCGCCCCCCTTGCCTTTCTTGGCCTCGCGTTCCTTGATCTTGCTGACAAAGTAGCCTTGCGCCCGAATCTTGGCGACCGCGTCATCCGAGGTCATCGCCTCGATTTCGGACTTGACTTCCTGCCCGGCCGAGTTCATTGCTTGGTACTGATAGAGTGGCATAGTAAACTCCATACTTACGAATAATGGCGAAGCTGGCCTGAGAACGCGATCAAAGCGCCTTCGCCATGACTTATTTACCAGCTTTCCAAGTGTCCAGCAACCCCAAAACCGAAAAATGGGATTTTCTTGTCCTAGACCAAATATCTTGCCAAGCGGTTACAATAGTTTATGATGTTGGCGTAGATTACGGCTAATACCGCCTCATGGAGCCTTGGGTATGCGCAGCAATAGTGCCCGTTTCACCTGCTTGACCGCCAGTGCTATCCTGTGCGTATCTTCTTTATTGGCAACAGGTTGCGTCGAACGCAAGATCACCATTTCCACCGCCCCCGCGGGCGCTCTGGTCTACCTTAATGACGTCGAAATTGGCCGGGCTCCCGTCACCGTACCATTCTTATGGTATGGCGAATATGACGTCCGTATCCGCCTGGAACGTCAGGAAGGCACCCCGGAAAACCCCCAAACCGCCTATTATTACCTGCGGACCAGTAAACGTACCGATATGCCCGTCCATCAATGGCCGGGGCTGGATTTACTGTCCGACGCCGCCCCCTTTACCATCACCGACCATCAACAATGGACCTTTGACGTTCCCCGGGTGGTCCACCCCTCCGACGATGTGTTGCTGAAAAACGCCACAGAACTCAAAGACGTCATGGAAAAGCCGACGGCACTACAGGACCCGGCTACCACGCGCCCCAGTACCCATCCGGCGACCCAACCTGCGACTTCCACCGCCCCGGCCACCCGGCCAGCGGCCATAAAAACCACGGGAACCCCGGCAAGCTGATATCATATTGCTGATATGTTTAGCTTTTTTCGGACATCTGCCCGCCGCCAAGCCATCCGTGACGACCTTATGGAGTCACAGGAAGAGCGCTCCCGTTGGTCCCCACGCGTGGGCGTGCTGCTGGCCAATGCTTCGGTATTTTTTATTATCGCAGTGGTACTCTCACTATTCCCCTCGGATAAAGTGACCTTGCAGGTCGGCCAGACCGCTGCCGCGGATATCACTTCGCCAGTGCCCAATTCATTTATTCTGGAAGACCCCATCCTGACGGAAAAAGTGCGGGAGGAAGTGCGGCGTCAGACTTGGCCGGTACTGGTACCCCAAATCGCCACGCACGAACTCATCCGTTCCCAATTACAAGACCTGCGCGAAGACGTGGTGGCCCTGCCCGCGGGCAGTCTCGTCCCCGCCACGATCCTCAATCGCTGGCCGGGGATAACCCCCGCCACCGTGGCCTGGCTACGCAGTGTGGACTCGGAAACCTACACGGTCAAAATTCGGCTGTTCCTAACCCAACTGGGCAAATATCCTCTGGTCAAAGCCAATGCGATTCCTACAGAACAGCCCACGTTTTATGTCGCTTCAGCGGCCCCGCAACAAACCCCCACCCGCACAGTAGATCGGGATAACCTTATTATCCTCAGCGATGCCGCCACCGCCATGCCCCACCTGTCGGCGCTCGTCAGCGAAGCCTTCCCCGCCGTCATGCATGAAGTTGTCGCGGGTTATCTGCAACAACTCCAACAACCCACCTACGCCTACGATGCCCGACAAACCCGCCTGCTGGCTATCCAGCGTGCGGCCGACGTCCCCAATCAGGGCCAGCCGATCAATAAAGGTGAAGTACTGATCAAACGTGGTGAAGTGATCACGCAGGCAGCTTTGAACCGTTACCATGCCGTTCACCGTGAATTTGAACGCTACCGCCTGAATGAATTACCCTGGGCGTGGTGGCTGGGCCGCTTCGGTCAAATCGGGGCGATCTTCATTGCCGTCGGCGGTGGTGCCATCTTCGCCAGCACCCTGCACAAACGCATCGGCTCCACCGGGCGTGGTTGGTGCGTGACCGCCATTCTTGCCGTGACATTGGTCTGGGCCAAAATCGCGATTTTCGCCCCGCAATCACTGTACCTGCTGGGTATCGTCCCCACTCTCTGGGCTGCGGTAACCTTGATGATTGTGTTCGGCCCCCGCGTGGCCATGGCCCTGACGGCGGTCCACGCCGTGCTGGTCACCATGATGTTGGGGCAAAGTCTGGATTTCCTCCTGCCCGTGCTGGCCGGTTGTGCCACTTTCGCCTTTGGTTTGCGTGAATTGCGCAATCGTGCCCGCTTGATCAAAGTTTCTCTGGCCACCGCCACAGTACTCGGCACGACGGTTTTAAGCATGGGCCTGGCCAGCTACATGCACCCGGATTGGTCGGGGGCGCAAACCGCCACGCCTGATGTCCAAGGGATTGTTCGCAACGCCATATGGGCCGCCGGGGCGGGCATTTTGGCGGGTTTCCTGACCATCGGACTGTTACCGGTCATTGAACGGGTTTTCCGCATCACCACCAATATGACCTTGCTCGAATTGGCCGACATGAACCAGCCCCTGCTCCGCCGGCTGGCCAGCGAAGCCCCCGGCACCTACAACCACTGCCTCTCCGTGGGAGCCATGGCCGAAGCGGTAGCCAACGCCATCGGTGCCAACGGCCTGCGGGCCCGTGTGGGTGCGTACTACCACGACATCGGCAAAATGCCCAAGCCCCACTACTTCGCCGAAAATCAGACCGGCGGTACCAATCGCCACGACAAACTCTCCCCCGCCATGAGCCTGCTCATCATCGTCGGCCACGTGAAAGATGGCATTGAAATCGCCCGCGAATACCACCTGCCCCGGCAGGTGATGGACTTTATCGCCGAACACCACGGCACCACGCTGGTGGAATATTTCTACCACGCCGCTCGTGAAAAGCAGGCCCGGGACCTCACCCAGCCGCAGGTTTCCGAAACCGAGTTCCGCTACCCCGGCCCCAAGCCGCGCAGCCGTGAAACCGCTATTCTGATGATCTGCGATGGCGTGGAATCCATCACGCGTGCCATGAGCGAACACACCCCGGGTCGGCTGGAAAATGTCGTCCAAGGCGTCATCAAGAAACGCCTCGATGATGGCCAATTTTCCGAATGCGATCTGACCTTCAAAGACCTGCAAACCATCGAGCAGGCCCTGATTCGCACGCTGGCCGGGGTTTATCATGGCCGCGTGGCCTATCCCAAAACTCCCACCTCACGAGCCAGTTAATGCGTCAGTCTGCCGTTGCACTCGATCTAACGTGGGCACCCGGTTATGCCGGTACCCCCGCCCTGCGGCATGGTTTACTGGCGGCTTGGCGTCAAACTCTGGCTCTGCAAAAACTCCGCACTGGACAATGGACCATTCATCTGGTGGGCGATACCGAAATGCGCCGCCTGCACTGGCAATATATGCGGCTCAAATCCACCACGGATGTATTAACATTTGATTTGCGCGACACGCCCACCACCCCCGGCATACAATTGGATAGTGTGCTGTGTGTGGATGAAGCCCAGCATCAGGCCAAAATTCGCGGCCTGAGCCTGCGCCAGGAATTGCTCCTGTATGGAGTTCATTCCCTGCTGCACGTATGCGGCTATGATGATCTGGTCGCCACAGAGGCCCAGGCCATGCATCGCCGTGAAGACGAAATTATGGAGGCGTTAGGCGAAGGCACGGTGTATGCCCGTCCGTGCCGGACCAAAGGATCACGCGTATGCAGAACCTGATAACCATTATCATTGTCACCTTGGCCGTGCTATGGCTGGGCTGGCGTTTATGGCGGGTTTTGTCGGCTACCGGGGCCTCGGGCAAAGGTTGTGCCGGGGGCTGCGGTTGCGGTACCACCACCACCCATACCCCCACCGCCAAAACCCCACCGATCCAAATCGTCTTAACGGATGATTTAACCCGCCGGGCCAAGGAAATTGCCCGTCATTCGTAATGCTGACGGATAGCCCGCAACCGTTTATAATCCGGCGCTATGGCGTCACCCGGTTCCATGTTCCGCGACCAGACCAAGGAGGGCTGCCCTGTGCTTTGGCCTGAAAAGTCACCCCGCGCCGCCCAACCACCGGCCGAAGAACAGATTCTGCGCGTCTCCGAACTCACCGCCGCATTGGCGGCCTTGGTTCAAGACACTCTGCCCGCCTCGTTGATGATACAGGGCGAAATCTCTAACTTTCGTACCTACGAACGCGGTCACGGCTTTTTCACCCTCAAAGACGCGCAGGCGGAAATCCCCTGCGTCATCTGGAAAGATGCCCTGACCCGGCTGAAATTCAAACCCAAAGATGGCATGGCCGTCGTCGTCCGGGCCACCGTCAAGGTTTACGAACCGCAAAGCAAACTCCAGCTCTATATCGAAACCATTCTGCCGCAAGGCTTGGGGGCGTTGGAATTAGCCTTCCGGCAACTCTGCGAGCAACTGCGGGCCGAAGGCCTATTTGCCCCCGAACGCAAGCGCTCTATCCCCGTCCTACCGCAACGCGTGGTCATCATGACCAGTCGCAGTGGGGATGTCCTGCATGACGTGGTCACCACTGCCCAGCGTCGCTTTCCCGGTGTGCAATTGCTGGTCATGCCTGTGCCGGTGCAAGGGGCTAATGCCGCCCCCCGGATTGCCGCCGCCCTCGCGGAGATAAACGAGCATACCGCAGAACTGGGCGGGGTGGATTTGATTCTCCTGGTCCGCGGCGGTGGTTCACTGGAAGACCTATGGGCCTTTAACGAAGCCGTCGTGGCCCGGGCCATTGTGGCCAGCACCATCCCCATTGCCACCGGCATTGGCCACGAACCCGATACCACCATTGCCGATCTGGTTGGCGACCTGCGCGGCCCCACCCCCACCGGCGTTACCGAACTTACCATCCCCGATGTGCGCAGCCTGCTGCAAAAAGTGAATCATCTGGCCCAGCGGCAAAACGAAGTAATCTCCGATCTGCGTCTGCAAGCCCGGCAGGACCTGACGCTGCTGCACCAACGGCTGCATCAGGTCCTACAACATGACATGCGTATGCGCCTGCTGCGGGTGGAACGCGTGGCCGGTGGACTGCTCAAGGCGGAACCCCGTTATGCGCTCGCCCAAGCCTGGCGCCGGCTGGAAGAGGCCCAAACCCATCTGCAATCCGTGATTCGTCACCAGCACATCAGCCGTACGGCCTTGGTGACACTCCTGGCCCATCGGGTGGAGCGCAAAGCCCCCACCGGCACGGTCCAATTGGCCCAGCAACGTCTGGCCAACCTCCATCAAGGCCTGACCACAGCCCTGCGCCGTAATATGCAGCGGGTCAGCCAAAAACTGGAGGCCCAGGGCCGGCAACTCCTGATGCTCAGTCCGCAGGCCATTCTCGAACGCGGCTACTCGATTACCACCGATGCCTCCGGCCATGTGATCCGCAGCCAACATGATGTGTTCCGGGGTGATGTCCTCACCACCCGGCTGGCCAATGGCGTGATCCGCAGCACCGTGGGCGAAAGCCGGCAAGGTAGTTTGTTTTGAGGGAATCTGGCGTATAATCGCAGCTCTTTAAAGGATACGGCGATGGCGAAAGAAGAAAAGAATGTGTCGTTTGAACAGGCTCTGGCCCAACTGGAGCAAATCGTCTCCGCCATCGAAGGCGGACAGGTGGGGCTGGAAGAATCTCTGGCCAAGTACGAACAGGGCATGGCTCTGGTCAAGAAATGCCGCACCCTGCTGGAGAGTGCGGAAAAACGCATCGAAATGATCAGCCAGACGGACAGCGGTCTGACCACCGCCCCGCTGGAAGAAACCGCCGACACCTCCAAGCCGGAGTAACCGTGATCAACCTCGTACAAAACCTCATCCCGTTCGTCGAGCACATGGGCCAGCCGCATATCCTGCTGCTGGGCGACCTGATGATTGACGAGTATATCTACGGCAACGCCGAACGTCTCAGCCCCGAAGCACCCGTGCCTGTCGTGCATGAAAAATACCGCCAGCACCGCGCTGGCGGCGCTGGTAATGTCGCCGCCGATCTGGCCACGCTGGGCTCGTTTGTGCATTGCGTTGCGGTCCGCGGTGACGATACCAGTGGGACGCTATTGACCCAGCTCCTCACCGAAATGGGGGTGGATACCTCCGGCATCGTCGTGGTGCCCGAACGTCCCACCTCGACCAAAACCCGGCTTGTGGGTCTGGCCCAACATCGTCATCCCCAGCAAATGCTGCGTCTGGATAACGAAACCACCGCCCCCATCACCGAGTCCGTCGTGGCGGAACTGATGCTCCGGGTGCGCGATATTTTGCCCCAGTGTCAGGCCGTCTGTATCGAAGATTACAACAAGGGTCTGCTGACCGTGGAATTCACCCAGCAGGTTATACACCTTGCCCGGCAACTGAACATCCCCGTGCTGGTGGACCCGGCCCCCATTACCGATTACAGCAAGTATCACGGTGCCACCACCATCACCCCCAACCGCACCGAGGCCCAGCGCGCCACCGGCATCACCCTCGCCGAAGGCATCGATAACGCCCCCGCGCTGGCCGAACAACTGACCCGCACACTTGATCTCAAACTCTGCATCCTCACCCTCGACCGGCATGGCATGTACCGTCTGGAACCTCCCGAAGCCGGCGTGCTGCATCCCACCCGTCCGCGTAACGTCTACGATGTCACCGGTGCGGGCGATATGGTGCTGGCGATGCTGGCCATGGTCGTCGCCGCCGGGGGCAACTGGTCGCAGGCGGTGGACCTGGCCAATATTGCCGGCGGGCTGGAAGTCGAAAAGTTCGGCTGCGTGCCCATCAAACGCGAAGAAATCCTGCGCGAACTCACCGGCATGGGCACCAGTGGCAAAATCGCCAGCGTCCCCGAAGTCGTCGCCAAAGTTCAGGAACTCCGCGCCGCAGGCAAGCGGATTGTCTTCACCAATGGCGTCTTCGACATCATGCACGCGGGCCATGTGCGTTATCTGGAATTCTCCCGCCAGCAGGGCGATGCCCTGATTGTCGGTGTGAACACCGATGCCTCGGTCCGGCGTCTCAAAGGCCCCACCCGTCCGGTGAACCCGCTGGAAGACCGCATGACGGTACTGGCCGGACTGGCGAGTATCGAATTGGTCTGCAGCTTTGATACCGATACCCCCGCCGATCTGATCCGTGCCGTCCAACCCGATATTCTGGTCAAGGGCGAAGACTATGCGGGCAAAGAAGTGGTTGGCCGCGATGTGGTCGAAGCCAAGGGCGGCAAGGTGGTGCTGGCTCCGTTTTTGGCGGGCCGCTCCAGTTCCAATGTCATCGCCAAAATCAAAGATCAATCCGCCGGCTCGAAATAAGGACGCTTCTGCCATGGCCAATAAAGCTGTGATTCTCGATCGTGACGGCACCATCATCGAAGATACCGCCTATCTGGGCGATCCCGCCAAGGTCCGCCTGCTGCCCGGCGCCGCAGCCGCCCTGGCCGCGCTCAAGCATCTGGGCTACAAAATCATCATCGCCAGCAACCAGTCCGGCGTGGCCCGCGGCATGTTTGGCGAAGATGCTGTCGAACTCGTCAATCAGGAATTATGCCGTCAGCTCAAAGAAGCCGCCAATGTCACGCTCGATGCCGCCTACTACTGCCCCTTCCACCCCGAAGGCAGCGTGCCGCAATACACCATGGAACACGAATGGCGCAAGCCCCAGCCCGGCATGATCAAACAGGCCGCAGCCGATTTTGATCTCGACTTGAGCCAAAGCTGGATGATCGGCGATGCCGACCGCGATATCGCTGCCGGCGCTGCGGCGGGTTGCCGCACCATCCTGCTGCGCGATCCCGAACGCCCCACCACCATGGAAGGCCACGCGACCACCGTCAGCCCCAATTTTGTCGTGCGCGGCCTGGCCGATGCCACCCGCATCATCGCCCGTGAAGGCAAGTTCCATGATCTGGTCAATCCGCAGCCCGCGGAAACCGTGTCGGACCCCACCCCCGCTTCGGCAGCCAGCGCCGCTGTTGTGCCCCCTCTCGCCACCACGCAGATAACCATTGACACCCAGCCCCTCGAGGACGCCGTGGCTCGCTTGGGCGAACATATCGCCAATGCCCCCGTGCGTCCCGACAGCCTGCGGCCCCTGGTCGAAGAAATCGCCCAGCACCTGCGCCGCAACGCCCGGGAAAAAGAATTCAAAGACTTCAATATGTGGAAGCTGCTGGCCATCATCGGCGCCGCCGCCAGCGCCATCGCCATGATCATGGCCATCTGGCAGGGCATGGCCGCCCTCGATGCCCCCACCGCCAGCGAACCCTACCGCCCGCTCTTCGCCCTGATCCGCGCGGGCCTGTGGCTGCTGGCGGCCATCGGCATTCAGGGGTTGGTGCTAACCACCCTGATGATTACCCGGCACAAGTAATTATGGCTTTGGATGCAATCATTATGATTGTGGTTTCACCACCATGTATGAAGGTGTGAGTTTACGCTCTACCGCGAATCTTCGTTTGATCTCAGCCTGCATTTGTGCCTCATGAGCTTCGACCACCACGGCCAGTTCCCCACCACTTAGCAACCCATTGCCAATGACTCCCGTGAAGGCAATCAGCGCCACCCCACCGGCGCTGTTCATCCCTTTCCACTCGAAGGTAATATCCCCCACATAGTTGATCGCGTCCCCACCTTTGATTTGCATGGTCAATTCTTCGGCCTTGAACCGATGCTGCATGAGTCCAGAATTGTGAATAAGATGGCTGAATGAGTACTTGCCGATGGGAAGTCGTGTAATGATGTATCCAGTCTCGTCGAGTGTACCTGACCACTTGCTGTCGAACAGCACACTGCAACCCTTGGTCACATCCTCGCCATTGTAAATAACACGAATCTTGGCCACCACTAGGGCTTCATCTGGCTTTTCTACGGCCAGATTATCGAGTCGGGGAAAATAATTGGCGCATCCGGGAAGCATAAGCCCCATAAACACCAAACACAGCAAACACATAACTTTGTTAACCATAACCACTCCTCAATAAAATATCGCCAGAATAAAAACAGGGCAGACCCCGCGGTCTGCCCCATCATGATCCATCATAACGCCCGCGGCGCTTACTCTCCGACGGGCACCGTCGCCGGCGCCGTCGTCGGCTGCGTCGTGGCGCTCATCTTCACCCGCACCACCCGGTTCCGGTTCAAACGCGTCACATTCAGCCGGACCTCGTCCTGACCCTTGGTCAGCGTGTCAAAATCCTTGGCATCTGCCACGGGTTTATCGTTCACATGGGTGATAAATTCAAACGGCTTCAAACCCGCCTGCGACGCCTTGGAGCCCAATTCAATCCGGGCGATCACCACGCCGGGGTCTTTGTCTTCGCGCTTCAGATAACGCCGCACTTCATAGGTCATATTTTTGACCGTCAGGCCCAGGCCTTCATGCTTGAATTTGACCGCCGTGCCCCAGTGGGCGGGGCTCTTGACCGCTTCCAGGCTCTTCATTTCGACCTTGCCGCCATCGGCCACTTCCACCTTGAAGGTCGTACCAAAGCCCAAATCCGTCAGCGTGCGGATCAAACGATTTTCCACCGGCGCCCACGGCGTGGGGATGCGTTCAAACACTTCTTCCGGTGCGGTCCCCAGCCGGTCCCATGGGAATCGGTTCTCACTGCGGAAATCCGATTCCATCTGGACATCAATCGGCTTGGGCTGATCCGCCACATGCACCCGCAGTAGAATCTGGCCTTCCTTGATCCCCGCCTTCGCCGCCGGCGAACCGGGATAGACATACGCCACCATCGCGCCGGTGGCACCATCTCCGGTCTGCTCGGTCACCTGATTGGCCCGCGCCAGCTCCGCGTTCAACGGCTGCAAATCCAGCCCCAGCCACGCCACCTGATTTTGTTCCTCTTCGGTCAGCGGGGTATTATTCGGGTCACCATATTTCACAATATCCTTCGCATGCGTCAGCACCATGCGGTAATCCACCTCGCGGCTGCTGCTGTCCGACCAGCGTTCCTTAACCGCGGCCTTGGACCGCAAACTCAACGGCAACGACACCAATTCCCCCGCCATGTTAAAGGCGAACGGATTCTGCTCATGCAAGGTATCGGGATACACAATATCACTCTTGCCCAGCGTGGGGGTATCCATACGGGTAAAGAGCAGTTTTTCGATCCGCTGGTCACCTTTGATGCTCAAATCCGCCAGCGGCAGCAAATCGCCCACCTGAGCCCGCAAATCCTGCGAACTGGCCACCAGCGGTGTGCCCACGGCCTTCGCCGGGCGCACCACAATGGCTCCCAATTCCTTCAGCGAAGCCACAAACTGGGCCTCTACCACTTCATCCTTGGGGCCGTGAATCCGGATTTTTTCCAGGCGTGCTGTGGTCCGGGCGTTCATGTTTTCCAACACCACCACCTGATCCGCCGCCGTCACCAGCCCCAGCGCATACACCACCGGCTTGATGGCATCTTCGCGGTCGCCTTCCGTTTCGCCCTGCCGGGGCGTGCGGAAATTCAGCGTCACTTTCACAATCCCGCCTGCGGTCAGTTTGCCTATTTCGGCCAGCTTCTTATCCATCTGCTCGGGCTGCAAATACGGCAGTTGCGCCGGATTGCCCATCCACTTATCCGTCTCGCCCAGTTCATGCTGTTGCACCACGCCCAGCGGTTCCCCGGCGGCATCCAATATCAACTCCATCCGGCTGAATTCGCGTAACTCGCGCCCCGCTTCCGTCACCACTTCGCTCTGCGGCCACGCGCTGCGCTTGGTCACCCAGCGTTCCTGGTTCGGGGCAAACTCCACCCCGGCCTTGGGCTTGCCTTCCGCCTTGAAAACCAGCGGCTGCACCCCTGCCACCGGCTTGATCTTCAGCAACATCCCGTTACCCTTGGCAAAGTAACCAGCCGGCGTGGCCACCTGCCGTTGCCCGCCGATTTCCACCTCCACCTGCTTTACAAACCGCCCCGGTGTGACCGGGTCATACGTCAACACCAGATCCGCTGCCACCAAATACCCGCCCACCCGCACCGGCCGTTCCTGCTTGATGGATTCCTCACTGCTGTTGAAATCATCCACGTTCCGTTGCAGCCCCGGGGCGCCCATCAGTTCCCCCTTGTCATACTGCCATGTCCAATACACCTTCGCCATGGCCCCGCGCACCGCCGCGGATACCGGCACCACCGCCGGCGCTGCGGCTACCGGAGCCGTAGCGGCTTCCTGTGCCATAAGCGGCATAAGTCCCACCGAAGCCACAGCCAAGCCCAATACATAAGCGACAATCTGACGGCGCATAGTTCATACCTTTCCAAAAGAATCTGGTTGCTTATTCCCGACTGTAATCGGTGGCAATATCCACCACGATCTGACGCATTTGTCCATTACGCAATACCACAAACACAATCCGGGGCTTGGCGTCAATATTCGCCAGCGTCTCGGCGTGCACCCGTTTGACATCGGCCAGCGTGTTGACTTCCTGCCCGTCAATCTTGAGCACAATATCTTCACTCCGCAGCCCCGAAGTCGCCCCGTTGCCCGGATACTTCAACCCGAACACAAACACCCCCGCCTTGCGGTGGAAATACAGGTCCGGATTGTCGAATTGATTGATCGTCTTGAGCGACATATCCCAGCGCGCACACGCCAGCGTCGCCCCTTCCACATCTCCTTTGGCCGTTGGTGTCAGCGTGACCTTCATTTCCTTGCCTGCCCGCACCAGCGTCACCGTTACCGGCTGGTTCTTTTCCAGCATCCCCAAATGCCGACGGATATCCGGCAGGTCTTCCGCCATGATGCCCATGACCGTCTGTTCGCCGATTTTGACAATCCGGTCGCGCGGTTGCAGCCCGGCCTTGCGGGCCGGTGAATCCGCCTCGGTATCGGCTACCATCACCCCATTATCGCCTTCAAAATACACATTCTGATCAAAATCATGCAGCGGCTGCAAATACAGCCCCGTCCAGGCCCAATTCACCTTGCCCTCTTTCCGCAGCATGGGCAGAATCTGGCTGATGGTCTGGCTGGGAATGGCAAAGCCCAAATCCCCCATTCCCGCCCCGCGGGTATTCACCCCGATAATCTCGCCCTGCGTATTCACCAGCGGCCCGCCCGAATTGCCCGGACTGATCGAAGCATCGCTCTGCAACCACAGCACATATTCCGACACCCCCGCCAGATAACGCTTGGTACACGACACAATCCCCAGCGACACCGACCGGCTCAGGCCCAGCGGCGCCCCCATCGCCATCACCACATCGCCTTCACGCAGCGCCGACGAGGCCCCCAGCGTCGCAAACGGCAGCGGTTTGGCGTCCTTGGGCATCTTCAGTTGCAGCAAGGCCAAATCCACATCTTTATCCGACCCCACCACCGTGGCATCATAATGCTGCCCATCGGCCAGCAACACGCGCACCTCGGTGGCTTTGTCAATCACATGCCAGTTGGTCAATACCTCCCCCGTTGCCGAAATCACCGCCCCGCTGCCCACGATATCGCGGGTCACCTTGCGGCCACCTTCCATGCTTTCCTGCTGCACCTTGATGAACGCCACGGTCGGGAACACCCGATCCTTGGCATATTGCACGATGTTGCGGAAGTCCGCCGATGACGCCAACGCTTGCGTCAGTGCATCGGGCTGGGTCGTGGAGCCGGTTTTTCCGCCCCCCTGACACCCCGCCAAAGCCACCATAACCAGACCACTTACCCCGATCGCGACGATTGATTTTTGCATAGCCGGGCGCTCGTATTTGAATGGGCCAACGAAACCTGTGTCCACATCCGCTACGATAACCACGTTTTCCGCTTTTGCCAATCCCACCC